>Ga0194121_10001629_pt1 | contig 37535 bp, 44 predicted proteins | sample TA2MahCa50mmetaG_FD_148609 | JGI IMG/M metagenome (GOLD analysis project Ga0194121, IMG submission 148609) | Freshwater microbial communities from Lake Tanganyika, Tanzania - TA2015020 Mahale Deep Cast 50m | ecosystem: Environmental > Aquatic > Freshwater > Lake | place: Tanzania: Lake...
CGCCGGCGCGTGCGCTGCTCGACCGCGCCGAGCCCTTCGAGGCCTTCTCGATCCGCATGTTCGGGGTCCCCGAGTCCGAGCTGGCGCAGGCGCTGCGCGAGATCGAGGACGAGACCGACCTGGGGCCGCTCGAGATCACGACCTGCCTGCGCGGCGGCGAGCTGATCACCGATGTCCGCCACCGCGCGGGCGAGGAGGCGGCGGTCGAGGCGCTGCGCAAGGGGCTGGAGGCGCGTCTGGGCCAGTGGACCTTCAGCGAGTCCGGCGAGACGATCGGGGAGGTCGTCGCGAAGCGGCTCGAGGGGCGCACGGTCGCGGTCGCCGAGTCGTGCACCGGCGGGCTGCTGGCGGGGCGGCTGACCGACATGCCCGGCGCCTCCGCGTACTTCCGCGGCGGCGTCGTCGCCTATTCGAACGAGGCCAAGGCCGAGCTGCTCGGGGTGGATCCAGGGATGATCGAGAGCCACGGGGCGGTCTCTCCCGAGGTCGCCGAGGCGATGGCCGACGGGGCCCTGGAGCGGCTCGGCGCCGACGTCGCCTGCGCGGTGACGGGGATCGCGGGGCCCGACGGCGGCAGCGAGGAGAAGCCGGTCGGCTACGTCTGTTTCTGCGTCAAGAGCGCCGCCGGGGATGTGCTGCCGCGCGACATCGTGTTGCCCGGCGACCGCGCCGACGTCCGCGGCCGCTCGGTCGCGGTTGCGATGCACCTGCTGCGCTACCTGCTGGAGGGCCGGGAGCCGCCGCGGTGAGCGGCGTCGAGCCGTTCACGATCGGCTTCGAGAGGGAACGAGTCGCCGAGCTGCTGGACCGGCTGCAGGCCACGCGCTGGCCCCCGCAGCCGCCCGGGGGCGGCTGGGAGCTGGGGACCGACCTGGTCGAGGCCGAGCGTGTCTGCCGGCACTGGGCGCAGGACTACGACTTCAAGCGCCTACTTCGCCTCGACGAGCTCGGCAGCTCGCGCTGGGACGGGACCCACTTCCTCAGGTTCGGCGCCAGGGGAGGGATCCCGGTGGTGCTCCTGCACGGCTGGCCGAGCGGGCCGATCGAGTACGAGGCGGCCGGGCGCCTCCTGGCCGAGTCAGGGAATGACGTGATCGTGCCCTCGCTGCCGGGTTTCGCCTGGTCCGAGCCGCCGCCCGAGCCGCTCAACGTCGCCGGCGTCTCGGCGCGGCTGCGCGAGCTGCTCGACGCCGGCCTCGGGCTCGACCGCTACGCGCTCGCCGGCGGCGACTGGGGCGGGGTCGTCGCTGCGCGCATGGCCTTCGACGCGCCCGAGCGGGTGACGGGCCTGTATGTCAGCACTCCGGGGGTGCTGCCGACGCCGGTGGACCTGGCCGACCCGCCGATGTCCGAGCAGGAGCTTGCGTATGCCGACCGCGCGCAGCGCTGGCTGCGGCGCGAGGGCCACCACCTGCTGATCCAGTCGGTCGCCCCCGACGCGCTCTCGCCGGCGCTGAGCGACTCCCCGGCCGGCCTCGCCGCCTACCTGATCGAGAAGTACCGGCGCTGGTCGGACTCCGGCGGTGAGCTGGAGCGCCGCTTCTCGCTGGACGAGGTCTGCGACTTCCTGACGATGTTCTGGGCGAACGACGCGATCGCGCCGTCGATGCGGCTCTACTGGGCCGAGCGCCGGGAGCGCTGGCGGCTGGCGCCCGGCGAGCGGATCTCGGTGCCCGCGGCGATCTCGGTCTTCCCCGGGCGCAGCGAGGGGCAGGCGCCCGAGTCGAACACGCTGGCGACGCTGAACCCGCCCCGGGAGTGGTCCGAGCGCGTGTTGTCCGACCTGCGCCGCTGGACCCGGATGCCCTCGGGAGGGCACTTCGGAGCCTTCGAGGAGCCCGAGGCCTACGCCCGGGACCTGCTCGCCTTCCTGGACTAGCTCTAGCCGCGGCCGGCGCTTGCGCTCAGCCCCGCTTCGGCGTCCGCTGCGGGCGGTTGATGTCGGGCGCGATCGCCAGGATCATGCAAGCCTCCTAGGAGGCGGTGCGCTTGTAGATCAGCAGGTCGCCGTCCTTGCCGCGCTGGATGTTGACGTTGGGGACGAGGGTGACGAGCTCCCAGCCCTCGTCTCCGTGATCGTTCAGCGAGTCCTCGAGGTCGCCGATCCGCAGCTTCTCCTCGCCGACGATCGAGGTGAGGACATCGGTCTTGTACTCGAACTTGGCCATCGCACTCCTTCCCCGGGGGTGCTGAGACCATATCCGGGCACGGGGTGGGGTGAGTCCGGCGGGCCCGGCGCTTAGCTTGGGGTGGATGGCGAAGGAGCGGCTGAAGAGTCCCCGCGGGCGCCTGTTCGTTGCGCTGGACCTGCCCGCCGAGGTTCGGGAGGGCCTGGCGGCCTGGCAGCGCCGCGAGCTGGCGGATCCGGCTCTGAGGGCGGTGCGGGCGGAGAACCTGCACATCACCCTGGTCTTCCTGGGCTGGCAGGCCGAGAAGGACTTCGAGCGCATCTGCGGGGTTGCGCTGGGGACGGCCGGCGCGGCGCCCTCCGGTCCGCCTTCCCCGGCCCCCGAGGTCGCGCTCGCGCCCGAGCCCATCGGCAGGCCACCCGGACGCAGGCCCCGCCTGTTCGCGCTCGAGGCGCGCTCGCCGGGGACGGAGGCGCTCCAGGCGCAGATCGAGGCGCGGCTCGTCGCCGCACGCCTCCACAGCGCCGAGAAGCGGCCGTTCTGGCCTCACCTGACCGTCGCCCGGGTGAAGCCCGAGCGCCGGGGGTCTCGCAAGCCCGCGATCGTCGCCGAGCGGCCGGGTCCGCTCGGGGGAACACCTGTTCGGTTCCGTCCGACGCGTCTGGTGGTCTTCAGATCCCACCTGCACCCCAGCGGTGCCCGCTACGAGCCGATGGCTGAGTTGGAGCTTCCGCCGGCCTGACCAGATCGACAGAGAGGTGATGACCAGATGGCAGATGCGAAGCCCGACTCGAACAAGCCCGCCCTCCGAGAGGCCGGGGAGAAGGACGCCAAGGCGCGCGACCAGGCGCTGCAGGCGGCCGTCAGCCACATCGAGAAGGAGTTCGGGGCCGGGGCGCTGATGCGCCTGGAGGGCGAGGGCGCGCTCAACGTGGAGTCGATCTCCACCGGCGCGCTCCCGCTCGACATCGCGCTCGGGGTCGGCGGCGTCCCCCGCGGCAGGATCGTCGAGATCTTCGGGCCGGAGTCGTCGGGCAAGACGACCCTCGTCTACCACATCATCGCCGAGGCCCAGGCCCGCGGCGGCGTCTGCGCCTTCGTCGACACCGAGCACGCGCTCGACCCCGTCTACGCGCGCCGGATCGGGGTCAACACCGAGGAGCTGCTGATCTCCCAGCCCGACTACGGCGAGCAGGCGCTCGAGATCGTCGACGTGCTGGTGCGCTCGGGGGCGGTGGACGTGATCGCGGTGGACTCGGTCGCGGCGCTGACGCCCAAGGTCGAGCTGGAGGGCCAGATGGGCGAGCAGACGGTCGGGCTCCAGGCCAGGCTGATGTCGCAGGCGCTGCGCAAGCTGGCCGGCAACCTCAACCGCGCCAACACCCTCTGCCTGTTCACGAACCAGATCCGGGAGAAGATCGGGGTCATGTTTGGGTCTCCGGAGACCCAGCCCGGCGGCCGCGCGCTCAAGTTCTACTCCTCCCAGCGGCTCGACATCCGCCGCATCGAGACGCTGAAGGAGGGCACCGAGGCCGTCGGCAACCGGGTCCGCGTCAAGGTCGTCAAGAACAAGGTCGCGCCGCCGTTCAAGCAGGCCGAGTTCGACATCGCCTACGGCCAGGGCATCTCGAAGGAGGGAGGGGTGCTGGATCTGGCCCTGGAGCACGATCTGATCCAGAAGTCGGGATCGTTCTTCTCCCACGGCGAGACCCGTCTGGGCCAGGGCCGCAACAACACCAAGGAGTTCCTGCGCGACAACCCCGAGCTGCGCGACGAGCTCGAGCGCCAGATCCACGAGAAGACGCGCGCCGGCGCCGGGGATTCGTCCGGGGACGAGGCGCCGCCGAGGCCGCAGGCCGTGCCCGACCCGCCGCCTCAGAGCGGCGGCGATCTGGCGGAGCCGCCCGAGGCGAAGGCCGGAGCGGGGGCTGAGGACGGGGGCGAGGCCGACAAGAAGGCCGAGAAGGCCGCCAAGAAGCAGAAGAAGGCTGCCTGAGCAGGACGCATATGCGCTCGCCATCGGTGCCCTCGGCCGCAAGGAGCGCACCGAGGCGGAGCTGATGGCCTGGCTCGGCGAGCGCGGGGTCGAGGGCGAGGAGCTGCACGAGGTGCTGGCGGCGCTGGCCGAGGAGGGGGCGATAGACGACGAGCGCTTCGCCCGCCGCTACGCGGAGGACAAGCGCGAGCTGCGCGGCTGGGGGCCGGACCGGATCGCCGAGGCGCTGCATGCGCGCGGGGTGGAGCGCTCGCTGATCGAGGCCGCGCTCGCCGGCGAGGACGAGGGGGAGACGGTGGCGCGGGCGCTGGCGCTGCTCGAGGGCGGCGGAGCCTACGCCGGGGGCGAGGCCGGGCGCGCCCGGGCGCTGGGGCTGCTGGCGCGGAGGGGCTATCCGGTGGATACCGCCTACGAGGCGGTGCGGGCGCTCGAGCGCCGCTCGGACGCCGCCTGAACCGGTCGGCCGGGTAGGATTTCGCCTCGATGGACGGATCGATCTTCTACTACCTCGGCGGGGCCCTCGTGCTGGCCGCCCTGGTGCTCTCCTGGATCGGGATCCGGGGCAAGGGCGGCTTCCCGGCCAGCAACCGCTCGATGGCCGCGGTGCTGGCGCTGTTCGGGCTGCTGGTGATCGCCACCAGCGCCTACGCGGTCGCCAACGCGCAGGAGGAGCAGGAGCATCGCGAGGAGGAGCTGGCCGAGGAGCAGGCCGATGCGGCGCAGGCCGAGGAGGGAGCCGAGGAGACCGAGAAGCCGGCCGGCGGCGAGAAGCCGCCTCCGCCGCCCGCGGAGGAGAACACCTTCGAGCTGACCTCGCCCGAGGACGGGTCCCTCGTCTTCGAGCCCGATTCGCTGCAGACGACCCCGGGCAACCTCACGATCGCCTACACGAACCCCTCGGCGGTGCCCCACAACGTCGCGGTCGAGGACGTCGAGCAGCAGCTGCTGGGCGGGAGCGAGACGATCACCGAGTCAGATGTCGAGCTCCAGGTCGAGCTGGTGCCCGGCGAGTTCGTCTTCTTCTGCACCGTCCCCGGCCACCGCGAGGCCGGGATGGAAGGGACGATCACCGTCGAGTAGGCCGCCGGCGCGGCCCCGCTCTCGTACTAGACGAGAGCGAGGACCGCGATTGCGACGAGCAGCACGAGCAGGGTGATCAGGGTGGTGACGGCGGCTGAGCCGACGCCGGGCCGTCCGGCGCTCGCGTTCTCCTCGGTGGCGCTGCGGCGCCGGGGAGCGGGAGCGGATCGCGAGCGGCCGCTAGCCTCAACGCCGATGGCGGCCAAGCGCTACCACGTGACCACCTTCGGGTGTCAGATGAACGAGCACGACTCCGAGCGCATGAAGGGGATGCTCGACTCGCTCGGCTACGCCGAGGCCTCCGAGCGCTCCGAGGCCGACCTGATCCTGTTCAACACCTGCTCGATCCGCGAGTCGGCCGACAGCCGCTTCATCGCCCACCTGGGCGAGGCGAAGCGGCTCAAGTCCGAGGACCCGGCTCGCGTCGTCGGCGTCGGCGGCTGCTGGGCGCAGTCGGTCAAGGACGAGGTCTTTCGCCGCTTCCCCTTCGTGGACGTGGCCTTCGGGCCGGGGCAGATCCACCGCCTGGCCGAGTTCCTGACCTCGGACTCGCTCAGCGCCCAGGGCTACTTCGAGTTCGAGGACTTCGCCGGGCACCTGCCGATGAAGCGCGCTCGCGAGTTCCAGGGCTGGATCCAGATCTCACAGGGCTGCAATTGCGCCTGCTCCTATTGCATCGTCCCCTCGACGCGCGGGCGCGAGCAGAGCCGCGATCCCGACGAGGTGCTCGCCGAGGTCGAGCGCCTGGCCGCCGACGGGGTGCTCGAGGTGACCCTGCTGGGCCAGAACGTCAACAGCTACGGCCGGGATCTGGCGCTTGAGCGCCGCATCAGCTTCTCCGAGCTGCTGGCCCGCGTCGACGCGGTCGAGGGCATCGAACGCCTTCGCTACACCAGCCCCCATCCCAAGGACATGAAGGAGGACGTCGTCCGCGCCCATGCCGAGCTGCGGTCGCTGTGCCAGCACATCCACCTGCCGCTGCAGTCGGGCTCGAGCGCCGTGCTCAAGCGCATGCGCCGCACCTACGACAGGCGCCGCTACATGGACCGCGTGGCGCTGATCCGCGAGCACGTTCCCGATTGCGCGCTGACGACGGACATCATCGTCGGCTTCCCGGGCGAGACCGAGGAGGACTTCGCCGAGACCCTGGAGGTCGCCGAGGAGGTCGGCTACGACGGCGCCTTCACCTTCGTCTTCTCTCCGCGCCGGGGGACGGAGGCCGCGGAGATGGAGGGGATGCTCCCGCACGCCGTCAAGCGCGAGCGCATGCAGCGCCTGGTCGAGGTGGTGCAGCGACGGGCGACCGAGCGCGGCCAGCGCTTCGTCGGCCGCACGATGGAGGTGCTGGTCGAGGGACCGAGCCGCAACGACCCCGCGCGGCTGCGCGGCCGCACCCGGCACAACAAGACCGTCAACTTCGACGGGACCGCTGCCCCTGGCGAGCTGGTGGACGTCGAGATCACGGGCGCGACCTCGACCACCCTGAGCGGCGCGGAGCGGCTGCTCAGCCGCGCGCTCTAGCGCCGGCGGCGCCGATGGCCGCGGCGCCGCGCATCGTCGCCCTGTTCGGCCCCACGGCCGTCGGCAAGACCGGCGTCGCGATCGAGCTGGCCGAGGGGTTGCGCGGGCGCGGCGAGGACCCCGTCGCGGTCAACTGCGACTCGATCCAGGTCTACCGGGGCCTCGAGACCCTGAGCGGTGCGGCCAGCGCCGAGCAGCGCCAGCGGCTCGAGCACCGGCTGCTCTCCTTCGTCGATCCCGCCGAGGAGTTCAGCGCCGGCCGCTTCGCGGAGCTGGCGCACGCCGAGATCGACGGGTTGCTCGCGGAGGGGCGCAGGCCGCTCGTCGTCGGCGGGACCGGCCTCTACCTCCGGGCCGCCCTCTCGGAGCTGGAGCTGCTGCCGCCCGTTCCCCCCGAGCTCCGCGCCGAGGTCGAGTCCGAGCTGGAGCGGCGGGGGCCCGAGGCGCTCCACGCGGCACTGCCCGCCGAGCACGCCGAGGGCGTCGACCCGAACGACCGCAAGCGCGTCGCGCGGCTGACGGAGCTGGTGCGCGCGGGGGTCGAGCCACACGCAGGTGCGGAGCCGCTCTGGAGCACCGACCTGCGCCGCCCGGCGCTGCTCGTGGGGCTGAGCATGGACCGCGAGCGGCTCGCTGCCCGGATCGACGCTCGCGTCGACGCGATGGTCGCCGCCGGCGTCGCCGACGAGGTACGCGAGGTCGCCGAGGCCGGCGCCTCGCGGACCGCGCGGGCCGCTCTCGGGTTCGAGCCGCTGCTGCAGGGACACGACGCCCCGCCCTCAGCGGACGAGGTCGAGGCGGTCAAGGCCGCCCACCGCCGCTACGCGCGCCGCCAGCTCACCTGGATGCGCCGGATGGAGGGCGTGACCGTGGTCGATCGCACCGGGCTCGACGACGCCGGGGTCGCGAGCGGGATCGTGTCGCTGCTCGAGCGACGATGACAACGCTGCGCGGCTGGGATACTGGTGCAATGGAAGAAAACGAGGCGCTTGTGCGCGCCGCGCTCGCAGATTGGAGCCAGAGCGACGAGATCTCGACCGAGGCGATGGCCGGGCGGTGGGTGGCAGAGCCGTCGATCACCGCCCCGGAGGGGTGGCCCGAGTCAGGCTTCTTCCAGGGTCGAGAGGCCGTCATCGACCAGCTGCAGCGCCTCAAGGAGTCCTGGAGGGAGGAGCGGGTCGAGCTGGTTGCAATCGAGTCGGCGGGTGACCGGGTACTGGTCAACGTGCGTTTGCTCGGACAGGGGGAGAGCAGCGGTGTCGAGCTGGACATGCCGTTTTGGAAAGTCTGCACGCTGGTAGAGGGCAAGACAGCCGCATCGGCTTTCACACCGACGAGGAATCCGCCCGGGCGGAGCTCGAGGGCGACTAGGCGCTTCAGGTAGGTACGAGACGTGAAGTTCGAGAAGTGGCAGGCGCTGGGCAACGACTACCTGATCTTCGAATCGGAGGCGCTTCGCTGGGAGCTGACTCCCGAGCGCGTCGGGCTCATCTGCGAGCCACACTTCGGGGTCGGCGCCGACGGCATCCTGCTGCTCTCGAAGCCGGCTGACCCGGCTCACGTGGCCGACCTGCGCATCTTCAACCCCGACGGCTCCGAGGCGGAGCTGTCGGGCAACGGCGCGCGTGAGGCCGTGCTCTACCTGCGGCGGTCAGGCTGGACCGACGCCGACGAGTTCACAATCGGGACCGCGGCCGGCCCGATCACACCGACGATCGTCGACCAGCGCACCTGCGCGCTGAAGCTGGGACGGGCGAGCACGACCTCCGAGGACTACCCATCCGGCCCGGTGGACGGCCGCGGCGAGCTGGAGAGCGCCGGCCGGACCTGGGCCTTCCAGCACGTCTCGATCGGCAACCCGCAGTGCGCGATCGCGGTCGAGGACGCCGATGAGCTCGAGGACCTCGACCTGGCCGAGATCGGCCCCGCGATCGAGTCCAGCGAGCTGTTCCCGAACCGGAGCAACGTCAGCTTCTACCGCGTCGAGGACGGGGGCAGCCGCGTCCGGGCCCGGATCTTCGAGCGCGGGGTGGGGGAGACGCTCTCCTCGGGCACCGGCGCCAGCGGCGCCGCGGTCGCCGCCCGCCTGGCGGGCGCTCCGAGCCCGCTGACGGTGGCGCTCGACGGCGGCGAACTCAGCGTCGACGTCAGCGACGAGCTCGAGGTGCGCCTGACGGGCTGGGCCGAGCCCGTGTGCGCAGGGGATCTGTCTCCGGAGCTGCTGCGGGCGCTGAGCGAGCTCTAGACGGGCCGGGCTGCTTCTTCCGTTTCTTCTTCCGCTTTTTCTTCACGCACTTCCTCTTCTTCAGTCTCTTCCCCTTCCTGCACTTGCCAGTCGGCGACCATCCGCCGGTAGGCGATCTCGGCCTGCTCGCCAACCGCGCGCTCAGCGGCGTTGATCTTCGGGCTGCGAAGCGGGCGCGCGGCACGCTGGTGCCCGCGCTGGGGCTCTGCCCCTACACGAATTCGTTCCCCGAGGCGCGGGCAATTGCCAGGTGAAGCTCCGTGTCAGGCGCCATGAACTCTGGGTCGTCCTCGGCGTCCGCGGTCCCCTGCGCGGCGTCGCGGATGAACTCGAGCTCCTGGTCGGGTCAACGGGTGGCCGCGAGCTCTGCCGCAAGCGGCTCGACCGTCCCGCGGAAAGCGAGGACGCTCCGAATCCTCTCATCGTCGCGCCGCATGCGAGCCATCAGGTAGTCCATGGCAAGCCCGTCCTCGACGGTTGCCGTCACGAAGCTGCCGCCATGCCGGCCGCGACGCGTCTCGACGAGGCGCTCCGCCTCCAGGATCCGCATCGCCGCCTGCACGGTCGCCCGCCCTACCCTGAAGCGCTCGGAAAGCTCGCGGTCGGGCGGAAGCGACTCGCCGTCCTGGATCACCTTCAGGCTGATCTGGCGGCGGATCTGTTCGGCGACGTACTCGTGCGCGCGTAGATGTTCGATCGGCTGGAACCCAATCGTGGACCCGTCGTGGGTTTCCCGGGGTTGGGAGGTCCACGGGTGAGGCCATGCGGGCTCATGCGCGGCCATCGACGGATCCTCCAAGCTACGCCAGCTCGGCCTTGACTCGCCGTTCGACATTGGAGATGGTGGTGGTCATCCGCTCGACCATGGTGTCCAGTTCCTCGTCGGTGGAGACGAAGGCGGGCGCTAGCAGTGTCTGGTCGCCGACGTAACCGTCCGAGGTCGGCTGGGTCGAGTAGACGATCAAGCCCTGCCGCAGGGCCTCCTTATCGATCCCGCGCGCCACTCCGAGCTCCGGTGGGATGAACGACTCACCGTCCCGCGGGTCCACGTACTCGACTCCGAGCAAGAAGCCCCGGCCCCGTACCTCACGAACCAGGTCGAGTTCGCTCACCCGCGCGGTGAGCTTGTCGAGGACCTCGGGGCCGAGGGACCTGACTCGGTCGATCAGCTTGTGCCTCTCGAGGTGGTCGAGGACTGCGATGCCCACGGCGCACGGGAGGGGGGCGCCGTCCCAGGTGTGGCCGGCTTCGAGCAGCCCGGAGCCCTCCGCCACGGCCTCGTACACGTGGTCGGCGGCGAGCACCGCCCCGATGGGGGCGAAGCCGGCGCCGAGCCCCTTGGCAGTCGTGATGATGTCGGGAGTCAGCGGCAGCTGTTCGGCCGCGAACCAGGTCCCGGTTCGTCCCATACCGGTGACGACCTCATCGAGGACGATCAGGAACCCGTGAGCATCGCGTCGCTCCGCAAGGCCGTCCCAGAACAGGGACGGAGGCGAGTATGCGGGCAGCGCGGCGGCGCTGATCGGCTCGCAGACGAACGCTGCGATGCTCTCAGCGCCGTGGGTAGCGATGTGGGCGTCGAATGCGGCCAGCGCAGCCTTCCCGGAGGGGTCGCACCGCCATGTCGACGGAGGGATGTGGAGCTGGTTCTGGATCAGCGGATCGTACGGCGCGCGCATCGCGGGCCGCCCCGACAACCCGAGCGTCGCCATCGTCGGGCCGTGATAGGACTGCGCCGGCGAGATCGTCTTGACGCGCGCCGGTTGCCCCTTCTCGACATGGAAGGAGCGCAGCATCCGCAACGCCGCCTCATTGGCCTCGGCCCCGCCCGAGGTGAACCTCACGCGGTTGAGCTCGGGCGGCGCGATGGCTGCCACGCGGTCCGCGAGCTCCTCCTGCGCTGGGCTCGTGAACTGCTGGTTGTATATGAAGGAGACCTCGCGAGCCTGCTCGCGGGCAGCCTCGATGATCTCCTCGACACCGTGACCGAGACTGGACACCATGGCGCCGCCGCCTACAGCGTCGAGGTAAGCGGCGTCTTCGGAGTCGTAGAGCCAGACGCCCTCCGCTCTCGTGATTAGTGGGTACTGCCGGTCTCGCTCCCGGACGAAGACAGCGGTCTCAGCTGCGCCTACAGTCGGCCCCGCCAGCCTCGGGCGCCTTCTGCTTATGGCCTCCATCAAAAGCCAAATGTACCAAGTTTGCGGATGGCCCCCCGCGGTGCCCTACCCGGGCTGGCTCAGCGAGAGTCCGGGGTTGGTACTCATGCGGAGGCCGTTGATTCGGAGCGAGGCGGTTGGCCACCGGAACTCGGAGTGCGGCAGGTCAACGTGGACTCCGTGGACGAGGTCGGGCGCCTGCAGAGGATCGCATCCGAGTGCGGACGGGAGGTGGACTGCGTCGTCAGGCTCCAGCTCGGCTACGAGGAGCTGCTGCGCGAGGATCCGAGCTTCGAATCGACGATGCGGGTCTGGGAGGGGAAGTTCGGCAGCTCGACCGCCAATGGGGCCGCCGGGGAGGTCGTCGAACGCCTGCTCGAGGCCCCAAACCTGAACTTCGTCGGCCTCTCGCATCACGTCGGGTTCGCCGGCGTGGCAGCCGACTACACAAGGGAGCGGGAGGTGATGCACCACCGGCTCTGCGCTCGCGATATCGCAGCGTTTGCCTCGAGCCTGCCGGTCCCCTGCGAACGCCTCGATCTCGGTGGCGGCTTCCGCTCGGGGGACAGCGTGTACCTGGCGAGTCCCGGAGGGGGCGGGGAGGACGCTGCGGTGCATGAGCTTCCCTCGATCGACGACCACGCGGAGGCGATCGTGGACGAGCTCTCGGTTGTCTATCCGGATCCTTCGGCCAGACCATGCTGCAGTTCGAGTCCGGTGGCTACCAGGTCTCGAATGCGGCGGTGCTGCTCACACGCGTGATTGAGGTCAAGCCGGATCACAACGTCCCGCCGCGGTACTTCGTTGGCGTTGACGCGGCGATGACGATGTTCAGCTCCAAGGGGGCCACTAGCATGGCCTCCGAGGTCCTCGTCGTCGGCCGCGAGCGGGAGGGAGGACCGCTGACCGACGTCGTCGGCCAGAGCTGCAACTACGATTCCTTGGCAGAGGGCGTCGCGGTTCCCACGCCGGCACCCGGCGATCTGCTCGTCCTGCTGGCCCAGGGCGCCTATGGCGACGTGACCGGCAACCAGATGAACGCGCTGTCCCGGCCGGCCGTCGTGCTCGTCGACGATGCACGATCGACGCTGGCCAAGCGCCGCGAAGAGCTCGAGGACGTGACCCGGCGCAACATCTTGCCCGCCTACCTGTGGCGAGGACCGCATACGCGTTGAGATAGCCGCCGAGCCCAGCTTCAGGCGACGCGATCGAGCAAGCCCGGCAGCTGGGTCGAGCAGAGACTACTCTCGACCAATGCCGCCGCCCGGCGTCGATTAGGCCTTGGGCTGCGCAGCAGAAAGCGAGGTAGGCATGGACGTCCAGGATTTCAGTGTCTGGCAAGTCGCGATGGCGCCGCCGGGGCCGCTGCCCGTGCCGTTCGGGGCGGCGAAGCGGTTGACGGCGGCGGCCGGCGCCGCGAACGGCAGGCCAAAGGCCACCGCGACAGCAGTACCCCTCCTGAGCAGTACTCCGCTCATGCAGGGAGAAGGTTCCTGAGCGATTGCGGCGCGTCAACACCGCACCGCGGTCCCTAGTCTGTCGCGACCGATGGCGCTAACCGACCCATCCAAGCGGCTGCAGGCGATCCCGCCCTACATGTTCGCCGAGCTCGAGCGCAAGATCGAGCAGAAGGCGGAAGAGGGGATCAACGTGATCAGCCTCGGCATCGGCGATCCCGATACGCCGACCTTCCGCTACGTCGTCGAGGCGATGCGCGAGGCCGTCGGGGATCCGAGCACGCACAAGTACCCGTCCAACCGCGGCCGCCCCGAGTTTCGTGAGGCCTTCGCCGACTTCTACCTCTCCCGGTTCGGGGTCGAGATCGACGCAGTGGACGAGGTGATTCCCGCGATCGGCGCCAAGGAGTGCATCTACAACCTCTGCTTCGCCTTCCTCGACCCGGGCGACGTCGCGCTCGCCTCGGACCCCGGCTATCCCGTCTACACCGCGGGGCCCGTGCTGGCCGGCGCCGAGGCGCAGCTGCTTCCGCTGGCGCCCGAGCTGGGGTTCGCTCCGGACCTCGACGCGATCCCGGAGGAGAAGCTGGCCGCGGCCCGCCTGATGTTCATCAACTACCCGAACAACCCGACCGGCGCGATCGTCCCCGACGGCTTCTTCGAGCGCGTCGTCGAGCTGGCGCGCGAGCACGAGTTCCTGGTCGCCCACGACAACGCCTACTCCGAGACGACCTACGACGGCTACGTCGCTCCCAGCTTCCTCGCCACCCCCGGCGCCAAGGAGGTCGGAGTCGAGGTCTTCTCGCTGTCCAAGGGCTTCAACATGACCGGCTGGCGCTGCGCGGCGATCCTGGGCAACGCCGATGCGGTCAAGACCTACTGGCGCCTGAAGACCAACGTGGACTCGGGCCTGTTCGAGGCGGTGCAGCTCGCCGGCGCCGCCGCGCTGCGCGGGCCGCGCAAGCACGTCGAGGAGATGTGCTCGATCTACGAGCGCCGCCGCGACCTGGTGGTGGACGCCCTGCGGGAGATCGGGGTAGAGGTGGACGCCCCGAAGGGGACGATCTACGTCTGGGCGCCCGTCCCGGAAGGTCACACCTCGACCTCGTTCGTGGAGATGGTGCTCGAGGAGGCGGCGGTCGTGATCTCGCCCGGCTCGATGTACGGGCCCAGCGGTGAGGGCTTCTTCCGCATCTCTCTGACCACGCCCGACGAGCTGCTGACCGAGGCCGTCGAGAGGCTGCGCTCGCACCTGTCCTGAGGGAGACCATGGCTCGACGGTCGATCAGCGGGCTCTCTCCCGAGATCGAGGCCGTCCCCGGAGGTTGAACCCCGCGCCCGGCGCGCGCTCCGCGCTACCGTCGCTCCATGCGCGTGCCGCTGCTGATCACGCTCGTGGTGCTCGGAGTGGCCCTGTGGGCGTCGCGGGCCGAGGGCGCGAGCGAGGAGCCGCGGCTGGCCGCCGTGGAGGACTGGGCCTTCGCGATCAGCACCGACGTCGACAGCGACGCGCGGGTGGCGCAACTCGCCCCCTTCGACCTGATCGTGGTCGACGGCGAGCAGACGGGCGCGGCCCGGGTCGCGCAGCTGCGGGCTGCGGGCGCGGTCGTGCTCGGCTACCTGTCGGTGGGGACGATCGAGCGCTACCGCTCGTGGTACCGCCGGGCCAAGCCCCACCGGCTCGAGCTGTGGGGCGACTGGGGAGAGTGGTACGCGGACGTGCGCGACCGCCGCTTTCGCGGTCTGATCTCGAACCGGGTGGCGCCGAAGCTGATGGGCAGGGGCCTTGACGGCCTCTTCCTCGACAACGTGGACATGGTGGACGGCCACCCCAAGCAGCGGCGTGGGATGTTCCGGCTTGTGCGCGCCCTGAGCAGGCTGGTCCACGCCCGCGGGGGATTCCTCTTCGCCCAGAACGGGGCCAGGGCGATCAAGCCCGTCTGGGGGGCCCTGGACGGCTGGAACCGCGAGGACGTGAGCTGGACCTGGGACTTCGAGCGCCGCCGCTACCGGGCGCAGAGCGCGAATGAGGTCAGCGCCGCGTCCGCGGAGCTGCGCCGGCTCGCCGATGCCGGCCTGCTGGTCACGGCGACCGACTACACGGCGGCAGGAGACGCCGCCGCCGCCGACTCGATCGCCAACGCCTGCGCGGCGGGGGCGCTGCCGTACGTCAGCAACATCTCGCTGACGCGGATCCCGGCTGTGCCGCTCTTCTGCGAGTAGGCGCTCCTAAGATGAGCGTGGTGGCCGCTTCAGGCGACAACGGGAGCAGCGGGCACGCCGTGCGCGAGGCCGGCGTCGTCAATCCCAGGGCCGCACAGCGGGCGATCGCCGTCGGCGTCATCACCGAGGCTGGTGGCGATCGCGACGAGGTGGCCGAGCTGAAGGAGCTCCTGCGCACGGCGGGGGTCGCTACGGCCGGCGAGCTCGTCCAGCGGCGTGACCGCCCCGACCCGGACCGCTACCTGGGCCGCGGCAAGATCACCGAGCTGAAGCGCCAGCTCAAGGCCGCGAACGCGAACCTGGTCGCCTGCGACGACGAGCTTGCCCCGCGCCAGGAGCGCAACCTGGAGAAGGAGCTGGGGGTGCCGGTGATCGACCGCACCGCCGTGATCCTCGACATCTTCGCCGACCACGCCGGCTCGGCCGAGGGCAAGCTGCAGGTCGAGCTCGCCCAGCTCCAGTACAACCTGGCCCGGCTGCGCGGGCTCTGGACGCACCTCGAGCGCCTCGGAGGTGGGCTCGGCAGCGGCGGCGCCGCGGTCAGCCGGGGGCCGGGCGAGCGCCAGATCGAGATCGACCGCCGCCTCGCCCGCGACCGCATCGCCGCCTTGCGCCGGCGCCTGGCGCTGACCGAGCGCAATCGGGCGGTCATGCGCCGTCGCCGCGAGAGCGCCGCGCTCCCGACTGTGGGCCTGGTCGGATACACGAACGCCGGCAAGTCGACGACGCTGAACGCCCTCACGGGGGCGGGCGTGGGGGTGGGGGAGCGGCTCTTCCACACACTGGACCCGACCACGAGGGCGTTCGAGCACGACGGCCGGCGCTTCCTGCTGACCGACACGGTCGGCTTCATCCGCAAGCTCCCCCACGAGCTGGTCGAGGCGTTCAAGGCGACGCTCGAGGAGACGGTGATGGCGGACCTGCTCGTCCACGTCGTCGACGGTTCGCAGCCCGAGCAGCAGCTGGGCGAGTCGATGGCGGCCGTGGACTCCGTTCTGGAGGAGATCGGGGCCGGCGACAAGGCTCGCCTGCTCGCGGTCAACAAGGCGGATCTGCTCGACGACGAGCAGCGCGCCGAGCTCGCGCTCGCCCACCGGGACGCGATCCTGTTTTCGGCCCGCACGGGCGAGGGGCTGGGGCTCCTCGCAGAGGCGATAGCCGAGGCGATTCGGGCCGAACTCGTCGAAGTCGAGTTGCTCGTACCCTTCAGGAGTGGTGAAAGGCTTGCTCAGCTACACGAGTTCGCTGGCGACCTCGAGCGTGAAGATCGGGCGGACGGTGTTCTCGTCCGCGCTCTCCTTCCTGCCGCAGTCGCCGAGCGCTACGCCGACCTCGCCGTCAGCGCCCGAGGCAACGGAGCCGCAGCAGACCTGGGCTCCGGCGACCGAGCCGGATCCCGAGACGAACGGCTCCTGGGACCCGCTCGCGGCCGTAGTCGCCGCCGAGCCGGACCCCGCCGGTAGCGTCGTTGCAGCACCGTCCAGGGCGCCTTCTACGCTTGACGGCGTGGAAGATGTGCAATTCACAAGGCTGAAGGACGCGGCCACGCTGCCGACCCGCGCTCACGAGTCGGACGCCGGGCTTGACCTGTACGCGGCCGAGGGCGCGCGAATCTCGCCCGGAGGGCGCGTCAGCGTCGGAACCGGGCTTGCCGCTGCGATCCCCGAGGGGCTGGCGGGCCTGGTCCTGCCGCGGTCGGGCCTGGCCCTGAAGCACGGGGTGACGCTGGCGAACTCGCCGGGGCTGATCGACCCCGGCTACCGGGGCGAAGTTCGGGTGCTGCTGATCAACACCGACCAGAACTCGGAGTTCAAGGTCGCGGCCGGTGACCGCATCGCGCAGCTGGTGCTCGTCCCGATCGCCCTGGCGACGCCACTCGAGTCGGACCCCCTGGACAGCACGGCTCGCGGCGCCGGCGGCTTCGGCTCAAGCGGCTCCTAGACCGGTCAGCGCCGGTCGCCTACACGCCCGTCGCGGCGGGGCGGATGCAGATCTGCGCCTACACGCAGAACATCAGCGACACGCTCGCCGCCGACCAACACGTTCGTCAGGTCGCCACGACCGCGAGCGGGAAGAAGTGCAGGAAGCCGGACAAGGCCAGGCGCGCGCGCAAATGCCCAAGCGCCGCAGCGCCTGACCCTCCCCAGCTCACCCTTGGCGGCCTCGAAGTCGTCGAGCGCCTTCTCCCAGTCCGTGGTGGGGAGGGCGATGAAATCGACTCCGCTGGTCGGTGACGTCTGTGCGGTCATGGCGCTCCTTCGTGGTCCGTAGTTGGCAGATGCGGGGCGCGGCTCAGACGGCGCCCTGCGCGTATCCCGAGACCCCCGGATACGGAGATTCTCACCGGTCTCGACGGGCAAAGGCGACCCGGGAAGACGAGGAGGCGGGAAGCGCTAGGACTTGTCGAATGAGACCTGCGGGGCCTCGCGCTCGGCGGCGTCGCCGATCTCGAAGAACCCGCGGTCCGTGAAGCCGCCCTGGTTGGCGACGATCGACATCGGGAACTGCTGGATCTTGGTGTTGTAGCTCTGCACGTTGGAGTTGTAGATCCGGCGCGAGGCCTGAATCTCGTCCTCCAGCTCGGAGAGCTGCTGCTGGAGCTGCTGGAAGTTCTCGGTCGCGCGCAGGTCGGGATACTGCTCGGCGACCACGCGCAGGCCGCCGAGGGCCGCCGAGAGGGCGGACTCCGCCTGGCCCGTCTCCTGCACTCCCTTTGCGTCCATCGCCTGGCCGCGGGCCTTGGTCACGGCCTCGAAGGTCTCGCGCTCGTGAGCGGCGTAGCCCTTGACCGCCTCGACCAGGTTGGGGACGAGGTCGTGGCGCCGCTTCAGCTGCACGTCGATTCCGCTCCAGGCCTCGTCGACGCGGTTGCGCGCGCCGATGATGCTGTTGCGCATGAGGATGTAGACGATCCCCACGAGCACGACCAGCGCAACCAGGATCAAGACGATGGCCACAGGGTTATCCTATACGCGCCGTGGCCGGAAGGGGCCTCAGCCGCCCCCGGCGGCGCGCAGGGCGGCCTGGTGGGAGAGGCGCTCGAGGTCGTCCTCGAGCGGCTCCAAGGCCACCTCGGAGCCGCTGCGACGCTCCAGCGCCCGCGCGATCAGCAGATCGGCGAGGGGGGCGTTCTTGGGCAGCAGCGGCCCGTGCATGTAGGTGCCGATCATGTTCAGGCGGCGCACCCCCTCAAGGCCGTCGCGCCCATTGTTGCCGTGACCGTGAACGACGCGGCCGAGCGGGGTGGCGCCGGCTCCCAGGTGGGTGCGCCCGCCGTGGTTCTCGAAGCCGGACAGCACCAGCGCTTCGGCGTCGTCGGGGCCGGGGCGGAGGTCGGCCTCGATCGCGATGTTCCCGATCAGCCGCTCGCCTTCGCCTCGAACGGTCTCCAGGTCGGCGACCCCGAGCCCCTGGATCGAGCGCTCGCCGAGCTGGTAGCTGTGGCCGAGCAGCTGGTAGCCGCCGCAGACCGCGAGCAGGGCGGCTCCGTCCTCGATCGCCGAGTCGATCGCCGCGCCCTTGCTGCGCAGCATGTCCTCGGCGACAAGCACCTGGTCTCGGTCCTGGCCGCCGCCGATGTAGACCAGGTCGTGCTCGCCCGGGTCGAAGCCCTCGCCGGGGCCCGCGGCGGCGTAGGAGAAGCCGATCCCGCGCCACTCGCAGCGCCGCTGCAGGAAGATGATGTTGCCGCGGTCGGCGTAGATGTTCATCTGCTCGGGGTAGAGCGCGAGCAGGCGCAGCTCCAGGTCGGTTCTCATGCGCGCTCCAGGATGACGGCCACCGAGCCGGCCTCGTAGTCGCCCTCGGCGATGATCCGGCGCCCGGCGGGCGAGAGCCCCGCCTCGGTGCCCTCCCGCTCGAGGTCCTCCGGCTGCACGCGGTGCAGGACGTCGTCGTGGACCCTGCGCACGAGGTCGCCCGTTGGCGAGACGCGCTCGCGCATCCGCCGCATCCGCAGCGTCTCCCCGGAGACCTGGACCCAGAGCGGCTCGCTCGAGTAGACCCAGCCCTCGACTTCGCGCATGTCGGGCGCGGGCGGAGGGGAGGGGCCGGTACCGCCGATCGTGCTCTCGTCGACGAGCGTGGCGGCGAGGCGCCCGCCGGGCCCAAGCGCGCGCCCGATCTGCCCGAGCGCCCCGATGCGCTGGGCACCGTCGAGCAGCTGCAGCACCTGCAGGGGCGCGATCGCGAGGGCGGCCGGGCGTTGTAGCCGGGCCGGCCAGCCGGGGGCCGCGATGTCCGCGGCCAGCACCTGCACAGAGCCGCCGCCCGTCTGGCGCCGTTCGGTCGCTCGCCGCTCGAGCTCGGCGGCGAGCTCGGGGTCGCGCTCGACCGCGATCAGCTCGTGGCCGGCGCCCGCGAGGTGCATCGCGACGCGCCCGCAGCCCGATCCCAGCTCCAGCACGGGTCCCCGGGCCTCGGCCGCGAGCTGCTCCCAGAGCGGCAGGTCGGCGGCGTAGGCCCCGAACTCGACGTCCTGCCAGATCGCGTCCTCGCCGCCGTGGGTAGGTGGCTTCGGCCGCAGGCTCAATCCCAGTACTCCGCGGCGAGGCCTCGGTCGGAGAGCAGCCGCCTCAGCTCCAGCAGCGCCGTGTAGGTGGGCAGCGCGAAGAGGCGGCCGGGCGCTGCCGTCACGGCGTCGTCCAGCGATGCGGCGATGCGGTCCGAGACCTCGATCCGGTCACGCGGCCAGCCCGCGTACTTCAGACGCAGCGCCATCTCGGCGGCGCGGCTGCCGCTGCAGACGACACGGCGAACCCCGTCGGCAAGCAGCTCGAAGTCCGCGTCCCAGATCCATGAGACATCGCGCCCATCCGCGATGCGGTCGTTGAGGGCGATCCAGATGTCGAGCCCCTCGCCCGGGCCCTCGCGCTCGAGGCGCAGCGTGCGCAGCACCTCATTGGCGCCTGCCGGGTTCTTGATCAACAGAATCGAGACCGGCTTGCCGGCCACCTCGATCGTCTCGACCCTGCCGAAGACGGCACGGGTGGACTCGAGCCCGGCGCCGATCGTCTCCAGCGGAACCCCGGAACGCAGCCCCGCCGTGATCGCGGCCAGCGCGTTGTAGACGTTGTAGAGGCCCGGCAGGGGCAGCTCCAGCCCCAGCTCGCCCTCCGGGGTGTCGACCAGCAGCTGCGACCCGGCCATCCCGCGGAGCTCGACGCGGGTCGCGGCGACGTCGGCCACGGGGCGGCCGGCGTCGCAGCTGGGGCAGCTGTAGTGGCCGAGGTGCCCGACGAAGGCGCGGTCGTAGCGATAGGCGGCCCCGCAGCGTCGGCAGTGCTTGGCGTCGTGGGCGTGCTGCAGCTCGGGCAGGGCCTGGCTTGCGTCCTCGATCCCGAAGTAGGTGACCCCGGGGCGGCGGCGCAGCTCGGCGTCGCGGCCGAGGTCGGCGACCAGGGGATCGTCGGCGCAGAGCGCGAACCCGACCCCGTCCGGCGCCGATCCGGCGCTGTCGGGGGCCGGCGCAGTCGTGGCCAGCGACTCCACCAGATCCGCCCATTCGTCCGCGAGGTGCTCGAGCTCGCCGTAGCGGTCGAGCTGGTCGCGGAACAGGTTCCCCAGCACGAGCAGCCGCGGCCGCAGCTGCGGCGCCACCCGCGGCAGCCAGGCCTCGTCGAGCTCGAACAGACCCTCGTCTCCAACCTGCTCGAGCAGCGCGGTCGCCACCCCCCAGTGCATGTTCGAGCCGGCCCGGTTGTGCACGGGGTGGCGCCCCGCGGCGGCGAGGACGCCGGCGATCATCCCCGCCGTGGTGGTCTTGCCGTTGGTGGAGCTGACCACGATCGAACCCCGGTCGAGATCCTGCGCCAGGCGCTCGATCGCGTCCGGAGCCATGCCGACGAGCAGCCGGCCGGGCAGCGTCGTGCCGCCACCGCGACCACTGATGCGGCTGAGCCCGCCCGAGGCCCGCGCGAGACCTCGCTTGAGGCTGAAGAGGGCGCTCATTTCGGCCTCAGGCGCCGGGGCCGACCAGCTCGCCCTGCGGTGCGATCACCGTCAGGGCACCCGGAAGGACCCGGAGCCTCGCCGGCAGGTCGGCGAGGTGCTCCCCGTCGGCGTAGACGGCGAAATCGCGGTCGGCGCTGACCTCGACCCCTGCGGCGCGATGGACCTGCACTTGCTCCTGCCCCAAGAGAGTGCCCTTCCTCGCCTTGGGCAGGCCGCCGAGGAACCGCAGCTTGCTCGCATGGCCGACGGTGACCACGTCGAAGAGCCCGTCGTCGAGCTCGGCGTTCGGGGCGATGAAGAAGCCTCCGCCGAGGGCGCGGCTGTTCGCCACCTGCACCGAGTAGCCCGGGTAGGAGATGGTCCGGCCGTCGTCGAGCTCGACCGAGAAGCTCGCGGGCTTCCAGCTCGCCAGCACCCTCAACCCCGCGTAGAGGTAGACGAGCTCACCTCGCAACAGCTTCGTCTCGTTCGCGATCCTGTTCGCGATCGACTCGAACCCGATCGAGGCGATTCCGAGGAAGCGCCTGCCGTTCACCTCGCCGACGTCTATCCGCCGCGTCGAGCCCTGGGCCAGCAGCGCCACCGCCTCCGCGGGCGCGGTCGGGATGCCGAGGACGCGTGCCAGGTCGTTGCCCCTTCCTCCGGGGACGATTCCGATCGTCGCGCCCCGGCCGGCGAGGGCGCCGCCGATCTGGCCGATCAGGCCGTCGCCGCCGATCACGGCGGGAACCTCTCCGCGCTCCACCGCGGCCAGCGCCTCCGCGATCCCGTGCTCGAGGCTGCGGGTGACGACGGTCCCGAAGTCCAGCCGCCTTGCCCGCATCTGGCGCTCCACCTCGGGCAGCAGCTCGCGGCCACGGCCCGAGCCCGAGGACGGGTTGACGATCAGCAGCTGGCGTCCGTCAGCGTTCACGCAGGCAATCTAGCCACGAAGTAGGTCCCCGCGCCCGCCTCGCCGCTCGCGACCGGCTCCAGGCCGTGGCGCTTGAAGCCGCGCTCGAGCACCGCATCGGGCGTGTAGAAGGGGGTCGCGTTGCCGTAGCTGGCGGCTATCAAGACGTGACCGCCGGGCCGCAGGACCCGGGCGAGCTCGCCGAAGAAGGGCGGCATGTTGAGCTGTGTGAGGAGGTCGAACGACTCCTCGCCCCACGGCAGCGCCGAGGCATCTCCGAGCTTGAACGCGACGCGGCCCTCGGGGTCGAGGCCGACGCGCGCGGTCGCCCTGCGGATCATCTCCTCGGAGATGTCGAGGCCGCGCACCCGGGCCCGTGGGAACTCGCGCGCCACGAGCAGCGCCGCGGCGCCGGTCCCGGTGCCGACGTCGAGCGCGCGCTCGGGGGCCGGCACCACGTGCAGCAGCCCGGCCGCGAGCGCGGCCAGGTAATCGCTCTGGTTGCGGTCGCGGCGGTCCCAGTCGGGGGCGGCGCGCTCGAAGAAGCGGCGGGTGGGGCCTCGCAGCAGCGGCCACAGCGCGGGGGCGCGGGTGATGACCGCGCTCAGCGCGCGGCCCAGCACCCGGACGCCGCCGGGCGGCTGCGGCGTTCCCTGGGCTCGATCGCCGGCGTCGCTCGTGTTCACCAACCGATCATCCCAGGCCGGGACGGCTCCGGACGCGTGTACTAGCCTTGTCCGGCTTTGCTCCCGCGCCGACTGACACCGCTGCCGGCGGCTCTGGCCGCTTCGCTGCTGCTCTTCGCCTGCGGCGGGGACGACGACGGAGGGGAGACCGCGTCGGGGGTGCCCGATGGCTGCTCCGAGGTCGAGGCGCCCGCGGCCAAGCAAGGGCGGTTCACGAAGGCCAAGCAGCGTCTCAGCGGGCCGGTGTCCGCGGTGGTCGAGACCAACTGCGGCAGCTTCACGATCGAGCTCGACACCGAGCAGGCGCCGAAGACGACCTCCTCGTTCGCGGGGCTGGTCGAGCAGGGCCTCTATGACGACACGCTCATCCACCGGATCGAGCCCGGCTTCGTGGTCCAGGGCGGGGATCCCCTGGGCGACGGGACGGGGGGCCCCGGCTACTTCGTCGACGAGGCTCCCCCCGCGGAGCTGACCTACACGCGGGGCACCGTGGCGATGGCCAAGACGGCGGCCGAGCCGCCCGGACGCTCGGGCAGTCAGTTCTTCGTGGTCACGGCCCCCGCGGACGCGGGGCTGCCCCCCGACTACGCGCTGCTCGGCCGGGTCAGCGAGGGCTTCGAGACGATCGAGCTGATCGAGAGCCTGGTCGGCCCTGACGGCCAGCCCGACGCCCCGGCCGTGATCGAGCGCGTCATCCTGCGGGGAGCGTGATGGGAAAGGCGGCCGTCGGGCAGCCGGCGCCCCCGTTCGAGCTCCCGGGCACGGGCGGGCGCGCCTACCGGCTCTCCGACTTCGAGGACTCGGGCGTGATCCTGGTCTTCTACCCGGGGGACTTCACACCGGTCTGCAGCAAGCAGTTCTGCTCCTACCGCGACGACGGCGATCGCATCGAGGCGCTGGGGTTTCCGATGGTCGGGATCTCGCCCCAGTCCGTCGACTCGCACGAGCGCTGGGCCGCCGCCAACGGCCTGCAGGTGCCGCTGCTCTCCGACGAGGGCAAGAGGGTGGCCCGGGCCTACCGCGTGCTCGGCCCGGGCGGCTTCGTGCGGCGTTCGGTCTTCCTTGTCGATGAAGACGGGATCGTCCGCTATCGCCATGTAGCGCTGTTCGGCCTGCGCTATCAGGACGTCAGCGACCTCGAGCGCGCGGTGACTGCGGTCAGCTAGTGGCCCGGCCCGCGTCCGCGAGGCCGTTCGAGCTCGAGAGCGGCGGAGTCACGCTCGCAGGCGAGACGATGGGGGAGGGGCCACCGGTCGTGCTGGCGCACGGGATCACGGCCACCCGCCGATACGTGGTGCACGGATCGCGCACGCTGGCGCGCGCGGGCCACACCCAGGTCTCTTATGACGCCCGGGCTCACGGCGAGTCGAGCCCGGCGCCGGAGATCGAGGGAGCCTACGCCTACGACGCGCTCGCGGCCGACCTGGGGGCCGTGATCTCCTCGCATGCCGAGGGGCGGCCGGTCGTCTGCGGGGACTCGATGGGCTGTCACACGGCGGCCGCCTACGCGCTCGAGCACAGCGACAGGCTCGCGGGGATCGTCCTGATCAGACCGGTAAGCCCGGGCCTGCCGCCCGATCCCGATGCGCTGGCGCACTGGGACCGGCTCGCGGAAGGGCTCGAGCGGGGCGGAGTGGAAGGCTTCATGGCCGCGTACGAGCGCGACCTCGACGTCGGACCGGGCTTCGCCGAGACGGTTCTGCACTTCACCCGCGAGCGCATGGCGCTGCACCGCCGCCCGCGCGAACTGGCGCGGGCCGTGCGCGAGCTGCCACGGTCGCTGCCGTTCGACGGGATCGCCGAGCTGGCGTCCCTCGACCTGCCGGCACTCGTGGTCGCGAGCCAGGACGAGGCCGACCCCGGGCACCCGCTGGCGGTGGCCGAGGCCTGGACCGCGGCGCTGCCTCGGGCGCGCCTGATCGGCGAGCCGCCGGGGGAGTCCCCGCTCGCCTGGCAGGGCGGCAGGCTGGCGCGGGAGATCGCCGCCTTCTGCGCGGAGCCTGCGGTCGGCGAGCGGCTCGGGGGCTGAGCTCGCGGGCGAGGGGTTCGGACTGCGACCGGGTTGATCCCGAGCTTGGTCGCAAGGGGGGTTCCCGAGTACCCGGTCACCGCCGCACCCTAGTATTTCGCCGATGGCAGACGAGCAGCGGGCAGAGGACCAGGGCCAGCCGGTTCACTACAGCGCGGTCGCGCGGGGGACCCCTGTGATCTCCTCCGACGGCGCCCAGGTCGGGACGGTGACCCAGGTGGTGGACAACTACCGCGAGCACATCCTCGACGGCTTCGTGATCAGGGCCAGCGACGGCGCGGTGCGCTTCGTCGACGCCCCGGAGGTCGCCAGGACCACGGACCGCGCCGTCAGTCTCAACATCGACGCCGCGGCGGCCGCGCAGCTGCCGCCGCCCGACGAGGGCTCGCCCAACTTCAAGCCCAATCGCGGCGGCAGGCTCTCCCGCATGCTCGGCGGCGGCTGGCGCCGCCACTGATCGGTCGCCCCGATCACCCCGGCGAGGGCGAGCGCCAGCAGGAGCGGGCCGGCCGGGGGTCGAGGCTCCCCAGGGTGGAAGGCGGCTGAATCAGTTCGCGGTCCCGGGCGATCACCTCCATCGTAGATGGCTGCAACCAGGCGGGCGGACTGCGGGGCGGTGGGATGCGGCCCGGCTGGCTCAGGCGCCGTCGGACGCGCGCGTGGCCGCGCGCGCGGCGACCAGCCGCTGGGTGAACAGCGTCGCGGTTCCCGAGACGATCAGCAGCGCGATATTGATCGCGAGCACGGCGAGCGCCCCCAGCCCTTCGCTGATCTCGCCGAGCCCGACCGAGACGCCGAGGTATGCGGAGGCGGGGATCGTCGTCACCGAGATCGCGACTCCGACCGCGGCGCTCGCGCGGGTCTCGAAGGAGAGCATCGCGGCGATCCCGGCGGCGAGCGCCACGAGCACTGTCGAGTAGTCAGTGTGAGCGGCGAGCGCCCCGATGCTGCTCTGCCGGACGTTGAAGTCGGATGCCAGGAGCCCGGCGGCGCTGAGCGCGAACGCGAGCAGGGCGCCCACCGTCGCGACCAGGGCGACGCCGATGACCAGCGTCGCGGCCGAGCGCCCGACCAGGGGCCAGCGCCGCCCGACCACGCCGACGCTGAGCGCGCAGATAGGCAGCAAATCCGGGCTGACGGCCATCGCGCCGACGATCAGCACCGAGTTCGACTCGATCACGCCGAGCGCGGCGATGATGGCGGCGACCGACATCATCGCCAGGTAGCGAGCGAGTGGGCGGGAACTCGCGCGCGCCTCGCCGAGGACCTCGAGCCAGGCGAAGCCGCCGGGCGCGCTCCGCTGCATCCTCAGGGTGCTGATCGGCGCGACCACGTCGAGGCGGGTGAGCACGTAGCTCGCGGCCTCGATCTCGAGGTCGCCGAGGATCTCCAGCAGGTGATCGGCGGAGCCGGGCTCGACGTCGGCCGAGAGCACGACGAGCCGCCCGTCGGGCGTCTGGGCCGCCAGCACGCGCTTGACACCGGGCGCGGACTCGAGGCGACGCCCGATCGGCTCGGATTCGCTGACGCTCGCTTCGAGGCGCAGATGCAGCACGCCGAGGGATGGTCGCAGCGCCGCCGGATCGAGCCATCAAAGGCACGGATCGGGCCAGCCCTGGGCCCGATGCTCCTCACTGTCAAGGCAAACCCCCTTTTCAGGAGGAATGAAATGCAGAACACCACCAGCACCAGGACCAGCCGTATCCGTCGCTTCTTTCCGGTCGCGATGGTCGTTGCGACAGCCGCCCTGATGGTCGCCCCGGCTTCCGGAATGGCCTTCAAGTTCGGCTCCGAGCTCACCTCCGAGACCCAGCCCTCGAACGCGGGCGACGGTCACGACTGCGCTCCCAACCCCGGCGTCTGCACGTGGGCCATGAACGAGGCCTACGGGCGCCCGGACGGCGGTCACAAGTCGCCCTTCACCGGCAAGCTGAAGCAGGTCCGCCTGATCGCTCAGGTGGCCGGCACGGCGAAGCTCCAGATCGTCAAGGTGAACGGCGCCGAGCAGGCCAAGGTGGTCCGCCAGGGCCCCACGATCAACTACGACGGCCAGCCCGCGGGCGACGCCGACACGTACGAGATCGAGTCCTTCCCGGTCGAGATCCCGATCAAGAAGGGCCAGAGCCTCGCGATCAAGACCAGCAGCACCTCGCTGGTCCGGTGCAGCTCCGGCGGTCCCAACTCGCTCCTGTTCCAGCCCCCGCTGGCTCAGGGCACCGGGTTCCGCACGGCCGACGCCGACGACGGTTGCTGGCTGCTCCTCGAGGGAATCGGCAAGAAGCAGAAGAAGCGCAAGTAGCACCGTTTTCCCCAGCAGCAAGCGCGACGAGGGCCTCCGGGCCCTCGTCGTCGTTGTGCGCAGGTCCTCTAGAGCATCGCCACGGTCACGGCCGTCATGATCGCGACAACAATCAGGTTGAGCGGGATCCCCGCGCGCAGGAAGTCCGTGAACTGTTGCGCGGGCGTCAGGTCGACATAGCGGCCGTTCTCGTGCGTTACACGTGGCCAGAGCCACCTCGGTGGTACGACGGCGGTCATCCGTCTACCCGGACCCCCTTCCAGGCCGCGTTGGACCCCTTTCAGGCCGCGTACTCCGCGGGCATGCAGCGCGCGCACGGCCTGTGGATGCGGCGCGCGCACGGCCTCTGGCCGGCCGCGACCGCCGTGGGCTCGTCCGCGAGGAAATTCCGGTGCTTCACGTAGTGCCCCATTGCGATCCAGCGCGCCGCGCCGGCGCAGTCCAGGCGCCCATAGACCCTGTTGCGGCGATGCCCGCCAAGCGTGCCCGACCGCTGAGCGGTGCGGCCGCCCGTCGGGTCCGATCAGCTCGTACTTCGCCTCCATCCCGCAGATAACGCCTGTCAACCCGGATCCGCCGGCCGCGGGGACGAGACGCGACGTCTATGTGACCACCGGGGACAACCGGCTGCGGTCAGAGGCCGGCGGGGCCGCTTTTCGCGGGCGCGCGCCGCCCGCGGGTCTGCCCACGCCTATGGTTCGGGCCTGATGCTGCGCGCCGGCTCCCCACGCCTGCCCCCCGGGCCCGGCGGCCCCGCGGTCTGGAGCACGCTGCGGCTGCTGGAGCGCCCGCTCGAGTCGCTGCTGGAATGGCAGCGGCGCTACGGCGACGTGTTCACGGTCCGCCTGCTCACCTTCGGCACCGGCGTCTACGTCGCGGATCCCGCCGCGATCAAGGAGATGTTCACCGGCGACCAGTCCGACCTGCGCGCGGGTGAGGCGAACGAGCCGCTGGCGCCCTTCGTCGGCCCCCATTCGGTGCTGGTGCTGGACGGGCCCGAGCACCTGCGCCAGCGCCGGCTGCTGCTGCCCCCGTTCCAAGGCTCGGCGGTGCAGTCCTTCCGCGAGGTGATCCGCGAGGTCGCCGAGGCCGAGGTCGCCGGCTGGCGTCCGGGCAGCGAGTTCACGATGCGCGAGCGCATGCGGGTGCTCACCTTCGAGGTGATCTGCCGCGCGGTCTTCGGCGTCACCGAGGCCGGGCAGGTCGAGCGCCTGCGGGCGGCGCTGCTGCCGATCATGGACACGGGCATCGCCACGGCCTTCCTGCCCTCGTTCCTGCGTCGCGACCTCGGCCGCTTCAGTCCCTGGGGGCGGCTGCAGCGCCAGCTGGCGAGGGCCGATCAGCTGCTCTACGCCGAGATCGGGCGCCGCCGGGCGGCCCCCGACCTCGAACGGCGCACCGACGTGCTCTCGCTGCTGCTGCGGGCCCGCGACGAGGAGGGCCGGCCGATGAGCGAAGCGGAGCTCCGCGACGAGCTGATGACGATGCTCGCAGCGGGCCACGAGACGACCGCGACCGCGCTCGCGTTCTGCTTCGACCTGGTGCTGCGCCACCCCGAGGTGCTGAGCCGCCTGCGCGAGGAGCTCGGGGACGGGGACGGCGAGGACTACCTGAAGGCCGTCGTCACCGAGAGCCTACGGCTGCGGCCGGTGATCGACGCTGCCGAGCGCACGCTGACCCGGCCGCGGGTCTTCGGCGGGTACGAGCTGCCGGCCGGGATCCGGGTCTACCCGGCGATCGCGCTCGTTCACCGGCGCGAGGATCTCTACCCGCAGGCCAACCGGTTCAAGCCCGAGCGCTTCCTCGACGGCGAGACCGAGTCCTACGCCTGGCTGCCCTTCGGAGGCGGCATCCGCCGCTGCATCGGCGCGGCCCTCGCCCAGGTTGAGATGGCCGAGGTGCTCCGCACGGTCGTCTCCTCGGTCGAGCTTGAGCCTGTGCGGCCCGAGCCCGACCCCGTCGTGATCAGGGGGATCACGATGGTTCCCCGGCACGGCGTCCCCGTCCGCGTGGACAAAGCCGCGTAGAAGCTCAGTCCCCTGTTCGGGCGGGAGCCTCGAAGAAGAACCGCGCGAGCTCCTCCCCTATCTCCGCCCCCCGCTCCTCCTGGCAGAAATGGCCGCAGTCCGGGAGCGTGCTCAGCTCCGCCTGGGGAACCAGCTCCGCGACCTTCCTCATCGTGCGGGCGACGTCGGGCAGGATGCGGTCGCGCTCGCCGTAGAGGAGGCGCACCGAAACCGCGATCTCGGGCAGCCAGCGCTCGATCTCACGCAACCCGGCGGGGTGCAGGCCCGAGCCGGACCTGCGCAGCGCCACTCGCGCCTCCCGGTCGGCGAACGGCCTCTGGTAGGCGGCGATGTCGTCTTCGCTGAGGAGGCTCTTGTCGTGGACCCCGTGGCGCATCGTGAACCGAATCCCGGCGGGGCTCGTGAGCCAGGAGCGGACCCCCGGGGTTCGCGTGGCCGCGATGAAGGCGACCACGGCATACGAGGGCCGGGAGAAGACCAGGGTGTTCAGCAGCGCCAGCCGCGAGACGCGCTCGGGGTGCTGGGAGGCCCAGTGGAGGCCGACCGGTCCCCCGAGGTCGTGGACGGCGAGCCCCAGCCGCTCGACGCCGAGCGCGTCCAGGAAGCCGGTGAGGATCCGGCCGTAGAAGCGGAAGCTGTAGGAGGCGTCGGCCGGCTTGGACGAGGCGCCGAAACCCGGCAGGTCGATCGCGATCGCGCGCGACCGCTCGGCCAATGCCGGCATCACTTCGCGCCAGAGGTGGGAGGAGGTCGGCCAGCCGTGCAGCAACAGCACGGGCTCGCCGTTGCCCTGCTCGGCGTAGGCGATCTCCAACCCCTCGACCTCGACCCGTCCACGTGTCACGCCGCCCCTCTCCATCGCCCTTAGCCGACCAGCTCGGCGCTCAGTCGACGCAGGTCTCGACTTGCCGGCGGAAGTCAGCCGCCGGCTCGTCCTCGAAGACGACGACCACGTTCTTCTCCTGCACCACGACCGCCTGGTCGGTGCCGAAGCTCTGCTTGGCGCCCTTCACGTCCGCGGCGGTCCTCTCCGCCTTCTCGTCGCTGCCCTCGACGATCACGTCGGCGATCTCGCCATCATCGGAGATCACCCGGAAGTCGGGCGAGGCGTTGCCGGAGGCGGCGCTCGAGCCGAGGTCCGAGGCCTCGACCGTCAGCCCCTGCTCGGTCAGGCAGTCGCGCAGGGAGTCCTCCGCGGTCGGGTTGTCGATGTCGTCGTCGCCACAGCTTGCGGCAAGCAGCGCCGCTGCGGCCACAAGCACCGCGGATGCTCGCGCGCGCCGACCGAGATTCATAACAGGAAACCTATACCCCGGCGCGGCGGACCCAGGGGGATGAAGGCCGTCGCGCCGGCCGGCAGGCGTCTCGACGACGCGTGCCCGGAACTGAGGTCAGGCCAAGCCCGGGCTCAGGCACCCGCATCCGTTGCTCTCCGCAGTGCGCATCCGTGGAAACCACTGACGGCAGCCCGCGTCCGCCAGAATCCTCGTCCATGGAGTCCGATCCCGCCGCAGGGGTGACGGTCTTCGCCGCGCTCGCGGCGGGTCTCGTCTCGTTCCTGTCTCCGTGCGTGCTGCCGCTCGTGCCCGGCTACCTCTCCGCGGTCACGGGCGTCGCCGCGGGCGAGATCGAGACGGCGGGCTGGCGCCGGGTGCTCCCCCCCAGCCTCGCCTTCGTCGCCGCCTTCTCGGCGATCTTCGTCCTGCTCGGGCTCACCGCCACCGGCCTCGGCAGCCTGCTCGCGGACAACCTGGCGCTGCTGGAGAAGATCTCGGCGGGGCTGATCATCCTCATGGGCGTCTATTTCGTGGCCGCCCTGTACGTCCCCCGCCTCAACCGCGAGTGGCACGCGGAAGGCCTGATGGAGCGGGCCGGCAAGGGCGGCCCGATCGCCGCCGGAGCGGCGTTCGCGATCGCCTGGACCCCGTGCGTCGGCCCGACGCTCGCGGCGATCCTCTCGGCTGCGGCGCTATCGGACTCGGCGGCGCGCGGCGGCGTGCTGCTCGCCTTCTACTCGGCCGGCCTCGCGATCCCGTTCCTGCTGACCGCGATCGCCTTCACGCGGATGACGACGGCGTTCGCCGTCGTCAAGCGGCACTACGCCCAGATCATGGCCTTCGGCGGAGTCATCCTGATCGCGATGGGGATCCTGATCTGGAACGGTGAGCTGACCCGACTCAACTCCGAGGCGCAGGGCTTCTTCGACGATGCCGGACTCAACATCTGGAACTTCTGAGCGGCCGTTCGGCGGGCGCGGGCCGGACTGGTTGAGTGGCCAGTCCCGACTAGACTCTCCCACCGGCATGGCCGCGCAGCCCAACACAGCCGTGATCGGAGCCGGGATCAGCGGGCTCACGGCCGGCAAGGCCCTCGGCGACCGCGCGCTCCCCTACACCTGCTTCGAGGCCAGCGACGACATCGGCGGCAACTGGTACTTCGGCAACCCCAACGGGCGCTCCTCGGCCTACCAGTCGCTGCACATCGACACCGCCCGCGACAGCGTCAGCTTCCGCGACATGCCGATGGGCCCCGAGTACCCGGACTACCCCCACCACGCCGAGATCAAGGCCTATCTGGACCGCTACGCGGACGCGTTCGCGCTGCGGGAGGGGATCCGCTTCGAGGCCCCGGTCGAGCACGCCGAGCGCAGGCCCGCGGGCGGATGGGCGCTCACCCTGGGCGACGGCTCCGAGCAGGAGTTCGACTTCCTCGCGGTCGGCAACGGGCACCACTGGGACCCCCGCTACCCGGACTTCCCGGGCAGCTTCGACGGCGAGACGCTGCACTCGCATCACTACCTCGGGCCCGGCGACCCGCTGGAGCTGACCGGCAAGCGGGTGCTGGTGGTCGGTATCGGCAACAGCGCCGTCGACATCACCTCCGAGCTCTCGCGCAAGGGGGTCGCCGAGAGGGTCTTCCTCTCCACTCGCAGCGGGGCCTGGGTGATGCCCAAGTACCTGTTCGGCAAACCCGTCGGCAACATCATCAAGACGACGCCCCACCTGCCGCTGCGCCTGCAGCGCTGGCTCGCCCGCCCGATCCCCTACATCGCCTCGGGCCGGATGGAGGACTTCGGCCTGCCCCATCCCAACCACAACTTCCTCGAGGCCCATCCGACCGTCTCCAGCGAGCTGCTGCTGCGCCTCGGCTCCGGCGACGCCATCGCCAAGCCCGACGTCGCCGAGCTCTGCGGCGACTCGGTCCGCTTCGAGGACGGCAGCAGCGAGCGGATCGACGTGATCATCTGGGCGACGGGATACAGGATCACCTTCCCCTTCTTCGACGAGGACTTCCTCAGCGCTCCGGACAACCGCCTGCCCCTCTACAAACGCATCTTCAAGCCGGGCATCGACGACCTGGCGCTGATCGGCTTCGCGCAGGTGATCCCGACCCTGTTCCCGTTCGTCGAGCTGCAGAGCAAGCTGGTCGCGAGCTTCGTGGACGGCGACTACGCGCTGCCGGCGATCGCCGAGATGGAGGCCGCGATCAAGGCCGACCACGAGCGCATGAACGGGCACTATGCGGACCGCCCCCGCCACACGATGCAGGTGGACTGGTACCTCTACGAGCACGACATCCGCGCCCGCGAGCTGCCCGCGGGGCGCGAGCGCGCCCGGCGCGGCATGGCGGCCGAGCTGACCGGCCGTGCCGAGGCCGGCGCCGTGACGGGGGAGCCGGCTCCTGCCTGAGCGCCGCGACCTCGAGGTCCCGAGCGGCGGCGAGAAACTCGCCGCCTGGCATCTGCTGGGCGAGGGCGATGATTTCGCCGGACCCAGCGGCCGCCCGTGCGTGGTGATGGCGCACGGCATCGGCGGCACCCGCGAGGACGGGCTGCTCCCCTTCGCCGAGGCCTTCGCCGAGTCGGGCCTGGACGTGCTGCTGTTCGACTACCGCTGTTTCGGCGGATCGAGCGGCGAGCCGCGTCAGTACGGCTGGCCGCCCCACCACCGCGAGGACTACCGCGCTGTGGTCGGGTTCGCGCGATCGCTGGGCGACGTGGATCCCGACCGGATCGCGCTCTGGGGCACCTCCTGGTCGGGTGGGCACGTCGTCTTCGTGGCGGCTGACGACAAGCGCATCGCCGCGGTCATCTCCCAGACCCCCGATATGGACGGCGCGCGGACGCTGATGGAGATCGCGCGCTATGGAGGCGCGGACACGCTCGCGAAGCTGAGCGTGGAGGGCGTCCGGGACGCGGTCGGGGTACTGCGCGGCCACGAGCCGCGGATGGTGCCGATCGTCGGCCCGCCCGGCTCGGTCGCGGCGCTCAGCAGCGAGGAGGCCGAGCCCGGCTACAGGTCGATCGCCGGCCCCGGCTGGCGCAACGAGCTGACCGCGCGCGCGGCCCTCTACGAGGGCCGAAACCGGGCGATCTCGCGCATCGGCGAGCTCTCCTGCCCGATCCTGATCCAGATCGCCCGGGACGACTCGATCGCGCCCCCGGCTGCGGCCAGGACCGCGGCCTGGCGAGCGAAGGGGCGCTCGGAGGTGCGCGAGTACCCGTGCAACCACTTCGCCATCTACCTCCCCCCCTGGCGCGACCGCGCGATCGCGGACCAGCTCCACTTCCTGCGCCGCCACCTGGGCGCCAAGAGCACCGCGGAGCGCTCAGCGGCGGCGTGAAGCGCCGGGCTCGGAGGGAATGCCGCGGTCACGGGCTGAGCCGATGATCGCCGACGTCAGCGAGGTGGACTTCGAGGCCAGGGTGATCGCGCGCTCGCGCGAGCTGCCGGTCGTGGTCGACTTCTGGGCCGAGTGGTGCGGGCCCTGCCGCACCCTGGGGCCGGCGCTGGAGAGCGCGGTCAGCGACCGCGGCGGCGCCGTGGAGCTGGCGAAGGTGGACGTCGACTCGAACCAGCAGCTCGCGGCGCGCTACGGGATCCGGGGGATCCCGGCCGTGAAGGCGTTTCGCGACGGCGAGGTCGTCGAGGAGTTCGTCGGCGCCCGGCCGCGGGCGGGCGTCGAGCAGTTCCTCGACCTGCTGGTCCCCTCCGAGGCCGAGCAGCTGGTCGCGGCGAGCGAAGACCCCGAGCGCAGGGACCTGATCCGCCGCGTGATGGTCGCGATCTTCACCGAGCTGGGCCCGTCGGACCCGCTCGCCTCCGAGCACCGCCGCCGCCTGGCGAGCGCGCTGAACTAGCCGCGGGCCCGGGTTAGCCGGCCGGTCCGGCGGGAACCTTGGTGGGCACGGCGACCTCGATCGGGATGCCGAGCGCCTCGGCCTCCTCGATCCCCTCGCCGTCGATGTCGCGCGAGCAGACGATGCGGAAGCGGCCGGTCCCGATCTCGGGATCGGGGACGACGGGCAGCCCGCGGATCTCCTCCCAGCCGAGGCGCTCGACCTCGAACGGGTTCATCCGCACCTCGGCGGCGGGGAACGGGCAGTTCGAGTTGTGCTGGTCGATCGCCCTGGAGATCGCCTCGAGGTTCTTGGCCTCCGCCTTGCTCACGGCGCTGAATCTAGATCATCGGCGCCGCTGCGATGCAGGTCTGCGTCCGCCCGGGCGACGTCGGGGCTCGCTCCTAGCATCGCCTGCTGGATGAGGCCGTGATCGCCCACGTCGACATGGACGCCTTCTACGTCTCGATCGAGATGCTGCGCCACCCCGAGCTGCGCGGCAAGCCGGTCGTGGTCGCCCACGACGGCCCCCGCGGCGTCGTCACCACCGCCTCCTACGCGGCGCGGGAGTTCGGCGTGCACTCGGCCCTGCCCCTGGTCGTCGCCAGGCGCCGCTGCCCGCAGCTGAACGTGCTTCCCGTCGACATGCAGCTCTACAGGCGAGGCTCCCGCCGGGTGATGGAGACGCTCGCTGAGTTCAGCGACTCGGTCGAGGTGGTCGGGCTGGACGAGGCCTACGTCGACCTCTCGGCCTCGCCGGTGCCCCAGTCGCGCGCCCGGGAGATCAAGCGCAAGGTGACCGCGGCGACGCGGCTCGCCTGCTCGATCGGGCTCGGCCCCAACAAGCTGATGGCGAAGATCGCCTCGGACCTCGACAAGCCCGATGGGCTGTTCGTGCTGACCGAGGGCAACTGGCTCGAGACCGTCGGCGCGCGGCCGGCCTCACTGCTGCCAGGGGTCGGGCCGCGCACGTTCGAGCGCCTGCGGGCGATCGGCGTCGAGACGGTCGCCGACCTCGCGGCGGCTGAGCCGGGATCGCTTGAGCACAGCTTCGGGCCCAGGCACGGACCGGCGCTGCGCGAGCGCGGCAACGGCGTCGGGGCGCGCTCGCTCACGACCGAGCGCGTCCGCAAGTCCGAAAGCCGCGAGACGACCTTTCCCCACGACGTCAGCGATCGCGCCCTGATGGCCGAGACGGTCGAGCGCCTCGGGGCCGCGGTCTGCGAGAGCCTCGCCGACCACGGGCGCAGCGGGCGCACGGTGACGCTGAAGATCCGGCTGACGCCGTGGCGGACCCACACCCGCTCCCGCACCCTCCCCTCCCCCACCCGCGACCCCGAAGCCGTGATCGGGGTTGCGCGCGAGCTGCTCGAGCGCTTCGACCCCGAGGACCCGGTGCGTCTGCTCGGCGTCGGCGTCGCCGGGCTGGTCGGCGACGCCCCCGACGACGTCCCGGAAACGCACGACGCCCCGGCGCGGGACGCCCCCGCTCGGGAGGGCGCCCCGGCCGGGGCGTCGGGCGCGAGGCAGCTGAGCCTCTAGTCCACCTACTTGGTGCTCAGCACCACGCCGGTCGAGCCGAACCCGAGCTTCGCCTTGAGCGCAGCGGTCAGGTCCCACTCGCGGCCGGCCGCGTAGGGGCCGCGGTCGATGACCCTGGCCTGCACGGTCCGGCCGCGATGGCGGAACGTGACCTTGGTGCCGCAGGGCAGGGTCTTGTTGGCGACGCCGACCGTGCTCGGGGTCAGCGTCTGGCCGCACGCGGTGCCGTTCCCGTACAGGCCGGGCCCGTAGTAGGAGGCGTGCGCGGCGCGGTAGGCGTTGATCTGGCGGGTGCGCGAGCGAGCGCGCTTCTGCCGCTCGGTCCCCCCGACGAACGCCTTGGCCTTGAACACGCCCGCGCGGGGAGCCCTCCAGCGAACGCTGAAGGTCCCGTCCTTGCGGGTGCGGACCGTCTTAACCTTGCGGCCGCCGACGCGCACGATCACCCAGCGCCTGCCGGACGGACGCACCCTGCCGCGCAGCTTCGCCTTGCGGCCCGCCATCACGTGGCGGCTGGCGCGGAGCTTGACCGTGGAATCCGACCGCGCGCCGCTGATTGCGGCCTCGGTCTCGGATACCTCGGTCGGGGCGGGCGCCGTCTGGGCGGCCGCCAGGCCCGTCGCGAACATCATCACTACTGCGGGCAGCAGCGCAAGCGCGGCCCGCCCTCGCTTCCCGGGGAAGCGACGCAAGTGAAACACCTTGCCTTCCTGTGCCGCCTACGGGGTTAGCTGACGGGCTCGCGGCGGCTCGCGTGAGCCATCACCGCTAAGGGCGGAACACCGCCCCATTCGCCCCGGCCGGGACAGTCGGCGCCCAAGAGAACTGGGCGCCCCCGGCGGTTGGGTCCCCCGCTCGCCCGATGTCCGTCGTGGCGATTCGGCAGATCGTTTTCTCTGCAACGAGCCGGAAGGATAGGAGTTGCTCACAAAGACCCTGTGTGACGACACGCACAGTTCGTGTGCGAACATCATTTCTTGCATGACTGACCGCCTGACCGGGCTCGACGCCTCGTTCCTGCACCTCGAGCAGGACGAGGACACCCACATGCACGTCGCATCGACCACGCTGTTCGAGGGGCCCGTGCCCGATCACGTCGCGTTCCGCGACCACATCGCCTCACGCCTGCATCTGGTCCCGCGCTTCCGCCAGAAGGTCCGCTTCGTCCCCATGAACCAGGGCCGGCCGGTCTGGGTGGACGACCCCCACTTCAACCTCACCTACCACGTGCGCCACACCTCGCTGCCGCCCCCAGGCAGCGAGGAGCAATTGCGCAACCTCGCGGCGCGGGTCTTCTCCCAGCAACTCGATCGCTCGAAGCCGCTCTGGGAGCTGTGGCTGGTCGAGGGGCTCGAGGGCGGGCGCTTCGCGATCGTGGGCAAGACCCACCACTGCCTCGTCGACGGAGTCTCGGGCGTCGACATCACGACCGTGCTGTTCGACCTCGAGCAGGACCCCCCGGAACTCGACCCGCCGTCGTCCCAGTGGGTGCCCCGGCCCGAGCCCGGGCGAGCCGAGTTGCTTTCCGAGGCGCTGGTCGAGCGCCTGGTCAGCCCCCGCGAGGTCGCCCGCGGCCTGCGACGCGTCGTGCGCACGCCTCGCCGGGTCCTGTCGAAGCTCGGCGACACCGTCGCGGGCGCGGGCTCGTTCGCCTGGGCCGGCATCGGAGCGCCCCACACCCCCTTCAACGTCGAGATCGGAGGGCACCGCCGCTTCGCCATGGCCACCCTCTCGCTCGACGACCTGAAGCTGGTCAAGAACGAGCTCGGCGGCACCGTCAACGACGTCATCCTGGCCGCCGTCTCGGGCGCGCTGGGCCGCTACCTGAGGGCTCGCGGCCATGCGACCAGGGAGCTCGAGATGCGCGCGCTCGTGCCCGTCAGCGTCCGCACCCCGGACCAGCGCGGAGCGCTCGGCAACCGCGTCTCGGGGATGATGGCGCCGCTACCCGTTGGGATCGAGGACCCGGTCGCGCGCCTGCGCTTCGTCACCGACGCGATGGGCGACCTGAAGTCCTCGAAGCAGGCGATGGGCGCCAGACTGATGACCCAGCTGACCGACTTCGCGCCGCCCACGATCTCGGCGCAGGCCGCCCGGCTGCAGTCGCGCCAGCGCTTCTTCAACCTCGTCGTCACCAACGTCCCGGGCCCCCAGTTCCCCCTCTACCTGATGGGGCGCA
>Ga0194121_10001633_pt1 | contig 37460 bp, 45 predicted proteins | sample TA2MahCa50mmetaG_FD_148609 | JGI IMG/M metagenome (GOLD analysis project Ga0194121, IMG submission 148609) | Freshwater microbial communities from Lake Tanganyika, Tanzania - TA2015020 Mahale Deep Cast 50m | ecosystem: Environmental > Aquatic > Freshwater > Lake | place: Tanzania: Lake...
ATAATCTTATTTTTATACTCTAAAAGATATATTTTATTTTGATGGAGCATTTTATTGAATCCCAACAACTTACTCCTGAAATCATATTTGACATATTTTCTCGCGCTGATGAATTTAGAAAGGATAAAATTTATGATCCTATTTTGAGGGGCAAAGTTTTAGCTACTCTTTTTTATGAGCCTTCAACAAGAACTCGCCTCAGTTTTGAAACTGCTATGCTTCGTTTAGGGGGAAGTGTTGTTACAACTGAAAATGCTCGCGAATTTTCTAGTGCTGTGAAAGGAGAAACATTACAAGATTCTATTCGCGTTGTATCAAATTATGCTGATTGTATTGTAATGAGGCATTATGAAGAAGGAATGGCTAAAATTGCTTCTGAAATAAGCAAGGTTCCAGTAATAAATGCAGGAGATGGCAAAGGACAACATCCTACTCAAGCATTACTTGATTTGTATACTATTTGGAAAGAAACTGGGAGACTTACTAACTTGAAGATTGCTATTGTTGGAGATTTGGCTTCTGGAAGAACTGCACGTTCTTTATGCTACCTTTTAGGCAAATTTCCTGGGAATGAAATAATATTTTTATCTCCTGAACACTTAAAGATGAAACAAGATATCAAAGAATATCTTTCTCGCCATGGAGTTTCATATAGGGAGGAAAAAAACTTGGATGAAGTTTTACCTAATGTAGATATTGTTTATATGACAAGAATCCAGAAAGAAAGAATTACTCTTGATGAATATAACTCTGCACGTGGAAAATATACCATTAATCAAAACAATTTTAATTTACTTAATAAAAACGCTAGAATTTTACATCCTCTTCCAAAGATAGACGAAATTGTTTTACCTCTTGAAACTGAAGAAAAAGATGATCGGGTAGCTTATTTTCGGCAAGCCGAAAACGGTTTGTATATTAGAATGGCTTTGCTTGTGCATTTAATGATGTAACTAAAATTATTCAAATAATTCAAGATATGTTCCTAAAAGCTGTAGATAACTTAAAGTAGTCGGATTTTGTGAGGCTATAGACATTAAACCATGAAGTTCTGCTCTGTAATCTTTTGCCTCTTCTAGTTGTAAAGACTCATCTAGTCCGAGAAAACTTTGTGAAGTTAAATAATCTAGCGCTCTAACTGCTTGTTCGCGTACATCTAATGAGCCTGAAAACCTAAATCTTGAATCTCGAGTCATGGGGTTTTGTGAGAAAAATTTCATTTATAAAACTATATCTTTTAATAATCCTAGAAGCTTTTATTCAAAGTTAATTGAAGATAACATGCATAAACCTTGCTTAAGAGTAAGGTTTATATACTATATTTTGGAACACATGTCATTAAGATGGAACACGTCGTGAGTGTCTTACGTTATATAGTCGAGGTTCATCTCTCGGCAATTGCAAAGTAAGATATGATGTATGCAATCGGTTAATTAGTATTTCAAACAAATGCTTTATTTTTTGGAGCGAGTGCGAACGAACATTTTGTAAAAAAGATGTTCAATATTTTTCATAATAATAATTAATGCAATCTTGCCAGTGCATACGAGATCGATAAGATTTTCAAAACTCAAATTTCAACTTACAAGAAGAAATTTGAGACCTAGAAAACATCAGTTTTCTAGTTCATAAAAATTCTAACGAATTTTTAGAAATCCAGTTGATCCCGCTGGCGGTTGCGGCTATCTGGTTTGACTTAGACATGCAAGTCTTCCGAAAGGAGGCGAACTGCTCAGTAACACGTAGATAACCTGCCCTATTGCCCTTGATACCCTCGGGAAACTGAGACTAAGAAAGGATAGGCGCCGACTACTGGAATGTGTTGGCGCTCAAAATTTGCAATAGATTGGGTCTGCGGTGGATTAGGTTGTTGGCGGGGTAAAGGCCCACCAAGCCGATGATCCATACGGGCTTTTAGCGAAGGGGCCCGGAGAGGGAGTCTGAGACACTACTCCCAGCCCTACGGGGTGCAGCAGTCGGGTATTTTCTGCAATGTACGAAAGTATGACAGGGCGAGCCAGAGTGATTCTCTATATTTGAGAATCTTTTGTGACATGTAAATAGTGTTACGAATAAGGACCGGGCAAGACTGGTGCCAGTCGCCGCGGTAATCCCAGCGGTCCAAGTCGCAACCACAATTATTGGGTCTAAAACATCCGTAGCTTGCTTAGAAAGTCTCTTGTGAAATCCGGCCTCTTAAGGGTCGAAGAGCAAGAGATACTTCTTGGCTAGAGACCGGGAGAGGTAAGAAGTATGGTCGGGGTACCGGTAAAATGGGTTGATCCCGTCTAGACTAACAACAGCGAAGGCATCTTACCAGCACGGATCTGACAGTAAGGGATGAAGGCTAGGGGCGCAAAAGGGATTAGATACCCCTGTAGTCCTAGCAGTAAACACTGCACACTAAACATTGGGGCCTCTTCGAGAGGTTTCAGTGCTGTAGCGAAGGCGTAGAGTGTGCTACCTGGGAAGTATAGTCGCAAGACCGAAACTTAAAGGAATAGGCGGGGGAGTACTACAACGAGTGACGCGTACGGTTCAATTAGATTCTACACCGTGAACCTCACCAGAGCCGACAGCAGAATGAAGGTCAGTCTGAAGGGCTTACCTGACACGCTGAGAGGAGATGCATGGCCGACGTCAGCCTGTGTCGTGAGATGACCTGTTAAATCAGGTAACAGGCGAGACCCATATGTATATTTAATTTTCAATATACAGACTGCCTTGGCAACAAGGAGGAAGGTGTGGGCTACGTTAGGTGAGTACGTCCCAAATGCTCTGGGCTACACGCGCGCGGCAATGCTGCACTCAAAGGGTCGCAACGCCGAAAGGCGAAGCTAATCTCATAAACTGCAGCTTAGTTCAGATTGGGGGTTGCAACTCACCCCCATGACGCTGGAATTCGTAGTAATCGGGCGTTAGCAACACCCGGTGAATATGTCAATGCTCCTTGCACTCACCGAAATAAATGTGCTTGGCAGCTTATTTTTCTAGAAAGTGAAAATCTTTCAGTTATCTTTCAACCAAATGTGCAGAAAGATAATTTAGCCAACAACGCAGGCGTAATTTGGTAACAAATACGCTGGAGGGCGTGAGGCAAAATTCAGCCAGTAACCTGTAAGGGTTTCCACAACGATATCTACAACGGGTCGGTGGTAGATAGAAGTTAATAGGGACGAGACTTGGATGAATGAAACAGAATTGTAAGTGACCCAAGGAGATCCTAACTACTTTAGAATTAAAAACAAAGTATATTAGGAAGTCAGCTTAGTTCATAGTACCTTAAAGGGAAGGAACTAAACCTTAATGCTAAATCCGGAATATGTAATTGGCTTAGTAGATGGTGAAGGATCATTTTACGTTAGAGTAAATGAAGATCCTAAACGAAGAAATAAGACTGAGTTTAAATTCAGTGTTAAACTTCGACACCATGATAAAGAGATTCTTGATAATCTAAAACAATTTTTTAATTGTGGCAATGTATATCTACAAAAAGATTCGAGGCCCAATCATACAGATTGTTACAGATTTGAAGTTAATAAGAAAGAAGATATTTTTAACAAAATAATTCCTTTTTTTGAAAAGAATCCTCCTAAGATACAAAGCCGAAAGAGAGATTTTGAATTGTTTAAGCAAATTTCAAAGTTATCTCAAGAAAGTATTCTTGATAAAGAGAAAATTAAATCTCTAAAAAAAGAAATGCATTGGGGGCTCGCAGTATACGGGAAATCCGTTCGTACTGTGGGGAACCAGTAACTCTAAGACGAAATAGAGTGAAAAGGAAATGCCCGTCAAACCAACCGAGTTATGCATTGATGAGGCCCGTTAGGGACGAGTCTTTGTATGTCGAGGTAGGTTAAGTCGTCACAAGGTATCCGTAGGGGAACCTGCGGATGGATCACCTCCTAAATTTATTACAAATTGATTAAAGTTATATTGATTACTGGTTTGCCGATTGCGTACTGACGTGTTCTATCTTTATTTTTTTAGATAGTTTTATAAAAGATTGTTTTTGATATTTTTCATGGTAAGACGAAATGGAAACCATTTAGAAACTGTAACGTCTGAAGGCATTTATTCTTTTAGAATGGTTCCTCATGTAGATGGAGGGTTTGATATTTCAGGAGATAACTATAGAGTAGATTGGGAAATTAGGCCTCAAGAATTATCAGACATTCCGCGGCCCATTAGACTTAAAATGTTTAATGAAGCAATATTGGCTGGACAAGAATTTAAAAGAAGATACAGTGTAAAATCGACTGTTATTTATGTTAGTGCTAGTGATTTCTCAAATCTTGTTCGTACTGTAGCAGAATAATTTTTAAATAACAATCTGCATTAAAATTTATGGAAAAGAGGAAACATGTTTTCTGGGAGCTGATGCTTATTATTGGCTCTGTATTTGTTTTCAGAAGCCTTTGGATTTTGATGGATAGAATTGATCTTTTTAATTCTGGAAAGAGCCTTATCATATTCTTCTTTGTAGGAGTTGTGCTTACAGGTATAGGGTTTTACAAGATAGTACATTCCGACAAGGGCTGGGGAAAAAGACATTAGCTTTCTAGATGCTTTTTGCATGCAATTAGTTTGATTTCATATTTATTCTTTATTTTTTCTACAATACTGACGCAGGTATTTCCATATTTATGACTATAATCTTTGACAATTTTTCCGCCTTCTTCTTTACTTCCTGTTGTGAGTGCTAATAAAGTCAAACAAACAGAACCATGAGCAACTATAATCGCATTTTTACCAAATTTCTCTATTTCTTTAAAGGATTCACTACATCTTGAGATAAAATCTTTTAGAGATTCATCATTAATATCATCTATGAGTCTAGAGTCATATTTAATCTCAACATTATGAAACTTGTTTATTTCTTGCGCTGTTTCTTTTGCTCTTTGTAATGTAGAACAAAAAATAATTTCTATTTTTTCATTTTTTAATCTTTCTGCAACAGCCCTTGCTTGAATTAATCCCTTTTCTGTTATGGGGGTATCTGACCATTCATCTTTGTTAGCCTGGCTCATATTTTTAGAATTGGCTAAAGATTCTGCGTGCCTTACAATTATTAGATTCATGAATGTGAAATGGACTCGCCGAGGATCGAACTCGGGACCCCCCGGTGCAAGCGGGGCGTTTTACCACTAGACTACGAGCCCATTAAAACAACTTAAAGAAGATGATTTTTAAGTCTATCTAAAATATGAAATCTTACCTGTGAGACTTTTTATTTTCAAGCATTATATACTCGAGTAAACGTTCTACACCTTCATTTACCTCATCTAAATAAGCCATTGCAAGACCCCATCTAAAAGTTGCTATCTGATGAGATTCCCTACGCTCTTGTAATGTTGAAGGTGTTTTTCGCTCATCATTTTTAAAAATCAATTCTACAACAGGATGTAACCTGTAACTTCCAAGTGACGCTTCGTAATCTACCATTGTTCTAATATTTTTGAATGGTTTTTAAACCTTGACATTTTCATTTTTTTAGAATAATTTTAAATATGATTGTTACTTACTTTTATCATGAGTAAAACTCAAACAGGGTTAACTTTTATTGCTCTTTTTTCTTTAGGAGTTACGGGTATACTTAATTATCAAAGTAAAGGTCTGGATTTGGCCGCGAGACTATATGGTAAAGCAGCTGGAAATGATGGTGTGCTGCAAATCGAAGAGAAGGGAAGATTATTATCAGGTCTTGGGCTTGATGCAAAAATTGCTGATGAAGGATCTCTTTTAATAAGACCTTCGGAAAAAAGTGAAAGATTAGATTTGTATATTGTTAGAGGAAGTTCTTCAGAGTCAGCATATAGAAAAATTGGAGAAGTAGAATTTAAAATTGCTGAAAGATATTTGTTGAATGACGAATAATTTCTCGAAAACTTTATGGCGAAAGCTTTTTAAAGACATTATCGCTGGAGTTGTTTAGATGTTACGCTACCAAAGATTACACTTACTTGCCGGAGAGTTAGTCGACGGTATTTAAGATAACTTTCTAGCGCATCATCACTCATAGGGTGCGCAATCATTGGTTGCGTTATCTTGCAGAGTTGATATTCAATGACGCGCGTACGCAGGAAAACACAGAAAATAAGAGAAATTTTATTTTCTGTGCGATCGACATGCTGACTGATAAAGGAAGCATGATCGACGCAAGCAAATCTAATTCCTAATAGGAAAAATTTGTGAGTTTAGAAGAATACTACAACGTATTTTTTATATAAAATTCTGATTGAAACTGAAAAATTTCGACACAATTAATTTTGTGTTTTACTATGCTAGTTAACGGATAGCTTGGCTTGAATTGTTATGAAGGACGCGGCAAGCTGCGATAAGCTTTGGGGAAGTGCATGCGACTTTTGATCCAAAGATCTCCGAATATGACAACAGACACTTTTAGTGTATGCCGAGAGGCAAATGAAACGCAGGGAATTGAAACATCTTAGTACCTGCAGGAAAAGAAAGAATTATCGATTCCCTTAGTAGTGGCGAACGAAAAGGGAAGAGGGCAAACCGAATCTCCTTTTGAAAAGAAGGCAGAGATGTGGTGGAGATACATGGCTGCGATACCGAGCAAGAGTCCTCTGGAACGAGGCGCCTTAGAGGGTGATAGCCCCGTATGTGAAGGTATTATGTCGTGCTCCGAAAGAGTAGGGCTCCTTGGATAAGGAGTCTGAATACCGGTGGATTAACACCGAACCCTAAATATAGATTCAAGTCCGATAGAGAACTTAGTACCGCGAGGGAAAGCTGAAAAGTACCCTTAACCGGGTGTGAAAAGACTTGAAATTGACTAGCGACAGCTGGTTACGGCTTTTAGGAGTCGTAACGTACGTTTTGAAAAACGAGCCAAGGAGTTTTACTAAGTGGCAAGGTTAGCGAAAGCGAGCCATAGCGAAAGCGAGTCTGAAAGGGCGCGAGTCACTTGGTAAATACCCGAAGCCGGATGATTTACTCGTGAGCAGGCCGAAGTTCTCCGAAAGGGGGATGGAGGGCCGAAGTGGTGTTATGTGCATGTACTCATATGACTTACGAGTAGGGGTGAAAAGCCTATCTAATTCGGCGATGGCTGGTTCCTGTCGAAATATGCCTCAGTATAGTCTCGCGCAGTTATGGTGGCGGGGTAAAGTACGGATATGGTCCGCAGGGTCGAAAGATCACGGGACTCTTTCCAACTCTAAACCTGTCATCGACGTAACGCGGGAATGGGGGCCGGTGCGTAAGGTACCGTTCCGAGACCCGAACAAGGGAGACTGGAGTTAAGGTCCCAAAATGTATGTTAAGTGTATCAAAAGGAGTCTTGATCCTGAGACAGTGGGGATGTAGGCTTAGAAGCAGCCACCATTTAAAGAAAGCGTAATAGCTCACCCATCGAGGCTCGAGGCCCTGAAAATGGACGGGGCTAAACATACTACCGATACTCCAGAGGCGCTCTGTATGAGCGTTCTGGTAGGCAGGCGTCTATGTTGCGTAGAAGTATTTCCGTGAGGAGATATGGAGCGACATGGAATGCAGATCTTGGTGCTAGTAAGATCAGATTGTCCTGAGAACGGACAGCGCCGTAAGAGCAAGGTTTCCTTGGCACTATCGATTAACCAAGGGTTAGTCGGCACCTAAGTCACCCCTTAGCTGGAGGTGGCGAATGGGAATCCGGTTAATATTCCGGAACACAACCTTCTTTGACATAGAATAACTTGGGGATATGCTGGTACTCGAGAGAGTGCTTTGCAAGAGAAATTAATGGATCGTTATGATACGAAGTTAATCAAACTTGCAAGCGAAAGCAGCAGAGTCCTTGAGTCCATGAAAAAATTTATGTCGTGTGGGGAGGTTGGGCCGTACCAAGAATCGACACTGATGCTCTGGCTGAGTAGGCTAAGGCGTGCAAGGGATACGTTGGGTAAGGGAACTCGGCATATTGGCCCTTTAGCTTCGGTATAAGGGGTGTCTATAATCGTCTTTGACATTAGAAGGCGATGGTAGATCTCAGTAACAAGGACTGTCCGACTGTTTATCAAAAACGTAGCTGGTTGCTAATCTGAAAAGATGTGTATAACCGGTGAGATCTGCCCAGTGGCGGTGTTTCAAAGCTCGGTTCAACGGGCCTAAGACCCGCTAAACGGCGGGCCTAACTATGAGGCTCTTAAGGTAGCGTAATGCCTTGTCGTCTGAATGGCGACGTGCATGAATGGTTTAACGAGATAGTCACTGTCCCTACCCAATACCTTCTGAACTCACTTACCGGTGAAAATGCCGGTGACTCCTTGTGGGAAGCGGAGACCTTGTGGACCTTTACTGCAACTTGTTGCTGTACCATTATGGTGAATGCATAGAATAAGTAGGAGCGTCGAAACTCGTTTTTAGGAACGATGGAGCACAATATGTAATACTACTCATTTGTTGTCATGGTGCTCACCTCGCGAGAGGGACACCAGCAGGCGGGCAGTTTGGCTGGGGCGGCACCCTGTCGAAAAGATATCGATAGGGCCTAACGACAAGCTCATTCGGGTTGGAAATCTGAAGTTGAGTGCGAAGGCAAAAGCTTGTCTGACTGTATTCCGAACGGCAAGGGATGCAGAGATGAAAGTCGGGCTTAGCGACCCCACGTAGTTTCTTAATAGGACTCGTGTGTGACAGAAAAGGTACCCCAAGGATAACAGGCTTGTCGCGCCCGATAGTCCATATTGACGGCGCGGTTTGGTACATCGCTGTCGGCTCTTCCTATCCTGGTTGTGCACAGGCAGCCAAGGGTGTCGGAGTTCACGCATTAAAAGGGATCGTTAGCTGGGTTAAGAACGTCAAAAACGCTAACGCAAAATAATTCCCGTACCAAAAATTAATTGTTATTGAGAGAAACTCACTTCAGAAATGAAGAACTGTTAAAAAGAGTTATCAAAATAATTACTAAATTTATTTACCGCATACTATCAAAATACGGCGTTGCATTCAAGCGATTGAATGAAAAATAGAATCAGCTCATATCGGTGAAGTCTTTCTCGCAACAGAGAATGATAATCCCGAGGGAAGTTTTACTCATGAAGTAAAACCCCGTAGAGACTTTAGTTTTTTTGAAATAAATAGGCATCGTCAATGCTGACAAAACTAGGAATTATTCGATCTGGATTGATCTCCAGGAAAAACTTAAGTGTTTAGAATAGTTAAGACGCTGATCGCTCATTAATTTGAGATGAAGGTATAGTCCATACTAATCGAAGAAATTAAGATTAGAGTATATACGTGAGACAGTTTGTATGATATCTGCAAGGAGCGTTGTTGTTTGAGTGGAACGAGGATTTAGTACGAGAGGAACGATCCTCGGATGCCTCTGGTAAACGGTTGTTATGAAGCAGGCCGTGTAGCTACGCATTGTTTGGATAAGTGCTGAAAGCATCTAAGCACGAAGCCATCCGCAAGACGAAACAACTAAGGCCGTCATAGAAGATGACGTTGATAGAGCTGGTGTGTACGCCCTAAGGCAACGAGGGGTTCAGCATACAGCTACTAATAGCCTCAAATGAATTTGTTTAGAAGTAAATCAGAATTTTAGTAGACTCACAAATTTTTGCTTAATATTTCCTGCGTACGCGCGTCTATGATTTTTTAGTAGACTTTAAATATTGATGATTTTTTATTCAATTATGAGAGGATATTCAAATAAATCTATCATAAGCATAAGTCTTGGGATACTGTCCCTATGGTTACTTTGGATAGTTATTATTAGTGTCCCTTTAGCAATTCTTGCAGTAATATTTGGTTTTATTGCACTAAAAGAAATTAGAAAAAGTAAAAATAAAATAGAAGGGAGAACATTAGCTATTATTGGTTTAGTTACTGGAATAATTTCGCTTTTAAATTATATTCTTATATTTTTAATATAATTATTTCTTATCTGATTTTATAAAATAGAAAATTGTATAAAATAGAGCTAAAATTATTCCTATTATGAGAAAAGTTGTTGTGTAAAATCCTTGATATTTCCTCGTTAAAGCGTAGCCTACGCTGATTATTCCCCCTAAACTTAAGAATAATCCTAGAAATCTATTGCTTGCCATGATGAACCTTGTCCAAATTAAATATAATGTAAGAACTATTCCAGATATTGCTCCAAACATTATTTGAGTTAATCCGAATGTTGCATCTGTTTTTGTACTTAAAAAATAGAGAAATAATTCGCAAATTAATATAAATAATACCCCTGAGATTACAGTTAACTTATCAAGTGCAAAAGTCTTAGAGTTATCTAGATCCTCGTCTTCTTCATAATCATCTCTTTTTACCATGGTTTTTTTTGTTTTGTAGTTTTATATATCTTTAGAAGATAATCTTATTTGCTTTCTGTATTTTATCCAAGAGTATATTGCATATAGAGAAGAACCAAATATTCCGAATGACAGGTCAATTATAGTGTCGCTAAGTGGATCTAAAATCAAATTGAACTTATCTAATCCAGTTATATCTCTTAAATAAACTCCTTGCAACTTCCAATTAAAAAATGAATCTAATACAAATTCTAAAATCTCGAAAATTCCTAAAAATGCGATGACTGATAAAACTGTGAAAGTTAACTTCCATTTTATTGCTAATTTTAGTTTGTTAACCATGAAGAACATTATAGAACATAAAGGTATTGGAATGATGAAGTGCTGGATTTTATCATAAGTAGGGTAAACAAAATAAAAAGAGCTCATCATTATCGTGATAACACCTATTATAATAATAAAAACATAATGCTTTATTTTTAATCTGATATCGAAGAGATGGTCTGTTATATAAGAAGCTAAAAGAATCCCAATAAATGTTGAATATCTTAAAGTTATTGAAGAAGAATCCTTGAATAGATAAATTGCGACTAGAAGCAAAACAGTTATTATTCCTACAATAAGTCTTTTGTGTTTGTAGGCTTTTTGAATTTCTTCGCGTATTTTTCTTTTTATTCTTTCCTTTCTGGATTTTTTTTTCATTGTTAGATTAAAGATACAATAGCTTTAAATATAGTTCTTTTCGCTCATTTATGTGAGTCGGGCAGCTAACTTACGAAGGTGTCTTTCGATAGACAAGAATTTTTATGAATTCTCCTTTGAGGAAGGTCCGGACATCATTAAACATGACTTCCTGAAAGGGAAGCAGTCGCGAGGCTGAGCTCCGCAACAGAAACGAACCAACCTTTTAATTAAGGGAACGGATGAAACGCACTAATTGTGCATAGCACAATGGTGACTCCAACTCTCACGAGTTGAAGTGGCGCCTTCATGGATGCAACCGCCGAAGCCGCGGGCTTAGAAAGATGTTAGCGCACACAGTTTGTCGCAAGACGATGTTTGACAAAATCTGGCCTATGCCTGACTCACAATTTTTTTGTATTTTTCTTCTAACAAAATTATAACCTCTTCTTTTTCATAGTTCTCGCAAGAAGTGCATAATATATTCTCCTTACTCCCATCTAAATATTTTAAGTAATGGTAATCTTCAATTATAGATGCTTCCTGTTCAGGATTATAACTCTCTGAATCTAAAGAATAAAGATAAGCATGTCCTCTTGAACCTTTTGTTATAAATGCTTTAAATTGATGATATAAAGAAGATAAACTATTTTTTACACATCCTTCTTCTTTATTCTGATATATATGTGTAGACTCATGAATTATTAGAGATTTCAAACTATTATCTGTTAATTTTGATGGATTTTTGAGATATATAGAATTACAAACCGTTATGCTAGAAAATGTCTGAAATATTCCTTTGCTGTAAAATTTTACATTATAATCTCTTATAAAATTCTCTCCGAATATATTTTTAATATTTTGTTCATAATTTTCTATTTCCATCTTTTCCCTCAAAATAATATTTAAAATAACTAAAAAGAAAATTAGCCCTATGAGAGATATTAGAATTATCCATGTCTTGCTTAGTTTTCTTTTCATTGAATTAATGAAATAACCATCATTAAATAGGTTATTAAAAAGATTTAAAACCGCTCTTTTTATTGATGTTTTAGAGGGGCGGGTAGCTCAGTGGGAGAGCACACGACTGAAGCTCGTGGTGTCGGGGGTTCGATTCCCTCTCCGCCCATTAAAGTGGAATCGAAGTGCTCACAAACTGATGTTCGTGGCAACTTAAAATCTAAAGATTTAAAGTATTCCCTCTCCGCCCATTAATTAATAACAAAACCAGTTATTTGAGAATTAAGAGGTTTCTCAAAAGTATAGTCACAAGGCAATGCGTTACCTTCTGCATTCTTTATTATTGGAGTAATAGATAACTGCCTTCTTGAGATATCCTCTAAACTAATTTCTTGAGATATCGATTGACCTGGATTGACTACTAAATGTATTTTTTTTACATCGATATTTTCAAATTTGTCTTTTATTTTTAAATTGAATCCATCAATAACTTCGTTTCCTGTATTTGTAGCTTCAATAAAGTAAACTCCTCTTTCCTCATGTATTCCTGCATTAAAAGATACTCTTTCACAATAAGGCGCTGGAGCAAGTTGGGTAATAAATTCGTTGCTTGAATTATAAACTATAAAGCCTAAAGTAACTGTTATAACAATTAGAATCACTGTCGCAATTATGGGAGATACTCCTTTTCTCATTCTTTTATTAGTCTCTCCTTACTGAATTTATGTAACATTATTGAGGTTATAAATAAGACTATTGCCATTATAGGTAGAAGAATTATATCCCAAATGCTTTGTATTCCTTTATTGAAGAAAAGGGATTTTGACACTCCTTGTTCTACTATTACTGCTGGGCTTTTAGAGAAAATAGTCCTTAGTGTCTCTGGCATTGTTTCTATTGGATTTATTAGAGGCGAAAATATTATGAAAATTAAAGAAATACAAACTGCAGATAATATTACTGTATCTCTGTTGTTAAATGAATAACCTATAACCATTCCGAGGATTGAAAATACTGTTACCCCTAGACTTATATAAATTAAGATAGAAAACCAATTTTGAGAAATTGAACTATTAATAAAGAAATTCGCGAAGATTAATAGAATTACAACTTGGAGCATTATTATAATAATAAGATAAGATAGATTCCCTAATACAAAACTTGTAGAAGAAGTTTTGCTTAAATAATTTCTAATATGTGCATTTGAAGATCTTTCTTTTATTACTAGTGAAGAACCGAACATTAAAGAGGTAAATACTATAAAAAAAGATAAAAGGCTAGGAAGAAGATAGTCTACTAAGTTTAATGGATTGGATCTTTCCAAATTTTTATCATATAGGTTAGCTGCTTCATCTGTAACTGATGAATAGGATAAAGGAATTGGTTCTACAAATTTGTTGATACTTAGACTTCCTTTATCAGAGATAGTATCTTTTATCTCCTCTACTTCATCTTTTGTACTTACTATTCTAGATCTAATTAGATCTATGTTATTTGAAACTAAATCTATGTTGCTTTCTATTGATGCAAGTGAATTTGTACCCAAATTAGAGGAGAGTGCATTGTTTAGATTAGTTAATGCAGAATTTATCTCGTTTACTTGATTAGGGTAAACTGCCATTGCAGAAGGGCTAATTAGGTTTAAGTTGTTGCTAATTACATTTAACTGATTTAATGAATTAGTTCTAAAAGAATTTATCTCTTGAGACGTTACAGCTATTTGACTTTTGCTTCCATCTACTCTGGACTTCATGAAATCTATATTATCCTCGAGCGTTTCAAGTTGGCTTAAGCTCGAGTCAAATTTTGAAGTAACCTCTTCTATTGCTATCCTCTGTATTTCTTTTGAAAATCCATCAACTACTGCTTGAACTTTGTTTATTATTCCCCAAACTACCCTTTGCTTTGAAAAATCTACTTGTACTTCTACCCCGTAAGATTTTCTAAAGTTTCTAATATTTCTATCGTTTATATTTTCCGGTAGAGGTATTCCATTTGGATCGTTTTTTAAGATTATGCAAACATTAGTATTTCCGTTTAGAACTTGTTGAACACACTCTCCTCTATTGTCTGTATATGCAATTATGAAAGAATTAGATTCTAATGCTGTAATGAATAAACTTCTATAATCTCCGTCATCTTCACTATAGAAACTAGCTTCTATATTTGAAATTCCCGTGCCTATAATTCCAAAACTAAACAACGAAACTAAAACTAGCGGACCTAAGACTATTAAACTTATAACAAACTTTGACTTGAACATATTATGTAAATTTTTTATTAGAATACTAAAAAAACTGAACATTACAAAAACCTCTTTACTTCTTCCCTAGAAACTTCTTTTATTTCTCCATCTTGTACTAAAATGAATCTGTTACATATATCTATCATGCTAGGAATTATGTGTGATGAAATAATTATGGTTACCCCCAAACTATGAATTGTTTTTAGTAGGGTGTTGAGTTCATCTACAAACATTTTGTCAAGCCCTGTAAATGGTTCATCTAAGATAATGGTAGAAGGACTATTAAGAAGAGAACAAGCGAGATCTAATTTCTTTTTTGTTCCTCCAGATAAAGTGTTTGCACCAGACTTAACAAATTTTTCCAGACCCAGTTCTTTGAGAAGCTCGTTTATTTTTTTCTTTTTTTCTTTTATTCTGTAAATTCTTGCAAAATAATAAAGATTTTGTTCCACAGTTAAAGACTCATAAAATGAATTATCTTGAATTGAAATCCCTATCTCTCCTTTAGAATAAATTTTTCCTTTATCTGGTTTAAGAAAACCTGCTATTGTTTTTAGTAAAACTGATTTTCCTGCGCCGTTTGGTCCTAAAACTCCAACAACATCATTTCCTCCGAACTTAAGACTGACGTTATCTAAAATTTTTCTACCCCCTAACTTTTTGGACACATTCACCAACTCAATCATTAGTTAGTTAAAATTTAGGAATATTTATAAACATCGGCTTGTTTTTCTGAGTATGAAAAAAGAGATGATAGATAGAGAGATTAGGCACCATGATAATAGCTCAGGGGTTGCGGGTGTCATTTTTGGGATAATGGCTATTCTTTTTGGAGCTCCAGGAATATTGCTTGGATTGGTAGGTTTCTTCTTTTCATTAAATCAAAATAAGAAAGCTAAGAACAGTTGGTCTAAATGGGGAATTGTACTTAATGTTGTAGGGTTTGTTCTAGGAATTATCTTTGCAGTTTACATATCTGTGTATGTTAGAAACGCAGTTGCTGGTTTGAAAGGAATATCTGGTTAATTATGGTAAATAAAAACAGAGAGGGAGCTCTTGAGCTTTCAATAGGGACGATTGTTGTAATTGTCATAGGTATGAGTATGCTTATTCTAGGTCTTGTTTTGGTAAGGACTATATTCTCAGGTTCAACTCAAAGTATTGACAGTTTAAATGATCAGGTACAGAGTGAGATTCTTGGATTATTCGGAGATGGAAATGGAAACCTGGTAATTAAATTAGGTTCTGCTGATACTGCTAAAGTTAAACCTGGAAGCGATCCCTTTAAGCTTGGAATAGGAGTTAGGCATCCCGATGGACTTGCACTAACCGGAAGGGATAGCTTGCAATACAAGCTTACTCTTGCTGATGACAGTGGTAATAATTGTTTAAGGGTTTTAGGAAAAGAAAGAGCTGAAAGATTATTTATTACTAGATTGAATAATTGGAATTCATTTGATGAATTTTCTGGTTCAACTGCTTTTGCATTAGTTCAAGTTCAAGTGCCTAGCGGAACATCGAGATGTACTCAAAAAGTTAATGTAGATATGAAACTTAAAGAGACTCAGACTGCAAGTGAGGGTAAATCATTTATTTTGGAAGTAGCTCGCGAGGGAATATTCTAACATAAAAAATTCTTGAGTTTATTATTTAGACTTTTGAATAATCAGAGTTCTGTCAAAATAAGCTTTGACATAAGTTTATAAAATAAAATCAGTTAAATTAGTTGATGAGTGAAAAGAAAGTTGAATGGTACTTGGAGTTTGTGGATCCTCACTATAAACCAAAGAGTGATGAGCTGGTTGCTTTATTTTATTTTGAGTCTGCGAAAGGCATATCTAATAATGAAGCAATGGGAAGAATTGCCTCTGAAAGCTCGACAGGAACATGGACGACGCTCTTTAAGATGCCCCCTCGCATGAAAAAACTGATGGCTCATCCGTTCCATAAAGATGGCAATTATGTCAAAGTAGCTTATCCTTTAGATTTATGGGAGAAAGGAAACTTGCCACAACTCTTAAGCGGGATTGGTGGAAATATCTTTGGTATGAAAGCTTTAGAAAACTTGAGACTTATGGATATTCAATTTCCTAAAAGTTACTTGAGAAGTTTTCCTGGACCTAGACAGGGAATGCATGGAATAAGAAAAATGATGAATGTCTATAAGCGACCTATTTTGGGTTCTGTGCCTAAACCTAAAATTGGCTTTAGCGATAAGGAACATTCTGAAATTGGATTTGAGACATGGATGGGTGGATTTGATTGTGTAAAGGACGACGAGAATTTGACTTCTACATCATTTAATAATTTTGATAAAAGAGTAAAGTATATTGCTAAGTTAAGAGAAAAGGCAGAGAAATTAACTGGAGACACAAAAGATGCTTATATCAATATTACTGCAGAAACAGACGAGATGAAAAGAAGAGCTAAATTGCTTCATGATTATGGATTTAAGCACGCCATGATTGATGTAGTTGTTGTTGGAAATTCCGGAGTGCAGACTTTACGTAATACTCTTGGAGATTATGGGATGGCAATTCATGCTCACAGGGCAATGCACGCGATGTTTGATAAAAACCCAAAACATGGAATGAGCATGTATATGCTTGCTAAATTAATGAGAATGGCTGGAGTAGACCAGATACATGCAGGAACAGCTGTGGGTAAACTTGTAGGAACAGCAGAAGAAGTAAGAAATGTTTCTGACACATTAAGAGAGAATAAAGTGAAAGAAAAGAGAAATATTAGACTTAGCCAGGATTGGTTTGGTCTTAAGCAAGCTTTCCCTGTTTCTTCAGGGGGCGTTCATCCAGGCCTATTGCCTGATTTAATGAAACTATTTGGAGATGAATGTGTAATACTTGTTTCGGGTGGAATTCATGGACATCCTCGAGGAACTCGGGCAGGAGCAATGGCGGCACGACAGGCAATTGACGCATGGCACGAAGGCGAGACTTTAGAAGAGCATGCCAAATACAATAAAGAACTTAGAGAAGCCCTTGATAAATGGGGTGGAATGAAGCCTGTTTAAGGTGCGTATTTGTCAAAATGTATAGAGTAAAATGGGATTAATAGTCTGCTATCCCAATCATTGTTTTTTCTATAAGTCACTCTATTTAAAGTTACATAGTTTAATATATTTGATTAGTTATTTTTGCTTATGATTGATTACAAGAAATACAAATGGTTTTTTACTAAGTCTGGAAAACTTGTTGTGGGAGGCAAAAGTGCTGAGAGCAATGATTCTCTTCTTAATGAATTGAAGAAAATGAAAAAAGAATTAATTGTGATGCACACCAAATCTCCTGGTTCTCCTTTTTGTGCTATTATTGCTCCGGTTAATGCCGTTTCTGAAGAAGATATGATGGAATGTGCTGTTTTTACTGGTTGTTTTAGTAGAGCTTGGAAAGAAGGCAAAAAAAATACTAACGTTCATTCTTTCAAACTATCTCAATTAAATAAAAATGTGGATATGAAGGAAGGAACTTGGAGTGTTTCTGGAAGAGTTAAAAATTTTAGTGTCGAGCTAAAACTTGCTATTGCTTATCAAAATAAAATTGTTAGGGCTGTGCCTGTTATTTCTGTAAATGAAGATGAAATAATTGCTTTAGTTTATCCTGGCAAGATTGATAAAACAAATATTAGAACAGAAGGTTTAAAAGTAAACAAAGAGCAGCTTGTTTCTGCTCTTCCTGCTGGAGGCGTTAAATTTGTTAAAACATGAAACCCGATACACTAGCATTTCAGATTGGAAAAAATGGTCTGACTAAAACAGGAATAGAACATTTAGCAAGTGCTTTCAAAACACGAAGAGTAATAAAAGTTCAACTTTTGAAAAGCGCAGTCTCAAGTAGAGAAAAAATTGAAGAAATTGCTGAAACTTTGATTACAGAATTACCTGGAAAGTATAATTATAGAATTATTGGATTTACAATAATTTTAATGAAAAGATCAAATAAAAGTTAATTGTATATATTTATAATCTCTCAAAATATATACGGTTATGGTTAAGAGATTGATATCTAAACCTAAAAGAGGAGGATATCATATGAATCCTAAACCTCCTCATAAAAGAGAGGTTAAAATTGATTTTGTTGATAGAACATTATTTCTTCCGGACTCTATGCAACATGAAGTAGATTCTCAACGTGCTGTGGATGGTTACTTACAAGAACATATTTTTAGTGGTAGATTATATAGTAGAGATTACAGAGACTAAAACTTATCCAAACATCTGCTTTGGTAATCTTTATACAATGAAAATACATTGTTATTTTCAGGCATAAAACTTGCTAGATTTAAATAAGCAAGTTTTATAAAGCGTGTTTTTTAGTACAATTCATGAATGCAATTAAGTCTATTCAAGCTGGAAAATATAACCATTTACTAGCTAGTGAATTAAAAAACCATAAGGAATTCAAGGCTCCTGAATGGATTGATTTTGTTAAAAGCGGACATGGAAAACAAAGACCTATTGAAGATCAAGACTTTTGGTATAACAGAGCTGCAAGTATTCTAAGGCAGATTTATTTGAGGGGAGTTGTTGGAACTCAAAGGCTTAGAACAAGATATGGGAACAGAAAAAATAGAGGAAAACAACCTGCTCATTTTACAAGATCAAGTGGAAAGATAATAAGGCTAATTTTACAACAAGCTGAATCTGCTCATTTGGTTTCAAAATCTGAAACTGAAAAGAAAGGTAGAATGCTTACTGAAAAAGGAAAGAAGTTACTTGAAGGAGTTAAAGCATAATGGCCGAATATCATAAAAAGATTGTTTTAGGAACTCATACAAAAAGAACTAAGTGGGCTCCTGTTTGGGCAGTTGTAAGAAGATTTGGAAAGGGAAAGAGAGTTCACCCATCTGCGATTACTGCTGTAAGAAGGAACTGGAGAAGAACAAAATTGAAGGTTAAACCAAGAAGAGCTACAAAGAGGCACCTAGGTTAAATGGCTGAAGTAAAAACAGACAAGCTTGAAAGAGAATATACAATACCTCTTAGAAAAGAATGGACTAAAGTTCCTTCGTACAAGAGAACTGCTAAGAGCGTTAAGGCAATAAAAGAATTTATTGCTAAGCATATGAAAGTTCCTAATAGAGATTTGAATCTTGTTAAGATAGATTCTTACTTTAATAATGAAGTTTGGTATAGGGGAAGCGCAACACCTCCTGCTCGCGTTACAGTTAAAGCAATTAAAACTGGAGATGAAGTTAAAGTTACTTTTGTTAACGATCCAGATCATGTAAAGTTTGCAAGAGAAAGACATACAAGAAGAAATGTTAAGACTCAAAAGACCGTAACTGCTCCTGAAGTTAAGAAAGAAGAAAAAACTGAAGAACAAAAGAAAGAAGAATCTGAAAAAGAACAGTCTGCTGCTATTGCAAATGAAAAATTAGCTGAAGTAAAAGCTAAAGAGCAGAAACATGTTGCTAAAGATAACATGGCTAATAAGAAAGCGCCTATTCAAAGACGAAGAACAATTGCTTCTAATTAGAGATTATAATGTAAGGTCTGGGCATATATCTAATCCAAATCTAAACTTATTTTCAATGCTGTATCTATTTCCATCATTAATTCTTTATTTATTGAACCTATTCTCTTAATTATTCTTGATTTATCAATCGTTTTTATTTGATTTAATAAGACTATTGAATCTTTATCCAAACCTGTTTTGCCTTTGGATATGGGTATATTTGTTATGAACTTTGTGCTTTTTATGATAGATGTTATTGCAGCACCTATTGTTAATGGACTATATTCATTTGAGATGTCATTTTGAATTATTAGAAATGGTCTAATCCCTCCTTGTTCTCTACCCTTTACTGGTTCTAAGTTTACTAGGAAGATCTCTCCCCTATTAACTTTCACCATTTTTCATCTTTATCTAAACCATCAAGTAAGGTATTGTCCCATTCTTTCGCTATTTCTTTATCTAAGTAGTACATTTCAATGCATTGATCCTTAAGTAGGCTTTTAATATTCTTTTTTTCTTTTTCTTCAATTAACTTAGAGATCACATCTTCATAGCTCTCGTTAGGTTTTTGCTTTAATTTATCTAAAGCTTGTTTTACTTTATCCCTTAATTGAATTGTACTTATTTGATTTTGCATGTATCTATAGAATATCTATAGTTTATATATTTTTCTAGCTCGGGTCAGATTAAAGATCACGGGCTTGAACTGTTCGTCTGCCATTTGCCTTTGCCCTTTCAGAAGCTTTATCTAAAATTTCCTTGACTTTTTTGTTTAATGCTTCTGGAACTTCTCCTGCTACGCTCATGTCAGGTACTGCAGATTTTATTTTGCTTTTTATTATTAAGTCTATGTCAGTCATTTTTTACCTTCTTTACTTGGGCGCATGAATGGGAAAAGTATTACATCTCTTAGTGATTCTTGGCCTGTTAATATCATTGTTAGTCTATCTATACCCAGGCCATAACCTGCTGTTGGAGGCATTCCATACTTTAGAGAATTGATGAAATCTTCGTCCAATGGCATTGCTGATTCGTCTCCGCCCGCAAGATACTCTTGTTGTTCTTTGAGTCTAGCTTCTTGATCTAGCGGATCATTAAGCTCATCATAGGCTTTGATAACTTCCGCTCCATCTATAATTAATTGAACTGAATTTATTTTGCTTTCGTCTTCTTTATTTCTTTTTGCTAAGGCAATCATTTCAACAGGGTAGTGGGTCAGGAAAGTAGGCTGTATTAAATTAGGTCTTGCAACTCTTTTATATAATTCATCAAGAAGTGCTCCATAGTGATGAGCCTCTGCTGTGCTTACTCCTTGTATTTTCTTATCATGAATTGCTTTCTTTAATTTCTCAAATGTATTTGCGACATTGATATCTATTCCAGATTCTTTTAGAAGAAGATCTCTAAAAGTAATTCTTTTGAAAGGTGTTTTAAGGGAGATCTTATTTCCTCTGTAAGTAATTGAATCATCTAGCTTTAACTCTTTTCTTAACTTGTTGAATAATTCTTCTGTAAATTCCATGTGGAACTCATAGTCTTTGTAAGCTGCATAATATTCCATCATTGTAAATTCAGGATTATGCTGGTGATCTATTCCTTCATTTCTGAAGTTTTTACAAATAGTAAATACTCTATCTATTCCACCTACAACTAGCCTCTTGAGGTAAAGCTCTGGAGAAATTGAGAGATAGAGATCTATATCAAGTGCGTTCAAGTGAGTTTTGAATGGGGCTGCACTTGCTCCACCATACATTGATTGCAAAGTAGGAGTCTCTACTTCAACAAATTCTTTTTCTCTAAGTAAATCTCTTACACAATTAACAATTTTCTCTCTTGTTAAGAATACGGATTTTACTGCTGGATCCATCATTAAGTCAAGATATCTTTTTCTATATCTTTCTTCTTTATCTTGTAACCCGTGCCATTTTTCAGGAAGAGGAAGTATTGATTTTGTAAGCATTGTTATTTTTTTAACTAAGACCGATAATTCTCCTCTTTCTGTTCTCCATATTACTCCTTCTACTCCCACTATATCTCCAGTATCACAGTATTTTTTGAATAGATTTTGAGCACTTTCTGGAGTTTCTTCTGCTTTGATTGCAATTTGAATATAACCTGATTTATCTTGAATTACTCCGAAAGCAATTTTACCAAAGTCACGAATACTCATGAGACGACCCGCAATTATTGCTTTCTTTTTAGATTTTGCACCATTCTTTAGAGACTTATTCTCTTCCTTTAAATCTGACGCGTAATCTTTAACTTCAAACAATTGTGGATAGGGATCTATTTTTGCACTTCTTAAAGAGTGTAGTTTTTTCAAACGTTCTTGAATGATTAATTCTTCTCTACCCATGTGTGAAGATGATTTATGTGATTTATATGCTTTTCTTAAGAAAAATTTATATAGTATTTATTTGAAATCACATAATGGTAAAAGAGTTTGAAGAAGATGACTTTGAAGAAGACGCAGACGAAGATGAAGAAGAGGATGAAGAAGACGAAGAATATTGATTTTTAATTAAAAGTCCATTATTTTAAAGTCTTTGAATCCTTGAAATTTTTCTTCTTTTTCTTGTATATTTCTTATCATGGAATGTTGAGGTCCTGTTTTGCAGGCTAGAGTCATTGCATTTACATCATTAATATTACCCTCTACAAATATTTCTACTATTCCATCTCCTTTGTTTCTTATGAATCCTTTTATTGAAAACTTTTCTGCATTTTCCTTTATGAATCTATTAAAGAAAACTGGTTGTATTGAACCTTGTATAGTTAATCTAACTGATTTTTTCATGTTTTTAGATAATAACCTATGTTAATATTATTTACTATTTTCGGGAAGCTTTCCAACTAGATGATCTACGCTTTCTACTTTGGGAGCCTGATTAAAACTTTCATCAACAAGTCTTATATGTGGAATATTATTCCAATCTAAGCCAAATAGCTTAGTAGCTTGTTTATCCATATCAAGAGGTTTACCTGTTATAATAAATCCTTTGTCACCTGCATCGATTATTGCTAGGTCAGGCATTTTACACTTTAGAATATCATGAATCTGGTATTTTGTTGGGTAATCTCTAAGCTTCTTTTTGGCATTTGAGAAAAATCCTCTGTACTTGTAACCCGGAAATGCTCCAAGCATTGTATCTAAGGAAGCCGATAATCCTAACTCGGAATGCTCTCTAACCGGAGTAGCTGTAATAACAAAACTATTCAGAAGTATTTCTGGGTATTGTATCGATTTGAATCTTAAGAATTCAGGGTTTTGGACCTCTACTGAGCTAGATTCATTTAAGTCTATAAGACCTATGCTGTATTTCTCAGCAAGTCTTGTAAAACCTAGCTCATCAAAGAGATCTCTTGTTTCTGCACCATCACATCCTTCTGCCAGGATTATATCAGAACTAGGGTTCTTGTTTGCCACTAAAAACTGAATTAGGGGTTCAAGAAACTCTAGTTTTGTTGAGTTTTGAGGTTGACCTGGTATTAAGTGTATCTTTACCACTATATTTTTATGTTTCTTTAATTCTTCATTCAATTTTATCAAGTTTAAAACCTTAGAAATTGTTTCATCATACGACTTTAATCTAACAGCCAAACCCTTTACCATCACAGATTCTTAGGTCTTGAGTTTTTAACCATTGTTGTGCCGAGACTCTTATATGCTAGAATATACTTTGAATCTCGGAATCATAAAATTCCTAAAAACCAGTATGAAAAAAAGGACTTTTAGATGATTTGATGTAGCTTTTATTAATTGATTTTAAATTCCTCGTCTATCCAATTCATTATTGACTATTGCAACTGTGTGGGATGCAAAATAAGTGTTTGGTCCTATTGTAACTGGTGTTGCTAGCTTCTTAAGGCGTTTGTATTCTTTATCTGGAAGGCCCCTATGGTCTCCTAAAATAAAAACTGGATTTGGTTTTATATCTACTTCTCTTATATCTTGCCCATCCGCATCAAGAATAAAGACTTGTTTTCCTTCATCAATTAGCTCATTAACCACTTCCATAAAATTTTTCTTCTCTATCCAATATCCTGGAAAAACTTGATTTTTCTTCCCTTCTTTATATTTGTAAAGCATCTTTTTAATTACATCTTGAACATTTTTTTTACTCAAGTAAATTTTGTCTATTCCTGTAATTCCTTCCATTACAGGTTTCATCTCTAGATGTTTTACTGGGTCAGGAGGACCTGCAAAGATAAGATGTAACTTCACATCTGTTCTCATTTTGTGGCTTAAGAAAAATGAGGCTATAACTGAATGAATTGCTATATCTAGTCTTCCTGATTTCATTAAATCTTCTTTTATTGCTTGTCCTGCTGTTGGAGCTGTTCTTGAATAGTAAATGAATTCTCTCATGTCAATATGCTTACAAATCATGATTTAAATATGTTGTAGCATATTGAGCATCCAAAAGTTTAAACAGGAAACTCAAAAATTTTTTGATGTTTAATTTAGTACAAACTCAGGTTTAGCTATTAAGTCTTTGGAATTTATGAATTCATAAACTCCTATGAACCTGTCTTCTGCATAAACTACTACTTTTTGTCCTTTTTGAATATCTTTACCTGGTGACTCTGAAAGGAATGATTTGAATATTGGACTGCCCGTAATTATTTTCTTAACTACATCTTTACGCACTTTTATTTTTGGGAATATCTTGCACGCTTCCTCCCCGGAAATAAGAACATTTCTTAAAGGTCCATCATTTCCAGATTTATAATCTTTGATAATTTTATCAAATTCGTAAAGAGTTATTGATTTATTTTCTGAAAAGATTCCTGCTTTCGTTCTTCGTAATTCTAGCATGTGTGCTCCGCCTATTTTCTCTCCTAAATCTGAACAAAGTTTTCTTATGTATGTTCCAGCTTGCACTTCTGTCATAAAAAGAAAGTCTTTATCTCTTTTCTCTAAAATTTCAAAAGACTTGACCTCTCTTTCCCTTACTGCCCTTTTTACGCTTGACCTGACTGGGGGAAGTTGAGTAATTTTTCCAATGAATTTTTTAGCTTCTTTTTGCAATTCTTCTAAAGAAATCTCCTTATGAACTCTTATTATTCCAACGTAAGATTTATCTTTATTCATAAAAAAAGTGCTTAGTCTGCAAGCTCTGTTTAATGCTATGGGTAGGACTCCTGAAACTTGAGGATCTAAGGTTCCAAAATGGGAGGCTTTTGTTGCTTTCAATTCTTTAGCTATATAGGTAGATACAGTAAAACTAGTAGGCCCTGAAGGCTTATCTATATTTATTATCGAAAATTTTAATAGTTCTTTAATGGGTTTTTCCATCTATAATTTATTGAGATAAGGTATTTAAAGGAATTTGCTTCAATCCTTTAGTGGCTTTGAAAACTGTGAGTAAGGGAATTCCTTTAGGAATAAAGGTTATAATGGTATTTGACTTTGTTTTGTTTGGATTGTATTTATACCCAATTCTTGAAATTCATTGACGATGCTAGTGGAGACCCTACTGAAGCACGAATAAAGATTGCATTTGACAGGAGTGTAACTATTAACTCTGATGATGAAGACAACTCTAGGCAAAATAAAGAAGATAGGAGCGGAAGCAATTCTGGTTCTGACACTAATGAAAGAGGATTCTTTAAATTCTTTAGCAGAATCTTCGGACGCGAGTAAATAGATTTTTATTTTTTAGATTTTGAATAGATTAAAATATAGGATAGTTATTTGATATTCATGTCAAAGGCAAAGGGGTCTAGGGCCGAGCGTGAATTACTTGATTTATTTACTCAAAATGGCTGGAGTGCTGCACGCGTTGCGGGTTCTGGAGTAAATGATAATACTTTTTGCGATTTAATTGCTGGAAAAAACGGAAGGAAATCTTACACGATTGAAGCTAAATCTTCCAAAAATCCTCGCATTTACATCACGAAGAAACAAATTGAAGATTTTGTTAAGTTTTCAGAGGTTATGGGATTAACTCCTGTTGTTGCAGTTAGATTCAATCGAGAGGGCTGGATTTTTATTAATCCTTTTGATCCAGATCAACTTGAAGATTCTGGGGTAAACTGGGTAGTTAACCTAAAAAGTGCTAAAGAAAAGGGAAAGAGGTTTGGGCAATTTTTTGAAACTCAAGCTGAAGAGATTATTTGAGATTTTTTGAAATGTATTCATATGCAGAGAATGCTGCAGTACAGCCTTCTGCTACACCAGTAATTAATTGTTTGAATGGTTTATCTGTGAGGTCCCCTGCTGCGAACACTCCAGGAATGTTTGTTTCGCTAGTTTTATGATTAATTTCTACTTCACCTTTTTCGTTTGTTTTTACGCCTAATGACTTTGGAAGGTCTGACAAAATTATGTGTCCTATTGCTACAAATACTCCTTGTAACTCTAATTCTTTACTTCCTTTGTAAGGTTTGTCTAAAACTACTCGGTCTACAAACTGTTTACCTTTAACTTCAACTATGTTTGTATTGTTTATTACTTCTATTTTCTTGTTTTTCATTATTCTTTCATAGTTTATCGGCTCTGGTCTTATTTTTTCACCTCTGTAAATTATGTAAACTTTCTTTGAGTGTTCTGCCAAGACCATTGCGTCTTTTGCTGCGCTGTCTGATCCTCCGACGACACAAACAACTTTATTTTTGAACAATGGTGCATCACATAAAGCGCAATAGGCTACGCCTTTATTTTCATATTCCTTGCTGCCTGTAACCTCAAGTTTTCTCCATTTTGTCCCTGTCGCAAACAAAATAGTTTTTCCCTTGTAGATATTTTCCTCTGTTTTTACAATAAATTTATTTTCTTTTTTTTCTACCGACAATACTTTTTCTTCTTTTAATGTGACTTCAGGGTATGATTGCGCGTGTTCCCTTATTTTGTCAGCAATTTCAGTTCCTGTCAACCGAATAAAACCAGGGTAGTTTTCAACAACATTTGTTGTGGTAATAACTCCTCCAAGAGGGAGTTCTGTTCCATGGGATGCTCCTAGACAGAGAGTTTTCATCCCTAGCCTAGCACCATACATTGCAGCACTCATGCCTGCACCTCCTGCACCAATTATTATGAAATCGTAATCGTTACCTTCTTTTTTCATTTTAGAAAACTGCCAATAAAGTTATATAAACTTATGTTTGATTTATAATTTACAATGAAATTAAAGATATTAATTATTATTGGTGTAGTTATTTTAACTCTGATTTCAATAAGATTTATTTCAAAAGATGAATCTGAAAGAGTTTGCATAGGAAATAATTGTTTTAATGTTGAGGTTGTAGACAATCCTCAAACTCGTGAAAAAGGATTGATGTTTAGAGAAAGTCTTGATCTTGATAATGGAATGCTTTTCATTTTCGAGAATGAAGGCAATTATTCTTTTTGGATGAAAAATACGCTCATACCTTTAGATATGATTTGGATTGATTCTTCCGGAAGAATAATAGATATTAAAGAAGCTGATCCTTGTAAGTTTGACCCATGTACTATTTACAGTCATGCTGGATATGCAAAATATGTTCTTGAGATAAATAAAGGGGTAAGTAAGAATCTTGGGATAGAAATAGGACAATTAGCCAAATCTGATTTAATAGTATGAATAAGAAAGCATCATTTTTTCTAGCTTTGGCAATTACAGCAATTATTACTGGTAATTATTTATTCTTTGCAGATGATGGTTTAGTTAGGGAAAAAGTAGAAATTTCGAGAGTTTTGGATGGAGATACTGTTGAACTTAGTGATGGGAGAAAGATAAGACTTTTGAACATAAATACTCCTGAAAAAGAAGTTTCTTACTCTGAATTGGGAAAAGATTATTTATCTAGTTTTAAGGAAGTTGAACTTGAAAGTGATGGTCTTGATAGATATCAAAGAACACTTGGAAGATTATACTATCAAGAAACTTACATTAATCTTGAGATTGTAAGAAGAGGATATGCACATAGTTATTTGGTTTCAGATAAAGAAGAAAAGTTATTCGATGATGCTGAGGAATATGCTAGAAAAAATGAACTAAATATTTGGGATAGATCTGAATTTTATGATTGTCTTAAAGTCGAAATAAATAAATATGACGAATACTTAGATGTTGAAGAATCATGCAAGATAAACTTCAAGGGATGGAGCATAAAGGATGAGAGCACTAAAACTTATAGTTTTGAAGAGGACATCGGAGATTCTTTCAGGCTTTATTCCAAGAAGGGGGAAGATAACGAAAAAGAATTATATTGGGGAAGAGAAAAAATATGGAATGATGACCATGATGAAGTTTTCATCCGTGATTCTGCTGGTCTTCTTGTTTACTATAATTCTTACGGATAATGTTTCTTCATTAAGAATAAATGAAATTGAGTCTAATCCTGAAGGTGAAGATTCGGGATTTGAGTGGATTGAGTTTTATTCTGAAACTGAAGTTAGTCTTGAGGGATATATTCTTGACCATGAGGGTAGAGGAGATTCAATTAATTTAAGTGGTTCTTTTTTGGGTTTCTTTGTTTTAACATTTCAGACTCAATGGTTAAGAAACACAAACGAGACAGTATATTTGAAATATGGGGAACAAATAATTCAAACTATTGGGCCTTTTAGTGATAATAAAGTCGAGAAAACATACAACTTCTGCAATGACCAGTGGAAGTTTGATATAGAAACTAAGAATGAACAAAATTCATGTGATGGCTCTCCAAGTAGTACTCAATCAAGTACAAATAATAATAATCAAATAGAAGTCCAAGATGAAAGTGATAAAGAAGACGTTTTTAATAACACAATTATTTCTTCTGATAAGATAGTGTATGAAAAAGAGGTCAAAAATAAAATAGAAAAAATATCACTTAGCAAAAAAGGTGAAACTCAAGAAATAACTAAAACTTACAAAACAAGAATTGGGGTAATATATTTCTTTATTGGTTTTTGTGTATTTCTCGTTATTCTTATTGCTTTAAGAAAACTCTAACATTGGGATATAGTTGCAGTTTCTTCGAGGCATTTGTTTATTGAGACGGTTATAGTGTCTTGAAGATTTACATTTTCTTGAGTGTTTATATAAATAACTTTTCTTCCTTGCTCGTCGATTACACTACATGAGCCACATGTCTGACCACAAAAGAAAGATTCTTCTAGATAATTAATATTTAAATTGTAAATGTACTCTTCTAGACCTACATCTATATTTAGTTTTACTTTCCCCTCAGAATTAACACAAGCGCTTGTTAATTTCGACTTTTGAGATATGCAATCTACCGCCGGAGAGAGTTGATTGAGACTATTTGAGAAATCACTTACATAACCCCATACCATCGAAATTGCTGTTACACTTAAAATTGTAAGTAAACTAATTTGAACAACGGAAGACATTCCTTTTTTGTTTAAATTACGCATGCTGTTGCTCCCGCTTCTGCTGTGTTTATGGTGCCTATTGTTTCTCCATCAAATAAAACTTTAACTATTTGATTTTCTAAGTTTTTTTCTACATGCATGATTATTGGAATGTCTAGATTTTCAATGGTCTCTCCGTGTAAAGTTTCGTCTGTTTCGATGTCTTGTGCATCTGTAAATAAAACATTAGTGTTGCAGACCTCTTCAACACATAATGGCCCTGCAAGACCCCTATCCGGAATACAGGCCTCCTTTAGAACATTATTTGTTGTTACTCTAAAACCACCTTCGTCTTGGTAAATTTTCACTTCTTGTACTTTTTTAATACATAAATAAGTAGATATTTGATTGCCAGTTATTACTGAATCTTTTGGTTTGTTTTTGTTTAATAATTCAGAGATTAGATTTATATTATAAATACCATAATTATCTGTAATTAATGATCTCATTACTCCTAATGCAATGGATCTATAATAAGATGATTCTGAACATTCTTGTGTGCAACCATCTACTTGTCCGCTGAAACGATTGCATGAAGATACGCAATTTTTAGACCCTCTTGGAATTTTTGCAGGACCATATTCTTCCGCTAAGTTTCCAATAGCGTGGCCTAATTCGTGTATTAAAACTGAGTCCTCGTGAGCTTTATTTAGACTTATTACCTTGCCGTATGCTGAGCTCCTTATTTGTTTAGAATCTTCTTTTATAACAATAACATAATCATGTTCACATTGGTCTGCAAGATCTAAAATTTCCTTATTGTAACATAGTATTGCTATGTCTTGGTAGATCTCACATTCTACTTCTTGTGTAATTACTCTGGTGTTGAAGTATGACTTATAGGTTTTATATGGCTCAACAGTAAAGAGATAATCGGTGTATCTTTTTGCATCTTCTAGGGATGAAATAAATAATAAATCAATCCTATCTTGGCCATTTATTTCAATATCTTGACATTGGTGAGAGTATTGATTTTCCTCAAATGTAGAGTTCTGCTGAACATTAAGGTATCCAAAAATTAGTATAATTCCTATCAAAGGAATTGAGGTAAACATGAATGCTTTATGTTCCATATATTAATTATCAAATATGTGCTTAAATAAACTTCGGAAGGTTTAAAACGACATTTAATTTTTAGATTAAATGGTTGCATTAAAGGCAAAGTTCATAATTGAGATTCTTGGAAGACCTGTTGAACATCTTGAGAAAACATTAGCTGATTTAGTCGAAAAGATGGGAACTGAAAAAGGAGTCTCTTTGTTAAAGAAAGAAATAAACAAACCTAAAAAAGTAGAGAAAGCTGAGAATTTATGGACTACTTTCGCAGACATAGATTTGAGTTTTGAAAGCCTTCCTGTTTTTATGAATACTGTAATAAATTATATGCCTGCCCACGTTGAAGTCTATGAACCTGATATGTTTAAAATTAATACATTTGAAATGAATGAGTTTGTTAACTTTGTAGTGTCTCGATTGCATAATTTTGATGCTTTGGCGAAGAGAATGATGGGAGAACGAGAGATATTAATAAGTAAACTTGACTATATACGTAAAGGCGGAAACCCAAAAGATGTTTTTGCTCCGCAACAAACTCCAGTTATTCCCCAAGAACAAAAAACTGAGACGAAGAAAGAGACTAAAAAGAAAAAGAAGAAGTAAAACCCATATAAATGGTGTGGTTTGTGTGAGAGACTATCGACATCAAATAGATTTCTTAAGAATTGAACTTATAGGTAAATTTTTTGGACTTGGAAGTTTTGTTTTTCTGTATCTTAGAAATATGAATATTATTACTATTAAAACTACACCTATGAAAAGATAAAGAATCCAGGAGCTTGATTCTTCTTCTACAATACTACATATTCCGACACAGCATGATCCATCTAGAGTCTGAACGTTTTGTCCTGAACAGGTTTCTGTAGCCGAGCAGAACTTTCCTCCGAGTTCAGAGCAATAGTACTCTGGATTTGAACTATTTGTAACTTGACTATCATTTTGAGTAAAATATATCTGGAAAGATATGTTCTCTATTGCTTCAGACCCTTTAGATATTAAGATTGTCTCTAAAATATCTGTGTTTGTATTTATAAGAGATATGGATAAATTTACAGTTTGATTTGCACCAAGATTTATTGAATTATTACTTAAAGAAAATATGTCTTCGTTATATACAAAATAAATTCCTTCGACTGCTTGTTGACCATTGTTTCTTATAGAAATATTATAAGATTTAGGAGAGTTTATTTTTAATGTTTCTCTTAATATTTTAGGATAAACTGTTAAAGATATTCTTTCTTGAGTGGACTGAGAATCTGTAATGAAAATTGGAACTTGATATTTCCCTATTGTTGCTATATAAAATCCTGATTCTTTAGAATCTGTATCAAAATTTACATTGTTAATTCCAGGATTTAATATTATAGACATTTCTTCTGGGAAGTCAGAGTTTATAGTTTGAGAGAAGTCAAGATTTGAGTTTATAGATATAGAGAAGTCTTGATTTGTAATTATAAACCCAGGATTTATTGAATAGTCAGTCAAGTTACTTGTTACTTCGAATGTTTGATTAAAGTTCACTAATTTGGTTTGACCATTCACTGTTGTAGCTATATTGTTTATGAAAAGAGTATAATTATTTGAAGTCGAAGGTACTTGAGCATATAAGTAATATTTATCCAATATTCTTCTTAAGTCATAGTCGACTGCTATCGCTACATGACCTCTCTTAAAAATAATATCGGATCTTTCTATTGGCTCTAATATATTTCCTTGTATTTCTATAATCATCGTTTCAGAACGCTGATAAAATGGAAGCATTGTTGTGCTTACAGAGGATACTAAAGGTAAAATCAATAATATAATTAAAAGTAATAATATCTTCATTTTACTTGCTCATTTCTTTGAGCTTTGCCATTGTATCTTCCATTTCCTTATCTTTACTTGATAAAGGTCTTCTTATTGGAGGAGTAGATGATGGTGAGATTATTCTAGGTTGTGCTCTTGGGTAAGGCATTGGTCCTCTGTATGGTGGGAAAGGAGGTCTTCCAGGAGGCGATGGTCTGCTAGGCCCCCCTGATGCAGGAGACTTATTATTTCTTGACTTGAATAGCATCATCTTTAATTTATTACGGAATAATATTCCTACCACAACTAAAATTATAAGGATTATAAGTAAAATCATCCAAACTCCTAACCCTGACGATTCCGATGATGTACTCTTTACTCTGCAACAAACATTTCCTTTTATAGGGCATGAGGATGGTATTTGCTCTTCAATATCAAGACATGAATCATCACATGTTCCTCCCGCAGTTGTACATTCATTTGTTTGAGGAGCAGGTCCGCAAGTTCCTAGACAGCATGTTCCTTCAGTGGACTTTTGAGTTGAACCAGAACATACTTCTCCAGTTAAACAAAGTTTTCCAGATAATGCAGAACATGATTGTAATGCTGGAGCCTTAGAACAACATTCCTTTGTTCCAGGACACAAGTATTCATTTAATACCTCCCCTTCTAACTGGGCACAGTTTAGTGCTGATGTGCAATAATATCCAGCGGGTTCACAAGGATCAGCAGGACTAGGACCAGGACCAGGACCAGCTACAGCTCTTGACTCTCCAGCATAAAGAAGGAATCCTGTATCTCTTATATTATTGTTATTCCAACAACCTTCGCTAGTTGTTATTGTCTCAAAGTATTTCTTAGAGTTAGTTTCCTCTGCTGAGTTTGTTCCTTGTAATGATAATATAGCTAGGGCAGAATCATAGTATCTATTGTATGGGGTATTAGGAGCTTCCCAGAACTTTAACTGTTGCTGTTGTTGAACTAGTTCTGAATATTGATCCTGACCATCTGTTAATATATGAAGTAAGCTACTTGGAAGGAACTTCTTGTTTGACTCAGACAAAGCAAGAAGATAAGGAATATATTCACTTACTGATAACCCTAATTTGTCAAGAGCAATAGTAGCCCATAATGTCCCTTCATAATCACATGATGTAGATGATGAAGTAAGACACTTGGAATTTATCCTTTCAGTCGTTGTTCCAAGAGCGGATGTTGAATGAGCTACTGGAGAAACATAAATTGTTGACGAACCTGTTCTTTGGTATAATGTAGAAGTTGTAAAGTCTTTATTACAAGAAATAGTGTAATTATAATCTATGCACGTATTAGCGACGCGAAGCCAGAATCCTTCTTGGGCTATTGAAAGACAAGATCCTGGATTCCCGGATATAGTCATATCCTCATTAATTGTTATAGATCTCTGTTGTTCATTTGAATAAGATAAATTACACCCAGATGACTCGTGATTCTCTATATCTATTTCTATATACCAAGTTAATTCGGTTGCTGGTTTACTCTTTGATAATATCCAGCTTTTAATTTCATTAGTATTTCTTCCTATTCTATTGTATGCAAGCAACCCCTGGGCTGTATCTTTAAGAGGATTAGAAGATTCTTGCCAGTGATTTCCTGAAACAGCTTTACTTTCTATTACTGAAATTAATTTTGAGTTTCCTCCCAAGGCTAAAACTCCAAAAACTGCTTCCTGAAGAGAAATTGAACTTTGAGCTTTTGATTCTACTTGAGACTGCAAGCATTGGTATGCTTTTGCTACAAAATTTGTGTTTCCAGAGTTTGACGAAGGATTATTTGTAGATGCATTTTGCGCAATAGCAATAGATATAAAAGATACAAACAATAAAAATATCAAGACACCCTTTTTATGCATTATCTATTAGAGAATAAGGTGTTTATAAAGATTATTAAAAATTTTAGTAAAGAGTAATGTTTAAAATTAAAGAGATTCTTTGGGTTATATGTTAAGAAAGAGGAATGTATTATTTGTAAGCATCTTAATTTTCATTTTTATTGCTATAGCTACTGCGGCAATATTTGAAGATAATGATTCTAGCGATTTTTCTCAAGGAAGTTTTTATAGAACTTTCTATAATACTTCTAATTCGGTACACTTTTTACAATTAAACATATCACAAGGATTTAACTCTGGAAATTATTCATCAAGAATTTTTGATTCAGGAATAAATTTTACTTGGAATAATATTTCGTGGACTAGTGAATTATGTTATGGTTGTGAATTAATTGGAAATTCTTTAATTGAAACTGGAAATTTTGTAAGGCCTTTAAACATGAGCGGGAATATCTTGCTTTTGCACATGAATGAATTGAGCGGGAATATAACTGATTACTCCCCATATAATATTACTGGGAAAGTTGCTTTGTTTGAAGGAACAGAATATGGAGCCATTGGAAGATTCAATACCAGTATAGACTTTGAAAACGGAATAGGGTCAAACGGAGAATATATTAATTTTTCTACACCTGCTCCAATGAATAGTTTGAGTAATCAGATTACTTTAGAGTCATGGATAATGGCTGAGAGTTTTCCTTCTGACCCTACAATTATAGATAAAGGAACTTCATTATTATCATTTTTCGTTTCTTCTGGAGCAAGTAATCTTTTAACATTTATTTTGGATACTAGTTCCGGATCAGCAACCACTTATACAGCAAACACGGATATGGATACCGGTCAATGGTATCATGTAGTTGCTACATATAATGGCTCTCAAGTTAGATTATACTTAAACGGGGAACTTGACAATACTCCTGTAGCAAGAACTGGAACTGTCTCTACAAATAGCTTGGATTTAGTTGTTGGATCTGGATGGAGCGCGTCTAACCCTAATGCCTTTCCATTTGATGGATTAATTGATGAATTAGCAATATATAATAGGTCATTGAGTGCTCAAGAAATTCAAGACAGATATGCTAGAGGAGCATTAAGATTAAACTTAAGCGTTAGAAGTTGTAATGATTCTTCTTGTGTTGGGGAAAGTTTCAATAAAATAAATGGAATATCTCCTCAGAACTTGAATTTAATTAGCAATAGATACTTTCAATATAAGTTTGATTTCAATACTGAGAACACAACAATAACTCCTAAATTATATAATGTAACGACAAGTTATGTTGTTACAAATGCTCCTCCTACGATTAATTTGACTTACCCTTTTAATAATACTAATTATGCTTCGTGCCCGTCATCGAGTATTAGACAATCATATTTAGCCCAGCTCCAGACAATAGATGAGATTAAAATAAGAAGAGGGGAATCTGAATCAATAGAATTGCCTGTTAAAAATAATGGGTTGAGATTCTTGAATAATTGCTTATTCACTAAGAGTGCTGGAGTTTCGGAGTGGATATCTGGACAGGATATTTACTCGCTAAGCCCTGGACAAACAATTAATTACATATTTTCTGTAAATGTTCCAATTGATGCAGAGGTCGGAGATTATTTTGTAACTCTTGGTGTTAGTTGTCAAGAAGTAAACTCAAGTTTCACATATCAGATAAGTGTTTTAGGTGGAGAATTTGAACTTAATATATTAGAATCAGAAAGAGTAGGAACAAAGCTAAGAGTAAGTTACGCTATAGAAAACTTTGGAGAATCTGAAAAAGAACTAAATGTTAATTATAAGTTAATTGATTCTGATAGTCAAATCGTTTCTGAAGGCTTATTTGATTCTGCTAGATTATTAACTAGGGAAAGAAAAGAATTTGAAGGAGAATTTGAACTTCCTAGAAATTCACTAGGAGAGTATACCCTCATAATGGAAGTTTCTGATAACTTAGATACTGTACAAAAACAACAAGACGTTAGATTGACCACTGGAGGAATATCTGGTTTTGCAATATCAGATAACAATCTTAGAACTATTGCATGGTTTGGAATAGTTGTATTACTGAGCTTTGGAATATCTATAGTAATTAAAGTAATAAGAAATCAGCTTGCAGTTAGAAGAGCCAATCAAGAAATGCAAAGACAATTTATTACTATTGATTTGAATTAACTAAAGAACTTTTTGATTTTCTTAGTCTTCTGGATACTTCAACTAACGGATTCTTTATATCTGGAGCTTTATCTATTAATTTAAGGTCTTTGTAAAAAGAGTCGTTGCTGTAGTTAGGAGGCAGAATCTTTTTTTTCTGTCTAAAATGCCAATCAAGTTGAGATTTTATGTAACCTTCTTTAAGGGGAGGGTCGTTTAGTTTATTCCAATCTCTTATTTTTTGGGATACATAATCATCAGGATAATTAAGACATCTCAGAAAAGTTAGAAGAACAAAAAGTCCTCTTTTTCTTCCCTCTGGAAGCCCTTTCAACAATTTCTTTATTGATTGAGGGTACATATCTTCTGTAACTCCTGTATAATCTGCAACATATTCTTCAGATATTCTTTTCTTTTCTTCTTTTGGTTGACTTTCGGATTTCCAATTGAGAGAGGTTTCAAGTAAATGTTGCGATTCATTTTCTTTTGCTTGTTTATAGAATGGCTTGATTATTATTCTTAGAGGATTCGCATTTGCTGGAGTAAAAGATAATATTTCGTCTTTATCTAATACTACGCTAGAAAGGGATGTCTTTTCATGAAGAGAATAAGGCATTCTGAATAAATGACGAGGGGCTACTAATACTAAGTCTAGTGGAGCTATATCTTCTGTTTTGATATCTTCTGCAAATTCTTTAGCATATTCAGATTTAGAAGATATAGTCACTTTATTTCTAGACTCGACTTCAGATTTATTTAAATTAGAGAAACCACATTTTTCACACTCGAAATATTCTTTGGAGCTTATTACTTCAAAGAATCCTCTGCATATATCATTAGTACATCGCAGTTTCTTTGCTGTAATTTTGTAATCTGGCCTTTCTAGAGGTGTTGAGCAAACGTTACATTTGAATAATACTGAACTTTTCTTATTAGCACCACTAGAACATTTTGGACATGTAATTGTCAATAAATCTTCTTTAGAAAGATTCATTCTTTCTTTAACTGCTTCAAAGTTTATCCCTAATTCTTTTAATTTTAAACTGAACTTAGGCTTTATCTTTTGCATAAGGAACTCGACTATGGCTCTAGGCCATTCAGGAAACATGTCTTTTGTTTTCAAACCTCTAAATTCGATAGGGAATGCACTTGAAGGAACTATTATGTGCAAACCTTTAGATCCTGAAAACTTTAGACCGTAACTCGTTATCCCAAAATTCTCTAGTTCTTCTACCAATAAAAGGGCTGCAATTTTAGAATAGTCAAGAAATGGTGAGTCTATATCTATCAGAAGATCCCACGACTTTCTGTTTTCAGACATTTCTTTTTGAGTCATGTCCGAATTTATTGCCAATGGGTCATTCCAAATTTCTTCTGAAGCATGAAAAGATGTTGCTCCTTTATTTACTAAACCCATTATGTCAGAGATATACTGTATTGTATCAGGTCTTTTACCAAATCCTTCGAAATATCTAGGTACAACTTCTCTATCGCGCGCGAATTCAAGAATTGCCTGTTGAACCTTTGGGTTTGAGTAGTATAGTTTTGTTATTGATCTTATTCTCTTTTCTTTCTCTGATACCTCTTCCATAATTTTTTAGTATCTAGTATGTTTATATGAATTGTTAT
>Ga0194121_10001637_pt1 | contig 37366 bp, 41 predicted proteins | sample TA2MahCa50mmetaG_FD_148609 | JGI IMG/M metagenome (GOLD analysis project Ga0194121, IMG submission 148609) | Freshwater microbial communities from Lake Tanganyika, Tanzania - TA2015020 Mahale Deep Cast 50m | ecosystem: Environmental > Aquatic > Freshwater > Lake | place: Tanzania: Lake...
GGCCTCTCTTCGTTTCATTCGGGGGAGCGGGTCTCATCGTGGCCGTCACGCGGCGAGCGACTCTGGCTCTCCCCGAATGCCATCGTCCGAAAGGTAGTCCAGTGAGCGGCTGGCGGACGCGCCTGGCGGATCCGATGACCGGCGCCGTGCTCGCGCTCGGCATCACGCAGATCACGATCTGGGGCACGAGCTACTACTGCCTGGGCGTGCTGGCCGCCTCGATCGGACGGGACATGGGGTGGAGCCGCGGCTTCGTGTTCCTCGGCTTCACGGTCGCCCTGCTCGCGATGGGCCTCGTCTCGAGCACGGTGGGCCGGGCCATCGACCGGCACGGCGCGCGTGCGGTGATGACGCTCGGGGCCGGGCTCGTGGCGGTGGGGCTGTTCGCGCTCGCGCACGTCGGCAGTCAGCCCGCGTACCTCGCGATCTGGGTGTTTCTGGGGCTCGGCATGCGGCTCTGCCTGTACGACGCGGCGTTCGCCGCGCTCGTGCAGATCGCCCCGTCGCGCGGGCGGATGGCGATCTCGTACCTCACGCTCTTCGGCGCGTTCGCCTCCTCGGTGTTCTGGGTCGTCGGCCACGCGCTCAACGAGCAGATCGGGTGGCGACAGACGCTGATGGTCTTCGCCGCGGTCAACGTCGCCGTGAGCCTGCCGCTGCACTGGTTCGGGCTCGCGCGGCGCGAGCGCGGCGACGTCGCGGCGGCGACGACGGGCGCGCCGTCCGCGTCCGCCGACGGGCCGCCGCTGGAGGGACGGACCCGCTCGATCGCCATCGGGCTCTTCGCACTCATCATGTCGCTCAACGCGTTCGTGTTCGGCGTGGTGTCCGTGCAGCTGGTCCCGCTGCTCGAAGCGGCCGGGCTCGCCACCGCGACCGCGGTGTGGGTCGCGTCGCTGAAGGGCGTCGCGCAGTTCTCCGGCCGCGTGGTGGAGATCGCCTTCGGCCGCAGCCTGCGCGCGATCACCGTCGGCCGCATCGCGATCGGCCTCCTGCCGCCGTCGATGCTGCTGCTGCTTGCCGGCGCCGCGAGCCTGCCGCTGGTCATCGCCTTCACGCTCCTTACCGGCGCGTCGCAGGGCGTCATCACGATCGTCCGAGGCGCCGTGCCGCTCGCGCTCTTCGGGGCGAAAGGCTACGGCGCGGTGCTCGGCGTCATCGCGACGCCGGTGCTCGTGGTCAGCGCGGCGTCTCCGACGGTGTTCGCGTGGATCGTCGACCGCTGGGGCTGGGACGCCGCGCGCGTGTCGCTGCTCGTCGGCTGCTCGTCGGCGTGGATCGCGATGGAAGTGATGTCGCGCTGGTACGAGCGGCGCCGCGCGGTCGCCCTCGGCACGGCGCTCCGGGCGGAGCCGGGCCGGCGCTAGGACGCTTCGTCGAGCAGGCGCTCGACGATCACGCAATCTCGCCAGACGCCGTCGAGCTTGCCGTGCCGGCGATAGACCCCGACCACGCGGAAGCCGCAGCGCTCGTGGAGCGCGAGGCTCGCGGTGTTCTCCGGGAAGATCCGCGAGACGATCTTCCAGAAGCCGCGCGCGGCGTAGACGCGGCAGAGGGCCTCGAGCGCGGCGCGGCCCGCCCCCTGCCCGCGCGCCGACCGCGCGACGTACACCGAGTGCTCCGCGACACCGGCGTAGGCGGGACGGCTTCGGTAGGCGCCCGCGCTCGCCCACGCGACCACGCGGCCGTCGTGCTCGGCGACGATGGTGGGATACTTCTCGCCCTTGTCGCGGAGCTGCGTGGCGAGCTGCTCCGTCGTGCGCGGCTCGGTCTCGAAGGTCGCGACGCGGTCCGCGATGCCCTCGTTGTAGATCGCCGCGATCGCGGCGGCGTCGGCGGGAGTCGCGAGGCGGGTCAGCACGCCGCTACTTGCTCCCCAGGACCATGGGGCCCGTCGGCGCCGGAACACCGCCGGCGGGCTCGAGCGTCACGGCGAAGACCGTGACCGGGGCGTCGTCCGCCGCGGGCGCGACCGGGCGCGACGCGACCCCGGTCCGATCCACGTCGAACGTCCCGGCCGGGCGCGGCGTGGCCCCCGCGATCGTCCACAGCTCGTAGGTCTTGCCCTCGGGCGCCGGCGGCAGCCCCGACACGAAGAGCCGTCCGCCCACCTTCTCGTGCCACACGACGCGGCCGCTCGCCGACGGGGCGGCCGGAAGACCGTTCAGCGCGACCACACGCGTGCCGGGGTCGCGGAGCAGCTCGGCCACCGTGCGCGCGGCGGCGACCTCGTCACGCAGCGTGGCCTGCTCGCGGAGGACCTCCTGGCGCACGCGCGCGGTCTCGCGGGCGAGCGCGCCGAGCCGCGCCTCGTAGCGCGCGGCGACCATGCCGGACACGAACACGGCCAGGGCGACGGCCGCCGCCGCCGAGCCCGCCGCCCACGCCACCCACCGGAACCGGCGAGGCCGCGGGCGTGAGGACGCCTCCACCCGGCGCAGGAGGGCGTCGCGGATGTCCGCGGGCGGGATCGTCGGCGTCGCCTCGCCGCCGAGCGCCGCCAGCGCCTCGTCCGACTCGCGCAGCACCGCCTCGCACGCCGCGCAGCCGGCGCGCAGGTGCGCCTGGAAGCGCACGAGGTCGTCACCGTCGAGGGCTCCGACGGCGTACACCGGCGCCAGCGTCTCGAAAGGTGCGTGGCTCATTGCGGGCGCAGCACCTCGCGGAGCCTCTCGAGACCGAGGCGGATCCGTGTGGTGACCGTCCCGAGCGGTTGCTCGAGCCGCTCCGCGATCTCGGTTTGCGTCAGTCCTCCGTAGTACGCGAGCTCCAGCACCTCGCGCTGGACCTCCGACAGCCGGCCGAGGGCGCCGAGGGGGGCGACGACCGTCTCACTCCTTCTCCCGACGGCACGTGCCCGGTCGATGGCCCGGGTCCGCGCGCGCGTGAAGATCCAGGCTTCCGGCGTGCCCCGGCCGGGGTCGTAGCCGCCCGCGGACTGCCACGCCTCCCAGAACACCTCCTGGAGGACGTCGGCGGCATCCGCGGGATCGCGCACGATCCGCAGGATGAGCGGATAGACGTGACGCGCGAGGCGATCGTAGAACTGCTTGAACGCCTCGCGGTCGCCTTCCGCCATGCGCCGGACGAGCTCCGCGCCGGTCATCCGCTCTTCACTAGCAGACCCACACGCCGGAGACAAGGCGGCCCGGGGCGGGTGCCGGGGGGATGCTATCCTGCGGCGAGTGAAGTGGGTGCCTGAAACCCAGGGATTCGACGAGGCCTTCGACGCCGCAGGCACTCCCCGGCGTCACTACCATGCGCTGATCTCGCTCCTCGAGTCGTTCACCCAGGACGAGGTCGAGCGCCGCGAGCGCCTGCAGCGGGTCAGCCTCGTCGACCAGGGCGTCACCTTCACCGTCTACGGCGAGAAGGACGGCCTCGAGCGCATCTTCCCGTTCGACTTCGTGCCGCGGATCATCCCGGCCGACGAGTGGGCGCGGATCGAAGCCGGGCTCGTCCAGCGCGTCACCACGCTCAACCTCTTCATCGCGGACGTCTACGGCGAGCAGAAGTGCCTGAAGGACGGCGTGATCCCGCCGGAGCTCGTGCTCTCGCGCGCGGAGTACAAGCGCCAGCTGCTCGGCGTGGTCCCGCCGCGGCAGGTCTTCACGCACGTCGTCGGCACCGACCTGATCCGCGACGACGCCGGCGTCTATCGCGTGCTCGAGGACAACTGCCGCTGTCCGAGCGGCGTGTCCTACGTGCTCGAGAACCGCAGCCTCCTGCACCGCGTGTTCCCCGAGCTGTTCCGCCACTCTCCGGTCCGGCCGGTGAAGGACTACCCGCTGCTGCTGCGCGAGACGCTCGTGCGCGCGGCGCCGCGCGCCGGCGACAACCCGACGGTCGTGGTCCTGAGCCCGGGGCTCTTCAACTCGGCGTTCTTCGAGCACTCGTTCCTCGCCCGCGAGATGGGCGCCGTGCTCGTCGAGGGCCGCGACCTGATCGTCGAGGACAACCACGTGTTCATGCGCACCACGCGCGGGCGCCAGCGCGTGGACGTCATCTACCGGCGCATCGACGACGACTTCCTCGACCCGCTCACGTTCCGGCGCGACAGCCTCCTCGGGGTGCCGGGCCTGATCAACGCGTACCGCGAGGGCAACGTGGGCATCGCCAACGCGCCGGGCGCGGGCGTGGCCGACGACAAGGCCGTCTACGCGTTCATGCCGGCGCTCGTCCGCTACTATCTCGGCGAGGACGCGCTGCTCCCGCAGGTCGACACGTACGTCGGCTTCCGCCGCGACGATTTCGCGTACATGCGCGAGCACCTGAGCGAGCTCGTCGTCAAGACGACCGGGGACTCGGGTGGTTACGGGATGCTCATGGGCCCCTTCGCGAGCAAGAGAGAGCTGGACGCGTACGGCGCCCAGATGCGCAGGAACCCCGCGGGCTACGTCGCGCAGCCGCTGGTCCAGCTCTCCGCGCACCCCACGTACATCGACGGCAGCTTCCGGGCGCGGCGCATCGACCTCCGGCCGTTCGTGCTCTACGGCGATCGCGCGCGCGTCCTGCCGGGCGGGCTCACGCGCGTGGCGCTGCGCGAGGGCTCCTACGTGGTCAACTCCTCCCAGGGGGGCGGCAGCAAGGACACCTGGGTGCTCGCGCCCCGCGGCGCCTGATGCTCTCGCGGGTGGCGGATGCGCTCTACTGGCTCGGGCGTTACGTCGAGCGCTCGGAGAACCTCACGCGGATCCTCCTGGTGACCGACGACATCTCCACCGAGGCCCAGGGCCTCGACGAAAGCCTGGCGCAGGCCGCGTGGAAGGACCTGCTCGCGATCTTTCCCGCGGCGCAGCTCACGCGCGACACGCCGCCCTACGCGCCCCTCGCCCTGCCCTATCTGCTCGCGTTCTTCGCGGACCCCCGCAACCACTACTCGGTGAGCTATTGCCTGCGCCGGGCCCGGGAGAACGCGCGCGCGGTGCGTGAGGCGCTCACGCTGGAAGTCTTCGTCTCGCTCAACGAGACGCATCACGCGCTGGAGAAGTGGGAGCGCAAGCCGCCGGGGGACGTCCCCGGCCTGCGCGATGCGCTGACCGACACGCACCGTGGCGTCTTCAGCATCGTGGGCGCGATCGCCCACACGCTGCCGCGCGACGAAGGCTGGAAGTTCCTGCGCCTCGGCGAGGCGATCGAGCGGCTCTATCGCTCCGCCTGCGTGCTGCGGGTGAAGCTCCCCGCCCTGCTCGGCCCGGCCCCGGTCGGCGACGTGCCGCTGCATCACGCGCAGTGGCGGACGCTGCTGCGCTCCCTCGCGTCGCTCGAGCACTTCCGCCGCACGTACGGCGCCCGGCTCGAGCCCGACGCGGTCGTCCCGTTCCTGGTGCTCGAGGCGGAGTCGCCGCGGTCGCTCCGGCACGGCGCCGACACGGTCGAGCGCTACGTCGCCGCGCTCGCCGGCCCCCAGGACTCCGTCACGCGTCTCGTCGGACGGCTCGCCTCGGAGCTGCGCTACGCGGACGCGGGCACGGTGGGCGCCGACGGGGTCACGGGATTCCTCGACAGCGTGGTCGATCAGACCGCGAAGATCCACGACGCGATCGACGCGCGGTTCTTCGTCACATGAGCCGGGGCATGCCGCTGCGGATCGAGCATCGCTTCGCGTTCGCGTACGACGGCTACATCAGCGAGTCGTTCCTCGAGCTGCGCGTGCAGCCGAAGCCGACGCCCGCGCAGACGGTGCGGAGCTTCAGCCTCTCGGTGGGGCCGCCGGCGCGCGTCTTCCGCTACCGGGACTGGAACGACAACCTCGCCCACCACTTCACGGTGACGAAGTTCCACGACCGGATCGAGGTGGTGAGCCGCTCGCTCGTCGAGACGCACCCGGCCGCGCCGGCGCTCGACGCGGTCGACGATCCGCTGCCCGCCGAGGGGGCCTCGTGGCACTTCCACGACTTCCTGCAGCTCGACGGCCCGGTGCGGCTGACGCCCGCGCTCCGCGAGCTGCATCGGGCGATCGCGGTGCCGAAGGGCGCGCCGCTCGGCGCGCACGTGGCCGCGGTGGGCGACCACCTGCGGCGGGAGTTCGTCTACCAGCAGCACGTCACGCGCTTCGACTCGACCACCGACGACTTCCTGAAGCTGCGCGCCGGCGTCTGCCAGGACTTCGCCCACCTCGCGCTGGGGCTCCTGCGCCTGCGCGGCATTCCGTGCCGCTACGTGAGCGGCTACCTGCACGTTGAGCGCGGGGACGGCGACCCCGCGCAGAGCCACGCGTGGATCGAGTTCCACTCGCCCACCGCCGGCTGGGTGCCGTTCGACCCCACGCACGCGGCCGTGCCCGACGAGCGGTACGTGGTCGTCGGCCACGGCCGCCACTACGACGACGTGCCGCCGAACCGCGGGATCTATCGGGGCGGCGCGCACGAGGCGCTCGAGGCCGCCGTCTTCACCGAGCGCGCGCACGGCCGCGACAGCGCGGCGTTCCAGGAGGAAGTCGGCTCGATCGACCTGCCGGTGTTCCCGGAGGTCCCGCAGCGCCGGCTCGAGCGCCCGCTGACGGCGGCGGACGCGGCGGCCGAGGCGCAGCAGCAGCAGTAAGCGCTACGCGCGCAGCTTGAAGCGCTGGATCTTGCCCGTCGCGGTCTTCGGAAGCTCGGCGACGAAGTCGATCCAGCGCGGGTACTTGTACGGCGCGATCTTGTCCTTCACGAAGGTCTTCATCTCGTCGGCGAGCGCGGGCGAGGCGCCCGCGGGGTCCTTCAGCACCACGAACGCGTGCGGCTTGACGAGCTGGTCGCTGTCCTCGCGGCCGACGACCGCCGCTTCGAGCACCGCGGCGTGCTTGATCAGCGTGGACTCCACCTCGATCGGCGACACCCAGATGCCGCCGACCTTCAGCATGTCGTCCGCCCGCCCGGCGTAATAGAAGAAGCCCTCGGCGTCCTGCCAGTACTTGTCGCCGGTCTGGATCCAGGGGCCGTAGAGCGACTCCTTCGTCTTGTCGTGCTTGTTCCAGTAGTACGCCATCGTCGAGTCGCCCTTGACCCGCAGGTTGCCGATCTCGCCCTGGGGCACCGGGCGCCCGTCGTCGTCGACGATGGTCGCTTCGTAGCCCGGCACCGCCTTCCCCGTCGAGCCCGCGCGCGACTGCCCCGGCATGTTGGAGAGGAAGCAGTGGAGGATCTCGGTGGTGCCGATGCAGTCGATCAGCTCGACGCCGAAGCGCTCGCGCCAGCGCGTGTAGAGCTCTTCGGGCAGCGCCTCGCCCGCCGACATGCAGAGCCGCAGCGACGAGAGGTCGTAACGCGTCTCCGCGTCCTTCGTGGCGAGCATCGAGGCGTAGAGCGTCGGCACGCCGTAGAAGAGCGTCGGCCGCTGCGTGGAGAGGATCTCGAAGACCGACTCGGGCGTCGGGCGCCCGGGGAACAGCACGCTCTGCGCGCCGACGGCCATCGGCATGTAGCCGGCATTGCCCAGGCCGTACGCGAAGAAGAGCTTCGCCGCGGAGTACACCTTGTCGGTCGCGCGATAGCCGACGACCTGCTTCGCGAACGTTTCCGCGCACACGACCATGTCGTGATGCAGGTGCACGGCGCCCTTCGGGAACCCGGTCGAGCCCGAGGAGTAGAGCCAGAACGCGGGCTCGTCGCGGGACGTCGGCGCCGCCTCGAGCCGCGAGGAGGCCTTCGCGACGTGGTCGTCGAACGAGAGGTACGGATGCGGGCCCCCGCCCGCGACGAGGACGTGCTTGAGCCATCGTGAGCCCTGGAAGGCCGGCCCCGCCTCGCCGAGCAGCGGCGCGGACACGATCGCCGCCTTCGCGCGGCTGTCCTCGAGAAAGTAGGCGTAGTCCTGCGCGCGCATCAGCGTGTTGACCGGGATCGGGACCGCGCCGATCTTGATCGCCCCCCAGAACGCGCCGAGGAACTCCGGCGTGTCCAGGCACAGCACGATCACGCGGTCTTCCATGCGGACACCGAGCTCGAGCAGCGCGTTGCCCGTACGGTTGGTCAGGTCGAGCACGTCCTGATAGGTGAGCGTGCGGCCGCCGTCGCAGTGGAACGCCGGCGCGGCGCCGCGGCCGTCGTCGACGTTGCGGTCGACGAACCACGTCGCGACGTTGAACTGCTGCGGCAGATGCTCGGAAGCGATCATCGCGCGCTCCTTGTCGAAGTTACCTTCCGGCCCGTCGCTGGCATCCCGGTTGCTCCGGGAAGGCGGGCAAGGAGGTCAGGCTCATGAAGACCTTTGCAATCGTGTTGGCCGCGTTCGTCCTGCTCGGGGCCGCGGCACCCATGGCACTCGCCCAGCAGGACGCCTCGTCCTCGTCGTCTTCCGCCACGTCGCAGGCCGCCCCGAGCGCGCCCGCGGACACGGCCCCGGACGCCAGGGTCGGCGTCGACATCAAGGCCGGCTCGGATCCCGCCCGTGACTCGGGGGGCGGCTCCGCGTCGCCGCGCACGGAAAGCGTGACGCGCACCACGTTCTTCGGGCTGAGCCCGACCGCCGCGATCATCGTCAGCGTCGCCGTGCTGCTCGTCGTGATCCTCGCGATCGTCGCGATGACCAACAGCCGCGGCACCACGTACGTCGACAGGAGCGACCGCCGTCTCTAACCGGTCTTCACGGAGGCACGACATGCGGCGTCCCACCGCCCTCGTGCGTCTCGGCCTCGCCATCGCCGTCGCGCCCGGCGCGGCGGCGACGGCCCCGCCGCGCAGTCCCGGGCTCTCGGTGCTGGCCGCGACGCTCATCGCCGGCGCGCTCCTCCTGGCCCTGCCATGAGTACCACACGGCGCCGAGCCGCCGCGACGACGACTGGCTAGCCGAGCCGGACGTACTCGAAGTCGACCGGCTGGCCGTTGATGCCGCGCGCGGGGGGCGCGATCCAGCTCGCGAACTTCCCGGGCTCGACCACGGGCGTCATGAGGCTGCCGACGAAGGCCTGGTCCTCCGCGCTCGGGAGCCAGTCGTTACGCTTCGCCTCCCACTGCGCGGCGTCGAGGATGCGGCCGTCGGGCGAGACGTGCAGGCCCGCGAACGCGCCGATCGCGCGATGGAAGCCGCGGTGCGGGAGCGCGAGCTCCACGTCGATGCCGTGCTTCTTGATGACCTGGTTCCAGCGCTGCACGCCGCGATCGCAGTCCACGACGTAGTCGTCGCGCAGGCGCTCGTTGAGCGCGGGGAGGGCGGGCTCGTCGCGGGAGACGATCCGGTCACCCGCGGGCGCGAGGACGGGGTACGTCGCGCCCTTGAGCTGGTGATCGTCGTCCTTCTTGGTCTCCTCGAAGCGCCCCTTGAGGCCCGCCGTGTAGAAGTTCGCGGCGTTGGTGGAGACCTCGGAGCCGAACAGGTCGAGCGACACCGAGAAGTGGAAGTTGAGGTACTTCTGGATCGTCGCGAGGTCGATGCCGCCGTGGCGGCGCACGTCCTCGGTCCTGTGCTCGCGCATCAGCTCGCACGTGCGCTGCACCACGCGCTGGATGCCGGTCTCGCCGATGAACATGTGGTGCGCTTCCTCGGTGAGCATGAAGCGGCACGTGCGCGCGAGCGGATCGAAGCCGCTCTCCGCGAGGCTGGCGAGCTGATACTTCCCGTCCCGGTCGGTGAAGAAGCAGAACATGAAGTAGGAGAGCCAGTCCGGCGTCTGCTCGTTGAACGCGCCCAGGATGCGCGGCTTGTCGCTGTCGCCGGAGCGGCGCTGCAGGAGCTGCTCCGCCTCTTCGCGGCCGTCGCGGCCGAAGTGCGCCTGCAGCAGGTACACCATCGCCCAGAGGTGACGGCCCTCCTCCACGTTGACCTGGAAGATGTTGCGGAGGTCGTAGAGCGACGGGCACGTGCGCCCGAGATGCCGCTGCTGCTCCACGGACGCGGGCTCCGTGTCGCCCTGGGTGACGATGAGGCGCCGCAGGGTGCCGCGATGCTCACCGGGCACGTCCTGCCACGCGGGCTGCCCCTTGTAGTCGCCGAAGGTGATCCGCCGATCCGGCTCGGGCTCCGCGAGGAAGATGCCCCAGCGATAGTCCGGCATCTTCACGTAGCCGAACTTCGCCCATCCCTGCGCGTCGACGCTGGTGGCGGTCCGAAGGTAGACGTCGCGCGCCTGGAAGCCTTCCGGCCCCATGTCCTGCCACCACGCGAGGAACTTCGGCTGCCAGTCCTCGAGCGCGCGCTGCAGCCGGCGGTTCGACGTGAGGTCGACGTTGTTGGGAATCTTCGAGATGTAGTCGATGTCCGCCATCACACTCTCCTGCGGTCGAACTCGCCGCGCTGTCCCGTCCCGTAGACCTGCAGCGCGCCCGTGGCGCCGACGGCGTTGGGGCGCTGGAAGATCCAGTTCTGCCACGCGCTGAGGCGCGAGAAGATCTTGCTCTCGAGCGTCTCGGGCCCCGCGAACCGGAGGGACGCCTCCATGCCGGTGAGCGCGTCGGGCGAGAACGCCGCGCGCTCCTCGAGCGCGAGGCGCACCTCGTCCTCCCAGTCGATGTCGTCGGGCGTGAACGTGACGAGCCCCGCCTCGGCCGCCGCGGCGGCGTCGAGGTCCTCGCCGATGCGCCGCTTGAGCTCGTCCACGCGCGACGGCTCGGCGAGGAAGCGGCTCGCCAGCCGCGTGAGCCCGTTCACCATCGGGTACGGCCCGAAGTTCGTCGCGGTGAGCCGCAGTGACGGCGCGGGCCTCGCGTCGCCCTCGAAGGCGCCGTCGAGCATGTACGAGCGATCGGCGGCGAGCAGCAGCTCGAGCAGCGTGCCCGTGAAGCACGAGCCCGGCTCCACGAGCGCGAAGATCGACCGCGACGACACGTCGAGGCGCTTGAAGACCCGCCGCAGATACAGGCGCACCTCGCGCACCAGCCAGTCGCTCGCGTGGTCGGCGAGCAGCGTGTCGTACGCGTCGACGCGCTCGGCGTCGCCCGCGGTCTTCACGACCCAGAGGCCGATCTCCTCCTCGTTCGTGCGGAGGTGAAGGATCAGGTCGTCGAGCGCGCGCGCCACCGCGAGCGGCCAGAACGCGGCACCCTGGGCGGCGACGCCGGCCGCGTCGGCGGGCGGCGCCGTCTCGGGGCCGCTGACCGTGATCTCCGCGAGCCCGCGCGCGCGGTCGATGGCGCACGCGACGTGCGGATACCGCAGACGGTCGCGATCGCCGGTGCGCTCGAGCGGCGTGAGCGCGATGCCCTTCGCGCCCTGCGGGCGGTCGCTCTTCGCCGCGCGCTCGGCGGCGCGCGCCCTGACCGTCTCGTCGAGCCGGCTGCGCGGGACGACTTCGTCGACGAACCCCCACTCCACCGCCCGCTTGCCCTTCACGCCTTCCTCGGTGGTGCTGAAGAAGTCGGCGCGGTCGCGGCGGACGTGGCGCTTGTCGACCAGGCGGGTGAGCCCGCCCGTGCCGGGCAGCACCGCGAGCAGCGGGACCTCGGGCAGCGAGACCGCGGTGTTGCCGTCGTCCGCCATCACGATCCAGTCGGTCGCGAGCGCCAGCTCGTAGCCGCCGCCCGCGCACGGCCCGTTCACCGAGGCGAGATACGTCTGCCCCGACGCCGCACTCGCCTCCTCGAGCCCGTTGCGGGTCTCGTTCGTGAACTTGCAGAAGTTCACCTTCCAGCCGTGGCTCGACTGCCCGAGCATGCGGATGTTCGCGCCGGCGCAGAAGATGCGCTCCTTCCCGGAGGTCAGGATCACCGCGCCGACCTCGGGATGCTCGAACCGCAGCCGCTGGACCGCGTCGTAGAGCTCGATGTCCACGCCGAGGTCGTACGAGTTCAGCTTCAGCTCGTAGCCCGGGCGCAGCCCGCCGTCCTCTTTGACGTCCATCGCCAGCGTGGCGACGTTCCCGTCGATGGCGAGCTTCCAGTGCTTGTAACGTCCGGGCTCCGTGCGGAAGTCGACCGGGGGCTGCGGGGCGGATGTCGCGTCTGCCATTGCTCGCGTCCTATCCGAGGATGACCCAGAGGGCCTGGGCCTTCCGCGTTCCGAGGTTCTCCCAGCCGTGCGGAGCGCCGCCGTCCAGCAGCGCGCTGTCGCCGGTCTCCAGCACGTGGCGCTCGCCGCCGTAGTGCAGCGCCACCTTGCCGTCGAGCACGTAGAAGAGCTTCATCTGGCCGGGCTTGATCACGACCTTGTCCGTCATCATCCCGCGCGTCTTCGCGTCCAGGCTCGAGACCACCGCGCGGATCTTGCCCTGGAAGAGCCCGGCCCCCAGCACGGACCACCGCTCGGCCACGCCGTCGAAGGACACCTGCGGGTAGTCCTTCTTGCGGGTGACGTGGATCGAGCCGGCGGGCTGACCGTCGAAGAGCGCGGCGATCGTCACGCCGAGCGCGCCCGCGAGCTTGCCCAGCGTGTGCAGCGAGGGCGTGAGCCGGCCCGACTCGATCTGCGAGACCATGCTCGGCGTGAGCCCGGCCTTCTCGGCGAGCTGCCGCTGCTGCAGCTCGCGCTCCGCGCGCAGCGCCTTGATCCGGTCGCCGAGGGCGCTGCTCATGACACTTCCTCACTGTCGCCGCCCGTCGTGGGGAAGCCGGCGATGCGCCGCAGCGCGCGCGCCACGAAGATCCGCGTCATCTTCTTCCGGTAGGGATGGGTGAAGTCGGTGTTGTCGAGCGGCCTCGACGGGCCGGCGGCGAGCGTCGCCGCGGCGTCGATCGCCTCGGGCGTGAGCGGCCGGCCGACGAGCGCGGCCGCGCCCTTCGGCGCCTCCCGCGGAGTCGAGGCCACCGCGCCGAGCACGATGCGGGCTTCGCGAACGAGGCCACCCTCGAGCCGCACGCTGACGGCGACGCCCAGCACCGGGAAGTCGAACGAGCCGCGCCGGCGCAGCTTCATGTACGCCGAGCGCCGCCCGGCCACCGGCGGCAGCAGCAGCTCGGTGAGGATCTCGTTCGGCTGCTTGCCGAGATACGCGATGCCGTCGTCGCGGTAGAGCGCTTCGGCGGGGATCACGCGCTCGCCCGCGGGCCCGACGAGCTTCACCTTCGCGCCGACGCTCCACGCGACCGGCGCGGTGTCCGACGAGGACACGGCCCAGCACCGCGGGCTCCCGGGCGCGACGAGGCAGATGTCGCCGTCCTTCTTCATGCAGAACCCGATCGCCTTCCGCCACTGGTAGCTCTGGTTGTAGTAGTTGCAGCGCGTGTCCACGCAGAGGTTGCCGCCGATCGTGCCCATGTTACGGAGCTGCGGCGAGGACACGAGCCCGGCGGCGGTCGCGAGCGCGGGATAGTGCCGGACGATCTCCGCATGCCGCGCGAGCGCGGCGAGCGTCACCCCGGCGCCGATCGTGAAGCCGCTCTCCGCGTCGCCGCGCACGCCGCGCAGCTCGGCGATGCCGCCGAGGCCGACGAGGAACTTCGGCTCGAACTGGCGGCGCTTCATGTTCGGAAAGAGGTCGGTCCCGCCCGCGACCAGCATCGCCTCCGCGCCGTGCTTCTCCATGGTGGCGACGGCCTCGGCCACGCTGCGCGCGGGCACGTACTCGAACGGCGGGAGGCGGATCATGCGCGCTCCGGGTCGGCGAAGGGCCGAACGGCGACGGCGTCGAGCGGCTGACCGAAGGCCGACTCCACCGCGAGCGGCTCCTTGAACGTGAAGAGTGGAATCCGCTCGGGACCGACGCGCGGCGTCTTGCCCTGCCGCTTGAGCTCCATGCCCTTCAGGATCTTGTCGGGGGTCACCGGCACTTCGTCGACGCGCACGCCGACCGCGTGGTAGATCGCGTTCGCGATCGCCGGGATCACGGGCAGCAGCGGGCCCTGCCCGGCTTCCTTCGCCCCGAATGGCCCCTCGGGATCGTCGGTCTCCACGAGGAACGTGTGGATCGGCGGCGTCTCCAGCGTGGTCGGGCTCTTGTAGTCGAGAAGCGACGGCGTCTTGTGCTGCGCGTGGCGGAAGACCTGCTCCTCCATGAGCGCCTCGCCGATGCCCATGTAGATCGAGCCTTCCACCTGGCCCTCGACGAGCAGCGGGTTGAGCGCGCGGCCGATGTCGTGCGCGATCCACACGTCGTCGAGATGGATCTCGGCGGTCTCCTCGTCGACGGTCAGCTCCACGACGCACGCGGAGTACGAGTAGCAGGGCGACGGGCCCACGCCGCCGCCCTTGAACTTGCCCGCGCGCTTCGGCGGCGCGTACGAGCCGGGGAACGCGAGCACGCCGTGCATCGCCTCACCGAGCTCCACCGCCTGCGCGAACGGCACCGCCTTGTCCCAGTCGTCCGGCACCCCGACCTTGCGATCGCGGAACACCAGGCGGTCCGGCGCGACCTCCAGCTTCCTCGCCACCGCCGCGGTGATCGCGGTGCGCAGCCGGGTCGCCGCCTGGATCGCGGCCATCCCGCACATCAGCGTGACGCGCGAGGAGTACGAGCCGAGATCCACGGGCGTCAGGCTGGTGTCCGCCGGATGCACGTGGATGTCCTTCGGCTCGAGCCCGAGCACTTCCGCGGGCAGGTACGCGAGGATCGAGTCGGAGCCCTGCCCGATGTCGGTGGCGCCGCACAGGATCGTCACGCCGCCGCTGCGGTCGGCGCGGAGCACGACGCCGGAGTGCGGCATGTTGTTCCAGTAGATCGCGGTGCCCGCGCCCGTCATGTACGCCGAGCACGCGATGCCGATGCCCTTGCGGCGCCGCTCGCCCACCGTGCGATCGCCGACGACCACGCCCTTCGTGAACGCCGGGCGCTTGGAGCGCCAGCCGGACGCCTCGACGACCTTGTCGATGCACTCGCCGAGCCCGATGGTCGTCACGGTCAGATGGTTCGCGGTCTTCGTATACGGATCGGCCACGATGCGCCGGCGCATGTCCGCGGGGTCGAGCCCGAGCTGCTCCGCGGCCTTGTCGAGCTGGCATTCGAGCGCGAAGCGCGGCTGCGGCGTGCCGTGCCCGCGCTTGGGGCCGCAGGGCGGCTTGTTGGTGAACACGCGCGCGCCCTCGAACTTGTAGACGGGGATCTTGTACGTCACCGGGTTGATCACGCCGGTGTAGAACGTCGACGCGACGCCGTACGAGCCGTACGCGCCGCCGTCCAGCCACGTCTTGAGATGGCAGCCGGTGATGTCGCCGTCCTGCGTGAACCCGGTCTTGATCCACATCAGCACCGGGTGCCGGCCGCGGTGGACGTAGAAGACCTCCTCGCGCGTGAGCGCGATCTTCACCGGGCGTCCGGTCACCTGCGACAGCTTGCAGGCGGCGATCTCGTGCGCGAACGGATCCAGCTTGCCCCCGAAGCCGCCGCCCACCGGTGTCGCGATCACGCGGATGTGCGCGGCGGGCACGTCGAGGATCTTCGCGAGCAGCCGGTGCACGTAGTGCGGCGTCTGCGTGGACGACCACAGCGTCAGCTTGCCGTCGGCCGCCCAGTGCGCGACCGCGGCGTGCTGCTCCATCGGGAGGTGCGTGTTGCCCTCGAAGTAGAAGATGTCCTCGCGCACGAGGTGCGCGCCCGCGAACGACGCCTCGACGTCGCCGAACTGGAGCGAGACGTTCTTGTGGACGTTCGGCCCGTCGCCGTACTCGTGGATGCGGACCTCGGGATGCGCGAGCGCCTGCTCGATGGACATGAGCGGCGTGAGCGGCTCGTACTCGACGTCGATGAGCTCGCAGGCGCGCTCGGCCGTCTCCTCGTCGATCGCGGCCACCGCGGCCACCGCGTCGCCGACCATGCGGACCTTCTCCACGCAGAGCGCTTCCTCGTCCTGCGACACCGGCAGGATGCCGAACTTCACGCGCGGGAGGTCGGCGCCGGTGATCACGCCGAAGACGCCGGGGAGCGCGCGCGCCCGCGAGACGTCGATCCGCTTGATCGCCGCATGCGCGTGCGTGCTGCGCAGGAGCTTGCCGAACGCCATGCGCGGCAGCACGAGGTCGTCCGCGTACCGTGTCTCGCCCGTGACCTTGCCCCAGGCGTCGACCTTGGGAAGCGGCCGGCCGACGACCGTGAACTCGTCCTTGTTCATGCGCGGCTCCTCAGCGCCGCGAGCTCGACGGCGTCCAGGATCTTCGTGTACCCCGTGCACCGGCAGAGGTTGCCCGCGAGGGCCTCGCGGATGTGCTCGCGCGTGGGGGCGGGGTCCTCGGCGAGCAGCGCGCGCGCGGTGAGCAGCACGCCCGGCGTGCAGTAGCCGCACTGGGCGGCGCCCAGCTCGGCGAACGCCTGCTGGAGCGGGTGCAGGCGGCCGCCCTCCGCCATGCCTTCGACCGTGGCGATCGCGCGGCCCTCGAGGTCGGCGGGCAGCGCGAGACAGGAGAGGACCGGCGTGCCGTCCACGAGAACCGTGCAGGTCCCGCATTCGCCGAGCTCGCACCCGTGCTTGGTCCCCGTGAGGCCGAGGTCCTCGCGGAGCACCTCCAGCAGGGTCTTGTGCGCCGCGACCAGGACCTCGCGCGGCTCCTCGTTCACGCTCAGGCGCAGGCGGATCTTCATGCGGGCTCCGGGCACGGGGGTTTATCGCTGGTTAAGCGCGATTCAAAAATACTGAACCGGAGGCCGGGCGTCAAGGCGCATGCCCGCGGGACGTCGGCACGGTTTCTGCTGATCGCGGGCATGAGCACGCAAGCCCGGCTGTTCAACTACTCGGATGTGGACGGTCACCCGGTCTGCCCCACCTGTGGCCGCGCGATCCTCCCGGCGCAGGGCGTCATCCGGGTCGACGACTGCATGATTCACGCGACCTGCTATTCCGAAACGGACCTCGACGACGCGCCCTGCGAGCCCACGCCCTGAGGCGGTCGTTGGCCGCGCCGTTGCACACCTGACATCCGAACGACGACGGTGACCGGAAGGAGGAAACGGACATGGGTTACATCATCGCGTGGCTGCTCGGCGTTCCCGTGACGCTGCTCGTGCTGTTCTGGCTGTTCTTCGGCCGGTAATCACGCGCACGCCGCACGCGCGCCTGTTGGAGAAGTCGGGGCGGCCGGCCTGCCCCGACTCCAACTACAATCCCCGGCATGCCCTACGTCAGGACCGACGACCGCGTCCGCCTCTACTACGAAGAGCACGGGGAGGGCACGCCGCTCGTCCTCGCCTACGGGATCGGCGGCAACGCCGACCTGTGGGACACCAACCGTGACGCCCTGGCCGCCGCCCATCGCGTGATCCTCTGGGAGCCGCGCGGCCACGCGCGCTCCGAGAGCCCCGACGATCCCGCGAAGTACTCGTTCGCCCGGTGGGTGCTGGACCTGAAGGCCATCCTCGATCACCTGCGCATCCCCCGCGCGCACGTCGGCGGGCTGTCGCTCGGCGCGGGCATCGCGACGCGCTTCACGCTGCGCTTCCCGCGGCGCGTGCGGTCGCTGCTCGTGACGAACTCGTCCTCGGCGGCGGGGCTGCCGCTCTCGGTCGACCACATCCTCATGCGCGCGCAGTCGATCAAGGTCACGCTCGAGCAGGGCATGAACGCGATGGCGGAGTTCGCGATGGCGAGCAACCCGAACGTCACCGCGCGCCTCGCCATCGACCCGAACGCGAAAGAGGAGTTCTACGCGTACTACCGGCGGCTCACGCCGATCGGCTACGCCAACGCGCTGCGGGCGCTGCTCGGGATGGACCACATCACCGACCAGCTCGCGCTGATCCGGGTGCCGACGCTGCTGATCGGCGGCGACCGCGATCCCTCCCTGGCCCCGATGAAGGTGATGCAGCGGAAGGTCCGCGGCTCGAAGCTCGTCGTGCTGTCGCCCGCGAGCCACTTCGCGAACCGCGATCAGCCGGCGGCGTGGAACCGCGCGGCGCTCGACTTCCTCGCGAAAGTCGACGCGCCGAGAGCGCGCCGCCGCTAGGCCTGCGGCGTCCGCGCCCGGCGGTGCGCGGAGAGCCCGCGCTCCCAGAGATACTCGCGCTCGCCCATGTGCTTCGCGACCCAGCGTCCGAGCACGAAGAACGCGTCGCTGAGCCGGTTGACGTACTTGAGGTCCCACTCGTTGATCGGCTCCACGCGCGAGAGCCGCAGCACTTCGCGCTCCGCGCGCCGGCACACGGTGCGCGCCTGGTGCATGAACGCGTTGATGCGCCCGCCGCCCGGCAGCGTGAAGGACTTGAGCGGCTCGAGGTCCTTCTGACAGTGGTCCATCAGCTCCTCGAGGCCCTTCACCTCGTCCTCGCCGATCCGGAACATCCCCTCGTACTCCGCGCCCGGCGGCGTCGCGAGCTCGCTCCCGAGGTCGAAGAGCTGGTTCTGGATCTTGCGCAGCGCTTCGTCGAGCCAGCGATGATGCTCGCCTTCGCCGATGCGCTCCTCGTTGAACGTCCGGATGATGCCGACGACGGCGTTCAGCTCGTCGGTGGTGCCGTAGGCCTCGATGCGCGCCGCGTCCTTCGGCACGCGCGCCCCGCCCACGAGGCCGGTCTCGCCGCGATCGCCGGTCCGTGTGTACACGCGCGTGATGCTGATGGTCATGGCCGCGTCCTCCGCCGGTATTCTACAATCGCCGCGTGAGAGCCCGCGCCGCCGCCATTCTCGCCGTCACCGCCGGCGCGCACTTCCTGCACGACGGCTTCTCCGACATCATCTACGTCCTCCTGCCGCTGTGGGCGGCGGAGTTCTCACTGTCGCTGACGCAGGTGGGCATCATCCGCACGGCGTACACCGGCGGGATGTCCGCGTTCCAGATTCCCGCGGGCCTGCTCGCCGAGCGTGTCGGCGAGCGCCGCGTGCTCGTCCTCGGCACGCTGGTGACGGCGGCGGGCTTCGTCGTCGCCGGCAGCGCCGGCGGATTCCTCGCGCTGCTGCTCGTGCTCCTCGGGGCGGGGCTCGGCTCGGCCGTCCAGCATCCCCTCGCCTCCTCGCTCGTGTCCCAGGCCTACGAGACCGGCCGCCGGCGGACGGCGCTCGGCACCTACAACTTCTCGGGCGATCTCGGCAAAGTGGCGGTCCCCGCCGCGGTCGCGCTGCTCGCCACGGTCATCGGCTGGCGCTGGGCCGCCGGGCTCTACGGCGTGGTCGGGCTCGCCGCGGCGGTCGCGATCTGGCTGCTCCTCCGACGGCTCGACGTCGGCGGGCGTCCCGTGCCGCGCCCGCGCACCGACGCCGTGCCCGCGGGGGGCGGCTGGGGAATCCGCGATGTGCGCAGCTTCCAGGCGCTCACGCTGATCGGGATGATCGACAACGGCACGCGCTCGCCGTTCCTCACCTTCCTGCCGTTCGTGCTGCTCGCGAAGGGGGCGACGGTGGCGGGCATCGGCGGCGCGATGGCGCTGCTGTTCGCGGGCGGCGCGGCCGGCAAGCTCCTCTGCGGGCTGATGGCCGAGCGCGTCGGCATCATCCGCGCGGTGGTCATCACCGAGGTGGCGACCACCCTCGGCATCCTCGCGGTCGTCACGCCGGGCCTGCCCCTCGAGGCCGTCTACGTCGTGCTGGTGCCACTCGGGGTCGCGCTCAACGGCACCTCGTCCGTGCTCTACGGCACGGTGGCCGAGCTGGTGACGCCGGAGCGTCGCGCGCGTGCGTACGGGCTCTTCTACACGCTCACGATCGCGACGTCCGCGCTCGCGCCGACCCTCTACGGGCTCCTCGGCGACGTCATCGGGGCCCCGGCCACGCTCGCGGTCGTCGGCCTCGTCGTCCTGGTGACCCTGCCGCTCTGCTTCGTGCTGCGCGCGGCCGTCGCCGAGCCCGCCCGGGCCTGACCAGAGTTCCTGGCACGGCTGATGCTGCAGCAGGGGGCATGGCGACGCCTGCATCCATCCGCAACCATCCGCTCCATCCGATGCTCGTGGTCTTTCCGTTCGCGCTGTGGACGACCGCGGTCGTCTTCGACGTCGTCGGCCTCGTGACCGGCAACAACGCGCTCCGCACGGTGGCGTTCTACAACATCGCGGCGGGGATCGTCGGGGCGGTGGCGGCGGCGGTGCCGGGAATCATCGACTACTTCTCGCTGCGCGGGCGCGCGCGGCGGGTCGGCACGTACCACGCGGCGCTGAACATCGTGGCGCTGTTGCTGTTCACGGTGAGCTGGCTGCTCCGCACGCAATGGGGCGCGGGCTACGTGGGCCGCGACTCGTGGCTGCCCGAGCTCACGGCGATCGTGGGCGTGGCGCTGATCTTCCCCTCGGGCTGGCTGGGCGGCTCGCTGGTCTACGAGCACGGCGTGGGCGTCTCGCGCGAGCCGGCGAACGCCGCGCCGCGCACCGGCCGCCGCGCCGCGTAGCGCACGAGCTTGCCGGTGGTGCCCGGCTTGGGCCACGGCTCCGCCGGGGCCCGGCCGTGGGGGGCATGGGGGGCCATGTCGTGGCCCGCCCATCTTCAACTCAGATCGAAGGCCTTCGCGTGCTCGGGCCGGTACGCATGGCGTCCGAGCACGTCGGGGTTCGGGTCCGCGCCGAGCCCCGGCGTGTCGCTCGCCGCCACGTGGCCGTCGACGCACCGGACCGGCTCCAGGAGCAGCGGGACCTCGAGGTCGCAGCTCGGGAACTCCACGTACGGCACGCCGGGCGTCGCGACGGCGAAGTGCACGGTCGCCGCGAGGCCGGGACCGTAATAGAACGAGTGCGGCACGAGCGTGACGTTCGCGGCCGCCGCGAGCACCGCGATCTTCCGCATCTCCGAGAGCCCGCCCACTTTCGTCATGCTCGGTTGCACGATGTCGGTCGCGCCGGTCTGGATCATGTCCCGGAACCCGAACGCGGTGGCGTCGTTCTCGCCGGCCGCGAGCGGAATGGTCGTCGCCGCGCGGACGCGGGCGAGGCCCGCGTAGTCCTCCGGCGGCCACACCGGCTCCTCGAGCCACCGCAGGTTCAGCGGCTCGAGGCGGCGCGCCATCGCGATCGCTTCGTCCACCGTCCACGGGCAATTCGTGTCGAGCATGAGCTCGACGTCCTCGCCCACCGCATCGCGCGCGACCGCCACCGACTCGAGATCCACCTGGTGGAGCTTCAGCGCGCTGAACCCCGCGGCCGCGTAGGCGGCGCACGCGACGCCGACGTCCGACGGCGTCGCGTACCGCAGCAGGCTCCCGTACGCGCGCACGCGCGGCTGCGTGCGGCCGCCGAGCAGGCGCCACACCGGTACGCCGAGCGCCTTGCCCGCGAGGTCCCACAGCGCGAGGTCCACGCCGGCCAGCGCGAACATCGCGAGCCCGCGCCGGCCCCAGATCATGAGCACGCGCTGGATGCGATCCAGCACGGCGTCGATCCGCGACGGATCCTCGCCGACGAGCAGCGGCGCGAGCGCCTCGTCCACCACGTTGCAGACGGCGAGCGGGGCGCCGTACGCGAACGCTTCGCCCCAGCCCGTGAGGCCCGCATCGGTGTCGATGCGCACGAGGATCTGCTTCGCCATGCCGCCCGTCCACGGCGACGGCGGCGACACCGGCCGCGCCGGGATCGCGAGGGGGATCGCGCGGACGCCGGTGATCCTCACGAGAGGTGCGGCGCGACGTCCTCGAGGAAGCGGCGGAGCTGGCCCTGCTGGTCCCACGACGTCAGGCGCAACGCCATGTGGCCGAGGCCCGCCGCGAAATACGCGCGCAGCTCCTCGATGCACCGCTTCGGCGGCCCCGCGACGGTCCAGCCCTCGACGAACGCCGGGCTGAACTTCGACGAGTAGTAGGTGTCGAGGAAGGTCTTGCTCTCCTCGAGCGCCGCGTTGCGGTCCTCGTTGATGTTGATGTTGTGGTAGAGCGCGCTGCCGAGCTTCGCGGGATCGCGCCCCTCCTCCCGCGCCATCCGCGCGACGGTCGCCCACTGCGTGCGGAACTCGTCGGGGCTCAGCTTGTTCGTCATCCACCCGTCCGCCGTCCGCGCCACGCGGCGCAGACCGCGCTCGACGGCGGCGGACGAGGCGCTCGCGCCCCCCTTCCACGTGAGCCCCGTCGGGTTGCTCGCGATCCAGATGGGACACGGCTGCTGCACCGGCGCGGGCTCGATCTTCACGTCCGCGAACCGGTAGAACGCGCCGTCGTACGACGCCGGCGTGCCGCGGAAGAGCGCGCGCAGGATCGCCACACCTTCCTCCAGCCGCGCGACGCGCTCGCCCGACTTGACGCCCATCGCGGCGTGCTCGCGCGCCTGCGCGGGACTCTGCTCGTCCGGTCCGCCGAGACAGACGGCGAGGAGCGCGCGCCCGCCCGAGAGCACGTCGAGGCTCGCCCACTGGTGCGCGAACATCACCGGGTGGCGGTGCACGAACGTGGCGAGGCAGCCGACCGCGAGCTTCATGCGCGACGTCACGCCCGCGAGCGTCGAGAGGAGCGTCACCGACTCGAGGCGCGGCTTCGCGAGCAGGCTGTCGCCCACCCAGAGCGTGTCGAACGCGCCCGACCGCTCCGCGGCGACGCTGATGTCGAACAGGTCCTGCGCCTTGATGGCGCCGAGCACGACCGCGCGGTTCGCGAGGATGAGGCCGAAGGATGGTGTGCTCATCTCACGAGGCCTGCAGCAGCTCGCTCATGCGGTTGAAGAACTGGTCGGCCATCATCTTCGTGACGCCGCCCAGCATGCGCTGACCGACGCCCGCGATGAGCCCGCCGACCTGCACGTCCGCGCTGTACGCGACGCGCGTGCCGCCGCCGGAGTCGCTCAGCGTGATCGTCGCCTCCCCGCGCACGAAGCCCGGTCCGCCGCTGCCCTCGACGGCCATGCGGTAGGCGTCCGGCGGCTGCCTGTCCGTGAGCCGCACTTTGCCCTCGAAGGTGCCCTTCACCGCGGCGACGCCGACCTTCATGGTGGCCTTGAACTCGTCGGGCCCGACGGCCTCCAGGCGCTCGCAGCCCGGAATCGCCTGTTTGAGGCGCTCCGGGTCGAGGAATGCGTCCCACACCTTCTGGCGGGGTGCGGGAATCTCGTGCGCGCCTTCGATCTTCATGCGTCCAGCCCTCCATCGTCGCGACTTGACGGCATTCTACGAAAGTAAATGGGCGGCGTCAGGCCTGCCCTCCGTGGCGCCGTGCCCGGCACCCCCGTTGCAACTCAAGGCGGAGGACGTAAGCCCGAGTGGCTCGAAACACCAACAGGAGGTCATCGTTTCATGAAGCGAGCATTGGCCGGATTCTCCGCGCTGGCGCTGATCGCCACCCTCGCCACGGCGTGCACCGAAACCACCACCGACCGCGTCGGCGAACGGCCGGGCGATCGGACGCCGTCGGCGTCGCCGCCTACCGCGACGTCGCCGTCGACGTCGACTCCGAGCTCGCCGTCGTCCAGCACGACGTCGCCCAGCTCCACCACCGACTCCACCACCGGCTCGGCGTCGGGCTCGGCCTCCGGGTCGATGTCGGGCTCCGGCTCGGACGCGGCGTCGCCGGGCGCGAGCAGCGGCTCGACGAGCTCCTCGGGCACGAAGTAACCGCTCTGCGGGACCGGCGCGCCCCGCGTGCCGGTCCCGTTCGCTCCTGTCACGCCGCCGCCGGCTCGCCGATCGTCACGCTGGCCACCGCGCCCGCGCTGGCCGTCGTCCGTACACGCAGCGTCGCGCGCTCCTCATCGATCGCTTCCACGATGCCGAGGCCCAGCGTGCGCGCCTCGGCGTCGCGCAGCTCCACGAGCGCGCCGGGGGGCACGTGCGCCAGCGCCGCCGGCTCGTCGCGCAGCGAGCGCAGCGCGACACGCGCGGTGTCGAGCACCGCGGAGCGCGCGTCCGTGAAGTACCGCGCGAGCGCGTCATCGCGATGACGACGGCGCACCGCGGGCGAGCGCGGACGGCCGCCCGTCACGACCGGCAGACGCCGCACGAGTGGACGCGCGCGTTCGGCGAGCGGGCGCACGAGGTGCTCGCACTCCTCCGCATGCTGCAGGAGGACCACGAGGTCGGGATCCGCGGCGGCGATCTTCCGCTGCTTGAGCGCCGCCGCGAAGCCGCCGGCGACGAAGCCCGACGTGTCGACGAGCACGCGATCGAACGCCGCGCGCGCGCGCAGGACCAGGCGGCCGGTCGCCGCCGCGGTGCGCCACGGCTGACGGCCGGGCGACATGGCGCCGACGAACGCGAACGCGATCAGCGCGGCATCGCCGGGGCGCGTGACCGGCGCGCGGACCGCGCCGAGCCCGACGGTCGCCGGGGGGCCGATCTCCGACTGGCCGACGTCCGCGTCCACGATGGCCACGCGATGCGCGCGCGCGTGCAGGAGATTGGCGAGCCACGCGGTGAACGTGGTCTTGCCGGCCTCGGCGGCGCCGATGACCATCACGACCGGCGCGGCCGCGAGCACGTCCGCGGCGGCGCTCCACGCCTGCGGGAGACGGGGCCCGGGCTCCGGGGGTGTGGCGCTCAGCCGAGCGTCTTGAGCGCGGCGCCCATGCGCGCGAGACCTTCGCTGATCAGCGCCGCGCTGGTCGCGTACGACATCCGGATGTGCGCGTCCGAGCCGAAGTCGGCGCCGGGCACGACGGCCACGCGGGCGGCGTCCAGCAGCCAGCTCGCGACGTCGCCCGAGCCGGCCAGGGGCGCGCCGTGCTGCGGACGCTTCCCGAACAGTCCGGAGACGTCGGCGAAGGCGTAGAACGCGCCCTTCGGCATCACGCAGCGCACGCCGGGCAACGCGTTGAGGCCTTCGATGATGAGATGGCGCCGGCGGTCGAACTCGCCCGCCATCTTCGCGACGTCGTCCTGCAGGCCGCCCAGCGCCTCGACCGCCGCCCACTGCGCGATCGACGACGGGTTGGACGTGACCTGGCTCTGGACGTCGGTCATCGCGCGGATGACCGCGCGCGGGCCCGCCGCGAAGCCGATGCGCCAGCCGGTCATCGCGTAGGCCTTCGAGCACGTGTTGACGACGAGCGTGCGGGCCTTCACCGCGGGGTCGAGGGCGGCGATCGAGACGTGGCGGCCCTCGAAGCTCAGCGCCTCGTAGCACTCGTCGGAGATGATCCAGATCCCGCGCTCGACGGCGAGCCTCGCGACCGCTCCCAGCGTGGCGCGTGAGAACACGGCGCCCGTCGGATTGTTCGGGTAGTTCAGCACGATCAGCTTCGTCCGCGGGGTCACCGCCGCCGCGACGCGCTCGGGATCGAGGTCGAAGCCCGTCTCCTGGCGCGTCGCCACGGGCACCGGCACGCCGTCGAGCAGGCGCACCTGCTCCGGATACGACACCCAGTAGGGGCTCGGGACGATCACCTCGTCGCCCGGGTCGAGCAGCGCGGTGAAGATGTTGTAGAGCGTGTGCTTGGCGCCGCACGAGACCAGCACGTCGGCCGGCTCGTAGTCGAGCCCGTTGTCGCGCTTGAACTTCGCGCAGACCGCCGCGCGCAGCTCCGGAATGCCGCCGACCTCGGTGTACTTCGTCTGCCCCGTGCGCATCGCCTCGATCGCGGCGTCCTTGATGCGGGCGGGCGTGTCGAAGTCCGGCTCGCCCGCGCCGAAGGAGATGACGTCGATGCCCTTGCTCCTGAGCTCCTTGGCCTTCGCCTGGACCGCGAGCGTGGCGGAGGGCTGCAGCGTGGAGAGGCGCCTGGCGAGCATCAGCGGCGCGCCTGCGGCGGGAACTTCTCGATCAGGCGCTTCTCGACGCCGGGCGGCACCATGCCGGTGATGGCGGCGCCGTAGCTCGCCACCTCCTTGATGAGCCGCGAGGAGATGTAGGTGTACCGCTCGTGCGGCATCATGAACACCGTCTCCACGGTGCCGCGCAGCTTGCGGTTCATCAGCGCCATCTGGAACTCGTACTCGAAGTCCGAGACCGCGCGGATGCCGCGCACGATGCAGTCGGCGCGCTCGCGGGCGACGAGGTCGATGGTGAGCCCGTCGAACGCCACGATGCGGAAGTTCTGATGACCGGTCGTCGCCTCGTCGATCATCTCCATGCGCTCGGCGACCGTGAACAGGCCCGACTTCGACGGGTTGCCGACGACGGCGACGATCACCTCGTCGAAGATGCGGAGGCTCCGCTCGATGAGATCGAGATGCCCGTTGTGGACGGGATCGAACATGCCGGGATACACGGCGCGCTTCGGCACGGGGCCTCCTGGGACGGCGCGGTTGACGGGCTACGACGACGGCGAATCGTAGCCGCCGGCTCGAAAGAAAGTCAAGGTCGTCTCCCCGAACCGGCGCGTGCGAAACGCCGTCAGGCGTCCCGTCTCCGACGGGGGCGGGTGCTTGGTCATGTGCTGCGCGATGACGAGCCCATCGGGCACGACGAGCGGGAGCGCGCCCAGCCGCTCGACCGTCGGGGTGACCGCGTCGTCGTCGTAGGGCGGATCGAGGAACACCAGCTCGAAACGGGCGGCGTCGCGCGCCAGGCGCTCGAGCGCCGCGCGGACGTCGAGGCGCTCGATCCGCGTCCGGGCCGCGACCCCGAGCGTCTCCACGTTGGCGCGGAGCGCCGCGACGGCGCGCGCGTCGCGCTCCACGAACGTCACGTACGCCGCGCCGCGCGAGAGCGCCTCGAAGCCCACTCCGCCCGCGCCGGCGAACAGGTCGAGCATGCGCGCCTCCGGCAGGTACGGCGTCAGCGTGTCGAGCAGCGCGAGGCGCACCTGGTCGGCCGTCGGCCGCGTCGTGCTCCCGCGCGGGGTCACGAGCCGCTTGCCCTTCAGCGCCCCGGCGAGCACGCGCATCTCAGCCCACGCTCGCGAGGTCGAGCTTGCCGCGCCAGCGCGCGAGGAGCTGGCGGCGCAGCTCCGCGTGCTCGGGCCGGCGCAGCTCGCCGTCGGCGGCGGTGATCGTCGCCGCCTCGCGGCGCGCCTCCTCGAGGATGGCCGCGTCGCGCAGGAGGTCCGCCGCGCGGAACTCCGGGAGCCCGGACTGGCGGGTGCCGAAGAACTCGCCCGGGCCGCGCAGCTCGAGGTCGACTTCCGCGATGCGGAAGCCGTCGTTCGTGTCGGTCATCGCCTTCATGCGCCGGCGCGCATCCTCGCTGAGGCTTCCGCCGGTCAGCAGGATGCAGTACGACTTCCACGGGCCGCGGCCGACCCGTCCGCGGAGCTGGTGGAGCTGCGAGAGCCCGAAGCGCTCCGCGTGCTCGATGAGCATGACGGCGGCGTTCGGCACGTCGATGCCGACCTCGATCACCGTCGTGGACACGAGCACCTGCAGCTCGCCCGCCTTGAAGCGCCGCATGACCGCGTCCTTCTCCTCGGACGACAGGCGCCCGTGCAGCAGCCCGATCGTGTGCTCGCGGAACGCGCCTTCCTGGAGCTGGCGCGCCATGTCGGTGGCGGCCTTGAGATCGATCAGCTCCGACTCTTCGACCAGCGGGTAGACGACGTAGACCTGCCGCCCCGCCGCGATCTGGTCGCGCAGGAACGTGTAGATCTCGGGGCGCTTGGTCTCCGTGCGCGCGACCGTGACGACGGGCTGGCGTCCGGGCGGCAGCTCGTCGAGCACCGAGACGTCGAGATCGCCGTAGAGGGTGAGCGCGAGCGTGCGCGGGATCGGCGTCGCCGTCATCACGAGCAGGTCCGGACGCTCACCCTTGCCGCGCAGGCGCGCGCGCTGGTGGACGCCGAACCGGTGCTGCTCGTCGACCACCGCGAGGCCGAGCCGCGCGAACTCCACCGCCTGCTCGACGAGCGCGTGGGTGCCGATCACGCACGGGATGGCGCCCGCCGCGATCGCCGCGCGGCGCGCGGCGCGCTCCTTCGGCTTCAGCGCCGAGGTGAGCAGGACGACGTCGAGCCCGAGCGGCTCGAGCAGGCGCCGGAACGTCCCGTAGTGCTGCTCGGCCAGGATCTCCGTCGGCGCCATCACCGCCGCCTGGTAGCCGGCCTCGATGGCGGTGAGCACGGCGAGCGCGGCCACCACGGTCTTGCCGGAGCCGACGTCGCCCTGCAGGAGCCGATGCATCGGGTGCGGCGTCGCCATGTCGCCGCGGATCTCCTGCCACACGCGCTCCTGCGCGGCCGTGAGCGCGAAGGGCAGCGCCGCGCGGAGGCGCCGCACGAGGGCGCCGGGCCCGTTCATCGCGACCCCGCGCCCGCGCGCGACGCGCGCGCGAAGGATCGCCAGCCCGACCTGCAGGAGCAGGAACTCGTCGAACGCGAGCCGGCGGTACGCGGCGGCGCGCAGCGCGTCGCTCGCCGGGAAGTGCGCGTGGCGCAGCGCCTCGGAGAGTCCCGGCAGCTTGCGGCGCGCACGGATCGCGTCCGGCAGCATCTCGGGCACGGCGCCGACGTGCGCGTCGACCAGGCTCCACATGAGCCGCCGCAGGGGCCGCTGCGTGAGGCCCTCGGTCAGCGAGTACATCGGCACCAGGCGGCCGGTGTGGATCCGATCGTCCTCGCCGTCGCTCTCGAGAATCTCGTAGTCCGCGACCCGGATGGTCAGCGTCCCCTGGAACCGCTCGACCTTGCCGTGCACGATCAGCGACGTGCCGCGCGTGAGCGACTTGGCGAGGTAGCGCTGGCCGAACCAGATCGCGACCGCGTGCGCCGTCGCGTCCCGCACCATGGCCTTGAGCGGCATCCGCCCGCGGCCGGGCGGTGGCGGGCTCACGCCACCGACGGTCACCGCGACGGTGGCCATGTCGCCGGGGACGAGCGAGCGGAGCGGGACGAACCGGGTCCGGTCCTCGTGGCGATTCGGCACGAAGAACAGGGCATCGCCCACGGTGGTCACGCCTTTTTTGGCGAGGAGGGCCGCGCGCTGGGGACCGACGCCCTTGACGAACTGCAGGGGCGTGTCGAGCCCACGGCTCGGAGGCGCGGTTTGTCGGGGTGGGGCCACTATGCTAGTAATGAACGTCGTCGTTCGCCCAAGCGTACCCCGAATCCCAAGGAGCGGTCATGGCCCAGCGGTGCGAAGTCTGCGGGAAAGGCCCGTCGGTCGGCTATTCGGTCAGCCACGCCAACAAGCACACGAAGCGGCGCTGGCTGCCCAACCTCCACTCGATCCGGGCTCTCGTGTCCGGCCGTGCGAAGCGCATGCGCGTGTGCACGAGCTGCCTCACCGCCGGGAAAGTGACGAAAGTCGTCTAGAGGCACAACCGGGAGGGGGCTGACGCCCCCTCCCGACTGGTTGACGAGGCGGGAGGCCGCCACCCCCCGCCCTCGACAGTCGCTGCTGCGCTACTTCTTCTTCTTCTTGGCCGCCTTCTTCTTCGCCATGGAGGACTCACCCCCTCTCTCTCTGGTGGAGTGACTACGGACGCTCGACGCGTCGTTACTTCTTCTTCTTCTTGGCCGCCTTCTTCTTCGCCATGAGGACTCACCTCCCTCCGGTGGGCTAGTAGCCCATCGCTTCGCGGCGCAGATGCTCGGCGTTCTCACGCCCGCGCCGCTCGTAATGCAGCAGGTCCACGTACAGCTGCGGCAGCCCCGCGACCTTGAGGCCGCCCTTCTCCAGGACGCCGTCGAAGACGCCCGGATCGTAGGGAGTGAGCAGATGGACGTTCGCGTCGGCCTCCGCCGCCGGGCGCAGCCCGAGGGCGCGCGCGATCGGCGCCGGATCGCCGTCGACGTAGCAGTGGATGTTCGTCAGGCGCTGCGACGAGGCCACGACCAGCGACAGCCCGGCGCCCAGCGTGAACGCGTACCGCCGGCCCTCCGCGCTGACCGCGCGCGCGAGCTCCGCCATGAGCCGCCGGCTGATGCGCTCGGGCGCGGCGTACGCGGCGATCTCGTTCGCCCGGTACGTGTACGAGTCGCCCCAGGCGTCCAGCAGGTCCGCCGGCTTGCCGAGCGCGATGCGCTGGTGGCCGTCCCGCTCGACCCACGCGAGGTCCTCGAGCCGCTTCACCACGTTGTGCGAGTGCCCCAGGCTCACGCCCGCCGCCTTCGCCAGCTCTTCCAGGCGCCACGCCCGGCCGATGTCTTCCAACAGCACGCGGATCACCCGCGTGGCCCGCGGCGCGAACAGCGAGCGCAGCGGGCGTGTGGACGGCCGCACGTTGCGCTTGCCTTCCTTCTCGATGAGGACGTGCTCGAAAGCGAGGTGGCAGTTGCCCGAGAGATCGACGTAGCCGAAGCCGTGGTTCTTGAGGATCTTGGCGCTCTGGGGCCCGATGTAGACAGCCGTCGCCACCGGGTACGCGCTGCTCATCTCGCGTTTGATGTCCTGAAAGCGTGTGACGACCGCACGGATCTGCCGGGGCTGGCCGAGCGAGCTGACTTCAAGCACGAAGACGTGCTCCTGACCGCCGAGCTTGAATTTCAGCAATAAATCCGCGGTCTGGCTGGCAATCCTCGCGTCGGCGACTTCCTCCCAGCCCGTGGCCTTGGGAAACAAGTCCTTCAGGCGCTGGACCGCTTGCCGCCGTATGTCTGAGGATTTCAGCATGTTTCTCTGACTCCGCACGTTTCAGCATCTGCTGAAACTATACGGACAAATGAAACACGCGGTCAACAGAAAACTTGCACTACGGGAGTCGAACAGCGGTCGGGTTGGACCTTACAGGCGGGGCGCGCCGATGGGCGGCAGGTCGACGGGAAGGCGGCGACCGTCGCGGAACGGCGCCGGCGCTATCGGGCGACGAACATGCTGTCCGGCTGCTCCAGGGTGGGCCAGCGTTTCATGGAGAGCAGCGTCACAGCGTCGCACGGCTCGAAGTGCGCCGTAGGCGAGCCCTCGAACGTGCGGCGTTCGTTCTCGCGGTACACGACGACCTTGGTGAGGTCCACCGAGTAGCCGCGGAGGCGCTCGAGCAGGTTGACCATCTGCGCGACCTTTGGCCGATAGTGTCCGCTGCGTCCGGAGACCCACACGACCTGCCCGTTCTCGACGCGAAGGGTGCCTGCCGCGAGGGTCGGGAGGCCTCCCATGAACGAGGAGTGCTTCAACGCCTCGATCCCGAATTCCTGGCCGCTCACGTACAAGCGCCCACGCCCGTCCATGACGTAGAGCGAGCCCCCGTACTCGAGGGCGTCGTTCGCTTCGTCGGTGTCGTAGGGCGACAGCTCGACCTTCCCGCCCTGGTGGAATCCCCACTTGTAGGCTTTGCCGTGCCGGAACGCGAGCTTCAGGTGCGCGCGGTCCTGGTCGATCGTGTAGTACTGAAGGGCGCCCTTCCCGTGAAGGAAGGCGTCTTCTTCGTGCCCGTGCTCCGACACCGTCCGTCCGAAATACAGCGTGGAGTCCCGATCGAAGTTGGCGTCGTCCGAGCCGATCGTGTCGCGCACCTGCGCGTACACGAAATCCCGCAGCCCGCGGACGGCGTCGAGCTGCAGCGGGCTCAGGGTGCCGCCGAGCTTGTCCTTGCGGGTATTGTTCTTGATCACGAACTCGCACTGGCGCAGCACGTAGTACATGACCGCTAGCTTCTGCGCGTTCGCCTTACTGCCGCCGAAGCGGCCGCCCGGCAGGTCCTCGAAGGCCGCGATCAGCCGACCGATCCGCTCCATCGCCGGGAACGGGCTCTTCTTGTGGCCGAAGATGACGCCCTTGAGGTCGAGGTCCAGCTTCCACTCGTGCTTCGTGGGCATTCGCGTGTAAGTCTTCGGCACTCGGCGAGTCTAGCAACAAGCCATCCGGGCCACCCATTGTTTCTTACGAGCCCCGGTTAACCCTCCCCGTCTTCGATGCGGTGCATGGTCTCGTCGTCGAGGCCGAAGTAGTGCCCGATCTCGTGGACGACGGTCTCGCGCACGAGCTCCGCCATCTCCTCCTCGTCGGCGCAGTCTTCCTCGATCGGGCCTTGATAGATCGTGACGGTGTCGGGCAGCACGTTGCCGTAGCCGGAGTCGCGCCGCGTGAGATCGACGCCGCGGTAGAGCCCGTAGAGCGTGTCGGGCGGCTCGATGCCCATCTCCTCGAGCGTGTCGTCGTCGGCCCAGTCCTCGACGACGACCGCGATGTTCGCGAGCTTGTCCTTGAACCCGCGCGGCAGCCGGCGCAGCGCCTTCTCGACCAGCGCTTCGAACTGGCGCCGGGTCACCGCCGGACCGTCGGCGCCCACGCGAAGGCGCGCTCGCCCGCGCCCGCGAACTCCCGCGCGCGCGGCCCCACACTCTCGAGGAGCGCCTCCGACGGATCGGGATGCGTGCGGAGAACGGAGCCGTCGAGGTCCCAGGCGGGACGCCCCGCCGCCGTGCGGGGCTTCGCCCCTTCCGCCAGGTAGGCGATCACGGAGGCGTTGAGAGGATGCGCGAAGGCGGGAGGCGTCACGCTTGGGGGGCTTGGGGGGCCATTCGGGGCCCACCCATCTCCGACTGAATCGTTTGGGGGGCCATGTCGGGGCCCTCCCATGCCATTAAAGACCGCGGACGCGCTCGACGTTGATGACGTCGGGAACTTCGCGGATCGCGGTCATGATGTCCTGGAGCTGCGAGAGGTCGGCGACCTCGATCACGAACTTGTTGATGCCGCGCCGGTCGTCGGTGACCGTCACCTCGGCCTTCGTGATGTTGCCGTTCTTGCCGCCGATGGCGCCGGTGATCTCCGAGAGCAGGCCCGGCCGGTCGCGGCCGATGTAGACGGCCACGCGCACGGGTCGCTTGGCCGGCTCGTCCACGTCCCACTCCACGTCGATGATCCGCTCGCGGTCCATGACGCTCTTGGCCACCGTCAGGCAGTCGCGCGCGTGGACGGTGAGGCCCCGGCCCCGCGTGATGAAGCCGACGATCGGATCGCCGGGCAGCGGGTTGCAGCACTTGGCGAAGCGCACGAGCAGGTCTTCGACGCCGCGAATGCGCACGCCCTGCTCCGCCTTCGGGCGCGTCCCCGTCGCGCGCGGACGCTCCACGGGCTCCAGGAGGCCCGCCGGCGAGAGCTTGTTCAGGAGCTGGTGCACCGACGCCTTGCCGTAGCCGAGCGCGGCGACCAGGTCGTCCACGGCCGGATACCCGAGGTCCGTCGCGACCTTCCGCGTCAACAGAAAACTTGCAACGCGCGGCGCCTTGAAGACGCGTCTGGAGCGACGCCCGGCCCCAGCCGGTGCGTTATACTCGCCCCGGATGGCTTGCCGTTCCTGTCACCAGCCCGACCTCGAGTTGATCCTCTCTCTCGGACGCGTACCGCTGGCGAACGCCCTGCTGACGGCGGAGGAGCTCGAGACCCCCGCGCAGGAGTTCCCCCTCGACCTCGCGTTCTGTCCGCGCTGCGCGCTCGTGCAGATCCTCGAGACCGTGCCGCCGGAAACGCTCTTTCGCGAGTACCTCTACTTCTCGTCGTATTCGGACACGATGCTCCGGCACTCACGCGAGCACGCCACCCGCCTGATCAAGGACGAGGGCCTCGGCCGCGACAGCCTCGCCCTGGAGATCGCCTCGAACGACGGGTACCTGCTCCAGTACTTCGTGGAGGCCGGGGTGCCCGTCCTCGGGGTGGAGCCGGCGCGCAACATCGCGCGCGTGGCCGAGCAGCGCGGCGTTCGCACGCTCAGCGAGTTCTTCACCCGCGAGCTCGCCGCGACGCTGCCGAAAGCCGACGTCGTCATCGCGAACAACGTCCTCGCGCACGTCAGCGACCTGAACGGGTGCGTCGAAGGGATCCGCACGGTGCTCAAGCCGGGCGGGGTCGCGACCATCGAGGTGCCGTACGTCAAGGAGATGGTGGAGCGCTGCGAGTTCGACACCATCTACCACGAGCATCTCTGCTACTTCTCGGTGACCTCGCTCGATGCGCTGTTCTCGCGCCACGGCCTCGTGCTCGACCGCGTCGAGCGGCTGTCGATCCACGGCGGCTCGCTGCTGCTCTTCGTACGGCACACGGCGACCGAGCGCACGACGGTGGACGCGCTGCTCGCCGAGGAAGCCGGGTGGGGCGCGCATCGGAAGAGTTACTACCGGATGATGGCCCACCGGGTCGTCGGCATGCGCGAATCGCTCAAGAGCCTGCTCGCCGAGCTGAAGGACGAGGGCGCGCGCATCGCCGCCTACGGCGCCGCGGCCAAGGGAACGACGCTCCTGAACTGCTTCAAGATCGGGCCCGACGTCGTCGACTACGTCGTCGACCGCAGCCCGTACAAGCAGGGGCGCTTCGTGCCCGGCGTCCGCCTCCCGATCGCCGCGCCCGAGCGCCTGCTCAGCGACCAGCCGGACTACGTACTGCTCCTCGCGTGGAACTTCGCCGACGAGATCATGGCGCAGCAGGCGGAGTACCGGAAGCGCGGCGGCAAGTTCATCCTCTTCGTCCCCGAGCTCCGGGTCGTCTAGAGTTTCCCGTTGCGTGTGCTGCTGACGGGGGCCACAGGCTTCATCGGCTCGCACGTCGCGCGCGCCCTGTTGCGCGCCGGCCACGAGGTGCACGCGGGGGTACGTCACGGCAGCGATCGCCGGCGCATCGCCGACATCGAGTCGCGGCTCACGGTGCACGTCGGCGAGATGGATGCCGTGCCGATCGAGCCCGACGTCCTCGTGCACCTCGCGTGGTATGCGGTGCCCGGCCGCTATCTCACCGCGCCGGAGAACCACGAATGCCTCGCGGCCAGCCGGCGCCTGCTCGCGCGGGTCCGCGGGCGTGCGGTGCTTGCGGGCACGTGCTTCGAGCACGATACGACGCTTGGCCGTCTCGCCGAAGACACTCCCGTCAAGCCCGCCACCGTATACGCCGCGTGCAAGGACACCCTGCGCCGCGAGGCGCTGGCGCGGCCCGCCACGACGTGGATGCGCTTCTTCTACCAGTACGGGCCGTGGGAGGACGAGCGCCGGCTGATTCCTGCGGTGGCGCGCGCGCTGCTGCGCGGCGAGCCCGTGAAGCTCTCGCCCGGCGACCAGCGACGGGACTTCCTGCACATCGACGACGTGGCGGCCGCCGTGCTGGCGGTGGTGGAAACCGGCATCACCGGCCCGGTGAACGTCGGATCGGGCGAGGCGCGGTCCGTGAAGGAGATAGCCGGGATGATCGCGGAGGTGACCGGACGGCCCGAGCTGCTGCGCTTCGGCGCGTTGCCCTACGCCGAGGGCGACCCGATGCTCGTGGTTGCCGACAACACACGGCTGCGATCGATCGGCTGGGCGCCGCGCTGTACGCTCGCAGAGGGCCTGCGGCAGACCGTTGAGTGGTGGCGCGCGCGGGCTGACTAGGACAGCGTGCTGTAGGGGTCGGTCCCTTCGACGCGGGTGAGCCACCGCCGCAGCGTCGAGTAGGTCACGAGACGATCGCCGCCGGAGAGCCGCCGCACCGCCTCCAGCGTGCGCGTGGCGACGGGATCGTCGGCTTTCAGCACCCCCGCCCGGACCGCAAGCTCGATCAGCTTGAACGCGAACTCGTACGAGCGATAGACGAGGTAAATGCTCGCCGCCACCGCGAGCTTGCCACGAGGCCAGGCCCCGCTGCGCACGAGCTCGACGACGTCGTGCGGCATGCGCAGGAAGAGGGTGTCGGTCTGCCCCACCCAGCCTTTGCTCTCGTAAGCGCGGCCGGGCAGCAGATAGTGCCAGTGACGTGGGGTGTCGACGAGCGCGAGCGTGAACCCCTGGGCCTGGCAATAGGCGATCACCTCCGCGGCGGTCGGCGCGCCCGCGAGGACATTCCGGCTGAACCAGATCTCGAGCTCCAGTCCGACGCACCCGGGCAGCAGCGCCTCCGCACCGCGAATGATCTCGAGCTCAGCCCCTTCCACGTCGGCTTTCAGGAAGCTGACGTCGACGCCGCGCAGCACCTCGGAGAGGGGCTTCGCCGGGAACGTCACCTGGTTCACGACCTCGTAGTGGCGCCGCGCGAAGGTGTCCGGCACGTACGAGTCATTCGGGCGGTAGATGCTGGACCCGCGCGGCCAACGGAAGACGTTCAGAGTCAGCTCGCCCGGGCCGCTCGCCAGCACGGTCTCGTAGATCCGCACCTTGGGATTCTGCGCGTACTCGCGCGTGAGCTGCTCGAACGCCTTCTTCTCGGGCTCGAACATGTGGATGGTGATCGCGTTGCCGAAGTGGTCCCAGATCGGGTGGTATTCTCCCGCGGCGCCGCAGTCGACAACGTGGACGGTCCCCACCTCGGGACGGACGATCTCCGGCACGAGAGCCAGCGCGCGCTCCACGCGCGTCTCGAGAACCGCACGAAGCAGGCGCGCGGTCACGCGCAACGGCGAGACGACCTCGCGCGCCGCCTGCCATCCGTAGAGCGCGCCACGCCGCACGAGAAAGCCCGCGGAGAGCTTGCCTGCGCGCCGCGCATTCCCGAGGCGTTGCCAGAGCGTCGCGCGCCCTTCCTGGAGCGCGTCGAACGCCGTGTACGGCATCGGGTTGAGATTGCCGTCGGGGCGAGGGCGGCGGCGGCGGGGCAGATCGAAGACCGCGAGCGCCGGCGTGACGACCGCGGCGCGAAAGATCCGTTCGATGACACTCATGCTCAGCGGATTGTACCCGGACGCACGCTAGTCTTCGCCGTCTTCGATGCGGTGCATGGTCTCGTCGTCGAGGCCGAAGTAGTGCCCGATCTCGTGGACGACGGTCTCGCGCACGAGCTCCGCCATCTCCTCCTCGTCGGCGCAGTCTTCCTCGATCGGGCCTTGATAGATCGTGACGGTGTCGGGCAGCACGTTGCCGTAGCCGGAGTCGCGCCGCGTGAGATCGACGCCGCGGTAGAGCCCGTAGAGCGTGTCGGGCGGCTCGATGCCCATCTCCTCGAGCGTGTCGTCGTCGGCCCAGTCCTCGACGACGACCGCGATGTTCGCGAGCTTGTCCTTGAACCCGCGCGGCAGCCGGCGCAGCGCCTTCTCGACCAGCGCTTCGAACTGGCGCCGGGTCACCGCCGGACCGTCGGCGCCCACGCGAAGGCGCGCTCGCCCGCGCCCGCGAACTCCCGCGCGCGCGGCCCCACACTCTCGAGGAGCGCCTCCGACGGATCGGGATGCGTGCGGAGAACGGAGCCGTCGAGGTCCCAGGCGGGACGCCCCGCCGCCGTGCGGGGCTTCGCCCCTTCCGCCAGGTAGGCGATCACGGAGGCGTTGAGAGGATGCGCGAAGGCGGGAGGCGTCACGCTTGGGGGGCTTGGGGGGCCATTCGGGGCCCACCCATCTCCGACTGAATCGTTTGGGGGGCCATGTCGGGGCCCTCCCATGCCATTAAAGACCGCGGACGCGCTCGACGTTGATGACGTCGGGAACTTCGCGGATCGCGGTCATGATGTCCTGGAGCTGCGAGAGGTCGGCGACCTCGATCACGAACTTGTTGATGCCGCGCCGGTCGTCGGTGACCGTCACCTCGGCCTTCGTGATGTTGCCGTTCTTGCCGCCGATGGCGCCGGTGATCTCCGAGAGCAGGCCCGGCCGGTCGCGGCCGATGTAGACGGCCACGCGCACGGGTCGCTTGGCCGGCTCGTCCACGTCCCACTCCACGTCGATGATCCGCTCGCGGTCCATGACGCTCTTGGCCACCGTCAGGCAGTCGCGCGCGTGGACGGTGAGGCCCCGGCCCCGCGTGATGAAGCCGACGATCGGATCGCCGGGCAGCGGGTTGCAGCACTTGGCGAAGCGCACGAGCAGGTCTTCGACGCCGCGAATGCGCACGCCCTGCTCCGCCTTCGGGCGCGTCCCCGTCGCGCGCGGACGCTCCACGGGCTCCAGGAGGCCCGCCGGCGAGAGCTTGTTCAGGAGCTGGTGCACCGACGCCTTGCCGTAGCCGAGCGCGGCGACCAGGTCGTCCACGGCCGGATACCCGAGGTCCGTCGCGACCTTCCGC
>Ga0194121_10001643_pt1 | contig 37269 bp, 28 predicted proteins | sample TA2MahCa50mmetaG_FD_148609 | JGI IMG/M metagenome (GOLD analysis project Ga0194121, IMG submission 148609) | Freshwater microbial communities from Lake Tanganyika, Tanzania - TA2015020 Mahale Deep Cast 50m | ecosystem: Environmental > Aquatic > Freshwater > Lake | place: Tanzania: Lake...
TCATAAATACGCTCACGTTCGCGGCAAGGGATTTTTCGGCCAGACGAGGCGCGAGCGACGAGCATATCCCGAAGTGGATCTGTAAGGAGCAAGCAACGAAGTCTGGCGAAAAAGAACTGCCGCCCTTTGGGTTGCGCCGAATTTTGCCTGGGGCTGCGTTGCTCCTCGGTCACAGCCCCACTGGCGGGGGATGCTCGCTCGTCGCGCCTTGCCCCAGGCCAAATTGGGCGCAACGAACGTGAGCGTATTTACGAAACGGACCACTTAGGCGTGCGTCCGGCAGTCTGGCGTGCCAAGCCCTTGCTCCCACGTGGCAGACGAATATTCCCACTCCCTGAGGGAGAGGGCCAGGGTGGGCGGCGCAAAACAACCGGTCGGCTTGAATTGGACCGAATGCCTTTAATGAGGTTGGGACTAAACACCTTGCTCCGAAAAAGTCGGTTCTTATAATGCCGCGATGCTGGACGTAAAACTGATTCGGGAACGGCCTGATTTCGTGCGCGAACGCCTTGCCGCGCGCGGGGCAGGGGACCAAGCCAAAGTCGATGAAATCCTCGCCCTGGACGAAAAACGCCGCAGCCTGTTGAGCGAAGTCGAAATGCTCAAAGCTCAGCGCAATCGCGTCTCGAAAGAAATCGGCGCATTGATGGCGCAAAAGAAGGAGGCCGAGGCCGAGACCAAAAAGGCCGAGACCCGCCAGATCGCAGATAAGATCGCGGAATTGGACCGAGGAGTTGCCGCCGCCGAAGCGGCCCGCGACGACTTGTTGCTGCGCTTGCCGAATGTGCCGCACGAAAGCGCCAAGATTGGCCGAAGCGCCGCGGATAATCCGGTCGTGCGTTCCTGGGGAGAGAAGCCGCAGTTTGATTTCGCTCCCAGGCCGCACCTTGAGATTTGTGAGCGGCTGCGACTCGTCGATTTTGCGCGAGGCGCCAAACTGTCCGGCAGCGGATTTCTGCTCTACACAAACTGGGGAGCGCGGCTGGAGCGAGCGCTGATTCAGTTTCTGCTGGATTTGCACACCAGCGCGCACGGTTACGTGGAGGTTTCTCCGCCGTTCATCGTCAAGAGCGAGTGCATGGTGGGCACCGGGCAATTCCCCAAAGCCGTGGACCAGGCCTACGCCGTGCGCGAAGGCGAAGACGCGAGCACGCTCGGCAAGCTTTACCTTGTTCCCACGGCTGAGACCCCCGTGGCCAACATTCATCGGGAAGAAATCCTTAAGGAGAAAGATTTGCCGATTCATTATTGTGCTTATAGTCCCTGCTTTCGCGCCGAGGCTGGCGCCGCGGGGGTCGGCACGCGTGGCATGATCCGCGTTCATCAATTCGACAAGGTGGAGCTGATCAAGATCGTGAAGCCGGAACATGGTTACGACGAATTGGAGAGAATGACCGGCCACGCGGAAGCCGTTCTGCAGAAACTGGGTTTGCACTATCGAGTCGTGCAGCTCTGCACCGGCGATCTGGGATTCACGAGCGCCAAAACCTACGACATTGAGGTGTGGGCGCCCGGCCAAAAGGACTACCTGGAAGTCTCCAGTTGCTCGAATTGCGAAGACTTTCAGGCTCGCCGAATGAATCTTCGCTACAAGGCTGAGTCGGGAGAAAACCGGCATCCACACATCCTCAATGGGAGCGGCACCGCCTTGGCGAGACTGTTCGTCGCGCTGATCGAGGCCTACCAACAGCCGGACGGCAGCATCGCCATCCCGGAACCTCTCCACAAGTATCTGGGCACTGACCGGCTGAAGGCGAACTGAACTCAGAATTCAGGCCCGCATGTAGCTTCAGCACGGCCGAATAGGCGCACTATTTCATCATAACTAACATTGTGCGAATAAATGGCAGTTGACCAATGTACCTACCTGGGAAAAACCGTAAATGGCCCCGGTCGAACGAATCACCTCGGTTCCAGTTTGACGTCCAGTTCTCCGGCTTGTTCCAGGCGGATGATTTCAGCGGTGTACCCCTGACGGAAAGTCGGATACTTGAACTGATAACTTAGTTCCATCTTCAGCTTCCTGTTGGAGACTTTCTTCTGAGTCAGACCCCGCTTGCGCGCTGCGTTCTCTTCATCGGTCGCGAATGGAGGCATCCATTTGCCCAGCGTCTCGGAAAGCCAGCGGAAGAAATGGATTTGCGCCACGGGCTCATCGTCCACGGCATTGTAGATTTCACCGCGCCGTCCATCTTTCAGGGCCGCCAGAATGATCCCAACCAGGTCGTCGCGGTGAATCATGTTGATGAGGCGCTCTCCTTTGCCCGCAATGCGGGCGTCGTCCTTGAGGTATTGCTGGAACAAATGGCCGCGGCCCGGTCCGTAGATGCCCGCGACGCGAAGAACGACGGCCGGAAAGTTCGGCGACTTTGCCGCGCTCAGAAGCAGTTGCTCGGTTTGGAGCAACAATTTGCCGGTCTCCGTTTGCGGTTCAGTGGGTGAGCTTTCTTTGACGAGCGAGCCATCAGTTTGCCCGTAAACGCTCGTGCTGCTGGTATAGACAAACTTTCTGGGTGGCGCATCGGTCAACCACTCGACGAGGTTGCGTGTGCCGTTGAGATACACTTCGCGATACTCCGAAGGCCCGCCTTTGCTGGAGGACACGAGATTGACGACCCAGTCAAATGGCTTCGGAATCCTGACCCATTGGGAAGCCTTGGTGATATCGGCGATGTAAGGAATGATGCCCGCCGCTTTCATTTCTTCGGTGCCGGTATCGGAACGTCGAATTCCGAACACCGCATGGCCAAGACGAACTAATTCGGCGCCCAGAGGCATTCCGACGTAGCCACAGCCGATAATCAGGACGCGCATGGGAGCCAAGCTAACGGCGGTGTTGCGGGCGCGCGACTCAAAAGAGTTAAAGTTGCGGATCGTGCGTCGCCAGGTAGCTTTGCTCAGATCGAAGATAATTCGAGAGATGACGACGGTTGATCAATCAATGCATCTTCAAGGGCGCACGGCCACGAAAAGCCCGACGCCCTCCCCTGCCCTGCTCCGCCCGGAGCTGCTGGCACCAGCCGGCGACTGGGAATGCGTCCGGGCTGCGGTCGAGAACGGCGCGGACGCGATCTATTTCGGCCTGACAAAGTTCAACGCCCGGATGCGCGCGCAGAACTTCACAGAAGCGGATTTGCCCGAACTCATGGAGTTCCTTCATTGGCGCGGCGTGAATGGTTACGTCACGTTCAACACCTTGATTTTTGCCGACGAATTGCCCGCAGCCGAGCAATACTTGCGCTCGATTATTTCAGCCGGAGTCGATGCGGCCATCGTGCAAGACGTGGGCATTTGCCGATTGATCCGCCGGCTTTCGCCAGATTTTCCGATTCACGCCTCGACCCAGATGACGATCACAAGCGCCGGCGGGGTTGCTTTCGCCCGGGAACTCGGCTGCAACTTGGTGGTGCTCGCGCGCGAATGCTCGATCCCGGAGATTGAGAAGATCGTTGGTGCGTCGGAGCGTCGAGCGTTAGAGCGTGGGGACGATACGGATCTCTCGGCTTCGCGTGCCACGTTGCCGATCGAAGTGTTTGTCCACGGCGCCCTTTGCGTGGCGTACTCAGGGCAATGTCTCACCAGCGAAGCGCTCGGCGGTCGATCGGCCAATCGCGGCGAATGCGCGCAAGCGTGCCGGATGCCGTATGAACTGATCAGCGACGGCAGGAGAGTTCCTCTTGGGGATCGGCGGTATCTGCTGAGTCCTCAGGATTTGGCTGGACTTGAAGTCTTGCCGGACTTGATTCAAGCCGGCGTGGCGTCCCTGAAGATTGAAGGACGGTTGAAGAGTCCGGAATACGTCGCGAACATCACCCGGGTTTATCGGAAAGCGCTGGATCACATTTTTTCAAATCCGGTTCCGTTCACGAAAATTACTCCGCTCGTCCGGGAATCTCGCTACGCCATGGAGATGGCGTTTTCGCGAGGCCTATCCGCGGGCTGGCTCCGCGGGGTCAACAACCAGGAGTTGGTCCACGCCCGATTCGGCAAGAAACGCGGCGTGTATTTGGGCGCTGTCACTCGCGTGGAAGGCGATCGGGTCGCGCTGAAATTGGTAGCGCCGCTCAAGCCGGGAGACGGAATTGTCTTTGACGCCGGAAAGCCCGATGCAAAAGAGGAAGGCGGACGAGTTCACAAAATGGCGCAACAAAGGGAGGAATGCACGATTTCCTTCGGGCGCTCCCAAATCGATTTTCGCCGTGTTCACATTGGCGACAAGGTCTGGAAGACGAGTGATCCGGACCTCGACCATCGGCTCCGGCAGACTTTCTCAGGCGACCAAATCCGGTTTCAGCGGCCGCTCGACTTTGAAATCCACGGATGCGCCGGCTTGTCCATGACGATTCTTTGCCGCGACGACGCGGGCCATGTCGTCCGGGTTTCATCTGTAATGCCTTTGGGCCTGGCAGAAAGGCAGCCGCTCACCACCGAACTGCTGAGACAGCACCTGGGCCGGCTGGGCGGCACGCCGTTCAAGCTTCGCCATTTGGCGAATGACCTGAGCGGGGATCTAATTCTCCCAATCAGCGAGATCAATCGGCTTCGCCGCGAAGCCATAGACGCTTTGAAAATGCTCCGGAGTCGGCCGAAGCGTTGGAAGCTCAACTCGGCGGCCGATGGCTCAACCACCTCTGCGCCCGGCGGGACGTCGCTGGACATTTGCGGCTCGAAGGACTCTGCGCACCATCGCGACTCGCCGGTACAACTGATTGTCCTGGTTCGCAGCCTGGCTCAACTGCAAGCCGCGGTGCGGTGCGACGCCGGGACGCTTTACTGCGAATTTGAGGATCCGAGGAAGTATCGCCAGGCCGTGCAACAGTTTCACGCCTGGCAGGCCCGGTCAATCGACCATTCCATTGCGGAGAGCCAATTGCCGAGAGCCAATCGTCAAGCGGTGGATCCGAATCCGCAGCGGGCGATCTTTGTCGCTCCTCCGCGGATTTTCAAACCGGGCGAAGAATGGATACTGAAGCAAGTGCAGTCGTGCGGTGCGGACGGCTATCTGGCGCGCAATTACGATCACCTGGCGTTCTTCAAAGACAGCCGGTTGGTCGGCGATTTTTCCCTCAACATCGCGAACCGGCTGAGCGCCGAATATTTCATGGCGCGATTTCGTCTCGTACGCCTGACCGCTTCTTACGATTTGAATGTTCGGCAACTGGAGGCGCTGCTTCAATCGGCCCCGCCGGAATGGTTTGAAGTCACCGTTCACCAGCACATGCCGATGTTTCATATGGAGCACTGTGTCTTCTGCGCCTTCCTCTCCCATGGAACCGACTACCGGAATTGCGGCAGGCCGTGCGACAGACATGCCGTCGCGCTCCGCGACCGCGTGGGCGCAGAACACCCGCTGAAGGCCGATGCCGGATGCCGAAACACCGTCTTCAACGGGCTGGCGCAGACCGGCGCCGAGCACGTCACACGCTTGCTCAATCTTGGCGTCCGGCGCTTTCGGTTGGAGTTCTTGAATGAATCTGAAGAACAGGTTGTCCGCACGATTGGCAAGTATCGTCAGCTCCTGCAGGGCGAGATTACGGGTAACGCGCTGTGGCGGGAGTTGAAGCTGCTGAATCAACTGGGAGTGACGCGCGGACCCATGTGAACTCCGAAGCTACAGCAGCCCGCGTTCTTCCAGATCGATTTCTTCGAGGCCGAGGTAATGTCCGAGTTCGTGGAGGTAAGTGGTTCGAACTTCCTCGCGGTAGATGGCCTCATCTCCGTCCGCAAAGTTCCAGATATTCACCAGAAACAGAATAATTTGCGGCGGCAAGTTATCCGACTCTTCCAATCCATCCAGATGCGAGGCGCCCACGAAAAGTCCGAGAGTTTCATCCAGGCGGTCCCTTTTCAGGTCCTCGTCGCTGCGTGAGTCGTAGCTGACGGGCAGCTTCTGGGCTTCGCGCTGGAGTTCATCGGGCAGCGAATGAATCACCGCCTTGACCTCTTCCTCGGCGATGGCAAGCAGCGATTTCAGATCAATCGAACGCGATGATGTTCTTGATGCCGGTCCGGTCGCTGAGGAGCAGGTCTTTGTAAGAATCAATGCGGTTTCGGCTCGTAATCAAAGCGCGCAGGGCATCGGGCCACCGATACAAGAACGTGCCCAGATCGCGGATCGCCGCCTGGAAGGCGGGCCGGTCAGCATTCACGGTTCCCACGAGCACCTGATTTTTCAGCACGACATTCCGCATGATGAGATCGGCGTCCACGTCAATGGCTGGATGCGGCGCGGGGATTCCCGTGAAAATAAAGACCCCGTTTGTGCCGAGAATCGTCAGGACTTCGAAGGCAATCTTCGAGACACCCACCGCTTCATAGACCACGTCGATTGTGCCGACTCGCTGGGCGAATTCCTCCAGCGGGGTCGTGACTGAGGAGATGTATTTCGCGCCAATGCTTTCCAAGAGTTCGGATTTTGGATTCGGCGCGGGCGAGCGCGAGTACACGTAAGTTTCAAATCCATTCACCAGCAGCGCCATCGCGCCGAGAATTCCCACGGGACCCGCGCCCAGGACTACGGCGCGCCGGCCCAGGCCGCGGCCTCCTTCCGCGCCTTCGGGAGCCGCCCAGGGCAAGCGTTGCTGGATTTGCCAGACTTGAGCGAGGCCCTTTTCAGCCACGGTGAGCGGCTCCACCAGCACCGCCACATCGCGCAGTTCGGGCGGCACAAAGGTCAGGAACTGCTCTTCCTCGACGTAATAGTCGGTCATGAAGCCGTGGGTCATCTTGATGCCGCGCTCGGTGAAGTCGCCCGTGAAACAAAAATCCTGGACGCCCTGTTTGCACGGCACGCAGTGGCTGTGAGGGCAAGGCCGCCGGACCGAGGGCACCACGAGATCGCCGGGCTGAAAAACGGAGACGCCCGCGCCCACTTCGACCACCCGGCCGAGCGACTCGTGACCGAGAACCAAGTATTCCGAACCGCTCGGAGGCGAACCATACACGAACGTGCAAATCTCTTTGTCCGTGCCGCAGATTCCGACTTCCAGGGATCGGACCTTCACGTCGTACGCGCCGGTGATCTTGGGCGCCGGATGCTCGACGAGACAGACTTCGCGTTTGGACGGGACCACTCCGACAGCGCGCATGGTTGCTTTGCTCATGGGATTGCTAAAATTACGTTGGCTTCGGAGTCAGAGGTACCCGCGACCCGAAGCGAAGTCGAGCCAAATGGGTTCGCGAATCCGACCGTCGATCCATTCCCGGTCGTGCGCATGGGCATTTTCACTTAGAGCGTGTCCGAAAATTGCGCGGGGTCCTGCGGCGAGGGATTTTGGCTGTGGCCAAGGCGGCGAGGTCCGAGCATCCCCAACGCGGGCTGTAAGGACCGAGCCAACGCAGGCCACGGACAAAAGACCCGCCGCCCGGAGGGTTTTCGCGCCAAAGGCCGCCTGGCTTCGTTGCTCCTCAGTCGAAGATCCAAGGAGGATATTCTCCTTCGTCGCGCCTCGCCATCCGGCCTTTGGCGCGAAAACAGGACCCCGCGGAATTTTCGGACACGCTCTTAGGCGGGCAGCAAGCTTTCCGGGAGAGCGATTAACTCGGACTGACTTCCATCTGGCCGCCATGCCACACGCCCGTCAGCCAGGACACGCACGCTGACGCCCCGAGTCGAGCCGCGGAGCGTTTTCACCGGGTCGGCAATTGACGCCCGACCTCGGCGAAAGTGTTCTCCACCGGATCAATCCCTGTCGCGCGAGGAGCGTGCAAACAACCGCAAGCGCAGCGCATTGCCGATGACCATGAGATCGGACAACCCCATGGCCAGCGCCGAGACGACCGGACTGACAAAGCCGAACACGGCCAGCGGCACCGCGGCCGCGTTGTAGAAGAATGCCCAGAAGAGATTCTGCTTGATCGTGCGCAATGTGGCTCGCGCCAGGCGCAACGCTTCCGGGATCGCGCGCAGATCGGACCGCAGCAGTATAATATCCGCGGCTTCCTTCGCCACGTCACTCGCGCACGTGACGGCGATGCCCAGATCCGCCTGCTCCAGCGCCGGCGCATCGTTGATCCCATCCCCGACGAAGGCGAGGCGCCGTCCGCGTTCCTGAAACTCCCGCACGATGGCGGCTTTCTCAACGGGCCGGACTTCCGCGAAGATGTTTTCTGGCTCGATTCCGACAGATTCGCCAATCGCAGCCGCGGTGAGTTTGTTGTCGCCGGTGATCAAGCCGGCGGTCATCCCCTGCCCTTTCAACTCCGCGACGACCTGCTCCGCATGGGGTTTGAGCTCGTCCACGAGCGCGAAAGTTGCGGCCAAACGATCGTTGCGGCCCAGCCCTAGAATGCTCGCTCCTTGCGCGGACCAGCCCCGGGCGAATTCCGCGGCCGGAAGAATCTCAACGCCCACGTCCTCCAGCCAGCGCAACGCACCGAGCCGCCACGTCGCGTCCGACACGGCAGCGGACGATGCCTTCAAGCTTCCTTCAACTCCACAGCCGCGGCGCTCCTGCCAGACATCGACGGGAATGATCGCCTCCGCGAGCCTGGCCACGGCGGCGCTGAGCGGGTGTTGTGAAGGCCGGGCTAAAGACGCGGCGATCTGCTTCGCGTTCAGGAGATGGGGCAAGTCCATCGCGAATTCTTTCACGGCGGCAACCGTCACTTTGCCTTGGGTCAGCGTGCCGGTCTTGTCGAAGAGAATGACGTTGAGATGACCCGCTTTTTCCAGCGCCAGCCCGTCACGAATGAGGATGCCCCGTTCCGACGCCGCGTTCGCGCCAGCCATGATCGCGACTGGCGTGGCCAATCCCATCGCGCACGGGCACGCGATGATCAGCACCGCCGCGGCGTGGTAGATCGCGGAGGCCAGCGGACTTTGCGGGTGATGGCCGGCCCAAAGGAATTGGCCGAGCCATTGGCTTGCGGCCAGGGCTGATTCGGAGGCGAACCCCCACCAAAGTCCGGTCCCCATCGCGATCAAGATCACAATGGGAACGAAAATGCTGCTCACGCGGTCGCCCAGCTTTTGAATGTTTGCCCGACTGTTCTGGGCGCGCCGCACGACCTCGATAATGTGCGCAAGAGCGGTTGTTTCCCCGGTCTCGGTGACGCGCGCCTGCAACAAGCCGCTCGCGTTGAGGGTGCCCGCATAGACCTTCCCTCCCCTGCCCTTCTCGACCGGCAACGACTCGCCCGTCAACATGGATTCGTCCACCGAGGAAGCGCCTTCCAGGATTTCGCCGTCGATCGGGATTCGGTCGCCCGGCTTGATGAGCACGGTGTCGCCGACATGAAGTTGGGCGACGGGAACTTCGCTTTCGGCTCCGGTCTCCGAAAGATGCCGCGCCGTCGGTGGGGCCAGGCTCAACAACGCCCTTAACGAACTTTCGGCGCGCGCGCTGACCAGGGTCTCGATCCAATGTCCCGCGCTGATGAGTGTGATAATCGAGGCCGACTCCATGAAGAACAGATGGCCGGGCACGCCCGACAGCAAGCCCCACGCGCTGTAGGCGAACGCCGTGGTCGAGCCCAGCGCTACGAGCGTGTCCATATTCGAGTTGCCCACCTTGAGTTGACTCCAGGCACCGCGATAGAATCGGGCGCCGCACACCAACTGGACGGGAGTCACAAGCGCAAAGGCCACCCACTGGTACGCTCGTTCCGGGCCCAGTCCGAGAATCCATTCCGCAATCATCAGCGGCACGGTGGCGATCGCTCCGACGACCACGTTGAATTGCCAGCCGCGGAACGGCGACCAGGTGTCGTGAATCTCCGCGCGTTCGGAAGAAGCCGGCAGCGCGGCGCCGTAGCCCGCGCTTTTGACCGCGTCGATCAACTTGTGGGCGTCGCTGGATTCGACGTCTGTCCAGATGACGCGAGCGCGTCCCGCGGTGAGATTCACCTCCGCGCTTCGCACTCCCGAAACGCGCTCCAGCGCTGCGCCGACGGCCCGAGCGCACGCGCTGCACGTCATGCCACGCACCTGAAGTTCGGTCGAAGACGAGCGAGGTTTCGTTGAGACCACCGGTTTGTCTGCCGTGCTTTCCATCATGAAACCCATCCGCATTAACGTCCGGGTATGTGTTGAGCGCGCCTTCCGCCGTAGCGCAGAGTTGCACTCTGCCGTATCGCCGATCTGCAATCGGCGGCGCTTCGGCGAGTTCCAGAGATCGGGAACTTGTCGAGCTTCGGCGGAATGCAATTCCGCGATTCGGCAGATTACAAATCTGCGCTACGCTAAACAGATACAACGTGCAGAGAAACCTGTGCCGAGTCAAATTCGCATTGACCCTGGTCGCTTGCTTTTGTACTTTTTGCCGGTCTAGTTCCAATAACCAAGAAACTACCTATGAATACAATTGTCCCTCTCATCAGTTCTGGCGTGGCCGGTCCCCTGGGTGTTTTGCACCTGCCTCGTCTGTGGCTCAAGTTGTTGCTGGAGTCCAGCGGCAAACTCGCGCCCGGTTATCCTGGCGCCGGCAAAGGCTACGATCAAATGGTGATCGATGGGCTTGGACTGAATCGCGACGCAGTGATCAACGTCATCAAGACCAGCAAACCCACCTATCCGCAATTCGAGGCGTGGATCAAAAATCAACCCGGGGTCAAACTCGACAAAGGCTCGATCGAGAAACTCAACGCGGCGATCCGCGGCTACGATCACGACGACGCCACGCGCAAGGGCATCCTTTCCGCCAACGGCCTGCCCGATGACGCCAGCGCATTCAAGGACGCCATCAATTTGAACAATCTGGATGACTGGAAGGAATTCCACGACGCGGTCCTGAAATAAGCGACGGCTTGATTCAACATCTGATACAATCTCGCAATCGCCGCAGGCCCGCATTCGCGAGCAACACCTGCGGCGATTTTGTTTTCCTTCTCGAACATCCGCTTCCGTTGCGCTCACCAACTCTTGTGAACCGGTAGGGCGAGCCTGTCCCCAGCGAGCCGAGTCGGACGTGGTCTAGGCACGTCGAACGGCTCGCCGGGACGGACTCGCCCTACCTGGTTCATGGCGCGAGAGCATGGCAATCAGACCAAGGACGCTTTCCCATGAACGCGTTGTCCGTCATCATTCCGACATTGAACGAGGCGAGTGAATTGCCGGAAACGTTCCGGCACGTGCGAAGTGTTCGGGAGGTTGCGGACATCATCGTGGTCGACGGAGGCAGCATCGACGGCACAGCGGCTGTCGCGGAAGCATTGGGGGGCCGCATTCTCACCGCCGTTCCAAGCCGCGGAGGGCAACTGCGCAAGGGCGCCGCGCAGGCGACGAGCGACGTCATCGTGCTGTTGCACGCCGACACCTGGCTGCCGGAGGACGCGGGACGGGCGATTGACACCTGCCTTGCCGATTCCAATGTGGTCGGAGGCGGATTTCGGAAAACATTTCGTGAACATCATTTCTTAAGCCTCGGCGCGCGCTGGCGAAGCGCCCTGCTCTTCCGTCTGGGCGGGCCTCTGCTGGGAGACCAGGCAATATTCGTTCGACGCGATATCCTGGAGCGCATCGGAGGCGTCCCTGACATGCCGTTAATGGAGGAATTTGTTCTCTGCCGGAAACTGCGCGCCGCCGGGCGTCTGAAGCTGGCGCGCGCGACCGTCACCACGTCGATGAGGCGCTTTCAGAAGCTGGGGATTGCGCGAACTTATCTCCGCATGGGCCGCATCATGCTGAAGTATTCGCTCGGCGCTGATCCGCGTGAGTTGGTCCGGATTTACGAATCCAGATGATCGCAGGTTCGCGTTGATTTTGATCGCTGGTCACGGTGCTCGATCCGATGGGAGAGGGTCGGGGTGAGGGGAAAGGAAGCGGAACCTTCACCACGATCCTGGCAATCTCAAGATGCCCCCATGCGTGCGGCCGAGTCTAACTCTGGGCGTGACAACGGAGACCGGACCAGGAAACTTCCGCGCGATGGTTCCCGCGTTCTTGTCCACGGTTTTCTTCTCCCTGTCCGCGGTGTCGGCCAATCGTCTGGCCAAGATGCTCGGCGGGCTGGAGGCAAACTTTCTGCGAATCACGCTGGCGGTTCTCTTCCTGGCCGCCTGGGCGCACGGCTTCGGGCAAGGCCTCTCCGGTGAAGCCTTGCCCATGTTCCTGCTGAGCGGATGCGTCGGTTTCGGAATCGGCGACACGGCGCTATACCAGGCTTTGCCTCGCCTGGGTTCGCGACTTTCTGTCCTGCTGGTCCACTGTTTCGCGGCGCCGTTTGCGGCGGTCACGGAATGGTTGTGGTTGGGAACCACGCTTACGCCCGCGCAAATCTGCTGGAGCCTAGTAATCCTGGGCGGCGTTTCGATGGCCCTGGCGCCTGGCACGCATTTGAACGCAACGCGTCGGGCTCTGCTGATCGGGACTCTCTACGGTGTTCTCGCCGCCTTTGGCCAGGGCTTCGGCGCTGTGCTGAGCCGCAAAGCTTATCTGATTGCAAAAGCGGCGGGAGAGCCCATCGACGGCCTGACGGCGGCTTACCAACGTATTCTCGCGGGCTGGTTCATTGCGACGGTGTTCTTGTTCCTCGTGAAACATGCCTCAAAGTTCAGGTTCGCCAGCGACTTGACCGGAGAATTGGGCGGCTCACTGCGGATTTGGAAGCAATGGCGCTTGGCGTGGCCGTGGATTGTCATCAACGCCTTGAGCGGCCCAACACTCGGCGTGGGCTGCTACCAGTGGGCGTTGCTGACAACGCCGACGGGCATCGTGCTGCCGATCGTCGCCATTGCTCCTCTGGTCGTGATTCCGTTTGCTCGGTTTGTGGAAGGCGAGCAACCCAGCGTGCGATCGCTGTTGGGAGGAGGGATCGCAGTAGCGGGCGCCGTGGGTTTGGCTTTGGTGCGGTAGATGGACGGGATTGGATTTCAACAGGAGCAAACAGAGATAACGGAGAGGTGGACTCCAAACGTTGCACGGCCGCGCTTACACCGCCGTCGTCAGATTCCGGCGTTGCCTATTGCGGTTTGTTTGCGGCGGCGATCTTAAGCGAGAAGGGCTGCTCTACTTTCAAATCCTGGTTATTGAGCTTGAGCGAAGCCTGGAGCGTGCAACGGTGCTGGCCCGGCTTCGCGTCCGCGGCGGTCTCGATGACCAGTTTCCCTTCCGTCTTGTCCTTCTCAATGGTCGCGGCGGTGGCTTTAAGGCCGGTCAATTCTTTAGGCAGGGCGAAACTGAGGTTCACCGGATCGCTGAAGCCGTAAAGGCGCGTTATCTTCACCTGGATTTCGGTCTTCGCTCCCGGCGTCAAATTCGTGGCGTCGGATTCCAGGGACAACGTGATGGGCGCGGGCGTGACCTTAACCTGGATTGGCACGGAGAGCGCAGTCAGGTTGAGATCTTTCGGCTGCGCTTTGTCCACCATTTGCTTGGCTTCCTGGGCGTGTTTCGCGGCCAGTTCTTTCCTTGTTTGCGCCTCCTTCGCCTTGGCGGAGGCTTCCTGGAACGCCCGTTCCGCCGTGGCCTTCGCCTCCGCCAGGTTTTTCGCGCGCGCAGATGCCTCCGAGGCTTCCTTCTCGGCCGCGGCCTTGGCCGAGGCCAGGTCTTCGTTGGAAGTGGTTTTCTCCGCGGCGGTCTTCGCGGAAGCCAGCCTTTCGCCCGCGGTTCTGGCGTGAGCCGCAGCTTCGTCAGCAGCCTTCTTCGCCGCCGTGAACGCTTCATCCGCTTTCTTTGCGGCGGCAGCAAGATCAGATTCTTCCTTCTCGCCTTGCTTGACCGCATCCTCGACCGCTTTCAACGCGGTTTCGGCGGCCTTAACTTCATCGGGCGTCAGCCTCCGATACTTTCCTTTGGTCTGCGCTTGCAAGAAAATCGTGTGCGTGCCGACGGGAATCTTCAGTTGCGTCAGATCAAGCGTCAGCATCGTTTCGTTCGTTTTGCCAGCGACGTCGATTTCTTTCATGGGATCGACGGGAGGAATCCCGGCAGGCTTCAGCTTGACGACGTCGTTAAAATCGCCGCGGCGGAGCACTTTGATCGGGATTTGCAGTTTGCCCGCCAGGGAAGTTTCCCAAAGCTTGTCTTCGACGCCGACCGAGATGGGGGCCGCCTCCTTATCGCTCACGGCAAGCATGAGGCCGCCTTCGATGCGCGATTGCACCGGTTCATTGTTGTAGTCGGGAATAGTCCAGATAATGGAACCTCCGCGGGCCTGACGGACGACTTCATTTGTCCCAATTCGGGCTCTGCCGAGAACCTTGACCGTTCCCACCCAGGCGGCAGCTTTCTCCTCGGCCGTCACCAGGACCGTGGCCGAGGTTTTGCCCGCCTCGATATGTGTGTCGCTGTAATGCACGCCGGTCGGAAGCCCTTCGAGAGCAAGCTGCACGTCGCCATTGAAGCCGTGCCGGCGATAGGCAAGGACTTTGATCGCGATGGTCTCGCCTTTTCTCAGGAACGGCGTCCAGGGCAAAGCTTCCTTGTTGTCCCGATTGATCGGCGGGGGCGGTTGCGGGAGCGCGACGAGCCGGAAGTCCGGCGACTCCTTGCGGAGAACGAGGCGATACACCAGGCGCGGGTCGTCCTCGGCGTAATTGAACAGGTCGCGAATTTGAAGGCGGTACGCGCCATCTTCCTTGATCTCCAGTCGGCCTTCCAGATCGCGCGTCGCGGTGTTGAATTCGGGCCCGCCAATATTCGTGGCGAGATCGGACAATTCCTGGACATCGGAGACCTGATCTTCGCCCTTGGCGTTCTTCGAAACGCGCTGAACGACCACAAAGGGATCCGTGGCGAATCCGAGCCGATGCGAGAAGACCTCGATCCAAAACACTTCGCCTTTCTTGGCCTCGAAGGTGATCCAATCGCGGTCGTTTCTCGGATGGAATTGCCCAACGTATTCGCAAGGCACGGTCACGTTCTGAGCCGCCTCCGGTTTATCGGCTACAGCCTGCTCCAGGATTACAGGCGCCACCGCATAACTGATCGGCACCGGATTGGAGACCCCTTGCGGCGCGCCGAGGCGGTATCCGAAGCTATCGACCGGTGCATCGGACGGTTTCGCCACGAAGTCGAACGAAGCGACTTCGTTACCGGCCGGATTCGCGGGGAGTTCGATCTCGACGCTCAGTTTGTCCAGAATCTTCCCGTGGAGTTTGAACTCGGACGGGGTTCCGCCGGGGAGGTTTCTCCCGTAAAGCGTGAATTGACCTTTCTCGCCCGGTCTGCCGCAAGGCGGAAAGACAAATTCCAGGTGCGGTCCGGTGCCAACACTGAGCCGGTAGAAATAATCCTCGCCGCCGCGGTAGAGGAAATCATGAACCTTCAGGACAAGCTTGCCGTCGGCCAGCGCCGTGTGATCGAGGACGCCGCCGCGCCGATTGCGGTCCAGTTCGTGACCCTCGGTGTCCTGGAGAATCAACACCGGAGCCATGCGCGAATCGATGGCCTTCGCCAGGCACTCGACGATGATCCTTTGACCCTTCTTTACGGGGAATTGGAAGTAATCGATGGCGTTCGCATTCGCGTGGCCATTCACGACTGTGTCCAGAGCGAGTTCTGACGCCGAAGAGGCGGACTGATTGTTCGAGGGCTCGTTCGACTCAGGCCGGTCACTCACGACGAACAGCCGCGGATTGGAAATGCCGAACCGGCAAACGATTCGGGCTTCGTAGATGCCGGGCGGCACATTGGATGCGATCGTGAGAAGAAACTTGTTGGGATCGGCGCGCAGGCCACCTTCGCCGGTTTTCGGCTTCGCCTCGATTCCCTTTTGCGAGAAGTGAATCTGGGCCGCGTCATCGAGATCAACCCCGGAAACGCTGACTTCCAAGCTGGAACCCGCTGTCCCACCGGGCGGAAAAACCGCAGACAGCCTGGCGACCGGGAGTTGGGCTTGCGACCCGTGAGTGACGATCAGCAAGAACAGAAACAGGTTCTTTTTCATCACAAGCGAGTTCAAAACAGTTCTTCAATCGGGCTGCCGGAAGGGAGCACCGGGTGCGGGCGGCCCGAATGATCGGCATATTGAGCGGTCGTGTCGATTCCCAGATGGCGATAGATGGTCGCGAGAACGTCCTGGGGTGTCTTGGGGTCAGAGGCCGGTTCGGCGCCCTTTACGTCTGAGGATCCGATGACTCGACCGCCTTGAATTCCGCCGCCGGCCACAGCCGCGCTGAACACGTTCGGCCAGTGATCGCGGCCCGCGCCGGCATTCACTTTTGGCGTTCGCCCGAATTCACCCCAGGCGACGACCATCGTGGAATCGAGCAAGCCGCGTTGATCGAGATCGTCAATGAGGGCGCTATAGGCGCGATCCCATCGCGGCAGGAAGCCATTCCGCATCGTATCGAAGCCCTGCACGTGAGTGTCCCACCAACGAACGTCCACGGTTACCAACCGCACGCCCGCTTCGACCAGCCGTCGAGCGAGCAGAAAACGCTGGCTCCACGCCGGCACCCCGCATCGATCCGGAGTTGGCGCCTTGAACTCGGGAATAAATCCGTAGCGCTCGCGCACTGCGCGAGGTTCCGCGTCGAGGTCGAACGCTTCGCGCGCCGCCTGGCCGGAGAGCATTTCCCAGGCGCGCTGCTCGAATTCGTCCATCGCTTCCATCTGGCGGCTGCGATCGGCTTCGCGCCGCAATAAGTCGAGTCCATTGAGCAGAGCGCGTCTTCCGCTCAGACGCTGCAGGGAGATGCCGACGGGGAAACCCAGGTTCGGCACTTTGAAGGCACCCTCTCTGGCCGGATCGGCAATCGTTTCGAATGGGCTGCAGCGCGAACCCAGGTAGGAGGCGCCCGTTCCCGGCACCATCTTCGGAATCATCACATAGGCCGGGAGGCGAGGATTCTTGTCGCCGAGTTGTTTCGCCACAATGGCGCCGCAACTGGGCATGATGTTACCCGGTCCTTCAGCCGGGACCTCCGGCGCTGCAGGATAGCCCGTGAAGCAAATCTGATCGGCGGACGAATGCCCGGCGTCCACGTGATGGAGGCTGCGGATGATGGACCATTTGCGCATGAGACGCGCGCTCATCGGAAGCAGATCGCAAATCTGAATTCCGGGGACACTCGTCGGGATGGCTCCAAACTCTCCGCGATACTCGAGAGGCGCCTCCGGTTTCGGATCCCAGGTTTCGTGCTGGCTCGGCCCTCCCCGCATCCAGAGAATGATCACGGAATTCTCCCGTGAGATCGTTCGTCCGGCAGCGGCCGCCTTTGCATCAAGCCGGAGGAGATCTGAGAGACCAAGTCCCGCCAGGCCGAGCACGCCTGTTTTAAGAAAGCTGCGCCGCTCGATGGACAGGAGGCGGCGAAATTCCGGACAGCCGATTCGGTTGGCGTGGGCGTCGGCGCGCTTCATTCAATCAAGATTCAGTGGTTGAAGAGAAACTCCTTGGTATTGATGAGCGCCCAGATGATGTCTTCGAAAGCCTCTCGCCGTTTGTCCGCTTTCTTCTCGAGGTAGCCCTTGGCCAGTTTCAACTCCTTTTCTTCCGGCACCCGCGCGTAGGCCCAATAGTAAAGCTCACGGATGTTCGCGTCGTCCGGCTGTTTGTTGGCGGCCAGCAACGCCGCGCGGCCTTTGTCGTTCGCGAGTTTCTCCTGAATGTCCTTCGCGTTGAGAAGGTGCAAGCTCTGAGCGAGGCTGGCGTCTTGAGAGCGTTCGCACTCGCACGAGCTCGACATCTCGGGGCGGCCAAACACCGTGAGAAAGTAGGAACTGGCGTTGAAGCTATTGTCCGGCAGTTGAATCGCGCGGATACCGGCCGGCAAACCGTCGAAGCGATTCTCCGACTTCGTCATCTGATTGACCGCGTCCAGCAACACCTCGGCGGTGAGCCGTTTCGGGTAGTAACGCGAGAAATTCTGTTTATCGACTTTATTGTGGTCGTTCGGCGCCGAACTGAGTTGATAGACTTTCGAGCGGCAAATAGTGCGCACGAGATCTTTCAGATCGAATCCACTCTCGATGAAATGCTTCGCCAGCGCATCCAACAACTCCGGATTTGTGGCCGGGTTGGTTTCCCGGATGTCGTCCTCCGGCTCCACCAACGCTCGACCGAAGAAATGCTTCCAGTAGCGATTGACCAGTGAGCGGGCAAAGTAAGGATTGTTCTTGCTCCCCATCCAATCGGCGAGCGCCTGGCGCGGATCTTCGTCGGGCGCCAACTCCAGCGGGTTCGTGCCCAAACCGGCCGGCATGACCGATTGCTTGGTTTTCTTGTTCGTGGCCTCAGGCTTGCCGCGTTTGTGGAAAATAATCTCCTCGCCCGGCCGCGTGCCGGCCTTCCGGCCCACCTGGCTGAAAAACGCCGCAAAACTGTAGTAGTCCTGCTGGCTCCAGCGCTCGAACGGATGGTGATGGCATTGCGCGCATTGCAGCCGCGTGCCGAGGAACAATTGAGCCGTGTCTTCAAGCTGAAGCGTCATGTCTTTGACCTGGCGATACCAGGCCACGGCCGGGTTTTCTCCAATTTCCCCCGACGCGGCGACCACTTCCCGCACGAATTGGTCGTAGGGCTTGTTGGAAAGCAAACTGTCGCGAATCCAGGCATGGAAAGCGTAAGTCCCCCGGACATGTGTCGGCGCGCCGCGCTTGTTCCGAAGCAATGCGCTCCACTTGTTGGCGAAGTAATCCGCGTAATCCGAACTGTCCACAAGCGTGTCGATCCACCGGTCACGTTTGTCGGCGCTCTTATCTTCCAGGAATCGCCTCGCTTCGTCCGGTGTCGGGAGCCTCCCGGCAATGTCGATCGCGGCGCGGCGCAGGAACGTCGCGTCATCGCAGTTTTCCGCGGGCGGCATGCCGATGGTTTTGAGTTTCTTGAAAACCCATTCATCGACGAAATTTCTCGGCGCGGGCAAACTGGCGACGGGCGCGCCCAGCGGGATCGTGGCTCGAAACACGGCGACTTTGGCCTGATACCGAACCATCACGGCTACGTCGCCGGGCTGGTTGAACAACTGGACCTTTCCGGATTCCTCGGCGCGGGCCATGTCCTTGTCGTTCGGCTCGTAGAGCGCGCTGTGAGTGACATCTTCTTTGGTGCCGTCCGTGTAATGCGCCAGCACGACGATCTGTTGTTCGCCACCGAAGGACATCGTGCGCTCCTTGGGAAAGACTTCGATGCGGGCGACGGTCGGGTCGGTGGGCTTGCCGTAGGGCATGCCTTGTTTGATCCAGCGCACGACGAGGCTGTAATCATCGGAATCTGGCTCCAGGCGTTTGCCCCCGCCGTGTGGCAGAGCGCCGATTGCCTTGAGAAGCAACAGGCTATTTTCAGGCGCGGACGGGAACAATCTCCGGCCGCGGGCCTCTTTGACCAGGTGCTCGTAGTCTTCCGCGGGTTCAAAACCCAACAGCGAAAGTCTGAAACCATTTTGGCCGCTCGCTTTGCCGTGGCACCCGCCGGCGTTGCAGCCGGCTTTCGTGAAGATCGGGACGATCTGGTTGGGGAAGTTGACAGGCGTGACCGCAGCAAAGTCATCCACTTTGACTGAAAGCGTGGCCATTGCCCCATCGGGACTTCGAGCCGTGATCTTGGCTGCGCCATCACTGCTCGGACTGACGACACCGCTTTTGTCGACTCGGACCACGCCTTCGGGCGCGACGGAGTAAGTCACCTGGTGCGTATAATCCCGCAGGCCACCCGTTTCCAACGTCGCCGTCACCAGCAACTGCTGCCGGGCGTCACCGCCTTTCAACAGGAGTCTTTCCGCAGGCTGCGGGCCGGCCTCGCTCGCGAAATGGATCTGGAGACCGGAAATCTTCGCTTCAGCTTTGGCGGCCTGGACTTCGGTTGCCCGCGGACCGGACGCGCCGAGTTTGGCCAGAGCAAGCACCGCGAGGGCGATCCAGAGGCGGAAGGGAAATCTTGTCATGGTCTCGATGATATTGGGGTTTAGATCAGTTCGTGGATCGGCTGAAACCCATCCACCAGATAACGAGGTCGGCCGGACAAATCGGTGATGGTGGTCTTGTTAGCGTCGATCCCCAGGTTATGATAGAGCGTCGCAAAGACTTCCTGAAAATCCACCGGCCGTTCGCTGGCTTCGCCGCCGAGCCGGTCCGTGGCGCCAATGGCCTGGCCCATCTTCATCCCGCCACCTGCCAGCACCGCGCACGAGACTTTCGGCCAGTGATCGCGGCCGGCGTCTTTATTGATCGTCGGCGTGCGGCCAAATTCTCCCCAGACCACGACGGAAACGTCTTTGTCCAATCCGCGCTCGTGCAAGTCCTGAATGAGCGCCGTGACGCCGCGATCGAGCAACGGCAAATCCGCCTTGGCATGTTTGTGGTTGTTCCCGTGGTAATCCCAGAATCCAAAAGCGACCGTGACGACACGCGCTCCAGCTTCAACCAACCGCCGCGCGACCAGGAATTGTTCCGTGAGCATGGGCGCGGCGTCGCCGTGCGGTTTGGGATCGCCTTTCCCGTACCGTTCGATGATGCGTTTGTCTTCCTTCTGAAAATCCAGAGCAGCGAGGAGTTTGCTGGAAGTGAGCACGCCAAGAGCCTGCTGATTGAACGCGTCCAATCCCTCCATCAAACCGCTCGAATCCACTTCGCGCCGAAATTGGTCGAAGCTGGAGAGAAGCGTACGCCGGTCCGCGAGGCGTTCGAGCGTCACGCCGTTCAGAATCATGTCCGACTTCCCTTCGCCGCCGGGTTTGAATGAACTGTTCTGTGCGCCCAGGAAACCGGGATTCGCGGCGTTGTAAGGTCGGTGCTGCATCTTCGGTTCGAGACCGACAAACGGAGGAAGAGCGAGATCCGTCGGGCCTTGCAGCTTCGAAATGATCGCGCCAAACGACGGCCAGCCTCCCGGCGGCTGATCGCGCGACAGCCGTCCAGTCATGCACTGGAAATCGCTGTGCTCATCGCGCGCGCCGACGACCGACCGGAGGATCGCCAGCTTGTCCATCATTCCCGCCATGTGCGGGAGATGCTCGCAAATCCGGATGCCGGGGACTTTCGTCGGGATCGGTTTGAATTCTCCACGAATCTCCAGAGGCGCATCCAGTTTGAGATCGAACATGTCCTGGTGCGGCGGGCCGCCCGGAAGATAAATCATGATGACGGCTTTGTGAGAGCGCCGGACCCCTGCCCTAGATTCGACTTCGAGGAGTTGGGGCAACGCCAGTCCGCCGAGTCCGAGCGCGCCGATCTTGAGAAAATTCCTCCGGGAAATGCCGTCGCAGAATCGCGCTTTGGGACCGTAGATCGTCAGCATGCGTCAGATCAGTTCGCGCATCGGCTGATAACCGTTGTCCACCAGGTACTGCGGACGCCCGGCCAGGTCGGGAACGGTCATTTTGTTCACATCGATTCCGAGATTGTGATACAGCGTGGCAAACACTTCGCCGAATTGCACGGGGCGTTCGACCGCTTCGCCCCCGAGCCGGTCCGTCGCTCCAATGACCTGCCCAGCCTTGATCCCACCGCCAGCCAGCATCGCGCAAGAAACTCGCGGCCAATGATCGCGCCCGGCGTCCTTGTTGATCACAGGCGTCCGGCCAAATTCACCCCACATCACGACCGAGACGTCCTTCTCCAGCCCGCGTTGGTGCAGGTCCTCGATGAGAGCGCTGACACCTTGATCGAGCAAAGGCAAGTCCTGGCGCAGCGCGCCGAAGTTATCGCCGTGATGATCCCACCGGCTGAAGGCGAGTGTGACACAACGCGCTCCGGCTTCCACCAATCGCCGCGCAATCAGGAAATGCTCCATGAGTTTCGGCCCGCCATCGTCCCGGTTCTTGGGATCGCCCTTGCCGTACCAATCGCGGATTTTCTGGTCTTCCTTCCCGACGTCGAGCGCGTCGAGCAGTTTGCTGGAGGTCAGCACGCCGAACGCTTGTTGGTTGAACGCGTCCAGTCCCTCCATCAAACCCTGGGCGTCCACTTGACGGCGAAATTGATCGAAACTGACAAGCAAGGATTTCCGGTCGGACAGGCGGTCCAACGTCACGCCGTTCAGCACCATGTCGCCTTGAGCCGATCCTTTGTTCGGTGTGAAGGGCGCATGGGCCACACCGAGAAATCCCGGCGTGCCATTGTCCGACCACGGCACATGTCCCATCTTCGGCGACAACCCGACATAAGGCGGGACGGCGCTATTGACCGGGCCTCCAAGTTTCGAAAGGACTGAACCCAGAGCGGGCCAGCCGCCGGGCGGTTGGCCGCGCATGTGACGGCCCGTCAAACATTGGAACGCGTAATGGTTATCTTCCGCGCCAACCATGGACCGAATGAGCACGAGTTTGTCCATGAGCGCAGCGAGCTTTGGCAGATGTTCGCAAATCTGGATTCCGGGGACTTTGGTTTTGATCGGCTTGAATTCACCCCGAATCTCCGCTGGCGCATCCATTCTCAAGTCGAACATATCCTGGTGCGAGGGACCTCCCGGAAGGAAGATCATGATGATCGCTTTGTGGGATCGCCCGACCTTGACCACCGCTTCGGCTTGCAGAAGCTGGGCCATGCTCAGGCCGCCCAGGCCGAGCGCGCCGATTCTCAGGAAATTTCGTCGCGAGATTCCGTCACAGAAACGGGATCGGTTACCGTAGATTGTCAGCATAGGCATTAGTCGTATCGGATGCGGCAGGCGCCTTCGCGGAACTTTACCAAATGTTCTTTTGGCAGAATCTCTTGTCAAGCATGGAAATCAGATTTTTCAGCTTTTGACAAAGCGCCCGCTTGTGATGGAATGTTCCGCATGAATCCGCTCTTCCGTTTCCTCATCCTGGCCGCTGTCTCCTTCAGCGTGACGTCTTTGGCTCAAAACGCTCCGGGGGGTCGGCCTGCAATGCAGGCGCAATCAGGAAAGAAAGGCGCGGAAGCCATCGCAAGTCCAGCCACGAAAACCCAATCCAAACCTCAGGAACCGCGTGTCTTTTATGGCGGCCTGCTCGTGGATCTGTCCAACGGCAGCAAAAACGCCAAGCCGACCGACGTTCGCTATCCGGCAAGACCCAAGCCCGTGCGCGACAACACCTACACCGACCCGCAAACCGGCGCCATCAAAGGCTTCGTGATCTTCGCGATCAAGTTCTGAACTTGACCTGAGAACGAACCCGCCATCCCTGAATCCTTACTGATCAGACCTCAGAAGTACGCCAAGGATACCGTTCACACGGGCGAGAAGGCGAAAAGCTATTCCCAGAACCACCGGGCTAGTGTGGTATTCACGAAATCAATGGTCATTTGTTGCGGGGCATTTGGCCTGTGGCGCGAGGGAGGGAGTGTATCGCAGCGATACTCGACCGACCGAGCAACGAAGCCACAGGCCAAATGCCTCGCAACCCTCCAGGCGGCAGGTCTTTTCCGCCCAGACTTCGTTGCTCAACTGAGAGTGTGCAGCCCAGTCAAACTGACGGCGGAAGATTTTCGGGGCATGACTGCACTGGACACGGCGATTCAGCGAGCCGACGGGCGAAACGCCGGACAACCTTTCGATTTATGACCCCAGCCAACCCAAACCAAATTGTTCGGTGCCTCTTGCGCGATCTGGACGGAGATATAGCCGCCGGCTGCCGTTACGCCGAGCAAGTCGCGAACATGGCGGAGCGCAATCCTCGGGGATGTCCGGGCGACGCAAATGCCTACCGTGAAATGGAATTGAACCAACATGGAAAAGAAAGCTCGCCGTTTGGCCGGTAACACCAACCCTGACAATGACAACTACCCGACGCCGCAGTTCCGCACGCTTCTTCGGCAAGTCAAATTGAGTTTTAGCCGGTTCATCACGGCCCAAGGAGTGGGAAGCGCTTTGACCACGGACGCGAATCGATCCTGTCTTGCGCTTCGTAAAACCGGAACTCGTCCAAACGGATTCCCATTTTCTCACTGGCAGGGTCCCGGGTTGGCTGGATCAGTTGGAGGCTACAGCCCGTAGCGTTTCGTTAACTCCGGATCCATTTTGAGCGCGGGTGGTCCCGGTGAGGCGGGTGGGGTTTTCCGGGCATCCAAAAACGAATCGCCTGCCGTACTGATTTCTTCGCCTTCATGGAACCGGCTGAAGATTTCTTGCACCAGGGCGCGATGGCGTTGGATAATGGCGACCGCTTCCCGATCACCGAGGTCTTGTTTGAGTTTCGTCGAGCCGATCAAGTCCGTGAACAGCAATGTCAGCAGCCCGATGCGATGCTTGCGTTGGAATTCCTCGACTTTGCCACGATGTTCGAGTGCGACCTGGAGATTCGTATTTCTGTTTATGACCACTCAGCCAAGGGAATTCCCGAAGACCAGATCAAGCCGCGCGAAAACGTCTTCACGTTCAAAGCCTGGAACGCCCAGGGACGCAAGGTGAAAAAGGGCGAGCATGGCGTGAAGATTCATACCGTAATCGAAACGCCCATTAAGGAGGAAGTGGACCCAAACACCAGCGAAGTGCGCGTCCTCACCAAAGCGCGTCCCTGGACCACGACCGTGCTTCACATTTCCCAGACTGAACCCGTCGAGCCAATCGCACCGAAACCAACGTGCGCTGAGGAGACCAAAGTCGAAGCGGAGAAAGCGGCTCGGAAGGCCGAGCTTGAGCCAACACCACCGTCGGAACAACGGTTCACTCCCGAAGACGCTGTGATTTCCGTCAACTTTGAAGCGAAATACGGATCGTCCTTCCAATCGCGGCTCATCCGCTTTCGAAGCGGATGCGGCGTCACTCGCCGAACGAAATCGAGATACCAGTGTAAAACAGGCCAGGGGTCTCGACGCTGAAATGCGCCTTCCTCTTGCAGTTCCTTCGCGACCCGAACCAGTTCGTCTAGCGTCTCGTCGGTAGCGTACGGAAGCGCGATCCGTTTAGCCGCAAGGACCAGACAATGCCAGGATTCGTTACGCCAACCGGCTCCGGCTAGCACTACGCCTGCGTCGAAGACGACTCTCATGTCGCCCGCCGCCGCCGCGCCCGAAGCCGCTTCTGGATCTTGGATACCGTGTCGAAGAACTGCTGGGCCGGTTCACGCGTCGGAGCGCATTTGAGAGCCTCGTCGAGGAGCTTTACGTCGGCCTGGATGCGCACCTGCCTCTGTTGGCGGATCAATTCGCGCAGATACTCATTGACCGTGTCATACGCCCCCGCGCTCATGTCTTGACGGATGAATTCCGCCAACTCTTTCGGAACCGAAACATTGAGCGTTTCTGTTTTCATGACGCCAGCATTGTCAGGACCAAACCTGGCTGTCAAATCCACACCCCGTACACGCCTCGAACGCATGGGGCGAAAGGCGAAAAAGGCTACCTTCTGTATCTATACGTGGCGTGTTCTTGCAGCCAGAGCAGGTCGCGATTGTCCTTGGTGGTCGTGAACTCCTTCTTGGTTTTCTGCTCGCCCATCTGTTGCGCCGGCTTGGTTCGAGGGTCGATCCATTTGTGGATTTCGGCGTGGCCGTCGGCGAAGGTAGTTCCGCCGGCGCCGTTGTGATAGCTCGCCGGGAAGTTCACCATGATTGCGGCCGAACCCATGGCCATATCGATGGCGAAGTAAGCGTCGTCAATGCTGTCGTCGCGCTCGTCGATGAACACGAGCGTTTGACTCGGTCCCGGCTCGGTCATTTCGGTGGTCTTGCGGAACACCTTATAGCCCTGGGTCCACTCCCCTGAATTCTTCCATCCCATCCAGCAGCTCATCGAGACGGTCCGCACGACCGGATAACGTCCATCGCCCTGGCGCGACATGATCTTGCTGGCAATGCAGCGATACACGCCCGGCGTTCGGGTATAAGGACCGAGCGATGCGTACTTCTCGTCGATCAGCAGGAGGATGTTCGTATTGTCCCGATTGTTGGCCTGGCGCGGATCGAGCCAGCCGGCGGCCCAGTTGCCAGGCTGGCGATTGGCTTGTTCCGACCAGTTATTCCCCGGGATGAAATCATCGTGATCGTGCGCGTAGGTATTCCACGCCAACTGCAATTGTTTCAAATTGTTCAAGCAATGGATGCCCTGGGCCTTGGTCTTGGCTTTGGCCAGCGCGGGCAAGAGCATTCCCGCCAGAATGGCAATGATCGCGATGACGACCAACAACTCGATCAAGGTGAAACCGCGGGTGGGAAAAGAGGTTGAAGCTGGAGATTTCATAGGCGTTGCTCGGTGCGTTGATTCTGGTGGATCAGTTAACAGAATCTATAGGATGAGGCAGGCGCAGCGTCAAAGTGATTCGCCGCTTTGGTTCCCAGGTTCCCAAGGTTTCACGTGCATGAGCGGTTCAGTCGTGTTAAGAAGCCTCCGCACAAAAGCCCATGCTTATCCCGAAATGAAGACGAAGATTATTCTCCTCCTCGCGGTTTGCTCACTGCTGCTTGCCCCATTTCCCCCTCGCGCTACGGCAGCCGAGGCGAAAAAGGCGGCGCCTTCGGCAAAGGCCAATCCCGCGAAAAAAGCTCGATCTGCAAAATCGGCGCGGCCAGCTAAATCTCCGCGCTTGAGCAAGCCCGCCCGACTCGCCAGGCCAGCGCCCGAGGCAAGATCCGGTCAGCGCGCAAACACTGGCCAACCCGCGAAACCAGCGCAACCGCCGAAACTCCCTCCGAAGCGATAGTTTCACCCGCCTCCGTTAACTCAGTTTGCTCCTGTTAGGATGGGCGCCTTCGCCGCACGCGAGTGCAGTTCGACGAACCGGCCCAGCAAATCGGACATTCGCGCTTGCGCTTTGGCGCCCATCGCCAAGACCTCCGCGTGATCAATCTGCCGCCCGTTTCTGCCCGCGGCGAGATTCGTAATGGATGAGATCGCCGCGACGCGCAAGCCGCAGTCGCGCGCGACGATCGCCTCCGGCACCGTGCTCATGCCAACGGCGTCGGCGCCCAGCCTGGCGAAGGCCCTGATCTCCGCCGGCGTTTCATAAGACGGACCCGCAACGGCGACATAAACGCCGCGGTGTAAGCGGACGCGGACATTTCTCGCGGCAGCTTGCAGCAAGCGAACCAGTCCCGGATCATACACTCCGCTCAAATCCAGGAAGGACGCAACGGCCCGGCCGGATTCTCCCCGAAGCGGGTTCGCTCCCATGAAATTGATGTGATCGCTCAAGCACATGAAATCGCCGACACGGAACCGAGGATTAATCGCCCCGGCCGCGTTGGTGAGGATCACGGTGCGAATTCCCGCGTGCGCCAGGACTCGGATCGGAAAGCCAATCTCCGCCATGGAGAAGCCTTCGTAGAAATGACCTCGGCCGCACAACAGAAGCACCGGCACGCCGTTCATTCGCCCAAACAGCAATTTGCCGGCGTGCCCTGGAACCCGCGGGGCGGGAAATCCACTCAAGTCTCCGTAACGAATTTCGGCGGTAACCTTGAGCCGGCTCTGAACTCCGTTGTGGCCGCTGCCCAGGACGATGGCCAGTTCCGGCGCGGCCCCAGGCAAGCGCCGGCGCAGTTGAGCGGCTGTCTTTGCGACAGAGTCATTCATGGCTTCTCGGTGATCGAAGTCTGCGGAAATCTGTTGAGAGATTCTTGAGTTGAGAGTTGAGAGTCAAAAACGCCCGCTTCACACGCTCAACGCTCAACTCAAACCACTCTCAACTTCGAACAGCCTTGCCGACTTGCTTTCTCGCACGACTGATTTACGCTCGCCTGACTTAAAGTGACTTATGCAACTTAGCAATGAAGAAATCCGGCGTTATTCGCGGCATCTGATTTTGCCGGAGGTCGGGTTGGCCGGTCAGAAAAAGATTTGTTCCACGACGGTGTTGTGCATCGGCGCGGGCGGCCTGGGATCTCCGATCGCGATGTATCTGGCCGCGGCCGGCATTGGCAAGATCGGCATCGTCGATTTCGATGCCGTCGATTTCTCCAATCTGCAGCGCCAGATTATCCATGGAACCGAGGACGTGGGCCGGCCCAAGTGCAAGTCGGCAGAAGAAACCATTCGCAGCATCAACCCGAACGTCGAAGTCGTCCTGCACGAGACCCGTCTGACCAGCGAAAACGCGCTCGATCTCATCGGCAAATACGACATCATCGTGGATGGCACCGATAATTTCCCCACGCGCTACCTGACGAACGACGCCTGTGTGTTGTTGAAGAAGGCGAACGCTTACGGCTCGATTTTTCGCTTTGAAGGCCAGGCCAGCGTCTTTGCGCCGCATCTGGGCGGACCCTGTTATCGATGCCTTTATCCGGAGCCGCCTCCGCCCGGCATGGTTCCCAGTTGCGCGGAAGGCGGCGTGTTGGGCGTTTTGCCGGGAATCATCGGCTGCATCCAGGCCACTGAGATTCTCAAACTGGCGCTCGGCAAAGGCAGTTCGCTCATTGGGCGGCTGCTGCTGTTCGACGCGCTGGGCATGAAATTCCGCGAACTGAAACTGCGGCGCGATGACAAGTGTCCGCTTTGCGGCGAGAACCCGACTATCACCAAACTGATCGATTACGACCAGTTCTGCGGCGTCCCGGCTCAGCCCGCGGTCCCGGAGGCGAATCCGGACGAAGTGACAGTGCAGGAAATGAAACAAGCGCTGGGCGATCCCAAGCTCGGCATCACCGTCATCGACGTGAGGGATCCGGACGAACACCAGATCGCCCACATCAACGGCGTGCCGCTTCTGCCGCTGGGCGAACTTTCGCGGCGGTTCACGGAGCTGGATCCGAATCATCAGTACTACATCCATTGCAAGAGCGGCGTGCGCTCGATGAAAGCCGTGCGCTTCCTCAAAGAGCAAGGCTTCAAGTACGTCAAGAGCGTCAAAGGCGGCATCAGCGCCTGGGCCGACGAAATCGATCCGAGCGTGCCGAAGTATTAGCCGTTATGGGAATGCGCCGTGAAGCGCGGGAACGCGCAGTTCAATTCCTATTCCAATACGACCTGAACCCTCCGGAAGATCTGGAGCGGGCGTTGGAACAATTCTGGCAAAGCCAGCGCGCCGCCGCCATCGCGGAGGACAAAGGCAAGGCGCGCTGGGGCGAGCCGCCGGAGTTTCCACCGATCACAACCGACGAAGCCGCCGTGCGCTTGTTCGCCGAACCGCTCATCCGGGGCACGCTGGAGCACCGCGACGAGCTCGACAACCAGATCATGCGCTACGCCAAGAATTGGTCGCTGCACCGCATGGCGGTCGTGGACCGAAACGTATTGCGGCTGGCCATCTATGAGATGTTCCACCGGGAAGACATCCCGCCCGTGGTGAGCATCAACGAAGCCGTGGACATTGCGAAGAAATTCTCCACGGAAGAAAGCGGGCGCTTTGTCAACGGCATGCTGGACAAGATCAAAGGAGATTTGATGCGCCCGGCAAGGATCGTCAAATCGTAGCATGTTCGCCGATCTCCATTTGCACACGAGTTTTTCCGACGGCACGTACACGCCGGAGGAATTGGTGATGCACGCCCGGCGCCATGGGCTGGGGGCCGTCGCGCTGACCGATCACGATACGGTCGAAGGCTGCGCCCGGATGTCCGCGGCCTGCCAGCAGCAGAGCCTGGAGTTCATCCCGGGTTCGGAACTGACCGCGGAACTGGACGGCGTGGAACTTCATTTGATCGGGTATTTCATCGACACCAAGCATCCGCGGTTGCTGGAGGAAATGGCGAAGTTTCAATCCGTGCGCCAGAATCGGATTCGTGAAATGGTGGCGCGCCTGAACAAGATGAACATTCCTTTGGAAGCGGATGCGGTCTTCGCGATTGCCAACTGCCGTTCGCCCGGCCGTCCGCACGTGGGCCGGGCGCTGGTGCAGGCGGGCATCTGCGCCACGCTGGACGAAGCGTTCGAGCGCTTTCTGAAAAAGCACCGGCCGGCGTGGGTGCCGAAATTCAAGATCTCCGCCGTCGATGCCATTGCTTTGATTCACGAAGCCGGCGGTGTGGCGGTGCTGGCTCATCCGGGACTGAACCGGAGCGACGATGTCATTCCGCTTCTGGTCGATGCGGGCATGGACGGCATTGAATGTTACCACACCAAGCACACGCCTTCGACCTGCGAACGGTACCTGACCATCGCCGAGGAATGCCATCTCATCGTGACGGGCGGCTCCGATTGCCACGGCCTGAACAAAGGCAAGCCGCTCATTGGCACGATCAAGCTCCCCTACTCTCACGTTCTTGAGCTGAAATCGAAAGCCAGCGAGATTCGACGCACCCACGTGACGCCGCGTCCCTTCGCCAACCCGCCCGTTTTGTAAACCCCTCACTCCCTTCACTGCATGGGTTTCTTCGACCGCCTCAGAGCCGGCCTTCAAAAAACTCACCACAAACTCGTCCACGAAATCAAACGCATCGTGACGCGGTCCCCCAAGCTCACCGCGGCCACGATGGAGGAACTGGAGCACGCTTTGATCGGGGCCGATCTCGGCCTGGCGATGACGCACGAAATCGTCGTCGCCGTGCGAAAGGCTTACGAAACCCAGGGCGGCGCCGGTCTGGACGTGATTGAAATAGCGAGCCGAATTGTCAGCGAGAGCTTTGGCGCCAGCCCGGCCAGTTTGAAGAAAGAGCTTTCGGGCCCGACCGTCATTTCCATCGTCGGGGTCAATGGGACCGGCAAAACGACCACGGCCGCCAAACTCGCTCACTGGATCCAAACGCGCGGCGAAACCGCCATGCTCGCGGCTTGCGACACCTTCCGCGCCGCCGCGATCGAACAGCTCAAACTCTGGGGGAACCGCCTTCAAGTGCCTGTGGTCGCGGGCGCCTATGGCGCCGATCCCTCCGCCGTCGCGCACGACGCCATCACGGCCGCCATTTCCCGCAGTGTGAATTATCTTTTCGTGGACACCGCCGGCCGACTTCACACGAAGCACAATCTGATGCAGGAACTGCAAAAGCTGCATCGAGTCCTGGGCAAGAAACTTCCCCACGCCCCTCACGAGACGCTCCTGGTGCTCGATGCCACGACCGGGATGAACGCCCTGAACCAGGCGCGCGAGTTCAATAAGGCGGTTCCGCTGACCGGACTGGCGATCACCAAACTCGACGGGACAAGCAAAGCCGGGATGGTCGTGGCGATCCACAAAGAACTGCGCCTCCCGATCAAGTTCATCGGCGTCGGAGAACAACCTGATGACCTGCAACCCTTCGACGCGAAAGAGTTCGCCGCCGCGTTGTTCTCGGAAAGGGAACTGGATCCGGCGTGAACGCGGGTCTGCGCGCCAGACTTGTGATTCGGTTTCGCTGTTCCCATGAACCGTTCCTCCGGACCGTCGCCTTTAGGCCGCTTCAGCGCTGGACTCCGGAGAGTGCGCGGAAGCAGCCTGAAGGCTGCGGTCCGCACGGTTTTCGGCTCAAGGGTCATATGCATGGCCCTGAGGCCAAGAAAGCTTCCCATGAATCGTCTCTTCGGACCGTGGCGGACCGTGGCCTTTAGGCCGCTTCAACGTTCGACTCAGGAGTGTGCGCGGAAGCAGCCTAAAGGCTGCGGTCCGCGCAGTTTGCGGTTCATGGGCCGTGGGCATGGCTTCTTGGCCAAGGGAGCTCTCCATGAACCGTGACCAAACTTTGACGAATAACCATCGTGCTTTGACAAAGGGTATTGCATGAGCGTCCCGGAAAAGCGAACGGTTTCAGCGCACGATCTTGAGTTCATGCGCGTAGCCCTGCGGCTGGCTCGCCGGGCTTATGGCGCCACTTCTCCGAATCCCTTGGTCGGCGCCGTGCTGGTGAAGCATGGCCGCATCATCGGCCGAGGCTGGCATCGGCAAGCAGGCGGACCTCATGCGGAAATCGAGGCGATTCACGACGCAGAATCCCACGATCGCAGCCCGAAGGGAGCGACGCTTTACGTCACGCTGGAACCGTGCTCGACGCACGGACGCACTCCTCCTTGTACTGACGCGCTCCAACGCGCGGGCATCAAACGCGTCATCGCCGCCGCCACGGATCCCAATCCTCGCCACGCCGGCAGAGGCTATCGATTGCTCCGAAAGGCCGGGATTCGAGTGGAGCATGGCCTGCTGGCCTCGGAAGCGGAACGCCTCAACGAGGCCTTCAACCGCTGGATGGTTCGCCGAACTCCGTTCGTCACGGTGAAAGCCGGCATGACACTCGATGGCAAAATCGCAACGGCGAGCGGCCAGTCCAAATGGATCACCAGCAAGAAGGCGCGCGATTGGGCAATGCGATTGCGCCGCGGCGCGGATGCGATCCTGGTTGGAATAAACACCGTGCTCGCGGACGATCCTAGCCTCACCATTCGTGGTGGAGCGCCGCCTAAAAAGATCTTGCGCAGAATTATTCTCGACTCCAGAGCGCGCACTCCGGTCACCGCCCAAGTCGTTTGCGATGATTTTGCGAGCGCGACCACGATTGTTGTGGCGAAGACCGCGCCTGAACGGCGCGTGGAGCGCTTGGCCAACCGAGTCAAGGTTTGGGTCGCACCCGCGCGTACCGGGCGAGTGGATTTGCGGTGGGTGCTGCGCAAGCTCGGGAGCGAGGACGTCACAAGCTTGCTCGTTGAGGGGGGCGGCGAGGTTAATGCAGCCTTCCTCGCAGAGCGCCTGGCTCACCGCGTCGTCTTCTTCTACGCGCCGAAAATCCTCGGTGGAGCCGATGCCAGGAAAGCGGTCGCCGGCAGCGGAGCGCGCTCCTGGGCGGAGATTCTGAAGCTGCGCGACGTCGAGTGGCGCCGGCTCGGACCCGATCTGGTGTTGACCGCGCGGGTCGAGTGAGGATTGAGTAACGGCCATGTTCACCGGGATCGTTGAGGAAGCGGGATGCGTGGAGTCCATCAAAGCCTCCGGCAAATCGATCGCGCTGGCCGTGCATGCGCGCCTGTGCGGGTGCGGCGTAAAAGTGGGCGACAGCGTGGCTGTGAATGGCTGTTGCCTGACCGTCATCAAACGCGCCGCGCGATCCAAGCGGACGATTCTGAGTTTTGATTTGCTGCGCGAGACGTGGCAGCGGACGAATCTGCCATTTGCGCGCGTCGGGAGCGCGGTCAACCTGGAGAGATCGCTGGCGGTCTCGGCGCGCGTCGGAGGCCATTTCGTGACCGGACACATCGACGCGATCGGGCAGATCACACGTTGGGAGCGAAAGGGCGCGGACTGGTTGCTCGAAGTGGCCGCGCCCGCCGACGTAATGCGCTACGTCGTGTTCAAAGGGTCCATCGCCGTCGATGGCATCAGCTTGACGGTCGCGGCGGTCCGCAAACGGAGCTTCCAAATCTGGATCATTCCCCACACCTATGACGTGACGGCGCTGCGCGAACGGCGCGTCGGCGACGCCGTCAACTTGGAACCTGACATCCTGGCCAAATACGCCGCAAAATTTCTCGGCAAAGATTGAACTTACTGATCAGACCGTGGGATTGACGACAGATCGACCGGAGAACCGCAGCGCAGATTTTCAATCTGCGGCATCGCCGATTTCCAATCGGCAGGGCGCCGGCAAGTCCCAGCGTGCTCGGACTGGGAGACGCCCCGCAGAATACAATTCTGCAATACGGCAGAGTGCCACTCTGCGCTACGAGCTTTGTCGTCCATCCCGCGGACCAAGCAGTACTGTACTGTACGTAAGGTGCAGGGAACAACGGTGGGACGACGATGCTGCGGAGCCTTTCTTCGATGGCTTTGGCTCGGCGGGAGCCTCGCCCCACCTTCATTGAGAGAATGCGAACTCACACGATGAAGACTGAAACCAAACCTCGACGGGTGCGCTGGTGGATGCCGGCGGTCATTCTTGCGTTAGCGGCGGCGAGCTTGATTTACCTTCAGTTCTCGACCGACCTCGAAAGCAACTTCAAGAGCATGCAACGCTTCATGACGCTGGCGCTCGCAACTTTGCTCCTGCTCCTCTGGCTGCTCTTCTTCAGCCGCCTGCGCTGGCGAACGCGCTTCATTGGCCTGGGTTTGTTTGCCCTTATGGTGGCCGCTTTCACTCAGTTGGCGCGATTCGACGGCACGGTGGACGGTTCTGGCGCGTTTCGAGTCGTGTGGAAGTGGAGACCCAAAAGGGATGGCAACGTAGGTGAACTCAAGGCGAACCCGCCCACGACGAACCAGCTTGCGCTTGCGGCGTCGGCGGATTACCCGGCTTTCCTCGGCCGTGACCGCCGTGGCGTCCTCGAAAACATTTCCTTGGAGCACGACTGGGCGACGCATCCGCCACAAGAAATCTGGCGGCAGCCGATCGGGTTGAGCTGGTCGGCATTCGCGGTGGCCGGCGCGCGTGCTGTCACACAAGAGCAGCGCGGGGAGAAGGAACTGGTCGTTTGTTACGAGACCGCAGCCGGCCGCTGCCTTTGGGCGCACACAAACTACGTGCGTTTCAGCGAGTTCATGGGCGGAGACGGTCCGCGCGCGACGCCGACCCTGGAGAATGGCCGCGTCCTTGCGCTGGGCGCCACAGGCATCCTGGATTGTCTGGACGCAGCGACGGGCCGGTTGATTTGGTCGCGAGATACTTTGAAGGAAAACGGCCTGCCGAATCTGATGTGGGCGAAAAGTTCCTCGCCGCTGGTGTTCGAGAAACTTGTGGTGGTCACCGGCGGCTTCACGAATGGGCCCGCCTTGTTGGCTTATCATCTCCACGACGGTTCGCCGGCGTGGCGCGTTGGAACGGATAAAGCCAGTTACAGTTCGCCCATGCTGGGAACAATTGGCGGCAAGCCGCAAATCGTCTGCGTGAATGCTGGGACTGTGACCGGCCACGAGCCTTCCGATGGGCGCATCCTCTGGGAATACACCTGGGCCACCGACAAATGGGCGAAGTGCGCGCAGCCAGTGCTCCTCGAAGGCGACCGCGTGTTCCTGTCAGCGGGCTACGGAATCGGCTGCGTTTTGTTGCAGGTCAAGGGCGGCGCGGACGGCAAGGTTTCCCTGACGGAAGTCTGGAAGAACCGCAATATGAAGTCGCAGTTCTCCAACCTGGTCGTGCGCGACGGATTTCTCTATGGCCTGGACGACGGCATCCTGGTTTGTCTGGACCTGGCCACGGGCGAACGGAAATGGAAAGACGGCCGCTATGGCCATGGCCAGGTGTTGCGCGTGGCCGATCTGCTGCTCGTCCAAACGGAGCCAGGCCCCATCGTCCTCGTCGAAGCGAATCCCTCGCACTATCGGGAAATCGCGCGCCTCGATGCGCTGAAGGCCAAGACCTGGAACGCGCCGGCGCTCGCCGGAGAGTTTCTTCTCACCCGCAATGACCAAGAGGCGGTTTGTTACAGGCTGCCGCTCCGAAGTTCGCACGCCAAGGTTGCCCTGCAATCGCATCGCTGAACCATTGCGTCAAATGCAGGGCAGGCTTCTAGCCTACCCGGTCTGGTCGCCGGATGCCGCGTGGATCGTCTTCGTGCGCAACACCAAGTCAGACTCGGGCATCTACATCATGCCCGCTGACGGCTCACAGATGCCGACATTGATCATCAATGGCGGCGCCCAACCGTCGTGGGGACCGTGATTGAATTCCGGATTTCAGATTTCGGATTTCGGATTTGGAAAACTGGAAACCCCAAATGAAAACGCGACTCCAAAAGAGAAAGTCTGCCTTCACCTTGATCGAACTGCTCGTCGTCATCGCGATCATTGCGATTTTGGCGGGCATGCTTTTGCCAGCCCTTGGCAAAGCTAAGGCCAAGGCGCAAGGCATCCAATGCCTGAGCAACCACCGGCAACTGACCCTGGCCTGGAAGATGTACGCGGAGGATAACCGGGAACGCCTGCTCTACTCCATGGGTGACAGCACCTACGATAGCTCCAAAGCGGGCAGCTCGCACGTCTGGATGACCGGCCTGTTGAGTTTCGACGGAAACAATCGCTCGAACTGGGACGTGGAAACGGACATCAAAAAAAGTCCGCTCTGGCCGTATTGCGGCGCTGCGGCGGGGATTTTCAAGTGTCCGGCGGACCAGAGCACCGTCAAATATCGCGGCGTCGTTTACCCGCGCGTGCGGAGCATGTCCATGAGCTACTGGTTTGACGGCTACGATGGCGCAGCGTTCGGCTCCTTGACCGCCTGGCGCATTTACCTGAAATACGACGATCTGGTTGACCCAGGACCGGCCCGCACCTTTGTGTTTTTGGATATGCGCGAGGACAGCATCAACACCGGGAGTTTTTATACCGATATGACAGGCTACCCAGATCAGCCGGTCAAGACGCGGTTTGGCGAGGATTATCCGGCCAGCTACCACAACCGCGCCGGCGGTTTTTCATTCGCGGACGGCCATTCTGAAATCAAAGGCTGGCTCGACCCGCGAACCATGCCTTCGATCAAGAAAGGGGATTAGAGCGTGTCCGAAAATTGCGCGGGGTCCTGCGGCGAGGGATTTTGGCTGTGGCCAAGGCGGCGAGGTCCGAGCATCCCCACCGCGGGCTGTAAGGACCGAGCCAACGCAGGCCACGGACAAAAGACCCGCCGCCCGGAGGGTTTTCGCGCCAAAGGCCGCCTGGCTTCGTTGCTCCTCAGTCGAAGATCCAGGGAGGATATTCTCCTTCGTCGCGCCTCGCCATCCGGCCTTTGGCGCGAAAACAGGACCCCGCGGAATTTTCGGACACGCTCTTATAACCTGGCAATGATGGGCGCGCCATCGCCCAACAACAAAGACATCATCTGGATGCAAGAGAGAAGCACACGAAGAGTCCGGTAATTGAGACGAGGATTTTTCTTAGCCGCGAAAGTGCCAAGGATCGCATTTGGTGTTCTTTGTGTTCTTTTGCGGCAAATCCGTTTCGGTTGCGGCTGCGCCGCGCTGTGTTCTTTCGCGGCTAAATGATGGAGCGTCGCTTAAACAAACTCGAAGCTTGTTCTATGAAAACCTTACTCGCACAACTTTTGGCATCACTCCCGGTGCGGTCGCAAAAGCCGCCAAGGAACGCGAATCACCGCGAAGCAGAAGCAAAATCACGGCTTTCTTACACTCAAACCCCGATTCCATTGAGAATGGGGTTAGAGGCTCAAATGTTGCAAGGCGTCTTTCGCGTTCCTTCATGGTTAACGCGAACTGCAGGGACGATCTTCCTGCTCACTGCGCAATCCAGTTTGTGCGCGACCCTTACCGTCACCAATACCGAGGACAAAGGCCCGGGCTCGTTGCGTCAAGCGATTCTGGACGCGAATGCGATCGTGGAAGCAGACCTCATTGCTTTCAACATTCCGGGCCAAGCTCCCTTCACGATTAGTCCTGCGACCCCGCTGCCGGGCATCACGCGGTCGGCATCGATTGACGGCACCACGCAACCGGGTTTCGCCGGGAAGCCCATTATCGAATTGGATGGCAGCGGTGTTACGGCACAGCAGGCTGCCGGTCTGCGGCTGGCTGCGGCCAATTGCACGGTGCGCGGGTTGGTGATCAATGGCTTTCAGAGTCGTGAAAGTGCCGGTCTCTTGATCGTTTCGTCCGGAAATGTCATCCAGGCCAACTATATCGGGACGGAAGTGACTGGAGAGATCGCGCTGCCTAATTATAGCGCCGTATGGATTGAAAACTCGTCCAACAACTTGCTCGGCGGGACA
>Ga0194121_10001644_pt1 | contig 37258 bp, 39 predicted proteins | sample TA2MahCa50mmetaG_FD_148609 | JGI IMG/M metagenome (GOLD analysis project Ga0194121, IMG submission 148609) | Freshwater microbial communities from Lake Tanganyika, Tanzania - TA2015020 Mahale Deep Cast 50m | ecosystem: Environmental > Aquatic > Freshwater > Lake | place: Tanzania: Lake...
CCAGTCCTCCCCCAGTTTCGTCCGCGAACCGCAGGGCAATGGCTGTGCCGAGCGCTTCATCCGCCTGCTCAAGGAAAACCTGCTGTGGGTGAGAACCTTCGACACCATCGAGGAACTGAGGCTGGCGCTGCTGGCTTTCAAGGACCTGTATAACTCCCAGTGGATCTGGGAACGGCAGGGCTACCGGACGCCGTCCCAAGTACGGCACGACCTGAGAGATTCCCGGATCGCGGAAGCGGCCGGGTGAACATCAATCTACTGTCCATTTTACCATAGGGCTTTACACTTGCCCCGCCTGGTAGGCCGGGGTATATTGCCCGGAGTCTGGATACCCATCATAGAGAAGAGAAATGGCCGCCTTTACGCCGATTCCGCTCAGAGCGCAGTACAACGCCGGCATTGCCAACGTCAAGACCGCCAGGGGGTGGCTGTGGCCTTCAATGGGCGCCGATCATCAGGATACGACGCTCAAGCGCCTGCCTGCGGGCAAGTGCCTGTTCTGGGGCATCCCCTTTGAGCTGGGGGAGGCCGGCCAGGCCAAATCCCTGGTAGTGGCTGCTACGGGGGCGGGCAGGGGGGTGCCGGCCAGGGTCCGCATCCCGGTGGGGCGGCGGGCCCGGCGCCTGTTGCTGGCCCATGTCTGCGCCCCGATCAGGGGACAGTACGCCTCCCTCGAAGGCACGGGAGAAGGGCTGGGTTCGTACCGACTGATTTACAGCGACGGCAGCGAAGCCGAACTGCCCCTGCGCCGCCGTTTCGAGATCCACGACGCGGCCATTCCCTGGGGGCACCACCCCTTCCTGTGCCGGCACTGCCGCGAGTTCCTGCCCGTGCCTTTGTACGACCGCAGCACCAGTTACGGCCTGGTGCAGACCGGGGTGCGGAGCGAGAGCAGCGATCTTTCGGGCTGGTGGCTCTACGACTGGGTGAACCCCTCGCCCACCAAGCCCATCGCCCACCTGCAGCTGGAGGCCAGCGGGCCCACACCTCTGGCGCTTGGCGCCCTCACCTTGTGCGACGAGGAGAGTGATCCCTTTGTCTGGCAGCCGCGCGAGGAGGTGGCGGTTTCGGCCCCCGGAGAGGGTCCAGTCAGCGTGCGTATGGACCGGGGGGTGGTGGTGCGCCAGGACCAGTTGGTGGCGCCGGGGGCGGATTTCGTCGCCAGCGAGGAGGCCGGCTGGGGCCGGGGCGGCCAGGAGGTGCGGCCGGGCCGCTACCTGGAGATCCACGCCTCGCCCAAAGGGGAGTTGCATGTCAAGGCCGGCCAGGGGGAGGAGAAGAGTTTTAATTGGGGAGAGGTGCTGGAGAAGGGCAAGGTCTGGCAGGGAAGGGTGGGGGTGGAACTCGTCAGCCCGCACGGCAGGCAGTGGGTCCATGTACGGGTGGAGGACGCCGATACCCGCAAGCCGGTGGGCTGCCGGGTGCACTTTCGCTCTTCGCAGGGGGCGTACTTCGCCCCGCACGGGCACCAGGCCGACGTCAACACCGCCTGGTTTGAGGACATGGGCGGGGACTGCAAGGTGCGGGGGGTGCCCTATGCCTACATCGACGGGACCTGTCAGATCGAACTGCCGGTGGGCCAGGTCTTCGGGGAGGTGGTGCGCGGCTTCGAGTACCTGCCCCTGCGCCAGCAGTTGGAGATCAAGCCGGGGCAGCGGCACCTTACCCTCAAGGTGAAGCGGGCCTTCGACATGAAGGAGCACCGCTACTACTCGGGGGACACCCACGTCCACTTCCTCTCCTCCCAGTCCAGCCACCTCGAGGCGGCTGGGGAGGATCTCAACGTGGTACACCTCCTGGCCAGCCAGTGGGGCCGGCTCTTCACCAGTTGGGAGGAGTTTACCGGCGGCCTGGCTCCCACCAGCAGCCGCGAACACCTGATCTGGGTGAGCCAGGAGAACCGCCAACACGTGCTGGGCCACATCAGCCTGCTGGGGTTGCGCGAGCTGGTGGCACCCATGTGTACGGGCGGGCCCCAGGAGGACTGGGTGGGCGGTGAGATCCAGGCCCTGATGGCCGATTGGGCCGAAGCCTGCCGGGCCCAAGGCGGCCTGGTGGTGATGCCGCACATGCCGGTGCCCGACTTCGAGAACGCTGCCAACATCGTCCTGGGCCAGGCCGACGCCGCGGAGATGTGCTGGATCTGGCAGGGCCAGCAGTTGGGCCAGGGAGAACTGGGGTATTACCGCTGGCTCAACGTGGGGCAAAAGCTGCCCATCGTCGGGGGTACGGACAAGATGTCCAACGGCCGCATCCTGGGCGGCTCGCGCACCTACGCCCGACTGGCGGAGGGGGAGGACTTCACTTTCGACAACTGGTGCCGGGCGGTGAAGCGCGGCCAGACCTTTGCCAGCACCGGGGCGATGATCGACCTGGAGGTGGAAGGGGAGCAGATGGGGGAGGAGTTGGCCCTGCGCGGCAACGGCGGTACCGTGGAGGTGGAGGTAGCCGGCTGGAGCGCGTGGCCCCTGACCGCGGTGGAGTTGATCGTCAATGGCCGTTCGGTGGCCCGCGAGTACGGCGCCCCCGGCGCCCGCCGGGTACGGCTGCGACACAAACTGAAGGTGATCCGCTCCTCCTGGGTGGCGGCCCGCTGTTGGGGGCCCCACCTGACCGACGCCGGTCCGGTGATGGCCCACTCCTCGCCGGTTTACCTCGAAGTGGGCGGCCGGGGGGCCTTCTCCGCCACCGAGGGCAACTTTCTGCTGACCCACCTGGAGGGTGGCATCGCCTGGGCCGAGAAGATCGGGGTCTTCCGCGACGAGGCGGTGCGGGCCCGGCTCATAGCCCTGTTCCGCGAGGCCCAGGAGGAACTGCGACGGCGCAAGGCCTGATCAGCGCCGGGGCAACACGGTAAAGCCCACTGAATCCGCCGAGGCCGACCCGAAAAGCCCGATCCCGCCCTCGACGCGGAAAAACGGCCGCTCGAAGTTGTCGCCGGCCAGGCCGCCGCCCAGGCCGGGACTATCGGCCGGGTTGGTGCGGGCCAAATCGAACCAGTTCCGGTCTACCGCGTAGACCTTGAACAGGTGCCTGCCGGCGTAGGCCACCGAGAACCAGGGCAGCGAGACCATGCCCCGGGTGTCGGCGATGGCCGGCGAACTGCCCTGCCGCGCGAAATCGGCCTGGTCTTTCTCCTCCAGGAACTCGGCGTCGACCAGGAAGGGCGAATCGGAGTCGAGGCTGAAGAGGGCGACTTGGTACCCGGCTGCCTGCACCGGCGCGAAACGCAGTTCCAGCAAGCCCTCCAGGTACTGCAGCTGGTTTTCTGCGGCGTCGTATGCCGCTTCACCGGCCTCGCCGAACAGGCGGAGACGGGCGACCTCGGCCAGGGTCCGCCCGTCCCGCAGCACTGCTTCCCGCAGCCGCACCTGGGCCGGGGTGGTGGTGGTGGCCCGCAGGGTTTCCTCCCCCATGGCTATCTCCAGCGCATAGGTCACTTCCGCCCGGACCAGGGCTGCGCCCGCCGGCGCCAGGTACTTGCCAGCCGAGTCGCGATCGGCGGCGTAGGGGTACCGGCCGTCAGGGCTGGCGATCTCGACCCGGGCGCCTGAGACCCCCAGGGCGTCGGCGTGGTACGCCGCGCCGGCAGGCAGGCTACGGCGCAGGTAGAGCGGCGGCAGCGGCTGGCCGACCAGCAGCACCGCGTCGACGACCAAGGCCTGGGTCTCTTCAGGACCGAAGAGCGTGGCTGGGTCGCGGTCGGCGGCGCAGCCCAGCAGCAGCGGGAGGAGCAGGCAGAGGATGGCCATGGTCAGAAGCGGATCTCCAGGCCCAGGGAGGGGAGGATGGGCAGCATGCGGTAAAGGCGCGGCCGGGTGTCGGGCCGCTCGGTGTCATACTGAACGAACCACTCGTTGCGGCGGTTGTAGGCGTTGACCAGCTGGGCGGCCAACGCGGCCTGGCCGCCCAGCCAACCGAACTGGCGCCGCAGGCCCAGGTCGAGCCGGTGGTAGGGCAGCAGGCGGGCGCTGTTCCGGGCGGCCGGCAGCACGTAATCGGTGGGTTGCCCGGTGGCCGGGTTGCGCAGGGTATAGCGGGCCGCCGCGGGGGTATAGGCCTGGCCGGTGCCGTAGACGAAGGTCGCCTCCCAGGTCCAGATTCCGCGCCGCCAGGCCAGCACCGCCGACAGGTCGTGGCGCCGGTCGTATTTAGGGGCAAACCCCTGGCCCCCGTTCAGCTCGGCAAACCAGCGCCGGGTCCGGCCAAGAGTGTAACCCAGCCAGCCGCTCAGGTCGCCGGTCCGTTTCTCCAACATAAGTTCTATCCCCGCGGCCCGGCCCCTGCCGCCGGTGAAGAACAGGGCCGCGGAGCGGGTGTCCTGGTTGTTGACCCCGGCCTGATAATCGAGCAGCACCAGGTCGGCCATGCGGGTGTGATAGGCTTCAGCCGTGAGTCGGAAGGCCGGCAGGGGTTCCCAATCGAACCCGAGGGCGGCCTGGCGGGCGCGACTGGGCCGGACGCTGCCGTCGAGAGGGAGCCAGAAATCAGCACCGCTGAACCCCTCGGCACTCACCAGTTGCAGGTACTGGACGCTCGTGCCGGCGGCCAGCTTGAAGGCCAGCTCCGGTCGCAGCATGTGCCGCAGGGCCAGGCGCGGGCACAGGTCGCCTCGGCGCCCCTCGCTGAACGAGGAGGCCCGCACCCCGAGGGTCAACTCGGTAAGCGCGGTGGGACGCCACTGGTCCTGTAGGAAAAGGGCGGCTTGGGCTGGGGCCTGGTGCAGGTCGATATCGGGTTTGGGGGTCGCGAAGTACTGGGCGTAGGCCAGTCGGTAGATGTTGAACTGCAGCCCGGCGGCCGGGGCGTGGTCCGGGTGGCCGGCATAGTCGAATTGCACCCGGCCGGCTAAGTCGGCCACGCTGTTGGTGAACCGCACTGGGGTGCCCAGGACATCCAGGTCGGTGTCGCTCTGGTAGTGGGATCCGGTCAGGATCAGCGAGGCGAGCAGCGCCGGGGAGTAAACGCGTTTCCAGGTGGCGGCCAGGGTGCGGTTGCGCCAGCGGATGCCCAGGCGGTTGTTGGGGTCGAAGGAGAAGTCGAGGTAATCACTGCCCAGGTAGCTGGCCACGGCCAGACTGCCCTGGCCCGCGAGGGGGCGGTCGAGGCGGGCGTTGAGGTCGTAAAAATAGTAGTCGGGGACTGCGGCACCGCCCGCCCGGGCGGCGGCCAGGATCGGGTCGAGGTAGGTGCGGCGGGCGGCGACTTTCCACGAACCCCCCGCCCAGGGCCCTGCCGTCGTCACCCGGACCGCCAGCAGGCTCAGGCCCGCACTGCCGGTGACGGTCGGCGGGGTAGGGGACTGGGTGGAGACGTCGAGCAGTGCGCCCAGATTGCCCCCATAGCTGGCCGGGTAGGCGCTTTTGTAGAGGGTCACCGAGTTGACGGCGTCGGGGTTAAAGGTGGAGAAGAAACCAAAGGCGTGGGAGGGATTGTAGACCGGCGCGCCGTCGAGCAGTACCAGGTTCTGGTCGGGGCTGCCCCCCCGCACGTACAGGCCGCTGCTGTAGTCCGAGGCGGCCTTGACGCCGGGCACCAGGGTCAGGCTGCGCACCACGTCAGGCTCGCCGACCGCTGGAGCCTGGCGCAGTTGCGCCGCCGACAGGGACAGGGCGCCAGCCTGGCTGGCAGCTGGGCTGGGGGACCGGTTGGCCCGCACCTCGGTCTGGCCAAGACGGATGGCGGTCGGTTGCAGGGTAAGGTCCAGTTGGTACTCGCCGCCGGGCTGCAGGTTTAGGGTGTCGGTGCGGGTCTGGTACCCGATATGGGAAGTGACCAGGATCTGCCGGCCGGCCGGTAGGCCGGCGAGGCGGAACATCCCCTCAGGGTCGGTGTAGGTGCCGCGCATCACCCCGTCCAGACGCACGATGGCCCCGGGCAGGGGCTGCCCGTCGCCCGTGTCGGTGACACGGCCAGCGAGGGTGACGGCTCCGGCGGCGCTGGATAACACCACCACCCCGGCCAGGGCGGCGGGCCACAGGATGCGGGAGCTCATGGCGCCTCCAATTGCGCCAGGGTGCGCCGCAGCTCGGCCAGATCGGACACCAGATGGCAACCCGCCGCCTCCAAGGCCGGCTGGTAGCCGGCGGCGGCGCTGCCGCCGGCGAGCACGGCCAGGCGCGGACCGACCAGGTTGCGGAGGCGGACCAGTTCGCCCGGCAGGGCCGTATCGCCGGTGGGGTACACCAGGCTGAGGGCCAGGGCCTGGGCCCCACTGCGGCGGCAGGCGAAGGCGATCTCATCGGCCGGCAGATCGGGGCCTAAAAACACGGCTCGCCAGCCCGCGCTCAGCGCTGCGTGGGCCGCCAGCAGGGCGCCCAGCTCGTGCCGTTGGCCCGCCGGGCTGGTGGCCACCAGCAACGGTGCTCCTGGCGGGGGGGCGGCACTGGTGTGCAGCCTCCCTAAGAAGCTGCGCACCACCGCGGAGATCAGGTGCTCGACAGCCATGGGCAGGGTGCCCTGCTGCCACAGCTGGCCGGTCTGGGTAAGCAGGGGGGTAAGCAGCTGATCGACCAGGACGTGGTGGCCCAATTCGGCATGGGCGCGGTTGAGTTCCAGATCCAGGGCGGCCGGATCGAGGCGGTTGGCCCCAGCGAGGCAACGGACGAGGGCGTCCGCTACCAGCGGTGGGTCCGGCGGGGTGGAGCGGGCAAGGGCGCCCAGGCCCTCGGGTGACAGGCGGGCGAGGTGACCGATGGGATGGCCGGCGCCGGTGAGTCGGTGGAGCAATCGCAGGCGCTCGATGTCGGCCTCGGAGTAGAGACGGTGGCCGCCTGCCGAGCGCTGTGGCACCACAGCGCCATAGCGGCGCTCCCAGGCACGGATCTGATGGGTGCCGAGCCCGGTACGGCGGGCCACGACGCTGATCGAATGGGCGGGGTGAGTGTCCATGCGAAGAAAAATCAGATATTGGCTAAATAATAGCAAGGATTTAATGAAAAAATTTAGACAAAAGGTTGACGATAGTGAAATTAAGCTCTATCCTTTTCGTGTTCACACTTTCAAAAGGGGAGAAACGATGGAGATGTTCCGCGGCAGCCCAATTAAGGATCCGATCGTCGATCCGGACCAGGCCACGCTCTACCAAAGGGCCGGCAAGGATCCTTTGCGCCTGGAGTGGCTGCGTGTCTGGCCCTTCATCGGTTTGCACCTGTCTTGCGCGGTCGTGTGGTGGGTGGGTTGGAGTCCGGTGGCGGTGATGGTGGCAGGTCTGAGCTATCTGGTCCGCATGTTCGCGGTGACTGGGTTTTATCACCGCTACTTTTCGCACCGCACCTTTCAGACCTCGCGGCTGGCCCAGTTTGTCTTTGCCGTCTGGGGGAATTCATCCGCCCAGCGGGGGCCGCTTTGGTGGGCGGGCCACCATCGGCACCACCACCAGTACTCGGACCAGGAGGAGGACGTGCACTCGGCCGCCCGCCGCGGCTTCTGGTGGAGCCACTTCCTCTGGATCGTCTCGCGCGGCCACTTCCCCACCCGGCTGGAGCGGGTGCGCGACCTGGCGGTGTACCCGGAACTGTGTTTCCTCAACCGCTACGACTACCTGGTGCCCGTACTTTTGGGGGCGGCGATGTACGGCCTGGGCGCCGCCCTGGAATTAGCTGCCCCGAAACTGGGGACCAGCGGCCCGCAGATGCTGGTCTGGGGATTCTCGATCTCTACCGTGGTGCTGTTCCACGCCACCTCCACCATAAACTCGCTCTCGCACTGCTTCGGATCGCAGCGCTACCCCACTGGGGATCAGAGCCGAAACAACCTTTGGCTGGCCCTGCTGACCCTCGGGGAGGGATGGCACAACAACCACCATTACTGCCCGGGGGCCACCCGACAGGGGTTCTTCTGGTGGGAGCTCGACCTGACCTACTGCGGGCTCAAGGTACTGTCGTGGCTGGGGATCATCTGGAAGCTGCATCCCGTGCCCGACCGCGCGTACCGCGCCCTCAGAAGTTGACTGCGATGCCGCCCCCGCCACCGGGCAGCCGCGTGGCCATCGTCGGCACCGGCATCGCCGGCCTGACCTGCGCCCACCTGCTCCACCGCGACTATGACCTCACCCTCTTCGAGGCCGGGGCCTATGCCGGCGGGCACACCCACACGGTGCCCGTCGAACGGGGTGGCCGGTCCTTTCCGGTGGACACGGGGTTCATCGTTTTCAACGAAAGAAACTATCCGCTCTTCTGCCGGCTGCTGGGGGAGTTGGGAGTGGCCTCCCAACCAACCACGATGAGCTTCAGCGTGCGCTGCGCCCGCACCGGGCTGGAGTACAACGGCACCTCCCTCAACCAGCTCTTCGCCCAGCGCCGCAACCTCTTCCGACCCTCCTTCCTTCGCATGGTGGGGGGCATCCTGCGCTTTTACCGCGAGGCCGGCGAATTGCTCGAGGGCGGGGAGGACAGCCTGACCCTGGGCGAGTACCTCGAGCTAAACCACTACCCGCGCTCCTTTGTCGAGCAACACATCCTCCCCATGGGCGCGGCGATCTGGTCGGGCTCATCAGACGACATCAGAGCCTTTCCGGCGCGCTACTTCGTCCGGTTCTTCGCCAACCATGGCTTCCTACAGGTCAAGAACCGACCCGCCTGGCGGGTGGTGCAGGGCGGATCCCACACCTACGTACAAGCCCTCACCCGGCCCTTTGCCGGGCGCATCCGCCTCAACACCCCGGTGCGGCGTCTGGACCGCCGGCCCGACGGGGTGCACCTGGAACTGCCTGAGGGCCGGATCAAAAGGTTCGACGCGGTGATCATCGCCACCCACAGCGACCAGGCCCTGGCGATGCTGGCCGATCCCAGCCCCGCCGAGAGGCAGGTGCTGGGGGCCATCGGTTACCAGGCCAACGACACGGTGCTGCACACCGACATCTCGCTGCTGCCGCGCACCCGGCGGGCGTGGGCCTGTTGGAACTACTATTTGCCCCCCCAAGCACGGCCCTGCCCGACACTGACCTACAATCTGAACTTGCTCCAGGGCCTCGACAGCCACACCACCTTCTGTGTCAGCCTCAACGAGGCCGAAAGGATCGACCCGGCCAGCCGCATCGAGGCGATGACCTATCACCATCCGCGCTACACGGTCGGGGCGGTGCGGGCTCAGGGCCGCCGGCCCGAGATCAACGGGGTGAAGCGCACCTACTACTGCGGCGCTTACTGGGGTTTCGGTTTCCACGAGGACGGGGTGCGCAGCGGTGCGGAGGTGGCCCGCCTCTTCGGCAAGGAGTGGTGAGGGATGCACAGCTGCCTGTACGAAGGCTGGGTGGGGCATCGCCGGCATGCGCCCCTGGGCCACCGGTTCCGCTACCGCCTGTTCATGCCTTACCTCGACCTTGACGAGCTGCCGGATCTGTTTTCGGGGCACTGGTGCTGCTCCTGCGAAGGAGCCAACCTATTCAGCTTCCGCCGCGCCGACTACCTCGGACCGGCAACGCTGCCCTTGGCCGAGGCGGTGCGCGCCGAGGTAGGGCGCCAGGTCGGTTTCCGGCCCGAGGGTCCGGTGCGCCTTCTCACCCATCTGCGGACCTGGGGGTATCTCTTCAACCCAGTGAGTTTCTATTACTGCTTCGACCCCCAGGAGCGGTTGCAGGCTATTGCCGCACAGATCACAAACACCCCATGGGGGGAGCGCCACACCTACGTGCTGGCGGCGGTGGAGCGCCGGCGCTGGCGTTTCGCCAAGGGGTTCCACGTCTCGCCCTTCATGCCCATGGGTCAGGAATACGACTGGCGCTTCTCTGTGCCGGGCGCTTCGCTGCGGGTGCACATGGAAAACTGGCAGGCGGGGCGGCGGGTCTTCGACGCCAGCCTGGTCCTGCGGCGGCGGCCATTTACCGGAGCGGCTCTGCGAGGGGTCCTGTGGCGGCATCCGTTCCTGACCCTCCGGATCAGCGCCGGCATTTACTGGCAGGCCCTGTGGCTCAAGGCCAGGGGCTGCCCCTTCCACCCCCACCCGAAATGGCAGGAGAATTCCTCCCGATGAGCACGACCCTGACAGGCACCGAAGAAGGTTTAAGTCATCGGCTGGGGCCGGCCACGGCCCTGGCCCGCCGGCTGTTCCTGGGCCGGATGGCGCAGCTGCCGGGCGGCCGCATCCTCCTCGACGAGCCCGGCGTGCGCACGGCGTTGGGGAAGGAGGGGGGGGATCTGCGGGTGCAGGTGCGGGTAAATTCGCCGCGTTTCTACCGGGCCGTGGCCCTGGGCGGCAGCACCGGGGCGGCCGAGGCCTACCTGGAGGGCTGGTGGGACTGCGACGACCTGGTGGGCCTGTGCCGGATCGGGGCGCGCAGCCTTCTGCGCCAGGGCCGGATGGACTTGGGTTGGGCCCGCCTGGCCGGCCTGGCCAACCGCGCCGGTCACGCCCTGCGGCGCAACACCCGGCGCGGCAGCCGCCGCAACATTGCCGCCCACTACGATCTGAGCAACGAGTTCTTTAGCCTTTTCTTGGACCGGGAGATGATGTACTCCTGCGCGGTGTATCCCGGTCCCGACAGCAGCCTGGAGGAGGCTTCCTTCCACAAGCTGGAACTGATCTGCCGCAAACTGGCGCTGCGGTCCGAGGACCACCTGCTGGAGATCGGCACTGGCTGGGGGGGCCTGGCCCTGCACGCGGCCAGCCGGTACGGCTGCCGGGTCACCACCACCACCATCTCGGCCCAGCAGGCCAAACTGGCGCGGGAACGGGTAGCCGCAGCGGGACTGGCCGACCGGATCGAGGTGGTGACCGAGGACTACCGCCACCTGCGCGGCCAGTACGACAAGCTAGTCTCTGTGGAGATGATCGAGGCGGTGGGACACCAATATTTCGCCACCTATTTCCGCCAGTGCGCCGCCCTGCTAAAACCCGAGGGACTCATGCTCTTGCAGGCCATCACCATCGCCGATTGGGCCTTTGCCCAGCACCGCCATACCGCCGATTTTATCAAGAAACACATCTTCCCCGGCAGCTGTATCCCCTCGGTCAGTGCCCTTGGCGGGGCCATGGCCGGGGCCAGCGATCTGAGGGTGGTGGACCTGCAGGAGATCGGGCCGCACTACGTGCGCACCCTGGCCGCCTGGCGGCAGCGCTTTCAGGCCAACCTGGGGCCGGTGCGAGCGCTGGGTTTCGACGAGCGATTCATCCGCCTTTGGCACTATTACCTGTGTTACTGCGAGGCTGGTTTCCAGGAAAGGTATCTGGGAGACGTGCAGCTGCTGATGGCCAAACCCCTCAACCGCAGCGCCCCGGTCCGGGAACGCCTTGCCCTGGCCGGTTAGTCTGGGCTGGGCCGGATGGGGGGTGGCGGCCGCACTGCTCGGCCTGGGCATGCTGGCCCTGTGGGCAGTGCAGCACCGCACCGGGGATGCGGCCATCGCCGACCTGGGCTGGACCTTGGGAGTAGGCGGCCTGGCCCTAGTACACGCGGTGGGGGAGCAGGGTTTTGGCCCGCGGCGTTGGTTGGTGGGGGCCATGGGAGGGTTCTGGGCCCTGCGCCTGGCCCTGCACCTGGTGCGCGACCGGTTGCGCCGGCCCGGTGAGGACGGCCGTTATGCGGTGCTTCGGCAGCGGTGGGGCAGTCGGGCCCAGGGGTTTTTTCTGCTGCTCTTCCTCGCCCAGGTGCCACTGGCCCTGTTTTTCTCGTTGCCCTTCCTGGTTCTTGCCCGCAACCCGGCGCCGGCCCTGGGGACAGCCGAGTGGGCGGGCCTGGGGTTGTGGGTCCTGGCCCTGGCCGGAGAGACCCTGGCCGACCGCCAGTTGGCGCATTTCCGCGCCGATCCGACCCGCCGCGCCCAGGTGTGCGATACAGGACTGTGGCGCTATTCGCGCCACCCCAACTATTTCTGCGAATGGCTGCTGTGGTGCGCCTACGCCCTGATGGCGTTTTCGGCACCTCAGGGGGCCCTGGCCCTGGCGGCGACTCTGGCCATGTTGTTCCTGCTCTACCGCGGCACCGGCATCCCCCACGCCGAGGCCCAGGCGCTGCAGCGCCGCGGCGAGGCATATGCGCGGTACCAGCGCCGCACCAGCGCCTTTTTCCCCTGGTTTCCCAAAAAGGACCTGCCATGAACCGAGCCATCGACTGGAGCGAAAAAGGCCTGCTGCCCGACGCACTCATCCGCTGGGGCATCCGCCGGCTGCTGTGGGAACGCCTGCAGCAGGAAGAGGCTCAGGACCCCGAAGCCTTCGTCTCCCATCTGCGTTCCAGCGCCCTGGCCCTGCATACCCAAGAGGCCAACGAGCAGCACTACGAGCTGCCGCCGGCCTTTTTCGCCCAGGTGCTGGGCCGCCACCTCAAGTACAGTTCCTGCCTCTACGAAACCGGCGCGGCCACTCTCGACGAGGCCGAGGCGGTGATGCTCGACCTGACCTGCACCCGGGCCGGGCTGGCGGATGGGCAGCGGGTGCTGGAGCTGGGCTGCGGCTGGGGGTCGCTGACCCTGTGCATGGCCGCACACTACCCGCACAGCCGGATCACCGCCCTGTCCAACTCGGGGCCGCAGCGCGAGTATATCGAGGCGCGCTGCCGCGAGCGGGGCCTGGCCAACGTTCAGGTGCTGACCGGGGACTTTAACCATTTCGAGGCTCCGGGCCGGTACGACCGGGTGGTCTCGGTGGAGATGTTCGAACACCTGCGCAACTGGGAGACGGCCCTGGCGCGGGTGGCCGGCTGGCTGGAGCCGGAGGGCAGGCTGTTTATCCATGTCTTCTGTCACCGCGAGCGGGCCTACCTCTTCGGGACCGATGGGCCGCGCGACTGGATGGGCCGGCACTTCTTCACCGGCGGGCTGATGCCCTCCGAGGGCTTGCTGGGCCGCTTCGACCAGCACCTGGAGGTGGAAGAGTGGTGGTCGGTGAACGGCCGCAACTACGCGCGCACCGCCGACGACTGGCTGGCCAACCTTGACCACCGTCGGGCCGGCGTGCTGCCGGTGTTGGCCGAGCACTACGGGCCGGAGGCCCGCCGCTGGCTGCACCGCTGGCGGATCTTCTTCATGGCCTGCAGCGAGCTTTTCGGGTACCGGGGCGGCGAGGAGTGGAAGGTGGCCCATTACCGACTGCGGCCGCGATGAGGCGCGCGCTGACCCTGCTGCTTTCCGCCTGGGTGCTGAGCCTGGGCGCCTGTGCGGGCAAACAACCATCGGGAGGTATGGCGATGTCGTATCAAGAAGCCCTTGATCACTCCGAATCCGGTGCCCACGGCCACCTGGTGCCCGGCAGTGCCGAGGAGGCGGCGGCCATTGGCGCCTTCCGGGATTTCCTCTGTTCCCTGACTCCCGAGGGGGTGAAGGACAAGACCCGCCAGGTCTACGCCGAGGACGCGTACCTCAACGACACCCTCCGCGAGGTGCGGGGGGCAGCACAGATCGAGGCCTATTTCCTGCACACCGCCGAGGCGGCCAACCGCATCGCAGTGCAGGTACACGACGTGGCGGCCTCCGGGGGCAACTACTATTTCCGCTGGACTATGGAGATTGTGCACCCCAGGCTGGCCGGGGGCCAGCCGACCCAGTCCATCGGCATGAGCCACGTGCGTTTCGATGCCCGGGGCAAGGTAGTGCTGCACCAGGACTACTGGGACTCGGGCAGCGCCTTCTACGCCCAGCTGCCGGTGCTAGGCCGGCTGATCAGCTGGGTCAAGGGCAGGTTATGAAAGAGGGCCGGCCGCTGGTGCTGCTCACCGGGGCCACCGGTTATGTGGGGGCGCGCCTGCTGGCGGCGCTGGAAACAGCCGGGCAGCGGGTGCGCTGTATGGCACGCCGTCCGGACTATTTGCAGGGCCGGGTGGGCGCGGGTACGGAGGTGGTGCCCGGCGACGTGCTCGACCCGCAGTCCTTGCCCGCCGCCCTCGCCGGGGTGCACACCGCCTACTATATGGTGCACGCCATGGGGGTCCGCCGCGGGTTTGTCGAAGAGGAGCGCCAGGGGGCCGAGGCTTTTGCCGCCGCTGCCCGCGGCGCGGGGGTGCGCCGGCTGATCTACCTTGGTGGCCTGGGCGCCGAGCAGGACCTCTCCGACCATCTGCGCAGCCGGCAACAGGTGGGGGAGATTCTGCGGCGTTCGGGGATCCCTACTCTGGAGTTCCGTGCCTCGATCATTATCGGCTCGGGCAGCCTTTCCTTTGAAATGATCCGCGCCCTGGTCGAAAAACTGCCGGTGCTTGTCACCCCGCGCTGGGTCAACGCCAAGGCCCAGCCCATCGGCGTCGAGGACGTGGTGGCCTACCTGCAGGCCGCCCTCGACCTCGAGTTGCCTGCCAGCGAGGTGGTGGAGATCGGCGGCCAGGACCAGCTCAGTTATGGCGAATTGATGCGGGAGTACGCCCGGCAGCGCGGCCTGCGCCGCTGGGTCGTTACAGTCCCGGTACTCACCCCCCGCCTGTCCAGCCTTTGGCTGGGGCTGGTCACTCCCCTCTATGCCCGGGTCGGCCGCAAACTTATCGAAAGCCTGCGCCACGACACCGTGGTGCGCGGGGACCGGGCGGCGCAGCTTTTCACACTACGTCCCCGCGGGGTGCGGGAGGCCATGGGGCGGGCCTTTAGCAACGAGGACCGCCAGCTCGCCGCCACCCGCTGGTCGGACGCCCTTTCGTCACAGGGCAAACTGCCCAGCTGGGGCGGGGTGCAATTTGGCCGGCGCCTCATCCACTCGCTCAGCGCCGAGGTCGAGGCGGACCCGGCCTTGGCCTTCGCCCCGATCGAGCGGATCGGGGGAGCCACGGGATGGTACTTCGCTAACTGGGTATGGCGCCTGCGCGGGCTGGCCGACCTGCTGGTGGGAGGGCCGGGCCTGCGCCGCGGCCGCCGGGATCCGCAGCACCTGGTGGCAGGGGACGCCCTCGATTTCTGGCGCGTCGAGGCGGTGGTCCCCAATCAGCTGCTGCGCCTGCTGGCGCAGATGAAGCTGCCGGGCCGGGCCTGGCTGCAGTTCGAGGTCGAGCCCTGCGGTCCGGGCCGCTGCCGGATCCGGCAGACCGCCCTTTTCGACCCCCGGGGACTGGGTGGATTTCTCTATTGGTACGTGCTCTACCCGGTGCATTGCCTGATCTTCGCTGGCATGTTGCGCGGCCTCGTGCGGGCAGCCGGGCGGTGAAGGTGGCGAGGCGCCCGTCCCTGATCTGGTTCCGCCGCGATCTGCGCTTGGCCGACAACCCGGCCCTGCACGCGGCAGCGGAAGGGGGAGGGCCGGTGGCGGCGGTCTACGTGTGGTCGCCGGAGGAGGAGGGGGACTGGCCGGCAGGGGCGGCGAGCCGCTGGTGGTTGCACCACTCGCTGGCCCGGCTGGAAGCGGCTCTGGTCCGGCGGGGGTTGCAGCTGTTGATCTGCCGTGGCACGGCGGAATGGGTGTTGCCGCGGCTGGCCCGGCAGCTACGGGCGGCCCAGGTGTGCTGCACCCGGCGCTGGGAGCCAGCCGCGCTGCGCCAGGAAGGGTTGGTGGCCGAGGCATTGGCGCAGACCGGGATCGGCTTCTGGGTGGCGGAGGGCAGTCTCCTGTGCCCCCCCGACAGGGTGGAGAAGACTGGCGGCGGTCCGTACCAGGTCTTCACCCCGTACTGGCGAGCTGCGGCACCCGGCATCCGGCCCGGGCTGGCGCTGCGGGTGCCTGCCCTGCGCGGCTTGCGGCGCTGGCCCGCAGCCTTGGACCTGCAGGCGCTGGGCCTGCTGCCGCGCCCCGATTGGGCGTTGGGGTTGCGGGAGGCCTGGCAGCCGGGGGAAGCCGGGGCGCAGCAGGCCCTGGTCAGCTTTGTAGCCCAAGGCCTGGCCGGCTACCCAACCGGGCGCGATCTGCCGGGGGAGGAGGGCATCTCCCGGCTGTCCCCACACCTGCACTTCGGCGAACTGAGCCCGGCCCAGATCTGGCGCGCCGTCGACGGACTGCCAGGCAGCGCCGCGTACGAGCGCCAGTTAGGCTGGCGGGAGTTCGGGCACCAGCTCCTGCACCACTTCCCCCTTACCCCGGACCAGCCCCTGCGCCCCGAGTACGGAGCCTTTCCCTGGGGCGGTGACCCGGAACATCTGCGGGCCTGGCAGCAGGGGCAGACGGGTTATCCGCTGGTGGACGCCGGTATGCGCCAGCTCTGGCAGACGGGGTGGATGCACAACCGGGCGCGTATGGTGACCGCCTCGTTCCTGGTCAAACACCTGCTGCTGCCCTGGCAGGCGGGGGCGCGCTGGTTCTGGGATACCTTGGTGGATGCGGACCTGGCCAATAACACCCTGGGCTGGCAGTGGGCTGCGGGTTGCGGGGCGGATGCGGCTCCCTATTTCCGCATCTTCAGCCCGGCCCGGCAAGGGGAGCGTTTCGATCCGCAGGGGGTCTATGTGCGGCGGTGGGTGCCCGAATTGGCCGGGGTGCCGGCGGCCTGGGTTCACCGGCCCGGGGAGGCGCCGGCCGGGGTGTTGTCGGAGGCAGGGGTGGTGCTGGGCCGCACCTACCCTTGGCCCATCGTGGACCACGCCATGGCCCGGCAGCGGGCCCTGGCCGCGCTGGGACGGATGAAGGCCATATCGCGTGCCTCAGTGGCGACTCCTCGCATCCCCGCTGCCCCGCCTGCCTGAGGGCAGCCAGCGGACGCAGCAGGTTCTGGCAGCTGGGGATGGCCCCGTCGCCGGCGCGGGCGGTGGTAGCGTGGCTGGGTATCGGCTGGAAGCTGCTCCCAGTGCCCGAGCAGGCCTACCAATTACAGGGAAAGTTGGCGGGCTAAAACTGGCTCAGCGACCTCAGCCCTTCTTCGCCTCATTAGACCCTGCTCTTCCAGCCAGACCTTGAGCGGCACGTCCTCGTCCTTGGGCGAGAATAAGCCGTTAACATTGGTGCCCACCCACAGGAGTTGTTTGCGGATGGGATCGCAGGCGGCCAGCAAGTCCGGGGGGATGGTCAGGTCGTCTTTGGTGCGCAGCCAGCGGTAGGTGTATCCATAGAACAGCACCTTGCGCACCACCGCGTAGTGCTTGGGGCTGCGGGCGTAATAGAGCCGCTGGTCGAAGAGCACCGTGTCGCCGGGCCGGGCCAGCACCGGGATGGCCCCTACTGGGTTGTGGTCGGTGGGGCGGGGCAGGTCGTCATTGAGGTGACTGCCGGGGACGATATGGAAGTTGCCGCGCCCCGATTCCGAGACATCACTCAGCCAGTAGAAAACCTTGCGGGAGAGGCGGGGCCGGGGGTGTAACTTCATCTCGGCGTTGACCCGACCGCTGTCCTGGTGGAAGCCCAGTGGCTCCTTGAAGGGGTGCCGGCGGGTCCTTACTGGGGGGCGACCCCCAGGTGGGAGTGGTAGAGGTAGATGTTCCAGCGTAGCAGCCCCCAGACGATCGGCAGGATGGGGGGATGGTCCACCAGGCCGGCGACAGGGGGTCGTGGCCCACAAAGTTGGGGTGGACGAGGTTCTTGCCCGGCTTCAATCCCTTGGCCTGCTCCTCGGCCCAGATGCGGTCCACCGCTTCGGTCAGCGCGACCCGCTGCGACTCGTCCAGAACCTGGGGCATGATCAGAAAGCTGTGTTCCTCGAAGTGCCGGCGCTGGTCGGGGGTGATGAGGTGTTGCAGGCATTGAATATCCATGCTCAGATCCCCTCGTAGTCCCGCTCGGGCCGGGGCGGGTTGCCCCAGTGGCCCTCGAGGTCCGAACCGCTGAGCAGGATGCCCTCCTTGTTCCAGCCCATCGTGCCGCGCACCTGGGGGGTGCAGTAGCGCAGGGTCAGACCGCAGCGCCGCCGCTGCGAGTGGTTGGCCTGCGAACTGTGCAGCAGCAGGTCGGAATGGATGGAGACCTCCCCGGCCCGGAGCTCGACGTCCACCACCTCCCCGTACTCTTCTGCGTTTTCCACCGTCTGGTTGAGCACGTTCTGCTCGTCCGGGCTGCTGGGCCGGAAGGTGAGGTGGCCGCTGTGGTGGGAGCCGGCGACGAAGCGCATGCAGGCGTTCTCCACGTCAGCGTCGTCGATGGCCAGCCAGACGGTGCAGGTGCGCGAGGGGGTGAGGGGCCAGTACGAGGCGTCCTGGTGCCAGGCGATGGTCTTGCCGTCGCCGGGCAGCTTGCAGAAGAACTGCGCCCCCCAGCCCACCACCTCCTTACCTAAAAGGTCCTGCACCAGCGCGACGAGACGCGGGTGGGTGATCAGGTCCCAGACCGCCCCGTACTTCATGTGGGCCGAGATGATCGAATAGCTGCTGGCCCCCTGGGCCATGACCCGGGCGAGGATGGTATCGAAGAAGGCGCGGGGGCCGGCGATCTCCTCGGCGGAGAAGACCCGCAGGCCCTTGACATACCCCCGGCGGTTGAAGTGGTCGATCTGGTCGGGGGTGAGGAGTTTGGGGTTTTGGACCTGGCAGGGGTGGAAGCTCAGGTCGCGGTCCATCTGTGCCAAATCGGCGTGAGTGGGCACGACCTTGAAGCGGGGCTGGGTGGTCATCACCTTCCTCCATTTTGGCCTGAGGATAAGGCGGGGACAACGCGGGTGTCAAGCGGGGAGCAATCGCCTCTGGCGCTGCCGCTCCTCAGGCGAGAGCCGCTGGCCCAGGGTCTGCCAGTGGCGGGGTGGTGGGCGGGCCGGCGGGTAGAAAGCCTGCGGCGCCCAATGGGACCTGCGGCTCGCCGGCCAGGGCCAGGCGGCGGCACCAGGCGCGTAACTCAGCGGCCAGGACTGGCCCCGGGGGGTTGAAGGCCTGCTGGGGCCGGGTCGGCGCCCACAGCCTGGTAAAGCATCTGGAATGCCTGCCAGGTGCGGGGGGAGCTGTTGCCCTGGCTGGCGCGGGGAGCCGTGGCCGCCAGGAAAAGGGTGTCGCCAGGGGCCAGTTCGAGGGGGCGGGCCCTGGCGTAGAGGGCCTCGGGGTCGGCCGCCCCCAGATCGAAAGGCCCGGCCAGGTGGTGGCCCGGCATGGTCCACCAGCAGCCGTTCTCGCGGGTGGCCTGGTCGAGGAAGAGGGTGGCGGAAAAGGCAGGGATTGGGGGTGGTGTCGGTGGTATCCTGGCGCCAGGGGGTAGGAGCGCCGCCAAAGCGCGGGGCGCAGAGGAAGGCGTCGGCCACGGCAGGAAGGCATGGCCCAGACACGGTCGCTCCAGGAGTAGAGCCGCGCCCCGCCGGCCACCACCCGGTCGGCGGCTTGGCGCAGCAACTCCAGTTCGTCCCCGCCCAACACCTGCCGCAGGGTCAGGAAGCCCTCGCGGTGAAAGTGGTCGAGCTGGGCCTGGTCGAGCACGTTCAGCTAGAGGCCAGGCGCCGCAGTTTCCCCACCATCTGGTCGGCCCAGGCCACCAGGTAGCCGCAGTCCCCACCAAGTTGGAGCCATTGTACCCCGCGCCGTACCTGCAGGGCGGCGAATTCGGCGTCGGCGGGCATGCCCGAGCCCACGCTCAGTCCGGCGGCCTTGGCGCTGGCGATCACCTTTTCGAGGGCAGCCACCACCTTGGGATGGCCGACCTCGCCCAACATGCCGAGAGAACCGGACAGATCCCAGGGCCCTAGCACCACCGAGTCGAGACCGGGTATGGCGGTGATCCGGTCGATCTCCTCCACTGCCTCGGCGGTTTCGATCATGACGCTGACGAAGAGCTGGGCATTAGCCCTTGCCACGTACTCAGGCCCGCCGCTGCGGCCGTAGTTGGTTGGGATGAGGGGCCCGAAGCCACGCCGGCCCACGGGGGGGTACCGGCAATCATCCACCACCCGGTGTACCTCCTCGGCCCCGCGCACCTGGGGCACGACGATGCCGTGGGCCCCGGCGTCGAGCACGGGTTTGATGAAGGCGGTGTCGCTTGCGCCCACCCGCACGATGGCCGGCTTGTTCTTGCCGCGGGCCGCCATCAGATGGGCGCCCAGGGCTTCCATGCTCATGGGGCTGTGTTCCAGGTCATACCAGAGAAAGTCGAAGGCATCGGCCAGGGCTTCGCTTGACTTGGGATCGGTCAGGTAGATCCCGGCGCCGGCTAGGATCTGGCCCTGGGCGAGCCTATGGCGGAAAAGGGCGACCGGCTCGAACATGCGTGCTCCTCGAAAAGGGTGAAAGACCGCAAAAAATTAAACCTCTGACCAGGGTGCGGCAATCCGTTCCTGGAAGATACACGCCCCTTGGGGTAAAGTTGTCCCCTTTCCGCTGCTGGTTGGGCGTGAACCGGCGGCGCTTTCTGAGTTTTCTGCTCCAAGCGCTGCGCCCGTCCTGAAAGTAGAGCGCGCTCATCGGCCTGGGCCTGCTGCTGGAGATGGCCTTCGCCTCCCTGGTGCCCTTCAGTTTCAGGTACATCGTCGATTAAGGCCTGCTGGGCCGTAACGGCCAACTGCTGGTCCGCATCCTACTGGGCCTGGGGGTTGGGGTGGTGGTGGTTTCCCTGGTGGGCCTGGGGCGGGACTACCTCAACGCCCTGGTCTGCTCAAGGGTGCTGCGCGACCTGCGGGAGCAGTTCTTCGTCGACCTCCAGAGCCCTTTAATCGACTTCTACGGGCGCAACAAGGTTGGGGGACGTGCACAGCCGCTTCGCTGGCGACCTGGGGGTGGTGGAACACGCCATGGCCGCGGTGGTGCCCGGGGCCCTGTTGCCGGGCCTGGACGTGCTGGCCAACACCGCGCTCCTCTCCGTCATCGACTGGCGTCTGGCCCTGGTGGCCATGCTGGTCTGGCCCCTGGTTCTCTTGAGGCCGCGCATCTTCGGCCCCCGAGCGACGGCGGCCAGTTACAGCCACCGCCAGGCCGAGGCCAAGTTGATGTCCAATCTTCAGGAGCACCTGGTCTCCCAGCCGGCGATCAAGGCTTTCTCCCTCGAAGGGAGGGCTCTGGGGGCGTACATGGCGTACCAGGGAACCCTCAGCATCGGCTCCCTGGCGGCCTTCCAGACCCTCTTCCTCAGGCTGAGTTACTCCCTCACCTACGTCACCCAGTACGTGCCCAACCTAATGAAGGCCCTGGGGGGGATGCAGCGGGTCAAGGAGTTGCTTTCGGAGACCTCCAGGGTGAAGGATACCCTACGGGCCACCGCCATGCCCCGGCTCCAGGATCAGCTCTCCCCGCGCCAGGTGAGTTTCAGCTAAATCGGGGAACGGCGCAACGATGGACTGGGATTTTCTGGAATGGGTGGCCTCTGGCCGGCTGCCCCCGGCCAAGGCCCTTTCCTAACACCGGGTCGGGGCAAAGGGGAGCGGGGCAGTTTGCACGCGGATGGCGGAAAGCTAAATTAGGACCGCAGAACGGGAGTGGGGATATGGAAGCGCCCAAGGATGAGGAGCAGTTGCGGCAGCGGCTCCGGGAGCTGGAGGCGGAAAACCAGCAGTGCGGGCAGGAGGTGGTGCACCTGCGCCTGATGAACCAGCGCTGGGCTGAGTTAGCGGGCACCGACAAGCTCGCCGACCTGCCCAACAAGAGCTCCTTCCTCCGGGCCCTGTCGCCCCAGGAGATCCAGCACGCCCAGACCAGTGGAGAGCCCATGGGATGGGTGTTGCTTTCGGGGGACAATCTGGGGCCGATCAACGAGACCAGGGGCCGGGACGCCGGCAACCCGGTGCTGCGCGTTTTGGCTGAGTTCCTGCGCTCGGTGCTCAAGGGGGAGGAACCCCTGGGCCACATCGACGGCAACTACTTCGCCGTGGTGGTGTAACCCGCGGGCCTGAGGAGATCCGCCGCCGCGCTGCCGAAAGGATCTTTCCGGGGCTCAACGGGGCTCTGTAACAGGCCAAAAAGGCAGGGGCAACCGCATCGAATTTGCGGATTGGATTACCTGAGGCCCGGCAGCTGGGAGGGCGCTCCCGTAATCAGGGTGGGCCCGAGCAAGGGCAAAGGCCGGGGGGTTTTCGCCCGCCGGCTGATCGCCAAGGGGAGCTGATCGAGCAGGCCCCGGTGCTGGTCATCCCCGGCAGGCAGTAGCGCTACATCGAGCAGATCTTACTTAACGACTATTGCTTCACCTGGGGCGCTGACCACGAGCACGCGGCCCTGGCCCTGGGTTTCGGCTCAATCTACAATCATTGCTACCAACCCAACGCCGCTTACATCAAACGCCTGTCCGAGCAGGTCATCCACTTCGTCGCCCTCAGGGCCATCGCCCAGGGCGAGGAGATCAGCATTAACTACATCGGCACGGCCAAGGGCCGGGCCCCGATGTGGTTCGGGCAGGTGATGTAATAATGGAGAATGAGATCATGAAAACCGCGGGCCATGCGGTGCAGCGCTCCCTGGAGATCTGCGAGCGGGCAAAACAACGGATCCCGGGGGTCACCCAGCTTCTAAGCCGCCGGCCAACCCGGGCGGCCCTGGGGGTCAGCCCCATCTACGCGGAGCGGGCCAAGGGCTGCGTGATCTGGGACGTGGACGGGAACGAGTACGTGGACTGGATGAGCGGGGTGGGCCCCATCATCCTGGGCTACGCCGACGAGGCCGTGGACGAGGCGGTGCGGGAACAGATCGGCCGCGGCTCCATCTCCACCCTGGTCAGCGAGCAATCGGTGGAGCTGGCCGAGGCGCTGGTGCGGCTCATCCCCTCGGCCGAGATGGTGCGGTACGCCAAGGGCGGGGGGGAAGCCTGTGCCATCGCCGTGCGCATCGCCCGGGGGGTGACGGGCCGCGACAAGGTGTTGTTTTGCGGCTATCACGGCTGGCACGACTGGTATCTGGCGGCCAATCTGGGCGGGGAGAAACTGGGCGAGCACCTCTTGCCCGGCATCGAGCCCATCGGGGTGCCCCGCTGCCTGGAGGGCACGGCCCTGCCGTTCAATTACGGCGACCTGAACCTGCTCGAAGACCTGCTCAAGAAATTTGAGGGGCAGGCGGGCTGCATCATCATGGAGCCCATGCGCAGCGCCGAGCCGCCCCCCGGCTTCCTTAAAGGGGTGCGCGACCTGGCCACCCGTTACGGGGTGGTGCTGATCTTCGACGAGGTCTCCTCCGGGTTCCGCGTCGCCCTGGGCGGGGCCCAAGAATACACCGGGGTGACCCCGGACCTGTCGGTCTTTGCCAAGGCCATCTCCAATGGATACCCCATGGCCGCGGTGGTGGGAAGGCGGGAGTTCATGGAGCCGGCGTCGCGGATGTTTATCTCCAGCGCGTACTGGGACGACAATATCGGCATTGCCGCGGCCTTGGCCACCCTGCGCGAGTTGGAGCGACGGCAGGCGCCGGCGTACTTCGAAAAACTCGGCGAGGATTTCCGGCAGCGCATCGACCGTGCCGCCCTGGCGATGGGGCTGGACGCCGCCTGCACCGGGGTGGCGGCCCATCCGGGTATCAGCTTCCGCGGCCTGGAACCGGCCACCCTGCGCCAGGTGCACACCCTCTTCATCCAGGAGAACGCCCGCCGTGGGGTGATCCTGCCCCCTGGGTTATTCTTCAACTGCGCCCACGACCAGACGGCCCTGGAGCGCACCGAGGAGGCGGTGCGCCAGAGTTTTGCCATCATCAAAGAGGGCCTGGTGCGGGGCGAGCTGGATCAGTTGCTGGAATGCCCGCCGCAGGAGGATCTCTTCCGGCGGATGGTGACCTGAGTCCAACGACAAGGAGTCTGCCATGAAGATCACCAGCGTCGAATCCATCCCCATTAACCCTAAACTGGCCGCCCGCAACGCCGACCAGAAGGTGCGTTTCGCCGGCATCGACACCCAGACCATCTTCCGGGTCAAGACCGACAAGGGTATCACCGGGTACTGCGACTGCCGCGGCCATGCCCCCCTTTCCCCGACCACCGTGGCCTCCCTGGTGGACCGCTCCCCCTTCGACTTCATCGGCGCCGACCTGCCCACCGGGCTGGCGGGGGCCCTCTATGATGTGATGGGCAAGTATTTGGGGGTGCCGGCCTACAAGCTGATGGGCCAAAAGGTGCGCGACCGGGTGCCGGTGGCGGCCTGGACCCGGCCGGCTTCCCCTGAGGACCTGGCCAAGGAGGTGCAGCGGGCCGCGGCCGAGGGATACAGGATCTTCAAGATGCACACCTGCGAGCACCACGACGTCCTTGAGGAGAACCGCGCCGTGGAGGAGGTGGCCCCGCCGGGCTTCAAGATGCACTACGATTTCAACCACAACCGGCCCCCGGCCGCGGTGAACCGCATCCTCCATGCCCTGGAGCCCTCGGAGGTGGTAGGCTTCATCGAGGACCCCATCTTCTGGCAGGACGTGGAGGGTTGGCGGCTGCTGCGCCAGCGCACCTCCTTCCCCCTCCTGATGCACGTGCCCCAATTGGGGGGCGGCCCGGAACTGATGCAGGGGGCCGCCGACCTGTACATGATGGGGGAGATCGGCATCGCCAAATCCCTGCGCCTGGGCTTTGCCTGCGCACTGGCCAATGCCTCAACGGTGATCCAGTTGACCGGGGGTAGCCTGTGCAAGGCCCTGGCCCTGCACCTGGGGGCGGTGCTGCCCAACCTCTCGCACTCCATCAACCTCGACGACCAGTACGACGAGGATGTCACCGGCAAGCGCATCGAGGTGGCGGAAGGCTCTTCGCCGGTGCCGGAAAAGCCGGGACTGGGGGTGGAGGTGGACGAGGCGATCCTGGCTAGGCTGGCCGCGGCCCCGCCCACGGTGCTGCCCCGCCATCTGGGCATCCTCCACCTGCCGGGCGGGCGCCGGTTCTACGCCCCCTCCATTCCGTCGGTGAGCCGGCTGACAGGCTTTGCCGAGGGCAACCTGCCCGGGGTGCGCTCGGAGGTGTGGGTGGACGACGGCTCGGCGCAGTTTGCCAGCACCTTCGAGCGGGTGCAGCGCGGCGGGGCATTCATGGAATGACGGCCTGAGCGTGGGCACGACCTGGAGGGCGGTGCTGGTGGGCGCCGCCCTGGTGGCGGCGATCAGCCTGATCTGTCCCTGGGGCTTCCTGGTGGTCCAGGGCTCCCAACTGGCCAGCAATGCCATGCCGCCGATCGCGGTGTTGTTCTTCCTGCTGCTGGTGGGCCTGGTCGCCCCGCTGCTCAAACGGCTGGGGGCGGGGTTCAGCCGAGCGGAGCTGGCCACGGTGTACGTGATGATGCTGGTCGGCTCGGTGGTGGTAGTCACCGGCCTGACCGGCAGCCTGCTGCCGGTGATAAGCGGGGTCCTCTACTACGCCACCCCCGAGAACAACTGGGACCTGCTCTTCGCCCCCCACCTGCATCCCTGGCTGGTGCCCCAGGACCGCGAGGCGGTACGGCTCTTCTACGAGGGTCTGCCCAAGGACCTGGACATCCCCTGGGGGATCTGGCTGCCCCCCATCGGGGTCTGGATTGCCTTCATCCTAATCTTCTACTGGACCACCTTGTGCCTGGGCGTGCTGCTGCGCGGGCAGTGGGTGGAGAACGAGCGCTTGGTCTACCCCCTCACCCGCCTGCCCCAGGCCCTGATCGAGGACGCACAGGTCCCAGGCCGGTGGTGGGGGCGGCTGCTGTGCAGCCGCCTGCTATGGCTGGGTTTCGCCTTCCCCCTGCTGATCCACTCCTGGAACTCCCTGCGCTTCTACCACGAGGGCTTCCAACCCCTGCTGCTTAACGGCTACATCACCCTGCTCAACGGCCAGGTGGGGGTGCCGGTGCGCCTGAACCTCCCGGTGCTGGGGCTGTGCTACCTTATGTCCCTCAACGTCGCCTTCAGCATCTGGTTCTTCTTTTTGCTGGGGGTGATCCAGGAGTGGATCTTCGCCAGGTTGGGGGTGCAGATCGGCGAGGGGGACGTGTGGAATTCGGCCGGAGGCACCCCCCCGATCATGCACCAGCAGGCCGGGGCCCTACTGGTCTTAGTTCTCTTCGTAGTCTGGACGGCGCGGGGCCACCTGCGGAGGCTGTGGAACCAGGCCCGGCGCGGGGAGGCCGGCGAGGGGGAGATTCTCTCCCCGCGCGCCGCGGTCTGGGGGGGACTGGCCGGAGCGGGGTTGATGGTGGCCTGGCTGGATCTGACTGGCCTGGACCTGTACGTGGCCCTGCTCCTGGTGATCGGCTCACTGGGGGTGTACGTGGGCCTTTCGCGCATTGTCTGCGAGGCCGGCCTGCCGGGCTGTCAGACCCCGATGGTGCCCCAGTCCTTCATCACCAGGGGCTTTGGGCCGGGCACCCTGGGTCTGCACAACCTGACTGGGTTGGGCCTGAGCACGGTGTGGATCGGGGAGACGGCGGCCAATATGATGAACGCCGTGGTCCACACCCTCAAGCTCAAGTCCGGGGAAGGGAAGGCTGACTGCCACCTGCCCTGGGCCCTGCTCCTGGCGGTGTTGGTGGGCGTGGCCGGGTCTATCTGGTTCACCATGACCCTGGCCTACACCTATGGGGGGATCAACCTGCACGGTTGGTACTTCGAGGGTCTGCCCAAGTGGCCCTTCGACTACCTGACCTCGGCTTATAACAACCCGGAGCGCAGTTTCGAACCCAGGCTTATGTACACGGGGGCGGGGGCGGGGGTCATGGCCTGCCTGCTCTTTCTCCGCCAGCGCTTCGTCTGGTGGCCCCTCCATCCGCTGGGCTTTCCCATCGCCATGACCTACACCATCGTGTACTACGGCTGGCTCTCCATCCTTCTGGCCTGGGCCTTCAAGGGGTTGATCCTGCGCTACGGGGGGGTGCGCCTCTACCGGGCCACCACCCCTTTCTTCCTGGGTTTGGCCCTGGGCGAGTTCTTCACCGCCTCGGTCTGGGTCTTCATCGACGGGGCCACCGGGGTGCAGGGGAACATGATTTTCAATTTCTAAGGGGCCGGCGCGGCTGTATATTAGGTGAATCACGCGCAGACCAAACAGGAGGAGCGCAGCGATGAAACGCACCTGGACGATGGCGGCGGGCCTGTGGTGCCTGTTGCCGGCCATGACCCTGGCTGCGGAGGCGGACAGCACGCTTTTTCCGCGGCCACACGCCCTGCGCGGGGCCATCGAGTTCTGGAAGCAGGTTTTCGGGGTCTACACCACCCGCCACGTCCTGATCCACGACGACACCGATCTAAGCATCATTTACGGGGTCGAGAGGTTGGAGCGCCCCAGCACCAAGGGCCAGCGGCAGCAGGCCCAGGAGCAGATCATGGCCCGGTACCGGCGGGCCCTGGAGAAAATGGAGGCCAACCCCGCAGACACCACCCGCCTAAGCAGTGAGGAGCGCCTTGTGTGGCTGGCCCTGGGACGCAGCCCGGACCCGGCCCGCTACGCCCGGGCTGCCGAGGCCCTGCGGGTGCAGGTGGGCCAGCGCGACCGCTTTTTCCAGGGGTTGGAGATGTGGGACCGCCACGGCGACGAGATCCGCCGCATCCTGCGCTCGCACGGGGTGCCCGACTCCCTGGCGGTGCTGCCCTTCATCGAGTCGGGCTACAACCCGGACGCCTACTCCCACGTGGGGGCCGCGGGCCTGTGGCAGATCATGAAGGCCACGGGCCGGCCCTTCCTGCGCATTGACCGCAGGGTGGACGAGCGGCGCGATCCCTTCAAGGCCACGGCCGCCGCCGCCCAGATCCTCAAGGGGAACCTCAAGTCCCTGGGGGCCTGGCCTCTGGCCATCACCGCGTACAATCACGGGGCCGCCGGGGTGGCGCGGGGGGTCCGGGAGGTGGGCTCGCGCCGGATTGAGGACCTGGTGGCCCGTTACAAAGGGCCGGCCTTTGGTTTCGCCTCGCGCAACTTCTACGCCGAGTTCGCCGCGGTGCTCGAACTGATCGCCCAGCGACCGCGCTATTTCGGCGCCGAGGCCCTGGCCGCCGCGGTGGCCGACGAGGACGAGCCGGTCCTGGCCGCCGGGTTCCTGCCTCCCCTGGCCGAGGCCGACAGCTCCGCCGCCGCTGCCGTGTCCATGTTCGACAACCTGATCCACCGCATCCTCGGGGTCCGCAAGGAGGTCAACGCCTTCACCACCGTGAACGCCCAGCAATTGCCCCCGGAACAGACGGCGGCGATCAAGAGCATTTTCCAGGTGGCTCCCGAGGACACCCTCCAGTCCTTCCGCTGGGGTCCCTGCCTGGCCCCCAAAGGCCATCCCCACCAAGGCACCCTGTGGTACACCCTCTGGTACGAGGGGGGTGAGGGCCCGATCCGCGAGACCCTGCGCCTCACCCCGGAGGGGGAGATCCTTGAAAAGACCCGCCGGGAGTGAGTCGATGAAGATCACCCCCATCGAACTGTTCCAGATTAACGCCCCCCGCTACTATGGCCAGCTTTCCGGCCACGTCCTCGTCAAGTTGCAGGTGGACCAGGGGCCGGTGGGCTGGGGGGAGACCCCCGACAGCATCGCCGAGGACCTGGGGCCGATGGCGGCGCGGTATTGCCAGTTGTTGCTGGGCCAGGACGCCACCCGCATCACTGAGATCAACACCCTGTTGCGGGCCCAGCGCTTTGGCAGCAAGGTTTCGGACGGGCATTGGGTCTCGGCCATCGACCTGTCCCTCCTCGACCTCAACGGCAAGGCGTAGGGGGTGCCGGTCTACCAGTTGCTGGGCGGCGCGGTGCGGGAGCGGCTCTACTGCTGCAATCCCATTTTCGGCTGGCAGGTGCAGGAGGATTTTGCGCGGGCCCTGGGCTACCTGCAAAGGATAGTGGACCTGGGCCACCACCTGTATCGGTTCTACGTGTCGGGAGACAGCGCCCTCGACGACCGCTTCCTCAACGAGATCAAATCCCGCTTCGGCGAGTGGTTTCGCCTCAAGTCCATCGACTTCTCCGGGCGCTTTTCCGACTGGGTCGAGGGGGTGCGCTACGGCGAGGTGTTGCGCCACCACGCCCCCTATCACTTTGAGCAGCCCACCAACGACCTGCGGCTCTGCGCCCAGTGCACCCAACGCTCGGACCTGCCGGTCAGCCTGCACATCCACAACCTCGCCCTTGGCTACGAGGCCGGCGAACGGGGGGCCTGCACCGCCTTCAACATTGCCTGCGTCTCGGGCGGGCCCACCCACGTGCGGCGGATCTTTGCCCTGGCCGAGGCCGCGGGCCTCAGGTCCCAGATCAGCACCGACCAGGAGTCCGGCGTGGGCACTGCGGCCCAGGTCCACCTCGGCCTGGCCATGCCCAACCTCGATCTGCCCTGCGACCCCATGGGACCGGTGCTCTACACCGCCTCAACGGCCGGCAAGACCGTCCGGGTTGAGGCCAGCCACCTCTATCCCGCCCCCGGTCCCGGCCTGGAGGTGGAGGTCGACGAGGCGAAACTGCGGGCGATCACCGTGGCGAGCGCCTGATGCGTTTAGACCTTCAGCGCCTGCGGGCCGATTTCCCTCCGCTGCAAAACTTCGTCTGGTTCCAGAACGGCGGGGTCAGCATCACCCCCAGACCGGTGGCCGAGGTCCACGCCGGGTTGATGCGCGAGCTGTACGAGCGGGGGCCCATGCACATCGCCTTCCCCCAAGAGGAATACCCCCGCCGGCAGCGAAGCATGGCGCGCCTGGCCCGCTTCTTCGCGGTGGCCCCTGCGGAGTTGGCGCTGATGCGGGGGGTGAGCGAGGGGTACCAGACCCTGCTGCGCGGCCTGGATTGGCGACCGGGGGACCGGCTGCTGATCGGGCCCGATGAGGAGGTGGCCCTGCTCCTGCCCAGCCTGCACCTGCGCGACGAGAGGGGGGTGGAGGTGGTCAAGGTGCCCTTGGTGGAGGACGAGGAGGGGCAAGTGGCCGAGTTTGAGAAGCGTTGGACCCCGAGCACCCGGCTGGTGGCCCTCAGCCACGTCAGCACCGAACTAGGCTGGCGGGTACCGGCTGCGGCGATCTGCCAGCTGGCCAGGGAGCGGGGGGCGCTCAGTTTCCTCGATATGGCCCATTCGGCGGGGTTGTATCCAATGAAGCTGGCGGAGTTGGGCTGCGACTTTGCGGGCATTCTCTCTTACAAATGGTTGTACGCCCCGTACGCGGCCGGGGCCCTATACGTGCGGCCAGAGAGCTTAGGGGCGCTCAAGGTGGTTTACGCGGGGGGGCGGGGGGAGAAGTGCATCGATTTCCAAAAGGGGGAATACGAACTACAGGAGGGGGCGGGCCGCTTCCAGTACGGGCCCTGGTCCTGGCCCCTGGTCCACGCCTGGGCCGCGGCCCTGGACTACCTGGAGAGCATCGGCCTGGAGGAGATCTGGGTGCGGACAGTGGCGCTGACCAGCCGGCTTAAGGCGGGCCTGGAACCCATCCCCGGCCTGACCCTGCACACCCCAGCGTCCCCGGAGCGGTCGGCGGCCTTGGTCAGCTTTGGGCTAAAGGGGTGGACGGGGGAGGAGTTGTGCCAGCAATTGCGGCAGCGCTGGCAGATCGTTACCCGGCACCTCAACCACGGCCCTGTCGGGGTGCGGGCCAGCATAGGTTTTTTCACTCTAGAGGCCGAGGTGGACCTGCTGGTCGAAGCCGTGGGCGCGCTGACCCGCCAATGAGCCTTTCCTCTTTTCCAGCGGTTGCAGGTGATCAAGGCGGGGTGCGCGGTGTTGGGGCAGGGTGGCACAGGGGTTGCTGCCTTATTGGGGGGCTGCCGATAATCAGAAGGCGATTTCGATCCCAAGGAGGTATGCCGTGAAACGACGCAACTGGTTCCTGCTGATCTCCGCCATTTTCCTGGTGGTCTCGGCGTTGCGTTCCCTCTTCGACCAGCATTCCTCGACGTTGCGGCCCCCCATCAGCGAAGCAGAATTGGGGATCTAGACATACTACAGGCGATTGGCCGCGTCGGGTTGTGACCCACTCCGGCCTTTCCCAAGGCGCGTCCTGCCCCCTCGCTCGCTTATCGCTCCGCTACCCGACCCCCGGCCACGCGGTCTTCCCTGCCCGACCACTCCCCGGGAAAGGCCTTCGGGGCCATCCCCCTTCCGTTGCGGTACTTGGCTAAAGGCCCAGCGGTTTACCCGGTATTGTCTTCCCCCGGGGGCGGGCAGAATTTTCCCTCCGACCGCTGCTGCGGGCCGCCGAAGGCGCCCAGCAACGCTCCCACGATCGAGCCGTAGCTCAGGCCGCCCAGCGCCCGGCCGACCAGCATCGTGTTAATGCTTTATCTCCCGCGGATTCCTGGGCCCGCACCACGGTCAACACCGCGGCCGGGGCGTGGCGCATGACCCGCACGCTGGTGGTGCCGAAGATGGTTGTCTCCAACAGGGGCCGGTGCTGCGCCCCCAGGACGATCAGGTCGCTTTTTTCCTTGGCGGCTGCCTGCAGGATCTGTTCAGCGGCTTCGCCGCGCCGGCCCAGGGCGCGCAGGGCGCAGCCAGCGCGCCGGGCGGGGGTGACCAGCGCGCACAACTGCTCCGGATCAGGGAGGGGGCTCGCGCCCTCAGCGACTTGGAGCAGCACCAGTACGGCGCCGCCGCGCAGCACCGGGGGGGTCCACTCGCTGAAATCGACCGCGGCCAGGACGTGTTTGATCTCAGGCGTGCCCATGGCTCGGCTCCTGGGTCTGGGGGGCAAAAGGCGCGCCATCAAGTAGTACAGGACGGGCACATCCAGGCGCGAAAGAAGCAACGAGGCCAACTCCCCGGCCATCAGCGAGATGGCCAGCCCCTGAGATGGGGTCGAAGAGGATCACCGAGGCCCCCACGATCACTGCTGCGGCGGTCGCAGCATGGGGCGGGCGCATGGCCCCGGCGGCTACCACCGCCTCGGCCAGGGGCATGCCCTGGGCCAGGCGAAGCTGTATGAAGTCCACCAGGATGATTGAGTAGCGCACCGCGATGCCGGCCCCGGTGATGAAGCCGATCATCGAGGTGGCGGTGAAGCAGGCGCCCAGCATGCTGTGGGCCGGCACGATACCCAACAGGGAGAAGGGGATGGCCGACATGATCACCAGGGGTAACAGGAAGGACGGGAACCAGGCCACCACCAGGACGTAGATGACTACCAGCACGGCGGCGAAGGCCAGGCCCAGGTCGCGGAACACCTCAAAGGTTATGTGCCATTCCCCGTCCTACTTGAGGCTGTAGCTGTCGGCGAGGAAGGGCTGGCGGGGGGTGTGTTGCTCCAGATAGTAGCCCTCGGGGAGGGGCAGCTGGTCCAGGGCCTCGCCCAGATTCAGGATGGCATACACCGGGCTCTCGAACTGCCCGCCCACGTCCCCCGTGACCTGCACGAGGGGCATCAGGTTCTTGTAGTAGATGCGGCGCTCGCCGATGGTGCTGTCCACCCGCACCAGCTCGCCCAGGGGCACCAGGCCGCCGAGGGGTGGGGAGCTGGATGGCCAGCAGGCCCTGAGGGCTGGCCCGGGTTTCCAGGGGCAGGCGCACCCGGATCTCCAGGTCCTTGGCCTCATCGGGCAGGTGGGCCAGGCCGGCTCCCTGTCCCTCCACGGCAATGGCCAGGGTCCGGAAAAGCTGTTCGGCGCTCAGGCCGTGCAGGCCGGCCTTCTGGCGGTCCACCACCAGCCGGTACTTTGGCTGCAAGTCCTCGGCGTACCAGTCCACGTCCACCCCCCCGCGGTCTGCTCTCAGATCTGCTTCACCTGCGGCCACCCCGAGTTGGCCCTCGTAGTCCGGTCCCTACACCTCGGCCACCAGGGTCTGGAGCACCTGGCTACCTGGGGGCACCTCCGCCACTTCCAGGCGTGCCCCGTACCGCTGGGCGATGTCGTGGCTCTGGCCCTGGCGCTCGCCCTTGGGGGCCAGGTTCACCTATATGTCGGCCACATTGGGCCCGCGCCGCAGGAAGTAGTGCCGCACCAGGCTGTTGAAGCTGTACGGCCCGGAGGTGCCGGCGTAGAGCTGGGAGGCGGTGGCCTCGGGCACCCCGGCCAGGTACACGCCCAACTCCGCGATGAGGGACGCGGTGGTCTCCAGGGTGGTCCTTTATGGGGCGTTGACCATCGCCTGGAACTCGCTCTTGTTGTCGAAGGGCAGCATCTTGGCCACCACGTATTTGATCCCCACCAGGGAGGGGGCGAGCAGGAGCAGGCCCACCAGGGCCATCAGGAAGAGGGCGCGGGTGCGGGAATGGGTCAAGAGAGGGTGCATGGCGCGGCGGTAAACTCGGGTGGTCCAGTCCTCAACCGCACCTGGTGGTGGCTCCCTGGCTGGCGTAGCAGGCGCAGGGCGGCCCAGGGGGTGGCGATGAAGGCCACCAACCGGGAGAAGACCATCGCCGCCGAGGCCCGCACTGCGATGGAGCGCATGTACGGGCCCATCAGCCTGCCCGCAAAGGCTATGGGCAGGATCGCAACGATCACCATGCCGGTGGCCAGGATGGTGGGGTTGCCCACCACGTCCACCGCCGCGATGGCCACCTGGGCCAGGGGCCGGCCCTGGTTGGCGGGCAGGCGGAAGTGGCGGACGATGTTCTCCACCGCCACGATGGCGTCATCCACCAGGATGCCGATGGAGAAGATCCGGGCGAAGAAGGTGATGCGGTTGAGGGTGTAGCCGTTGAGGTAGAAGACAAAGAGGGTGAGGCCCACGGTCACGGGAATGGCCACCCCCACCACCCCAGATTCGCGCAGGCCCAGGGTCAGCCAGATCAGCACCACCACCGAGAGCATGGCCAGGCCCATGTGGAAGAGCAGCTTATTCGACTTTTTGGTGGCCGTCTCCCTGTAGTTGCGGGTGACGCCGACCTCCACCCTGAAGGGGATGATCCCACCTTTGAGGGCCTCCACCTTTTCCGGTACCTGCTCGGCAATGGCGATGGCGGTGGTGTCCTTGCGCGTGGCCACCGGAAGGGTCACGGCCGGGAAGGTCTGGCCCGCGGTCCCGCCGGCGCCGAAGCGCACGTAGGTGGCCGGTTCCTCGGGGCCGCCGAGGATCTGCGCCCCCTCGGGCAGGTACATAGGCCGCCCCTGGGGGGCGGCCACCGCTACCGCACCCAGTTCCTCGGCGCTTTGAAGGAAGGCGCTGGTCGCCACCAGCAACTGGCGGTTGCCCTCGCTCAACTGGCTGGCGGGGAGCTGCTGGTTGGCTGCCTGGATGGCCCCCAGCATTTAGGCAGGGGAGAGGCGGCGGGCGGCCAGTTCCCCGGCCAGGATTCGACCCGGAACTGCAGGCGCTGCCCGCCGATCAGGGCGGTCTGCGAGACCTGGGGGATCTGCACGACCTCGTCCTCGACCTCGGCCCCGGTGCGCCAGAGCATGAAGCCGTCGTATTCCCGGCTCCAGAAGGTGAGGGCCAGGATGGGGACCTCGTCGATGGAGCGCGGCTTGACCAGGGGCTGGGAGACCCCCGGCGGGATCAGGTCGAGTTTTCAATAAAGCTTGTTGTAGGACCTGAGGATGGTCTCCTCCTCGTCCTGGCCCACCAGAAAGCGGACGATGGCCAGGGTCTCACCTGGGCTGGAGGTGGAATACACGTACTCCACTCCCAGGATCTCCCACAGGAGCTTCTCCATCGGCGCCGTCACCCGCTGCTCCACCTCCCGGGCGCTGAGGCCGAGGGCCTGCAGCATCAGGTCGATCATGGGGACCACGATCTGGGGCTCTTCATCCCGGGGGGTCATCAACACCGCGAAACCGCCCAGGAGCAGGGAGGCCAACACCACCAGCGGGGTCAGATGGAGTTAATGAAGAAGAAGCTGGCGATGCGCCCGGCCAGTCCAGGGGCACTCATGTCACTTCACCTCCACGGGCATCCCGTCGCGCAGCCCGGCCGGGGGTGGGCTGATCACCACCTGGCCGGCCTCCAGACCTGAGAGCGCCTCCCGCTGGTCGTCCTGGGCCGGGCCCAGGCGCACCCAGTGCAGGTGGGCCCGGCCACTGGCTTCCACCTACACCCCCTGCAACTGACCTTCCTGCACCAGGGCCGCCTTTGGCACCAGCAGGGCGGGCCGCGCGCCCGTGTTCAGCAGCGGCCGGGCGTGGAGCCCGCAGCCGAGGCGATAATCTGGATTGGGCTGCTCCACCTTCACCCGGAAGGTGCGGCTCTGGGGGTCGGCAGCGGGGATCAGGGCGCTGAGGTGGCCGCGGTATCGCTTGGGACAGGGCGGGGATCTCCAACTCAATCTGCTGGCCCACGGCCACGCGCGAAAACAGGGATTCGCCCACCTCGGCAACCACTTCAAGGGGGTCGAGGTGCTCAACGGTCGGCAGGGGTGCGCCCGGGGCGCTCAGGTCGCCGGGTTGGGTGTATTTGCGCACCACCACCCCGTCCAGGGGAGAACGCACGTAGGTGTACTCCAGCCCGACCTCGTCCTGCTCCACCCCCGGCCCGGGCAACCTCTTCGGCGGCTTAGGCCCGGGCGTACTGGGTCTCGGCCTGGTCCAGGCTCTCCTGGGGCAGGGCCTGGGCGAGCCAGGCCCGCCAGTCCCCGTCCTTTAGGCTGGCCAGCACCTGGCCCCGCTGCATCCGGTCTCCCTCGGCAACGGCCACGCTGCGGACCCGGCCCATCAGCCGGGTGGCTCGCACGGCGCTGGCAGGGGACTGGGTAGCGCCCAGGGCCGGGGTCAGCAGCGGCGCCTGGATCTGGGTGACGGGGATTGCCTGCACGGCCGGGGGGTGCCGGGAACCTGTCGGGGTTTTTCGGCCGCACCGCAGCCCAGGGGCAGAGCGGCCAGCAGATAGAGGTTGGGTCTCATTCCTTTGCTCCTGCTTCACCAGAGGTGGTTGGGGGGGCTGCTCCTACTGCTTCTGCCGCTCCTCCGGGGCGGACGGGGCCATTCAGGTGTGGACCCCCCAAGGCGGGGGAGAATCCAACGCTACAGGGCCACGTACGCGGCCAGCGCCACCAGGAAGAAAACCAGATCGCTAATGGCCGCCTCATCTGCCGACGTTGAGCTTGCGTAGGATGGGCTTCGTCAGGCACCACTTACTCAGGTCGGACTGGAAGAGGTTGAGGCCCACAAAGGCCATGAACAGGAACCAGTACGGGCTGACAAACCAGCCCAAGGCCAGGCTGCCCATGACAAAGGTGCCGGCGATGAGGCGGATGTAGTGTTCGCGGGGCATGTCGCACTCCGTAGGGTTGAGGGGTTGGCCGGAGGCGAATTTTAGGTAGGCTACGCCGGCGCGCAACTGGCGCAGGGCCTCTAGCTAGCGCAGGCGCTCGGCGGCGTGGTGGCGGGCCTGGGCAGCGGCCTGGATGGGATGCTGGGCGGTTGCCACCTGGCGCCAGGCCTGGCGCACCTGGCGGCGGACCTGCTGGCCGGCTAGGTCCAAGTGGGTCTGGGCCTCCTCCGGGCGGGCTTTGGCCTGGCGTAAGCCCTGGCTGGCGGCGGCGCGCAGGGCCGGCCGCAGTTCGAGGCTGGTCTGGAAACCGGCAGTGGCCGCCGGGCTTTTTAAGGGCCGGCAGGGCAAAGTCCGCCTGGGAAACGCTCCTGGCGCAGGCCAAAGGCAGTGACCGCGTCTTTGATGCGCAGGGCGGGTTCGGAGAACGCCACCTGGGGCAGGTGGGCTGACCCGGCCTCTATCATCAGGGCGTCTGCCTCATCCACCTGGGAAGCGGCGAGGCGTAGATCCAGATTCCCGTGCGCCGCCCGGGTCTCGGCAGCCTTGAGGGTCAGCACCAGGGGCTCGCTCCGGGCGGGCAGGGCAGCGACCAGCATCCCGCCGATGAGGGCAGCGAGGAAGGGCTTTACGAAGCAAGCACTCCTTCGACGGCTTTTTCGACCTGGGCCTGGGGCGCCGCGCCGACGATCTGGTCCACCAGGCGTCCCTCCGTGAAGAAAGCCAGGGTGGGGATGCCAATGATATTAATTTTGGTGGCCAGCAGGGAATTGTCGTCCACGCTGACCTTGGCCAACTTCAGCCGGACCTATTATTTACGGGCCACGGCCTCGACTACCGGGGCGACTACGCGGCAAGGGCCGCACCAGGGGGCCCAGAAGTCCACCAGGACCGGGTTGGGGCCGGCGAGTTCTGGCTGAAAGCTTTTGTCGGTGACCTCGGGAATGGCGGCCATAGCGATTATCCTTGCGATAAGAAGAGGATGCATACTCCAGGATATCGCAACGACTGTGCCAAAGGGCGGGATCATTTTTTCCTATGTTCATATTTTTTTCTGTAACAGTTATTTGCAATAAATAGTGAATGATGCCATTCACAATAAATGTCATGTTGCAATACAGGGTGCTAAAACAAAATGATGCAACAGTGCATCATCGGTGTTCTGGGTGAGACGGAATCCCCAATTCGCGCATCTTGCGCCACAGGGTGCTGCGGTGCATGCCGAGGGGTCTGGTAGCCAGGGAACGGTTCCAGTGGCCTTCGGCCAGGATTCGCAGGAGTTGGTCCTTCCAGGGCCCGCCTCTGGGCTAGCCGGTTGCCTGGGGTGTAGATCCTGCATGGGCATGGGCAGGTGAGAAGGGAGCAATACTATGAGCTTTTGTCAAAAGTTGTGGATGAGGGGTGAGCGTATCCTTCATGATCAAGCCGCGTTTTTCCGTTCGCCATCGACGAATATCGCCCCGGCGATGACGTGCTCGAGGAGGCGATAGCCGCGCAGTCGCTGCCATCGTTTTTCCGCTTCCCGGGTCAGCTTGAAGGCCATGGTCAGGGTGGCCAGGCGGGAGC
>Ga0194121_10001646_pt1 | contig 37218 bp, 31 predicted proteins | sample TA2MahCa50mmetaG_FD_148609 | JGI IMG/M metagenome (GOLD analysis project Ga0194121, IMG submission 148609) | Freshwater microbial communities from Lake Tanganyika, Tanzania - TA2015020 Mahale Deep Cast 50m | ecosystem: Environmental > Aquatic > Freshwater > Lake | place: Tanzania: Lake...
CGCATGACGCACGCGCGGGCGGGCCGCGGGCGCCTGGCGGTCAGCGTCGTGGCCGCGCCCATCGTCCACGAGCGCACGGTGACCGCGGTCGTCGCGCTCTCGCGCCCGGGCGGGCGGCGCTTCACGACCGCGGCGGTCACCGGCGCCGTGACGCCGATCGGTCTCGCGCTCGGCCAGGCGCGGATCGCGAGAGATCTCGCGCGCGAGCGCGATCGCCAGACCGCGACCAGCGAGATCCTGCGGCTCGTCAGTCAGGTGCGCACGGACCCGCAGCCGGTGCTCGACCAGATCATGCGGGCCGCGCTGCAGCTCTGCCACGGCGTGGTCGCCAACGTCTTCCTCGCCGACGGCGACCTCATCCGCATGCCGGCGCACAACTTCGTCCCGAGCGCCACGCGCGCGCCCGAGGCGGTCCTCGCCGCGGTCAACTCGTACCCCCGGCCGCTCGATCGCTCGAGCCTCCCGGGGCGGGTCACGCTCGACGGCACCGTCGTCCAGTTCCGCGACTCGGAGGACGACCCGAACGTGAGCGAGCAGAACCGCGCGTTCGCGCGCGTGGTCGGCTACCGCAGCGGCGTGATGGTGCCGCTGCTGATCGAGGGGCGCAGCATCGGCTGCATCGGGGTCGCGCGCGCGGAGGTGGGCGGGTTCCCCGACGCGGACGTGGAGCTCCTGCGCACGTTCGCGCACCAGGCCGCGATCGCGGTGGAGATGGTGCGCCTGCTCGCCGAGCTCGACGCGCGCAACCGCGAGCTGCAGATCGCCAGCCAGCACAAGTCCGAGTTCCTCGCGAACATGTCGCACGAGCTGCGCACGCCGCTCAACGCGATCATCGGCTACAGCGAGCTGCTCGTGGAGGAGGCGACCGACGCCGGCGCCGGCACGCTGCTCGGCGACCTCGGCAAGATCCGCGCGGCCGGCCACCACCTGCTGGAGCTGATCAACACCGTGCTCGACCTGTCGAAGATCGAAGCCGGCAAGATGGAGCTGTCGCTCACGGACGTGGACGTGCCGGGCATCGTGGAGGCGGTCGCCGCCGTCGCGCACCCGCTCGCGGAGAAGAACGGCAACCGCCTGCAGGTGCTGGTCGCCTCCGGCATCACGACCGTGCGGGCGGACGAGATGAAGCTGCGGCAGAGCCTGCTGAACCTGCTGTCGAACGCGTGCAAGTTCACCGAGGCGGGGACGGTGTGGCTGCGCGTCGCGCGCGAGACGGACGACCGCGGCGCCTGGCTCGCGTTCAGCGTCCGCGACACCGGCATCGGCATGACGCCCGAGCAGATCAGCCGCCTCTTCGCGCAGTTCTCGCAGGTCGACACGTCGACCACGCGACGCTACGGCGGCACCGGCCTCGGCCTCGCGCTGAGCCGCCGCCTCTGCCGGATGATGGGCGGCGACATCGTGGTCGCGAGCGACGCGGGGCGCGGCAGCACGTTCACGATCCGCCTGCCCGCCTGACCTCCGGTCCTCGCGCGACGCGCTGCGTGCCCCACAGTACGGTCGCCTGGATCGCCAGCGCGGTCGCCGTCGCGAGGGCGAAGCCGAGCGCGGTGCCCAACGGCACGATCCCGACCGCGAGCACCCAGCAGAACACCGCGAAGCTCCACATCCCCGGCATGAAGCCGCGCATGAACGTGATCGCGGCATCCGCGCCCTGCTGCGCGTGGCTGAAGCCCAGCAGGATGGAGATCGCCACCGGGAACGGCGTCAGCGCGCCGCTCAGCGTGGGACCGAGGCGCTCCGCCAGCGCGGTCACCGAGAGGACGAGCGTCATCGCGGCGACGCAGCGCAGCGGCAGGTCCCACGCGGGCCCGGCCGCGGGCTTCTTCGCGGTCGCGCGCGGCAGGAGCGCATGCCCGGTCGCGATCGCCGCGAACGCGCCGAGGAGCGCGACCGTCGCGCCCCACCGCACGCGCTGCGCGAGCACGATCATCACGAAGAACGCCGACCAGCTGATCGGAAGCGCGAGCCACCACGGGGTGCGGCGCGCGACCCACGCGTACGTGACGCCGGAGGCGGCGACGCCGAAGAGCGACATCAGCACCGCGCGCGACGCTTCGGATGCGAACGCGGTCCCCTGCTCGACCGCGAAGAAGAACAGCGCGGGCGCGCTCACGATCGGCAGCCCGGTGAGCACGCCGGCCACCTTCGGGCCCCACCGGCGGGCGGCGAGGCTCACCGAGAGGACGAGCGCGGGCACGAGCGTGAGCTTGAGGACGAGCAGCATGAGCGGTCGCGTCGTAGACTAGCGCGTCACGACGCCAAGGAGGCTGGGAATGCGCAAGACCATCACGGGCACCGGCGGCATGCTCCTGATCCAGACCCTGAAGGACGCCGGGGTCGACTACCTCTTCACCAACCCGGGCTCCGCCGAGACGGGCATCTTCGCGGCGCTCGCGGAGGATCAGGACCAGCGGCTCGTCATCGGCAAGCACGAAGGGCTGGTGGCCGCGATGGCCGACGGCTACGCGCGCGTCAGCGGCAAGCTCGGCGTCGTGATCGCGCACGTCATGGGCGGCAGCTACCAGCTCAACGGCCAGCTCTTCAACGCGCAGATCGCGCACACGCCCATCCTCGTGATCGCCGGCGACTGGGCGTCCGAAGTGCAGGACTTCCGCGGGCTCGCGCCCTTCCCCGGCCTCACCCAGGCCGAGTCGATGCGCCCGATCACGAAAGAGGCGCGCGCGGCGTACACGGTCGTCGCGGATCCGAAGGCGATCACCGTCGCCACCACGCGCGCGATCCGCGAAGCGACGAATCCCCCGATGGGGCCGGTCTATCTCTCGATCAGCGCGGAGCTGCTCAATCGCGAAGGCCTCGAGGCCACCATCGGTGAAGAGTCCGGCTACCGCATCGATCCGCCGGGTCCCGCGCGCCGCGAGACGATCGAAAAGCTCGCCAAGAAGCTCGCGGCGGCGACGTGCCCGGTGCTGATGTTCGGCGACGACGTGTGGCGCGACGGCGCCGGGCCGGAAGCGGTGAAGCTCGCGGAGCTGCTCGAGGCGCCGGTGTTCGCCTCGCGCCAGGTCTTCGTCAACTTCCCGAACCGCCACCCGCTCTTCTGCGGCAACTATCCGGTGTCCGACGACTTCACGAAGGCGACGGGCCTCGCGCCCGATCTCATCTTCCTCGTCGGCTGCCAGGGCGTGCACGGCGGCGTCACCGAGCCGACCGTCATGCAGATCGGCCCGAACCCCGTGCTGATGGGCCGCCACTACCCGCTCGACGTCGCCGCGCAGTGCGACGTGAAGGGCACGCTGCAGGCGCTCATCGCCGCCCTCCCGAAGAACGAGGCGTGGGCGAAGCAGCGCGGCAAGGTGCGCGCGTACGCGAAGACCCTCATCGAGCGTGAGGAGAAGCTCGCGCGCGAGCACGAGGGCGACGAGGTCGTGCACCCGGCGGCGCTCGAGGCCCAGCTCGCGGAGCTGCTGCCGCGCGACACCGTGATGGTCCAGGAGAGCTCGACCGCGCGCACCACGCTGATGCACTTCGGCCACGACGCGATGACGTGGACGCGCAGCGGCGGCGGCTCGCTCGGCTTCGGCGTGGGCGCGGCCATCGGCGCGAAGATCGCCGTCGGCCGTGAGAAGCCGGTGGTGCTCCACCTCGGCGACGGCGCGCTCGGCTACAGCGCGATGGGCTTCTGGACGATGGCGCGCTACAACACCGCGATGCTCATCGTGGTCTCGAACAACGAGAGCTACCAGATCGTCCGCCACAACTGGGCGCGGCAGATGCCGGACAGCAAGATGGTGCGCGACGGCAAGTATCCGGGGCTGATGCTCGGCTCGCCGATGGTCGACTACGTCGGGCTCGCGGCCTCGCAAGGCATCGAAGGCGAGAAGGTCGCGAAGTCGAAGGACCTCGGCGTCGCACTCCGGCGTGGCCTCGAGCGCGCGTTCGAGCAGAACAAGCCGTACTTGCTCGACATCTCGGTGCAGCGCGAAGGCGTGGGCGCGGAGGCGACGTGGGACCAGGAGTGGGAAGTCTAGGAGCCGAGCTCCCGGCGGACCTGGTCCTTGTCGAAGCCCGCGAGCTCGAGCTGACGCAGGATCAGCCCGACGTGCTTCTTCGTGAGGTCCTGGGGGCCGTGCCCGGGGAGCGTGATCTTCACGCCGGCGCGCTCGTAGAAGATGTGGCCGGTCTTGCCCCCGGTCAGCAGCGTGAAGCCGTGGTCCCGCAGCCAGCGCTCCATGTCCCGGCGGTTGACCTGGTTGGGCACGCGTCGATCACCCTCGCTGCCGGATGGTACACTCCAGCCACTTTTCCCGGAGGTCAACGGCCATGAGCGACGACAAGCAGCTCTTCAGCGCGAGCCTCGCCAAGGACGCCGTCTACAAGACCGGGCTCCGCAGCTTCATGGAGTACCGCGACCTCGGCGTGGAAAAGGCGACGCACGGGCAGTTCCGCGCGCACACGATCCGGATCAAGAGCGAGGCGAAGGGCGAGCCGCACGACATGCACACGACCGGCCTGCACCGGCACCTGTGCGACTTCCAGATGTTCTACGTGCTCAAGGGCTGGATGCGCTTCGTCTACGAGGGCCAGGGCGAGCACACGTTCCGCGCGGGCGACTGCGTGGTGCAGCCCGCGGGCATCGTGCACAACGAGCTCGAGTGCTCGGACGACGTGGAGATCCTGGAGATCTACTCCCCCGCGGTGCACGAGACGAAGGTGGTCGACAAGCTCCCGGAGGCCGTCGCCGCCGCGCGCTGACCGCTACGCCGCTTTCGCCTGCGCGGGCGGGTGCTTCAGGAAGCTCCCCGTGAAGACGACGGAGTTGGGCGACACGACGACGCGCCCCGTCGGCTCCAGCGTGTCGGGACTCAGCTCGCGCAGGCGGATGCGGACCATGCCGATCTCGATCACCTCGCCGTGCACGTAGCCGAACGGCCCCTGCAGGCTCACGCGGTCGCCCATGCGAATGCCGTTGGGCGACATCATCGAGAAGTAGCCCGCCACCGACAGGATCACGTTCTGCAGCGCGAAGGCCACGCCCGCTGCGGCGAAGCCGAGCGCCGTCACCAGCGCCGTGAGCTCGCTGGTGAAGTGGAACACGAGCACGAGCACCACCGCCGCCCCCACCGCGATCTTGCGCGCGCGCAACAGGAGCCGCTTGCGGTACGGGTCCTGGACGTACCGCTCGAGCGCGGCGCGCGACACGACGGCGCCGAGCGCGATCGCGCCGAGCCCGATCACCACGCCGACGAGGCCGAGCCCGAGCTCCTGCAGGCCGCGCCGCGTCTCGCGGTCGATGGCGCGCTGCCAGATGCGGATGTCGTTCTCGAAGCGGCGGAGCAGCGCCGACTCCGCGCGCAGGGGGACGAGCAGGGCGCCGAGGTGCTTGAGATGCTCGAGCTCACGACGGAACGTCGCCTGATCGGTCACCGCCGCCGTGCTCACCGCGCCGACCTGCTCGCGCAGCCGGCGCGAGAGCTCGCGCACGAGCGTGCGTGTGGCCTCGACGCGCGTCTCCACGTCGTGGGCGAGCAGGTCCGTGCCGATCGTCAGCTGGGACAGGCTCGCCCGCGCGCGCTGCAGCGCGAGGAGCCTGCTGACGGCGCTCCACGTGCCGGGCTCCGACGACGCGGCGGTCGACGCGGCCGACGTCGTCGGTGCGGTCGTCGCCGCGGGCGCGGTGCGGGGCGATGCCTGCGGCGGCGCCGAGGCGTTCAGCTCGGGGACGCTCTCCTGCAGCGCCTGAATCTGCTGCAGGAGATCCGTCTCCCCCGAGCCGAGCGCGGACTCCGACTGCTCGAGGTTGGCGAGCAGCTCGAGGCGCAGCCGGTCGAGCTCCAGACGGTTCAACGCGCGCGTGAGGTCGCGCTCGACGGGCTCGCGTCGCGCGGCGGGGGTCGTGCGCGCCTTCTCGCGCAGCAGCGCGACCTGACGCTCGTCCTCGCGGATGGCGGCCTCGAGCTTCGTGCGCCGCTCCGCGCGCCGCGTCGCCGGTGGGGCTTGGGGAGTGTCGCCGGCCGACGCGTCCGCCGGCGCGGGCTCCGCCAGCAGCGCGCCCTGCGCGCGCGCGGCGTCGAACGCGCGCTGCAGCGCGCGCACGATGGTGGGCTCGTCGTCGCGCGCGGGCAGGACGATCGCCGCTTCGCGCGCCGTCTGCATCGCCTGACGCGCCTGCTGGTACCACGCGAGCGCCCGCTTGAGATCGTCGAGGATCTCCTCGCCCGTCGGCAGCGCGGCCGGCGCGGAGTCCTCCGCGCGGACGCCGCCGGCGACACACAGCAGCAGGAGCAGCAGCACCGCCCCCACGGTGCGCAGACGGATCCCGGACATAGCCGCGACGGAGTTGCAAAGGCGACGCCGACGGCGCGCCGTGATGGTCGGCACGCTCCCTGCACCGCGACGCGCGCTTCCAACGGTGCTAGCATCCGCCTCACGCCGGTCGACAAGGAGAGTCCAGATGGGCACGGTCCTCGGAGGCGAGCTGCTCGCGCAAGCGCTGAAGTCCCAGGGCGTCGACACGATGTTCTACGTGATGGGCGGCCCGATGCTCGAGACGGAAGCCACGTGCATCAAGCTCGGCATCCGCGCGATCGACACGCGCCACGAGCAGGCCGCGGCGCTCGCCGCGCACGCGTGGGGCCGCGTGATGCGCAGGCCCGGCGTCGCGATGGGCTGCTCGGGCCCGGGCGCGACGAACCTCCTCACCGGTGTCGCGAACGCCTTCACCGACGCGGCACCGCTCGTCGCCATCGGCGGCGCGAGCCCGCGCGTGTCGCTCGGCATGGAAGCGTTCCAGGAGATCGACCAGCTCTCCGTGTTCAAGCCCGTGACCAAGTGGGCGGAGCGGATCTACGACGCGCGCCGCATCCCGGAGATCGTCGCCACCGCGTTTCGCCAGGCGACCACCGGCCGCCCGGGTCCCGTGTACCTCGATCTGCCCGGCGACATCCTCGGCGAGAAGGTCGACGAGGAGCGCGTGAAGTTCCCGCCCGCGTGGCAGACGCTGCCGCGCCCGCGCGGTGACGAAGGCGCGATCAAGGAAGCGATCGCGCTGCTCTCGAAGGCGGAGCGGCCCGTGATCCTCGGCGGCAGCGGCGTGTGGTGGTCCGACGGCGCGAAAGCGTTCCAGGCGTTCGTCGACGCCTCCGGCATCCCCTTCTACACCACGCCGATCTCGCGCGGCACGGTGCCGGAAGACCACAAGCTTTCGTTCCTCAACGCGCGCAGCACGGCCTTCAAGGAAGCGGACGTCATCCTGGCGGTCGGCACGCGCTTCAACTGGGTGGTGCAGTTCGGCGCGCCGCCGCGCTTCGCCGGCGACGTGAAGGTCATCCACGTCGACATCAACGGCACGCAGCTCGGCTGGAACCGCGCGGTCGACGTGCCGATCATCGGCGATGCGCGCGCGGTCCTCGAGCAGCTCACCGAGGAAGCGAAGGGCAAGCTCGATCCGAAGAAGTACAACGCGTGGACGGGCAAGCTGCGCGTGATCGACGCGGAGAAGAACGCGGACGCCGAGAAGGCGATGTCGAACGACAACGTGCCGATCCATCCCCTGCGCCTCTGCAAGGAAGTGCGGGACTTCCTCAAGCGCGACGCGATCCTCGTCGTCGACGGCCAGGAGATCCTCAACTTCGGCCGGCAGTCGATCCCGACGTTCACGCCGGGCCATCGCCTCAACTCCGGCGCGTTCGGCACCATGGGCGTGGGCCTGCCGTTCGGCAACGGCGCCAAGGTCGCGAAGCCGGACAAGCAGGTGCTCGTGCTGCACGGCGACGGCTCGTTCGGGATCAACGCGATGGAGATCGACACGGCGGTGCGCCACAACATCCCGGTCGTGGTCGTGATCTCGAACAACGGCGGGTGGACCGCGAACACGCAGTGGCAGCTTCCGCTGCCGAAGCCCGGCCGCAACCTCGGCCACACGCGCTACGACAAGATGGCGGAGGCCCTCGGCGCCAACGGCGAGTTCGTGGAGAAGCCGGATCAGATCCGGCCGGCGCTCGAGCGCGCGTTCGCGTCCGGCCGTCCGACGGTCGTCAACGTGATCACCGACGATCAGGCGCGCGCGCAGACGGTGCGGTTCAGCGCATACACGACTTGATGTGACATGGGGGGCGCGAGACGCGCCCCCCAAGCTCCCCGCGCTGCGCGCCACGGCACAGCCGTGTCGCTCCGCGAGTGCCGGAGGAACAGGTGGCCAAAGCTCTCGACGGCATCCGCGTGCTGGATCTCACCATGTACGAGGCGGGGCCGAGCTGCACCCAGATGCTCGGGTGGCTCGGCGCCGACGTCATCAAGATCGAGCCGCCCAGCGGCGAGCAGGGCCGCACCGCGCTCTCCGACAAGCGCGGCGAGGACGCGTGGTTCTTCCTGCTGCTGAACTCGAACAAGAAGGGCGTCACGCTCAACCTCAAGGCCGAGAAGGGCCGCGCGATGTTCCGCGAGATGGCGAAGAGCGCGGACGTCGTGGTCGAGAACCTCGGGCCGGGCGCGCTCGAGCGGCTCGGCCTCGGCTGGGAGGCGCTGCACGCGCTGAACCCGCGGCTGATCCTGGCGTCCGTGAAGGGCTTCGGCAGCACGGGGCCGTACGCCGAGTACAAGAGCTTCGAGTGGATCGCGCAGGCGATGTCCGGGTCGATCGCCCTGACCGGCCATCCCGACGGCCCGCCCACGAAGGCCATCGGCGGCCTCGCCGACACCGGCGCGGGATTGCACGCGGCCATCGGCATCCTCGCGGCGATCATCCAGCGGCAGGCGACGGGCGTGGGCCAGCGCCTCGAAGTCGCGCAGCAGGACTCGGTCGTGAACCTGCTGCGCATCCACCTGCGCGACACGTACGCCAACGGCGGCAAGCCGGTGCCCCGCCAGGGCAACACGTCGGTGAACGCGGCGCCGTCGAACATCTACCGCTGCCGGCCGTTCGGCCCGAACGACTACGTCTTCATCCACTGCGCGACCGTCGACATGTGGAAGACGCTCTGCGAGACGTGCGGGCGTCCGGAGTGGGGCGACGATCCGCGCTTCGGCGACCGGCGCGACCGGGTGAAGTACATCGAAGAGATCGACGCGATGATCACCGCGTGGACGGAGAAGCACACGAAGCACGAGGCGATGAAGATCCTCGCGGGCCGCGGCGTGCCGTGCGGCGCCGTGCTCGACTCCGCGGAAGTCATCACGGACGAGCATCTGAAGCAGAAGGGCTTCATCGTGGAGCTGGAGCACCCGCGCCGCGGCAAGTTCCCGATGCCGGGCAACCCGGTGCGGATGGCGGACTCGCCGACGGAGATCGTCCGCGCCCCCCTGCTGGGCGAGCACAACGCGGAGGTCTACGGCAAGCTGCTGTCGATGGACGCCGCGTCGCTGGAGGCGCTCAAGCGCGACGGGGTGATCTAATGAGTCGCATCGCGGGCATGTAACGAGACAACACCATGGAGCTCGACCCTCATCCGATCTCCGGCGCTTGGGACTACGGCTTCAGCCTAGATCGTCACATCCGTAGTAGCGAGTTCTTGGGCTACAACGAGTACGGTCATCCACATTTCAATACCGAGCGGACAGAGATCGGCGAACTGCTCTATAGACTCAAGTACAGAGGCGACGAGGCAGCAGTAAACCCGATCGCCGAAGCGGCGTCCGCTTTCATACGAACCTGGAAACCCGGGATCGAGGTTATCGTTCCCGCTCCCCCAAGCAAAGCGCGCCCCAAGCAGCCCCTTTTCCAGATTGCGGATGAGATTGGAAAATTGCTCGGGACTCCGGTCGACAAAACGAGCGTCCGAAAGACATCCGCCACGCCCGAGCTGAAGAATCTCGACCAGACGAAGCGCATCGAAGCTTTGGCAGGCGCGCACAGCATCGAGGGGCAAGCTCTCAGCGGCCGGCGTGTTCTCCTTTTAGATGATCTATACCAGTCTGGAGCTACGCTGAACGCAATCACCATTCTCCTAAAGGGAGCCGGAGGCGCAGCGGCGGTATTCGCCTTGGCTCTGACTCGAGCTCGGAAATGGTAGAGGAAGCCGTATTCCTAGGCGGATCGAGGCGCGTCGCTCGTCTGCCCAGCAACGTCAAGATCAGACTCGATGAGCTCATCGCGCGACACCTTTGGATGTACGTTGGTGACGCGAATGGCGCAGATCGAGCGCTTCAACAGCACCTAGCGGACCGAGCTTACGAACGGGTCAAGGTCTATGCCGTCAGAGGGATGCTCAGAAACAACGTTGGGCGCTGGTCCGTCTGTTCTGTCGACCCGCCGCCAGGCGCCCGAGGATTCGATCTGTATTCCGTAAAGGATGTACAGATGACGAACGCTGCTTCATATGGGTTGATGCTCTGGGACGGAAAGAGTCGCGGCACTCTTGAGAATGTCCGCCGCCTATTAACTCAAGAAAAGCCGGTTGCGCTGTACCTTGCGCCTGCGCGCCGATTCATTAGCCTAAAGTCGACAGACGATTTGAGGAAGATAGGTGTCGGCTCACCGCGGGAGTCTCGCGACCAAACCGGCTTCCACTTCGGAGCCCACACGACCGCGGGCACCGAGACCGCTCCCCGGACGACTGCCCGGTCTCAGGATGACGCTCTTAAGGAAATCTTCTCCGCGATAGGCCAAGCGCTAGAGGCAATTCAGTGTATTGAGATGGACCTCGTGAGCCTCTACGTAGTCGACGCAGTCCGCTCGGGCAACTCTTCGCTACGGGAAGAGGCGATTCAGATGGCCGACGCTTGGGATGCAAAGACATTCGGAAGCCTAGTGCGGCCCTTGCTCGACTCTCCCCACATTCCAAGCGATATGAAACGCTTTCTCGAAGGACTCAGGCACCAGCGCAATCATTTGGTCCACCGGTATTTCAAGGATAAAGGGGCTCAGTTACACACCGCAGAGGGACGGAGGACTGCCGAAGAAGAGCTTCGCCGACTGTTGCGCGATCTGCGACTTTGCCGAGACGTCGTCCATAGCAGCGCGATTGATCTGGCAACAGAGGTCGGCGTAACCGAAGCGATGATTGCAGCAGAGTACGACAAGATGCACGCCCGGCTGATCCAACGATAACTTAATAGGCCCGCCGCCGCTTCATTGCGTGCGTTCCGACTGCGGGACGTCACGGGAGTCGCGTCCACGCTCTTCGCCATCGCACTCCCGATGGCAGCAGAGTGCGTGATGCTAGCGCTTCGGCAGGTCGAGGATGTGGCGGTCGGGGACGACCGCGAGGAACTCGCCCTCCATCACCGGCGTCTCGCCGCGGCGCACGGTGACCTTGACGAAGCGCTTCTTGCCCTCGCTGCGCGTCACCGTCGCCTCGGCCTCCAGCCGCTCGCCCGCCACCACCGGCCCGAGGAACTTCGTCTCCGCGCTCGCCAGCACCACCGTCGGCTCGTTCACCGCCAGCATCGCCGCGTAGTCCGCGAGGCCGAACGTGAAGCCGCCGTGCACGAGGCCGCGCGTGTCCGCCGCCATCTCGGGCCCGGCTTCGAGCGCCACGCGCGCGAAGCCGGGACGCAGCTCTTCCGGCGTGCCGCACAGCGCGGGCGAGATCGTCTCGTGAGTGCGCGGTGTCGAGCTCATAGCAACCCCATCGCTTTCCGGTAGGCCTCCTGCACTTCGGGCGGCTGCCCGGCCTGGAACACGAACCCGTCGGGAAGCAGCACGCCCGGCGTGGACTGCCCCTCGCGAATGTACTCGTCGCGCCGCATCCCCTCGACGTACCGTTTCCGGTTGATGATCGGCAGCGTCACGCACTCATTCAGCGCGGGATCGCGCACAAGGCCTTTCGGCTCCCCGCCCCGCGCCACGAGCTCCATCTGCTCGGTCAGCTCGCGGCGCATCGCGATCACCCCGCGGTCGCTCTCGCCGAGATGCTCCTGCGTGCGATCCGAGACGGCGCCCTGCCCCACCCACGCCACGAAGTCCTGGTTCATCACGTGCGTGGTGATCCACCGACCCGTCGCCGGGTCCTTGATCGGCCCGTACCAGTAGGGGATACGCTCCTGGCGGTACGGCTCCATCTCGATCGGCACGCGATCGAAGAACCAGCCCACGCTCAGCATGGTGGTGTCGTCGATCGGCACCCGCCACTCGAAGTGCGCGCCCGTGAACAGGCAGTTCGGCCAGAGGCACGTGCGGCCGACCGTCCACAGCTCGCTGTCTTCCGGCTGCCCTTCGAGGATGCGGCGATACGTGAAGCCGTACGCGAACTCGTCGAACGCGATCTTCAGGTGCGTCGGCGGCTTCGGGCCGCCCGCGGCGCGCAGCGCGCGCGACCAGTTGCCGTGCAGCCACTCGAAGTGCACGGGGTCGATCGAGTTCTCCTGCGCCTGAAGCCAGTTGCACGGGATCTCGGCGAACACGACCTGCACGAAGCCGTTCTGCCACGTGAACGGCTCCCACGTCGGCACGAGCGGCGCGGGCTCCGGCCCGAGATACGCCCACACGAGCCCGGCCTTGGCCTCGGCGCGATACGCCTTCACGCGCACCTTGTCCTTGAACCGCGCCTCCGGGCGCGCGATCTCCTCGAACGGCTGCGCGAGGCACGCGCCCGTCTCGCCGTACATCCAGCCGTGATAGTTGCAGCGCAGCCCGCACTCCTCGACGATGCCGTACGACAGATCCGCGCGGCGATGCGCGCAGTGGCGGTCGAGCAGGCCGTAGACGCCGCGCGTGTCGCGATAGAGCACCAGGTCTTCGCCGAGCAGGCGCACCGCCTTGATCGGCGTCTCTTCCAGCTCCGCCACCGCGGCGATCGGCATCCAGTACCGCCGGAGTAGCGCGCCCATCGGCGTGCCGGGCCCGACTTCGGTCAGCGCGCGATTCTGCTCGGCGCTCAGCACGTGTCCATCTCCCCGAACAGCTCGACCTTCCAACCGAGCGCGAGCGAGCTCAGGAAGCGGAAGCCCGCGGCGAGCGCGTACCGCTCGTCGGTCTCGGTGTCACCGATGTGATAGCAGGTCGCGTCGGGAAAAAGCGCGCGCAGCTCCTCCAGCCGATGCTTGAGCACCGTGAAATCGGCGTCGATCCCGAGCCCGACCCACAGGTCTTGCTGGTGACTGATCGGACGATCGGAGCAGCTCCCCACGACGTACCCGAGGCGCTTGGCGACGCGGACGAGCTCGACCGGCACGATGCCCGGCGGCTCCCCCACTTCGAGCGTGCCGTCGATGTCGAAGCTGATCAGCGTCACCGCGCTCACGGCAGCCCCGCTCCCGGCACGTCGACGCGCACCGCTTCGATCCGGCCGTCGCGCTTCTCCGCCATCGCCGGCCCGCTGCCGGTGTTGGTGAGCACGAACAGCGTGCGCCGGTCGTCGCCGCCGAGCATGCACGCGAAGCTCGGGCGATCGCCGGTGGCGATCGTCCGCTCGATCCGTCCGCCGTCGAGCACGCGCAGCACGCGCGGGTTGCGCGCATCCGCCACCCACACCGCGCCTTCTTCGTCGAGACAGATGCCGTCGGGGAAGCACGCGTCCGGGAGCTGGGCGAACACGCGGCGGCCGGACAGCGTGCCGTTCTCGGCGACGTCGAACGCGGTCAGCCGATGCCCTTGCGTCTCCGCGACGATGAGCGTGCGCCCGTCCGGCGTGATCACGGTGCCGTTCGGAAAGAGCAGCTCGTCGGCGGCGAGGATCACCGTGCCGTCGGGATCGACGCGCACGATGCACGTCGCTCGCATCGGCTCGCCCTTGTGCCGGTCGTAGCCGAAGTTGCCGACGTACGCGCGCCCCCTGGCGTCGACCACCATGTCGTTGCACGGCGCGGGCGCGAACGGCGAGAGGTCGGCGACCACCTTCAGCTTCTTGCCGTCGAGCCGCAGCAGCGTGCGGTCGAGCATGGAGACGATCAGGAGCGTGCCGTCCGGCCGCCAGCCGAGGCCCGACGGACGGTTCGGCACTTCGGCGACGACGTCCATGTAGCCGGAGATGTCGACGGTGAGCACGCGGTGCGAGTAGAAGTCGGAGAACCACAGCCGCCCGTCGTGCCAGCGCGGCGCCTCCGGAAACGTCAGCCCGTCGACGATCAGATCCAACTATCGGCCCCTGCTTTGCCTCGGGATCAACTGCTCCAGCGTGATGCTTCGACGGCGCTTCTCCAATGCCCTCAAGCCTTTCCGGATCTCTGCCATCAACTCTGGATCCGAGGCGATCGCGCGGGTTTCCTTCCTGGCCTCGTACTCCGCCCTAGTTGACCGCTTCGAGTGCGGACGCGGATCGCCCATCAGCCGCAGCACCCGCCCGCGATCGGCGCCGGCGGCAGCACGCGATCCGGCTCCCAGCCCCACGGGCGCGGGCCCCAGTCCGGCGTGAAGGTCTGGCCCCGCTTGAGCGTGAGGAACGGCACGAACGCCTTCGACACGCGCAGCTTCGCGCCGAGCGTGTCGGTCACCGTCCAGTCGCCGTCGCGCAGGTCGAGCACCGAGACGTCCGCCTGCCGTCCGACCGCGAGGCTGCCGAGGCGGCCCTGCTCGCCGAGCGCCTTCGCGGGATTCGCGGTCGACATCGTGATCACCTGCCCCAGCGTGAAGCCGAGCCCGAGGAAGCGCGTCATGATCTCGACCATGCTGTGCACGGTCTCGAGCCGGCCGGGAATCGTCAGGTCGGTGCTGATGCAGTGCGGGATCAGGCCCTGGTCGATGCACCGGCGCCCCACGTCGAAGCTGAAGTTCTTACGGCCGTGCGCAGTGTCGAGCCAGACGCCGCGCTGCGCGGCGTCGCGCGCCTCGGGCACCAGCTTGCCGTTGGCGTCGATGACACCGCCGGGATTCGCGGTGAAGTAGTGCGTGAGGATGTCGCCTTCGTCGAGCAGCGGGAGCAGCGCGTGGATGACTTTCGGGTCGTAGCGCTTCTCGGTGTCGCCGATGTGGACCATGAGCTTGACGCCGCTCTCGCGGGCGGCGCGCTTGGCGAGCTTCGGCATCTCCATGCCCATGATCTCGAGCGCGGGCGACACCATGCGCGCCTTGATTCCGCGGATCAGCCCGCGATACTGCGCGACGGTCTCGAGCGTCGCGTCGAGGTCGACGCTCGCCTCCGCCACGATGTCCGGGAGCGTGGCGAGCCCTGTCGAGCAGATGTGCAGGAACGGGATGACCTCGGTGTGGCAGCTCGGCAGGATGTGCCGGGGGAAGCCGCCGAAGGTCGCCGCGCCCGCGCTGCCGGCGTCCACCAGCGTCGTCACACCCGAATACACGCCCGCGAGGTCCGGATGGACGCCGCTCTTGTTGAACCCGTCGAAGACGTGCGCGTGGAGATCGATCAGCCCGGGCACCACCAGCTTGCCGGGGACCTCCACGGTGCGCGCGGCCTCGCTCGCCGGGATGTCGGGGGCGACCCTGGCGATCGCGGTGCCCTGAATCGCGACGTCCATCGGCCCGTCGACCCCGATCGACGGATCGACGACCCGTCCGCCCTTCAGCACCAGATCGAGCATGCGTGCCTCCCGTGGCCGCATGGTACCCGATGTAGACTGACCACCATGACCGAAGACCTCGATCCGTCCGAAGATTTCGCCACGATGTTCGCGCAGCACCAGGCCGGCCGCTCCCTGGAAGTGGGCCAGACCGTCAAAGGCCGCGTCATCCTCATCGCCGCCGAGAACGTCTTCGTGGACGTCGGGGGCAAGGGCGAGGCGTGGATCGACCGCGCCGAGCTCACCGACGACGAGGGCAACCTCCGCGTCGCCGTCGGCGACGAGGTCGAGGCCACGGTCGTCTCGACCCGCGAGGACATCCGCCTCTCGACGAAGCTGCAGCGCGGCGCGCAGGCGCGGGCGGCCATCAGCATGGCGGCGGACAGCGGGATGCCGGTCGAGGGCCGCGTCGCCGCGGTCATCAAGGGCGGCTACGAGGTCACCGTCGGCGGCCTGCGGGCGTTCTGCCCCCACTCGCAGATGGAGCTTCGGCGGGTCGAGAACGCGGAGGACTACGTCGGCCGCGTGCTCGAGTTCCGGGTGACGAAGTTCAGCGAGGGCGGCCGCAACATCGTGATCTCGCGCCGGCAGCTCCTCGAAGAGAAGGCCGCGAAGGACGCGGAGGAGACGCGCAAGAAGATCGCGGTCGGCGCGGTGCTCCCCGGCATCGTGTCCGGCGTGCCGGACTTCGGCGCCTTCGTCGACCTCGGCGGCGTGCAGGGCCTGGTGCCCGTCTCCGAGATCGCGCACAGCCGGGTCGGCCGCCCGTCGGACAAGCTGCGGATCGGCGAGGCGGTGACCGTGAAGGTCATCCGCATCGACGAGGAGAAGGGCAAGATCACGCTGAGCCTCAAGGCGCTCGACGGCGATCCGTGGGTCGCGGTGCCGACCACGCTGCGCGAGCGCCAGGTCGTGCGCGCGCGCGCCGTCCGCGCCGCGGAGTTCGGCGTGTTCGTCGAGCTCCTCCCGGGCGTCGACGGCCTGCTGCATACAAGCGAGATCCCGCGGCATCGGCAGACCGAGATCCGCGAGGCCGCGGCCGCGGGCGCGGAGATCACCGTGATGATCCTCGCGATCGACATGCAGAAGCGCCGCGTGTCGCTCGCGCTCGCTCCCGACGACGCGGTGCCGGGCGCCGAGATCGAGTCGAACGTGAGCGTGGGCGCCGTGCTCACCGGAACGGTCGAGCGTCACGAGAGCTTCGGCGTCTTCGTGCGGCTCGGCCCTGGTCAGACGGGGCTGATCCCCACCGCGGAGCTCGGCAGCACGCGCGGCGGCGATCCGCGGAAGGCGTTTCCCGTCGGCAGCGAGCTCAAGGTCGCCGTGCTGTCGATCGAGGAGAACGGGCGACGCATCCGCCTGTCGGTGACCAAGGCGGTCGAGCAGGAAGAGCGTGCCGAGAGCCAGTCCTACCAGCGCGAGCCGGCGCCCAAGGGCGGCGGGTTCGGCATGACACTCGGCGAGAAGTTCCGGCAGGCCCGCCGGAGCTGACGATCGCCGCGGCGCGCCGGCTCCTCCGGGCGCTGGCCGTCGCCGCCGCGCTCCTGCCGGCGCTCGCGCTCGCGCACGAGCGCGTGTCCGTGCCGCCGCTTCCGAGCGTTGGAGGCGACGCGATCCCCGCCACGCTGACGATCCCCGAGGGCCCCGGCCCCTTCCCCGCGGTGGTCGTCGCGCACGACTGCAGCGGGCTCGGCCCGGCCTCGAGCGGCGCGCCGGGGCGCTGGGCCCGCGAGCTCCAGCAGCGCGGCTACGCGACGATCCTCCCCGACAGCTTCTCGACGCGCGGCTTCCCCGACGGCATCTGCACGAATCCGTCACCCGGACGGCTGAGCGTCAACGCGCCGAGCCGCGCGGCGGACGTCTACGCCGCGCTCGCGTTCCTGCGCACGCTGCCGCGGATCGACGGCACGCGCGTCGGGCTGATCGGCGGCTCGCACGGCGGCGCCACCGCCGTCGCCGCCATGCTGGCGCCCGAAGCGGAGTCGTCCCCGCTCGCGGCCGAGAAGCGCCACGGGTTCGCCGCGGCGGTCGCGCTCTATCCCTCGTGCGCGCCGGGCGCACGCACCTGGCAGACGACGACGGGGATCTACACGCCGATCGCGCCGTTCTACATCCTCACGGGCAGCGCCGACGACTGGACGCCGGCCGCGCCCTGTCAGGCGCTCGCGCGCGCCGCGCAGCAGGCGGGCCATCCGGTGTCGATCAAGGTCTATCCCGGCGCGCACCACGCGTTCGACAGCGATCGCCCGCTGCGCTACGTCCCGCACCGGATCAACGCGAACGCGCCGGGCGGGCGCGGCGCGACCACGGGCGGCGATCCCGCGGCGTGGGCGGATGCGATCAAGGAAGTGGTGGCGTTCTTCGGCCGCCACCTGAAGAGCGACGCCCGCTAGATCACCTTCTCGGCGCGGAGCGCGTCGATCTGCGCCGCCGACATGCCGAGCAGCCCGGACAGGATCTCGTCGGTGTGGCGGCCCATCGCGGGGCCCGCGTGCGTCACGCGCCCCGGCGTGCGCGAGAGCTTCGGCACGACGCCCGGCTGCGCGAAGCTGCCCAGGCCTTCGACCGGCACGTCGATGATCATCTCGCGCGCCTTGTAGTGCGGGTCCGCGAAGATGTCCGCCATGCTCATGATCGGCGAGTGCGGGATGTCCGCGTCGAGCAGCGCCTTGATGCACTGCTCGAACGGCCGCGCCTTGAACCACGCGGTCATGAGGTCGATCACTTCGGGGATGTGCTTCGGGCGCTCGCTCGCGTCGGCGAAGCGCGGCTCCTTCGGCAGATCGGGCTGGCCGATCATCGCGCACACGCGGTTGAACAGGTGCTGCGCGGGCGTCGTGAACACGATCCATCGGCCGTCCTGCGTCTCGAACGCGCCGCCGGGCCAGCCCGCGTGCTGCACGCCGCCGCGCTCGCGCACGACCTGCTGGCGCCCGTAGAACGTCGTCGAGTACTCCATGATCCGGAACGCGGATTCGTAGAGCGCGGCGTCGATCCACTGCCCTTCGCCGGTGCGGTCGCGGTGGCGGAGCGCCGTCATCACGCCGAACGCGGTGAAGAGCCCGGTCATGTAGTCGGGATAGACGGGCGTCGGGCGCGCGGGCGGGCGGTCCGCGTGGCCGTTGACGTACCACGTGCCGCCGAACGCCGAGCCGATCGCCGCGTAGCCCGGCCCCTGGTTGAGCGGCCCCGTCTGGCCGAACGCGGTGATGCGCGCCATCACGAGGTCGGGCTTGATCGCGTGCAGGTCCTCCCACCCGAGGCCCCACTTCTCGAGCACGCCCGGCCGGAAGTTCTCGAGCACGACGTCGCACTGCCGCACGAGCCGCTTCACGATCTCCTGGCCCTGCGGCAGGTGGAGATCGAGCGTCATCAGCTTCTTGTTCCGGTTGTCGACGGCGAACCAGTACGAGTGACCGTCCTCGCTGGGGCCGAGGCGGCGCAGGTCGTCGCCGCGCCCGGGCATCTCGGTCTTGATGACCTCGGCGCCGAACTCGGCCATCAGCGTGCCGCAGAACGGCCCCGCGACGACCTGCGCGAGCTCCAGGACGCGAATGCCTTCCAACGGCGGCCGGACGTCCGTCATGGGGGCGGAGTCTAACACTCCGCCATCCGGCCCGGCGTATCATGCGGCGATGGGAGCTCGGACCGGCCAGGCCTACGTCGAATCGCTGCGGAAGAACACCCCGCGCGTGTACCTGGGCGGCCGGCTGATCGCGGACGTGACGGCCGAGCCGCTCTTCCAGGAGCCGATCCGCGCGATCGCCGAGCAGTACGACATGGCCCTCGACCCCGCGTACCGCGACGTCATGACGTACGCCTCACCGACCACCGGCCAGCCGGTGTCGACGTCGTTCCTGGTGCCCTACTCGCGTGAAGACCTCGTCAAGAAACGCAAGCACTTTAAGCTGCGCGCCGACCACAACTTCGGCTTCATGGGGCGCTCGCCCGACTTCATGAACCAGTTCGTCACCGGCTGGGGCCTCATGGCGGATCGCTTCGCGCGCCAGGACCCACGCTTCGGCGCAAACGCCGTCCGCTATTACGAGTACGTGCGCGAGCACGATCTCTTCCTCACGCACATGCTCATCAACCCGCAGATCGACCGCTCGAAGACCTCCGCGCAGCAGGAAGATCCCTTCCTGCATCTCGGGCGCGTGCGCGAGACGGCCGACGGCATCATCGTGCGCGGCGCGAAGATGCTCGGCACGATGGCGCCGATCACCGAGGAGGTCGCGGTCATCCCCTTCGGCGGCGTGCCGCCCGGCGACGACGCGTACGGCCTCGTGTTCGCGATCCCGTCGAACGCGCCGGGGCTCACGTTCATCTGCCGCGAGACCGTGTCGCCGCTGCCGCGCTCGCGCTTCGATCACCCGCTGTCGAGCCGGTTCGAGGAGATGGACTGCATCGCGGTGTTCGACGACGTGCTGGTGCCGTGGGACCGCGTGCTCGTCGACGGCCGGCCGGGCAGCGGCGAGCTCATCAACACGCTGGGCTCCGACTTCGGGGCGCTGACGAACCTGCAGACCAACGCGCGGATGCTGAGCCAGATGGAGTTCTTCTGCGGGCTCGCGATGAAGCTCGCGGACGCCATCGGCATCACCGGCTTCCTGCACGTGCAGGAGAAGCTCGGCGAGATGCTGAGCCACATGGAAGTCGCGCGCGCGGTGTTCTACGGCGCGGAGGCGCTCGCACAGCCCGGCGCGGGCGGCGTGTGGCTGCCGGGCGGCCAGGGCCTGCGTGCGTTTCATCTCCAGAGCGGGAAGATCTACAGCCGGTTCGTCGAGATCGTGCAGTCGCTCGCAGCCGGCGGCTTCTTTTACGCGCCGGCGGAGGCCGACCTTGCCAATCCCGAGCTCCGGCCGATGATCGACAAGTTCGTGCGGGGCCGCGCGGGCGTCTCGGCCGAGGAGCGCATCGCGTTGTTCAAGCTCGCGTGGGACGTGACGGGCGAGAGCTTCGCACAGCGGATGCAGCAGTACGTGAAGTACTACTCCGGCGATCCGATCCGGCTCACCGCGGGCTTCTGGGCGCAGTACGACAAGAGCGCCTTGTTCGAGATGGTCGAGCGCGCGCTCGGCCGGCGTGACGGCCAGCCGATTCCGATCTCACCCGACCACGCCGTCGGCGCGGTGCCCTACCAGCCGGGCGACAAGGGCATGGCCGGTCACTACGCCGCGACGTCGATGCCGGAGAAGCGTTAACACGGCGCTACTTCGCTGACTCTCTGCGTCCCCCTTGTACGTCAGGCGTTGCACTTCTGCTGCTTGCCGCGGCGAGCGGACGACGCACTTGATAGTCGAGGACGCTTCTGACTACGTCAGCAGTGCTCTTCTCCAGCAGTTCCTTTCGAAGGCATTCGATTGCCGTCTGCATCACAAGCGAGCGATTCGCCTTCGTAAAGCCACCGCGCACCAAATCGTTGGCGACGTCGTCGATGAACTGCGCTTGGTCAGAATAGAGACTCACAGAAACGACGCGGTAGCCCTTCTCGCCGCTTGTAGCGCGTCGCTTAGTCTCGCGCTGTTCGGTTCGAGGCTTGCCAATCTGCGATCGTAAGTTCGGGCGCATAGGCACCTCCCACGCGTTCCATCGTAGCGCTTTATAAGTATTCGGAATCACTATCAAACCAAGTCACTATGTGGCGGTTATGAAGCGATCCGAACACTAGGGCTTGCGCTCGGCGCGGCGGGAGGGTACCGTTCTATCTAACCATTCGCATCGCCCCTGACTGGGCCCTCGACGGGTGCCGGTTGCGGCGGAGGATGCACCGGCGCTAATGACGCCGGGCGGGGCGGCGCCGTTGCTCGTAATTCCGCAGCGGAAACTCCCGAAGAATGGCGCTCGGGCCCGATTGCTCACGTTGTGACCGGAACCCTGTCCATCAAAGGGTCGCGTGAGACGGTCAGTGGGCATTCTTTTCGGGTCCAGGTGGAGTCGTCGATTTCGGTAGAACGGAGGCAAGTAGTGATTCAGGGCACATGCAAAAACGTGCCGGCAGTTCACGGGTGGCCCGAGCGCTTGTGATCTCCCTGGTAGTAACGTTCTTCGCATCGCCCCTGACTGGGCCCTCGACGGGTGCCGGTTGCGGCGGAGGATGCACCGGCGCTAATGTCGCCGGGCGGGGCGGCGCCGTTGCTCGTAATTCCGCAGCGGAAACTCCCGAAGAATGACCGCGGTGAGCGATCGGGTGAGGGATTACTCACACGGCCCGATTCAGCACCGCGACGCCGCAAGCTCGCCGCTCTTTCGGCGCGTCCGCACTATCGGCGTATTGTTAGGCGCCTGGAGAGTAGTCCGCGAGAACGGACTTTCTTCGCCGAATCAGCGAACTCGCTCGGAGGTGCGTTCATTCGAACCGAGTGCTCTCCGCCACCTCCGGCGCATTCAGACCGATTTGAAAAGCGGCCGCTTCGAGTTTGATCCACAAATCGGAATCCTCCAGCCCCGACCAGGAAAGAAACCTCGCCCGATCGTTGTGGCGACTTTGAAGAACCGCATAGTCCAACGCGCGATTCTTGATGTTGTCCAGGACACTCCCGTAATCCAGCAAATCCTTGCGACACCGACGAGCTACGGCGGAATCAAGGGCCGCGGGCGAGACGAAGCTGTTCTGACCGCATATGAGGCCGCCAATCAATCGGCGACGTTCTATCTTCGTTCGGATATCGCGGACTTTTTCACAGGCATCCCTCGGGAGAAGGTCCACACCTACCTGGCAACCTCGATCAGCGATCACGAGTTCCTACGCCTTTTTCGAAGCGCGACGGAGACCGAACTGTCGAACATGGCGCAGCTTCGGAGCGATCTCGACCACTTCCCTGTTCATGAGATCGGTGTCGCGCAAGGGTGTGCGCTATCGCCCTTGCTGGGAAATGTCCTCCTTAGCGAGTTCGACAAGAGCCTCAATGGTCGCGGGATCGTCTGTCTACGCTACATCGATGACTTTCTGATTCTGGGCCGGAATCGAAGGAGCGTTCTTCGGGCATTCGAGAGCGCACGAATACTACTCAACAACCTTGGCTTAAAGGCGTACGACCCACGAGAGCGGCCAGACAAAGCGGCTATGGGCGACGTAGACAGCGGATTCGATTTTCTTGGCTACAACGTTCGCCCCGGCATGATTCGACCCAGCCAGAAGTCACAAACAGCGTTTCGCAATCGCATTCAGCGCGCTGTCGCGGACGGCCGCCGAGACCTCCGCCGCACTTTCGATCAGCAGACCGCCCAGAATGGTCTCGCGTCAATCCTCTGCGACATCAGCAACGTCGTACGCGGATGGGGCCATTCCTTTGCACTCTGCAATTCGCGCGACATTACGTCCGATCTGGACGAATTCGTGGATCGGCAGATCAACGACCTTCTTCATCTGCATACCACGTTACGAAACCAGGCATCTGCCCTGACCGCACGACGCCTCATCGGAGTCCAGCTGTTAGAGGACATTCCCAATAAGCCATTCGTGCTTCGAATGCCGTAGGAAGCACCCCCGCTACATCGCGTACTTCGGCATGACCTCCGATATAAACAGCTCGATCGAGCGCATCGCCTGCTCGTGCGTCAGATCGCCCCACTGGAACGAGCACACGAAGTAGTTCGCGCCCGTCTCCAGGTACTCGTCCATGTACTCGCGCACCGCCGCCGGCGTGCCCGCCAGCGCGACGCCGCCCAGGCGATTCGGATGCGTGCCGCGCTTGACCTGGTCGAAGCGCTCGAGCTCCGCGTCGATGTCGCGCCGCAGCTCGCGCGTCGGGAGCCCCTGCGGCCGGTCGCCCACGAAGCCGAAGCCCGCGCCGTCCTTCGTCGCCATGAACTGCGTGAGGTTGCGCTTCTCCGCCTCGAGCCGGCGCGGCGCCGCGAGGTTCCAGCGGTACTTCTCCCACGCCGGCGTCGCGATCTTCAGCGCCTCCTCGTTGGTCTCCGCGACCACGAGGTGGACGACGAGGCCGATCATCGGCTCCTGCCCCTGCGCCGTCAGCGCGCCCGCGCCCTGGTGCTCCTCCCACGCGGCGCGGTAGCGCGGCACCGCGGCCGAGAGGCCGTCGAGCGAGCCCACGATGATCGTGTGCATGCCCTCCATCGCCGCCGTCACCGGATTGCGCATGTACCAGAGCGGCGGGTACGGCGTCTGCAGCGGGCGCAGGTACATCGGGAGCTTGTCGAAGCTGTGGAAGCGGCCCGCGTACGTGAGCTCGTCGTGGCTCAGCCCCTCACGGAGGATCGCGAGCGTCTCGAGGTAGCGCGCGTAGTTCGTCTCCGGATCCGCCTCCTGGCCCCAGAAGAACGCCTCCATCACGCCGCCGCGCCCGACGCCGATCTCGAGCCGCCCGTCGCTCAGGTGGTCGAGCATGCTGATCTCTTCGATCAGCCGGAGCGGATGGTGGAGCGGCAGCACGTACACGCACGGCCCGAAGCGCATCCGCCGGGTGCGCTGGGCGACCGCGCCGAGGAACACGTTCTGCGAGGGCGCCAGGCTGTGGATGGCGGGCGTGTGGTGCTCGGCGAGGTGGTAGGCGTAGAAGCCGGCCTGGTCGAGACGCTCGATCTGGATCAGGCGCTCGCGATAGATCCGGTCGAGCGTGAGGCCGGGCACCGGCTCGATGTGGTCGAAGACGCCGAATCTCAGGGCCATGCGACCTCCCCGCGCGCGTGGGACGGGACGTGTGCGCGGAGTCTACACCGGCGCCGGTGACCGGCGTCCGCTCAGGGATCCATCTCGCAGACGTTCGCCGTGCGGTTCCAGTAGCCGCCCCACAGCTCGCACGATCGCTGGTCCCGGTCGATCGACCCGGGCGACGCGTACGGATCGTAGGACACCCCGACGCCGCCCACCCCGACGCCGCAGGCGGCGGTGGTCAGCAGAACGCCCATTAGCAGCAGGACTCGGGTGCGCATGACGGGGCGGCCTCCTGCACCGCCGCTTCCACGTGTCGCAACGGGCGTGCCGCTCAGACGCGGGCCACCGCCGGGCGGCCGAAGAGCCCGTACGGGCGGACGCACAGCATCGCGATCAGCGCGATGTACGAGGCGATCGTGCTGAAGCCGCCGCCGAGCCAGGGGTCGACGTAGCCGGCGGCGAGGCTTTCGAGCACGCCGACGAGCAGCGCGCCGATGAGCGTGCCGCCGATGCTGTCCAGCCCGCCGATGATCACGATCGGAAAGACCTTCAGGCCGAGCAGCACCACGCCGAAGCCGCCGCCGACCACCGCGGTCCACGTGGTGGCCGCGAGCACGGCGATGACGCCCACCCCCGCCCAGGTCAGCGCGAAGTAGCGGTGCACGTCGATCCCCATCGCGGCGGCCACCTGCTGGTCGTCGGCGATCGCGCGGATCGCGAGGCCGGCGCGGCTGCCATGCACGCCCCACGTGAGGAGTCCGATGGCGAGCGCGGCCACGACGCCGGCCGCCAGCTTCTCCGGGGCGATGGGCAGAGCGCCGATGACCAGCGGCCCCTCGGGGATCGGCAACGGGAGGCGCCGCGGGACGCCGCTCAGCGTGATCGCCGCCACGCCGCGCAGCAGCGCGCCGAGGCCCAGCGTCACCATGATGAGCGCGATGACGGGACGGCCCACGAGCGGCCGGACGATCACATGATTGAACAGGACCCCGAGCGCGACCATCGCGGCGGTCGCGGCGAGGAGCGCGCCCGCCAGGCCCAGGCCGAGGACGTGCACGCCGGCGCCGAGGAGGCCGGCGGCGAGCATCACCCACTCCCCGAGCGAGAAGTTGATCATCTGCGACGCGCGGTAGACGATGACGAACGCGAGCGCCACCAGCGCGTAGACGGCGCCCGCGAGCGCGCCGTCCACGACGAGGATCAGGAAGTAGGTCAGCTCGGCACCCGCCGGGGGACGCCCGGCTCCGCGGCGTCGAACTCCCGGCACGCTTCGTCGCGCGTCATACCGGCACTCGCGGAGGGCCCGGATCTACGCCGGGCCCGGAGCGTGGGGGGATTGGGGGGTGCGTCTCGCACCCCTCATCTCAAATCGAAACTTCGACGAAGTTGCTGTTGAACGTCGAGGCGCCGGAGGGCGCCGCGCGATCGCTGGTGAGGACGTTGCAGCAGCCGCTCACGTCCGCCCCGTCCTCGTTCGGGCGATACCACGCGCCGTCCTTGATCGAGACCACGCCCGGCGCGATGCGGTCGGTCACGCGCGCCGGGACGAGCACGCTGCCCTGGTCGTTGAACACGCGCACGATCTGGCCGTTGACGATGCCGCGCGCGGCGGCGTCCGCGGTGTTGATCCAGACGTCGTCCCTGTCGGCGCGCGCCAGCGTCGGCTGGTTGCCGTGGATCGAGTGGGTCCGCGCGCGCGACTTCGGCGAGCAGAGCTGCAGTGGATGCTTCGGGTCCGGCGGGTCCGGGATCCACGTGGGAATCGGCGGCACCGGCCCCAGGCCGCACGGGCTCGGGTTCTCGGCGAGCCGCGTGGCGTAGATCTCGATCTTCCCCGACGGCGTGGTGAACGGATGGTTCTTCGGATCGCGGATCTCGCGCGCGAAGGCGACCGCGTCCTCCGGCGCCGGGAGCCGGGCGAGGCCGTGCGCGCGGAACGTCTCGAAGTCGTCGATGGTCTCGCGCGAGAGCTCGCGCAGCCATTCCTCCTCGCTCTTGTCGTTGTAGCCCTCGATCCCGAGGCGGGCGGCCAGGTCCCCGCAGATGTCGAGGTCGTTGCGGCACTCGTCCGCCGGCTCCACCGCCTGCTTCATGTAGAAGACGTAGTGGCCGCCGCCCGCCCACGGCGTGTGGAGGTCGTTGCGCTCCCAGAACGTCGTGGCCGGGAGCAGGATGTCGGCGTAGCGCGCGGTCGGCGTGGCGAAGTGGTCGTGCGCCACGATGAACTCGACGCGGTCCAGCGCGTCGAGCATCTTGCGCACGTTCGGGAGCTGGTTGAACAGGTTGCCCGCGACCGAGTAGATCATCTTGATGTCGGCGGGATAGCCGCCCGCCTTGCCCCGCGCGAGCAGGTCCGCCAGCAGCGACGCGGCGACGCGCGCGCCCGCGGGGTTCGTGCCCGCCGAGAAGGCCTTGATGCCGTTGCGGCCGGTGGCGCCATTGCTGACGCCCGTGTTGCCGCCCGCGATGCCGATGCTCCCGGTGATCGCGGCCAGCGCGTACGCCGCGCGGTGGAACTGCTCGCCGTGGATGGTGCGTCCCGGCGCGTAGCCGCAGTGCAGCGCGGCCGGCTTGCTGGTCGCGTACTCGATCGCCAGGCTCCGAAGCTTCTCGGCCGGGATCCCGCACAGCGGCGCCGCCCACTCGGGACTCTTGCGGATGCCGTCGCTCAGGCCGAGCAGGTACGAGCGGTACGACGCGTTCGCGGGCGCGCCCTTGGGCAGCGTCGCCTCGTCGAAGCCCTGCACGTACGTGTCGAGGAACGCCTGGTCGTGCAGCCCCTCGGTGACGATGACGTACGCCATCGCCATCAGCGCGGCGGTGTCGGTCGACGGCTTGATGAAGACGTGCTCGTCGGCGAGCGCGTGGCTGGTCTTCGTCACCCGCGGGTCGACGCAGATGATCTTCACGCCCTGGCGCTTGGCGAGCTTCAGGTACTCCATGGTCCCCGTGCCGAACGTGCCGTCGCCCGGGCTCCAGCCCCACATGAGGATGAGCTTCGAGTTCACGTAGTCGATCGGCTCGCGCCCGCCGCTCTTGTAGTCCGCCTTCTGCCCGAACGTCTCGCGCACCGCGAAGACTTCGGCCTCCGCGGAGATGTTCGACCACAGCTCCGTGCTCCCGCCGAACATGTTCAGGAGCCGCTGGAGGCTCGCGCGGTTGTGCAGCATCGACGTGTTGCCGGACCGGGAGAGATCGAGGATGGCGGCGTTGCCGTACGCCGCCTTGATGCGCTGCATCTGCCCCGCGACCTCGTCGAGCGCCTCGTCCCACGTGATGCGCTCCCACTGCCCCGCCCCCCGCGGCCCCGTGCGGCGCTGCGGGAAGCGGAGGCGGTCGGGATGGTTCATGCGCTCGACCTGGCCGAAGCCGCGCACGCACGCGTGCAGCGGCGGCATCTCCGGCGTCCACTTGCGCGGATCGGTGCTGATCTTCACGATCCGGTTGTCGCGGACGTGCGCGTTGACGACGCACCGGCCCCCGCAGTTGTGCCCGCAGGTGCTGGTGACGACGGTCTCGCCCGGGGCGGCGTCGACGCGCGGCGCTTCGTAGAGGACGCGGGGGGGCGTCACTTCTTGGGCACGACCCAGAAGTAGATCTGGTGCGGGGTGTCCGAGATCGGGATGTTGAGCGTCTGCTGCGGCTTCCAGTCGCCCATGTCGTAGTTGTGGGAGACCACGCGCGTGCCGGGCTTCATGGCGAGCACCTTCGGACGCAGCTTCATGTTCACGTCGGGCAGCAGGTACATCGTGACGACGGTCGCCTCCGAGAAGTCCTGCTCGAAGATGTCGCCCTGGATGAACTTCACCAGGTGGGTGACGCCGGCCTTCTTCGCGTTCTCGTTCGCCTCCGCGATGCGGACGGGGTCGAGGTCGATGCCGACCCCGCGCGTGCCGAACTTCTTGGCGGCGGTGATCACGATGCGGCCGTCGCCCGACCCGAGGTCGTAGAGGATGTCGTTCTTGGTGACCTTGGCCACGTTGAGCATCGCGTCGACGAGCTTCTCGTCCGTGGGCACGTAGGGGACGTCGAGCGGCTTGGTGAGCTGCTGTGGCGCCTGCGCTCCCGCGCAGGCGGCGAAGACGAGCACGACCACGATGGCGGCGAACCACGACGCACGGTGGGGCATGAGAGTCCTCCTGTGAGTAAACAACCTAGACCGCCGGGAGCCCGCCGAGCACGCTGCGGCTCAGGTGCGGGTGCTCGACGCCGGCCCTGCGCAGATCCTTCGTCGCTTCGATCCAGTTCGCCCCGCGCGGCAGCACGACACCCCCCGACCGCTGCCGATAGACCGCGGGATCGTCCACGCCCGGCGGCACCTGCCCGGCGTCGCGCAGCGCCTTCGCGGCGTCGATCAGGCGCTTGCGCGTGCGAATGACCATCGCATCGCTCGTGCCGAGGTGCTCCCGCGTCCGGTCGTAGATCTCGCCCATGCTCTCGGTGACCGCCTGGTCCTGCAGGAAGATCGCGTTGATCCCGGTGTAGCTCGTCGTCTTCTGCGACTTCCGGTCGATCAGGTAGTCGTTGCGCGCGTCCGCCACGCACCGGAAGCGGCCGTACCAGTCGGTCGTGTTCGGCAGGGTCTCCGGCGGCCCCACCGTCTGGCGCCCCGCGGTGCGCGGCTGCGGCGGCTGGCCGAGGCCGATCGTCATCGCGAGCGTGTGGCCGTCGTCCATCGGCACCCACGCGCGCACGCGCTTCTCGAGCCCGAGCACGCCGGTGGGGACCATCGCGTAGAACGGGAACAGGAAGCTCGCGATGCGCCAGTATTCCGAATCCGCCTCGGCGGGACGCGCGGCGCCGTACATCACGCCGTACTCCGTGTCGACGACGTCGTAGCGCGGCGCGCGCTTGCTGAGCGCGTACTGCGCCCACGTGCCCGGCGCCACCTCGTTCGGGTCGACGCCGCCCAGGTGCAGGAACACCGTGTGGCCGGTGTCGATGTCGCCTTCGAGCGCCTGCACCCAGTTGCACTCGCGCTGGTAGACGCTGATCGTCGTGCCGGCCGCCATGATCGGCTCGAGGTCCGGCATCGGCGGCGGCGTCGCGCGCGGGCCCATATAGGTCCAGACGAGGCCGGCCTGCTCGCGGCACGGATACGCCGTCGCGCGGACCTTGTCCTTGAACCGGCTCGCCTCCGGCTCGCTCGGCAGCTCGACGCAGCGCCCGGCGGGATCGAACTTCCAGCCGTGATAGATGCAGCGCAGCCCCTCGCCCTCGTTGCGGCCGAAGAACATGCTGGCGCCGCGGTGCGGACACGCGTCCTGCATGAGGCCGACGGCGCCGGAGGCGGTGCGATAGGCGATCAGGCTCTCGCCGAGCAGGCGCACGCGCAGCGGCGAGCCCTCGGGCTCCGGCAGCTCGCTGGAGAGCGCGGCGGGAATCCAGTACTGCCGCACGAGCGCGCCCATCGGCGTGCCCGGCCCGACGCGACACAGGAGCTCGTTGTCTTCGCGGCTCAGCATGAGCGACCTCCCGCGACGGGCGGCATGCTCTGCCCTTTGACGGGATTGGCGAGCGCGTCTTCCAGCGTGAGCGCCGGGCGCCACTCGCTCGGCGGACGCACGGTGCCGTCGGTGCCGACCTGGTCGATGCCCCAGTAGATCTCGAGGTTGTTGCCGTCCGGGTCGCGGAACTCGACCGCGAGCTGGCAGCCCGCGCGCCGGCGCCCCTCGAACACGATCGGCACGCCGTGCGTGCGCAGCCACGCGCGCGCCCGGAACACCTCGTCGGGCGAGCCCACCTCGAACGCGAAGTGGTTGAGCGTGCTCGTGTCCTGCGCGGAGACGCCGCCCACGAGCGCCACGCCGTGGTGGTCGGTGTTGACGCGCATGAACAGCATGCCGCCGGGCACCATGGCGGGCGGATACCGGTCGCTCACCTGCAGGCCGAGCACCTCGGTGTAGAAGCGCTCGGCCGCCTCCAGGTCGGTGACGTTCAGGACGACGTGCCCGATCTTCCTGAGCTGAAACGTCGGCGGGGCCATGAGTTGGGGACCACTGTAGCATGCGAACCTTTGACCGCAGCGGCCGCCCGCCGTGGTATCACGGTCAGGTGGGCGAGCAGGCGTTGCGGGTCCTCCACCTCTACCCCAAGCAGGACTACTTCACGGGTGCGGCCATCCAGCTCCGGGAGCTGGCGTGGGCGCAGCGCGAGCAGGGCCACGAGGTCGTCGTCGCCACCCGGCCGAGCGCGGACTGGGTCGCGCGCACGCGCGAGGCCGGCCTCGCCCACTACGAGCTGCCGATGTCGTCCGAGGTCGACCTGCGCTCGGCGCGGCGGCTCGTGACGATCATTCGCAGGCACCGCATCCAGGTCGTCCACGCGCACAAGGGCCGCGCGCGTACGCTGGCGCTCATCGCGGGCCTCTTCGTGCGCATCCCCGCGCTCGTCCTCCACCGCGGCGTCAGCTTCCCGCTCGATGCGTTCAACCGCCTCGGCTACGCCACGCGGCGCGTGCACGCGGTGATCGTCGTCTCCACGTCGATCAAGGAGCGCCTGGTCGCCTCCGGCATCCCCGCGCGGAAGATCCACGTGATGTACCCGAGCGTCGATACGCGCGTGTTCCATCCCGGGGTGGACGGCGACGGCGTGCGCGCAGAGCTGGGCTTCGCGCCGGACGACTTCGTGGTCACGCAGATCGGCGTCCGGAGCTGGAAGGGCAACGACGACGTCATCGACGCGATGGCGCAGGTGCTGCCGAAGGCGCCGCACGCGCGGCTGCTCATCGTGGGCGCGCGCAACCCCGCGGGCCTCCAGGCCCGCGGGGACGGCCACGGCATCCGCGACGCCGTCCGGATCGTCGGCTACCGACAGGACATCCCGAACGTGCTCAAGGCGAGCGACTGCTGCATCGACGCGTCGTGGAAGGGCCTGGGCCTCACGGGCACGCTGCCGGAGGCGCTCGCGGTCGGACGCCCCGTCCTCGGCAGCGACCTCGAAGGCCATCCGGAAGTCGCGCTGCCGGGCAGGACGGGCTATCTCTTCACGCCGCGCGATCCCGCCTCGATCGCCGAGATGATCCTGAAGCTGGCGAACGATCCCGTCGCCGCGCGCGCCATGGGCGAGGAAGGCCGCGCACTCGTGCTGCGCGAGTTCGACACGACGGTGCGCGCGCGGCGCACCGAGGCGCTCTACCGGAGCCTGCTCGCCGCGCCGGGCGCCGCATGAAGCTCTCGCTCGGCCCGTTCGGACGGCTCGTCCCCTACGTGAAGCCGCACCTGCGCATGATGGTGGTCGGCGGCGGGCTGGCGCTGATCGTCTCCGCCACCGAGGGCGCCGCGGCGTGGCTCGTGAAGCCGGTGATGGACGACATCTTCATCCGGCGCGACCTGCTGATGCTGAAGCTCGTGCCGCTCGCGCTGCTCGGCGTCTATCTCGTGAAGGGCGCCGCGCGCTTCGCGCAGTCCTACATCATGGCCACCGTCGGCGAGCGCGTGGTGGCGCGGCTGCGGCGCGACCTCTACGTCCACCTGCAGGGCATGCCGCTCGCCTACTTCTCGGGCATCCACTCGGCGGACCTGATCTCCCGGATGATGAACGACATCACCCGGCTCTCGCACGTCTCGTCGAACGTGCTGGTGATGGGCGTGCTCCAGATCGGGAGCCTGTTCGCGCTCACCACCGTGATGTTCGTGCGCGAGTGGAAGCTCACCCTGCTCGCGCTCACGGTGTTTCCCCTCATCGGGCTCGTCGTCCACTTCATCGGCCGCCGGCTCTACGCGCTCGGCCGCCGCACGCAGCGGCAGATCGCGCAGCTCGGGATCGTGCTGCAGGAGTCCTTCACCGGGCAGAAGATCGTGAAGGCCTTCGGCCGCGAGCGCTTCGAGCAGCAGCGGTTCGACTCCGTCAACGACCGGCTCCTCGGGCTGGCGCTGAAGAACGCGCGCACGGACTACGCGGCGGAGCCGATGCTCGAGATCTTCGCGGCGGCCGGCATCACCGGCGCGCTCTGGTACGGCGGCTATCGCGTGATCCAGGGCGACCTCACGCCCGGCACGTTCTTCTCGTTCATCGCGGCGCTCGTGATGCTCTACGGGCCCGCGCGCCAGCTCGCGCGGGCGGCGAACAAGATCCTCCAGACCGCGCCGTCGGTGGAGCGCGTGTTCGAGGTGCTCGACACGCCGCCCGCGATCGCCGATCGGCCGAGCGCGGTCCGGCTCGACGCCTTCCGCGACGCGATCCGCTTCGAGCAGGTGGGCTTCCGGTATCCCCACGCCGACGGCTTCGCGCTCACCGACGTCTCGCTCGAGATCCACCGGGGCGAGGTGATCGCGTTCGTCGGCATGAGCGGCGCCGGCAAGTCGACGCTCATGGATCTCCTGCCCCGCTTCCACGACGTCACGACCGGGCGGATCACCATCGACGGGCACGACCTGCGCGACGTCAGCCAGGAATCGCTGCGCGCGCAGATGGGCGTGGTCACGCAGGGCACGTTCCTCTTCAGCGACTCGATCTACTACAACATCGCGTACGGCCGTCCGGACGCGACCCGCGAGGACGTGCTGCGCGCGGCGCGCCAGGCGCACGCGCACGACTTCATCATGGCGTGCGAGCAGCAGTACGAGACGCTGGTGGGCGAGCGCGGCGTGCGCCTGTCCGGCGGCCAGCGGCAGCGCCTGGCCATCGCGCGCGCGTTCCTGAAGGACCCGCCGATCCTCATCCTCGACGAGGCGACGTCCGACCTCGACGCCGAGAGCGAGTTCATGGTGCAGCGCGCGCTCGCCGACCTCATGCACGGCCGCACCGTGCTGGTCATCGCGCACCGCCTGGCCACCGTCCGCAACGCCGACCGCATCGTCGTGATCCACGAAGGCCGCGTCGCCGAGGTCGGCCGCCACGACGAGCTGCTCGCGCGCGACGGGCTCTATCGCCGGCTGCACGCGCTCCAGATGGCGGCACCGGAAAGTCTCGGCGCCGAAGCGTGATGCCTCGTCGAGCTCCATCCCGACGCCGAAGCTGCGCTGATCTCGGCGGCAGGCTTCTACGAGCGCGAGACGCGTGGGATCCGATCCCAGGGTCGCGCCCCGCACCGGTGGAAGCTCCGAATGCGTCCTCCGACCGCTCAGCTCCTCACTTCTGCGTTAGCGCAGGGATCAGCCGCCCCCGCGAGCGGGCGGCGACCGGGCTCAGTCCTTCCGGAGCCACAACACCCAGTCGTGGTCCTCGGCGATCCGCTCGTAGCGGCCCGGCGGAAGCTTCGGCTCCATCCACTTGAACTCCAGGACGTACTTCGCCGTCGGGACGCCGAGCGGGAACACCCACACGTCGCGGCGGAGCGACAGGTGCGGGACCAGGCGCTCGTTGGCGCTGACCGACGCGTCGGGCGGGATCCTCGCCATCATCCGGTAGGCCGCGTGCTGGCGCTCGCCCAGGCGCCACTTGCTCACGCCGAGGTCGTTCACGGTCGGGGACGTCAGCACCACGCTCGCCACGAACGCGAAGCCGAGCAGGAAGCTCGCCGGCGTGCGCCGCCGGCGCGCTTCGGGCGCACCGGCCGTGCGTGACGTCGAGAACGCCTGGAGATTCCGGTACCCCTCGACGGCCGCGAGGATCAGGAACGGCAGCGCGAACGCCTGGTACTGCGAGCGGAAGTTGTAGAGACGGTAGTCGTTGCTCAGGATGTTCATCGCGATGCCGGGCACCGCGGCCAGCGCCGCGCGCGGCGCGAACAGCGCCAGGAACCCGAGCGGCGCCAGCAGCGCGAGGAGATAGACGAGCCGGCCGCCGTCGACCAGCAGCCCGAGCCAGCGCCACGGCCGCACGGCGATCGTGATCAGGATCTCGCGCAGCGACCCGCCGAGGTGCTCGTAGCGATAGAGGTGGTTGTAGGGCGCGCCCTCGCCCCGGTAGTACGGGATGACGTAGTGGAGGTCGACGAACAACACGGCGACCGCGATCGCCGCCACCGCCGCGCCGAGCCGCCAGCGGCTGCGCGCCAGCGCGAGCCAGGCTCCGAAGCCCACGACCGCGACCGACGCGTCCTCGCGGCACGCGAGCGTCAGCACCAGCGCGACCCCGCACCAGACGAGCCGGCCGCGGTCGAACGCCCACGCCGCGGCCAGCACGAGCGGGATCACGAAGGCGGTCGGATGCATGTCGCGCAGGTTGATGCCGTGCAGCGTCGGGTTCAGCAGGTAGAGCAGCGCGAAGACCGCCGCGACGCCGGCGTCGAGCCGCTTGCGCGCGAAGCCGTACACGAACAGCGCCCCGGCGGCGAGGGCCACCGTCTGCTGCAGCAGCAGCGACACCGGGCCGGGCCAGAGCCATGCCACCGGCGTGAGCAGATAGAGGATCGGCTCGAAGTGATCGCCCCAGCGGCTCATGCGCTCGCCGATGACGAAGCCCGGGATCTGCGTGAGCTCCGGCCCGGCCCCGCGCAGGATGTTCCAGAGGACCTGCACGGGCTGGCCGAGGTCGAGCGCGTGCGTGCGCAGCGCGTAGTGCCGGCTCACCACGATGAAGCCCATCAGCACGAGATAGACCGCGACGCCGGCGGCGACCGCGCGGCGGGGATCGACGCTCGGCAGCTCGTACGGCCGTCGCCACGCGCGGATGCCGACGAGCAGCGCGAGGGCGACGACGACGTCTTCCGCACGCGTGAGCCGGAGCGCCCCGAGCGTCCAGCCGCCGGTGGCGAGGACCGCCACTGCCGTCGCGCCGAGCAGCAGCGCGAGGGCGTCGAGAACGCGGGTCATCGGTGGCGCTCCTTCGGGCGCCGAGTGTACCATCGCGCCACGCGAAGGAGGCCGGCATGGGCGAGATCCTCGGGCTCGGCATGACCCACGTTCCGCTGCTCGCGGGCCGCGACGAAGACATGACCCGCATCCTCCGGCGCATCCTGCAGGACCCGGGCGTGCCGGAGCTGATGCGCGATCCGCAGCACTGGCCGCCGGCCATGCGCAAGGAGTGGGGCGCGGACGAAGGCCTCGCCGCCGCGCGCCGCCACCGCGAGCAGCTCGTGGCCGAATCGCACAAGGTGCGGCGCGCGCTCGACGACTTCGCGCCCGACGTCGTCGTGATCTGGGGCGACGACCAGTACGAGAACTTCCAGGACGACATCATCCCGCCGTTCTGCGTGCTCGCGTACGACGCGATCGAGCATCGGCCGTGGGCGGCGTCGCAGTGGAAGAACATCTGGAACGAGCCCGCGGACACGCTCTTCACCTACAAGGGGCACCGGCAGGCGGCGAAGGCGCTCGTCACCGGGCTGCTCGAGGAAGGCTTCGATCTCTCGTACGCCTACAAGCCGCTGCACCACCCGCTCGGGCACGCGTTCATGAACACGCTGCTCTTCCTCGACTACGACCGGCAGGGCCTGCCCTACCCCGTGATCCCGTTCGCGGTGAACTGCTACGGCCGCCGGGTCGTCGCGCAGCACGGCACCTCGCGCGGGCTCTCGCAGGCGCCGACGGAAGACCAGCTCGACCCGCCGTCGCCGCCGCCGTGGCGCTGCTTCGACCTCGGCCGCGCGGTGGCGCGCGTCGCCGCGCGCAGCCCGTGGCGCGTGGCGCTGATCGCCTCGTCGAGCTGGTCGCACGCGTTCCTCACGTTCAAGCACCACCTGCTCTACCCGGACGTGCCCGCCGACCGCGCGCTCTACGACGCCATGCGCGCGGGCGACTACCCGACGTGGCGCCAGACGCCGCTGGCGTCGATCGAGGCCAGCGGCCAGCAGGAGATGCTGAACTGGATGTGCCTGATCGGCGCCATGGCCGAGCTCGACCGCAAGCCGCGCGAGGCGGCGTTCGTCGAGAGCTGGATCTTCAACTCCAACAAAGTCTTCGCGATCTTCCCGTAAGGAGCCGTCATGCCTGCGTTCCCGCTCGCCGCCGCCAAGCCCGCGTCCCTGAACCTGAACGAGCGCGCGCTCGATCGTCTGCAGGAGCTGATCACCCGGCACATCGCGGAAGGACGCTACCCCGGCGCGCAGATCGCCATGGCGCGGCGCGGTCAGCTCGCGCTCGCGGCGAGCTTCGGGGACGCGCGCACGACCCCGAAGCGCGAGGCGGCGAACGACGACACGCTGTGGCTGCTCTACTCGAACACGAAGGTCATCACGGCGTGCGCGGTGTGGCTGCTCGCCGAGCGCGGCGCGCTGTCGTTCACCGACACCGTCGCCTCCCACGTGCCGGGCTTCGAGGCGAACGGCAAGGGCGACATCACGATCCTGCAGCTCCTCACGCACCAGGGCGGCTTCCCCGACGCGGTGGTGCCGGAGGCGGCGTGGACCGATCACGACCTGCTGCGGCGCACGGTGTCGAGCTTCACGCTGCAGTGGACGCCCGGCTCGCGCGTGTCCTACCACCCGACGGCGGCGCACTGGGTCGCGGGCGTGCTCATCGAGGCGCTCACGAAGACGGACTTCCGCGACTTCATCCGGACGGAGATCGCGGAGCCGCTCGGGCTCGCGAACGAGCTGTTCGTCGGGCTGCCGGACGCGCAGCACGCGCGGGCCGCGGACATGCACGAGCCGTCGCCGGACGGCGCGCGCCAGACGCTGCGCGACGAGAACAACACGCAGGCGTTCCGGCGCGCGGGCGTGCCGGGCGGCGGCGGCTACGCCACCGCGCGCGCGATGGCCGCGTTCTACCAGATGCTCGCGCAGGGCGGCACGCTGAACGGCGTGCGCCTGCTCTCCCCGCGCACCGTGCAGTACGTCACCCGGAACTTCACGGACGACCGCCCCGACATGTACATGGGGATGCCGATGCACCGCGGCATCGGGCCGCACTCGCGGGGCACCACGCCGTCGATCCGCGGCCTCGGCGCCCTCGCGCACCCGGGCACGTTCGGCCACGGCGGCGTGGGCTCGTCCTACTGCTGGGCGGATCCGGACTCCGGCGTGTCGTTCGCGTATCTGTCGAACAGCCGCGTGCCGGACCCGTGGCACAGCGTGCGGCTCGACCGCATCGGCAACCTGGCCCACACGAGCATCGACTAAACCCGGTCGCGGTAGGTCGGCACGATCCGCGCGCGCGTCGCCTGCTCGAACGCGTACGCGAGGCGGATCAGCGTGGGCTCGCTCCACGGGCGGCCCATGAACGTGAGCCCGACGGGCAGCCCGTGGACCGCGCCCGCCGGCACGCTCACCAGCGGTGAGCCGGCCAGCGCGGCGCTCTTCGCGGCGCCGCCGCGGATCGGATCGCCGTTCGCGATGTCGACCGGCCACGCGGGCATGGTCGTCGGCGCCACCAGCGCGTCGAGCCGGTGGTCGTCCAGCGCGGCGATCAGCGCGGCGCGCCCGC
>Ga0194121_10001649_pt1 | contig 37136 bp, 30 predicted proteins | sample TA2MahCa50mmetaG_FD_148609 | JGI IMG/M metagenome (GOLD analysis project Ga0194121, IMG submission 148609) | Freshwater microbial communities from Lake Tanganyika, Tanzania - TA2015020 Mahale Deep Cast 50m | ecosystem: Environmental > Aquatic > Freshwater > Lake | place: Tanzania: Lake...
AACGGGCGCACTTGCCGACCGCGGCGGCCTTGGCGCAAACACTGTTCATCCACCGAAATGTCTCCGTAGGTGGAGTGCCAAGTCAGCCGTTTTTTTTCCGTATTTGATGAGCGTGGGATTTTCGGCCCAAACCTTCAGCACCTCCTGACCCAGCTTGCGAATTTGCTCGATCGCTCGGGCCTCGGCTTCGTGCGCCGTACATCCTTCGGCGACGGCCTGATCGACCATATCTGCGATCATCAGCCTCTTGACAAATAGGGTAAGAGAACGGTATTCAGTAAATCGATACGTATCCGTAGCAATAGGGCGAGGTCCTTTTATGACAGGCTGATTGTCTCGGAATGGTATCCTGGAGCGAAGAAACATGATCAATGTTCAGAATCTGAGCAAAGCTTTTGGGCCGAAGCTGGCCGTAAACAACGTTTCGTTCACCGTCGAACGCGGCGAGGTGCTGGGTTTCCTGGGGCCGAACGGCGCCGGCAAATCCACCACCATGCGCATGCTCACCGGTTTTATCCCGCCCTCCTCGGGCCGCGTCCTGGTGGGCGGGCACGACATGGTTGAGGACCCGATCCCGGCCAAGCGACTCATCGGTTACCTGCCGGAAAACGCGCCCGCCTACACCGACATGACGGTTTATGGCTTCCTGAACTTTGCCGCCGAATTGCGCGGGGTGCAGGGCGACGCACGGAAGATGGCGGTGCGTCGCGTGGTGGAAATGTGTTTCCTGGAGTCGGTGCTCCACCAGAGCGTGGAGACACTCTCCAAGGGCTATCGCCATCGAACCTGCTTCGCGCAGGCAATCATCCACGACCCGGACATCCTGGTGCTGGACGAGCCGACCGACGGTCTGGACCCGAACCAAAAGCACGAAGTCCGGAGCCTGATCCGGCGCATGGGCGAAAAGAAAGCGATCATCTTCTCAACCCATATTCTGGAAGAAGTCGAAGCCGCCTGCACGCGCGCGATCATTATCGATCGCGGCCAAATCGTCGCGAATGGAACACCGGTCGAACTGAAACAGCGCTCCGACGTGGCCGGCGCGGTCTGCCTGCGAGTCGCCAAAGTGGCGGCGGTCGTCGTTGGCCAAAAACTGGCGCAATTGCCCACGGCGCGGAAGACCTCGATCCTCAAAGAGGACGCGCCGGCCGTCACCGCGCGGGTTTTCCCGCAGCCCAACTGCCGCAATGGCGAGCTGGCAATCAGCATCTCGGACATGGCCCAACGCGAAGGCTGGAAGATCGAGGAGTTGCATACGGAAGAAGGCCGGCTCGACGAAGTCTTCCGCAGCATCACACTGCCCGACACCACAAAGGAAGAACGGAAATGAATTCATCATTCGCTAACATCTGGACGATCTCCAAGCGGGAGCTGGCTGGCTACTTTGCCTCGCCGGTGGCTTACGTGTTCATCGTGATCTTTCTGCTGCTGACCGGTTTCTTCACGTTCATGGTCGGCGGCTTTTTCGAGCGCGGCGAGGCCTCGTTGGCCATGTCGTTCTTCGTCTGGCATCCGTGGCTTTACTTGTTCCTCGTGCCGGCGGTGGGGATGCGGTTGTGGTCCGAGGAACGAAGGCTGGGGACGATCGAGCTTCTCCTCACCATGCCGATCACGGCCTGGCAGGCGATCCTCGGAAAATTCCTCGCTTCGTGGTTGTTCCTGGCTCTGGCCTTGGCGCTGACCTTCCCGGTTGTGATGACCGTGAATTATCTGGGCAACCCAGACAACGGCGTCATTTTTGCCGGCTACGTCGGGAGCCTGATGCTGGCCGGCGCTTATCTGGCGATCGGCTGCATGACCTCGGCGATGACGAGAAATCAGGTGATCAGTTTCATCGTCTCGGTGGTCATTTGCCTGTTTCTGATCCTGGCCGGATGGCCGCCCGTGACGCGCATGCTGGAGATCATTTCCGAAAGCCCGCGCCTCGTTGAGATCGTTGCCGCCTTCAGCGTCATGACGCACTTCGACGCGCTGCAGCGGGGGGTTCTCGACACGAACGATTTGATCTTTTTCGCCTCGATGATCGTGTTTTCGCTGTTCACGACGAGCGTCATTATTCGCGGGCATCGGGCGGGCTGACCGAGAATCTCAGATTTCAAATCTCAAATTTCAACTCATGAAAAAAGAATCGAAACAATTTGAGCCGTTGATCTACTCGACCATCGGGGTGGGGGCGATGTTTCTCATCCTGGTGGCGGTGTACGTGATTTCGGGCGTGGCCAAGGTGCGTCTCGATTTCACCGAGGAAAAACTTTACACGCTTTCCCCAGGCACCAAAGCGATCCTGGCGAAACTCGATACCCCCGTGGAAATTCGCTTTTACTGCACGCAGGACACCAAAGAAATGCCCGTCCCACTCAAAACCTACGCCCAGCGCGTCGAGGACCTGCTCAACGAATTGAGGAAGCTCGCGGGCGACAAAATCGAGATCAAGAAGTTCGATCCCAAGCCGGACACTGATGCCGAAGATTCCGCGCGCCTCGACGGTCTGGAAGGCCAGATGGTTGGCTTCAATGACAAGATTTACCTCGGCTTAGCCGTAAGCCAGCTTGACGCGAAGGCCGCCCTCCCCTTCCTCTCGCCGGAGCGGGAGAAACTGCTGGAATACGATCTGGCGCGGGCGATCACGCGAGTGACGAACACCGCCAAACCGGTCGTCGGCGTCATGGCCACGCTGCCGGTCATGGGCGAATTCAATCCCATGATGATGCGCATGGGCCAGATGCAACGGCAGGAGCCGTGGGTGTTCGTGTCGGAATTGAAGCGCGATTTCGAGGTCAAGCAGGTGGAGATGACGGTCGAGGAAATCCCGGGCGATGTCAAAGTGCTGGTCGTGGTGCATCCCAAGGGGATCACCGACAAAGCCCAGTACGCCATCGATCAATTCCTGCTCAAGGGCGGCAAGGTGGTGGCGTTTCTGGATCCTTTCTCCCTGGTGGACAGCCGCAATACGCCTCCGGGAATGAACCAGTTCCAGGCTTCCGCGCAAAGCGGCTCGACGCTGGACAAACTTCTGAAAGCGTGGGGCCTTGAGTTCGACCAGAACAAAGTGGTGGCGGACATGAATTTCATCACGCGCATCAATCGGAACGGCCGCAGCGAATCCGCGCCCGCGTTTTTGACGATGACGCAGGAAGGGTTGAACACCGATGACGTGGTCACCAGCCAGATTGACAGCGTCTGGATTCCGTTCACGGGAGCGTTTTCGGGCACTCCTGCCGAAGGATTGAAGCAAACCGTTTTGCTGCGCAGCACCAAAGCGTCGCAGGTCGTGGATCGCTTCATGGCGGAGTTCTCCGGCGACCAAACCGTCAAGGACTTCGCGAATTCGGGCAAGGAACACGCGCTGGCCTTGCGCTTGACCGGCAAATTCAAGACGGCGTTCCCGGACGGCAAACCGAAAGACGCCTCCACTGAAAAACCGGAGGAAAAGAAAGAGGGCGAGAAGAAGGATGAGAAGCCGGCGGATTCATCGCTGAAGGAGGCGGGTTCCGAAGGCGTCGTGATTCTGGTGGGCGACACCGATTTGTTATTCGATCAGTTCTCTGTTCAGATTCAGGAATTCTTCGGACAACGCATCGTTATCCCGCGGAATGGCAACCTGAATCTCGTCCAGAACATCGTCGAACAACTCGCTGGCGACAGCAATTTGATCGGCGTCCGGAGCCGCGCGACCATGAACCGGCCTTTCACGCTGGTCCGGCAAATGCAAGCCCAGGCGGAGGATCGGTATCGCACCAAGATCAAAGACCTGGAGAAGAGCCTCTCCGATACGCAGACGCGGCTCAACGAACTTCAAAAGAGCAAGGAAGGCAATCAACGGTTTATTCTTTCGCCGGAACAGCAAGCGGAGATCAACAGCTTCAAGGCCAAACAGGCCGAGGTGAATCGCGAACTCCGCAAAGAGCGCCGCAATCTCCGGCGCGACATCGATTCCCTGGAAAACCGATTGAAGTGGGTGAATATCGCCGGCATGCCGTTTTTGGTGGCGATTTCCGGCGTTTCTCTGGCTCTCATCAAACGGAAACGTACTGCAGCAAAATGAACCGCAAACAACTGACTCTTCTTTCTGTTCTCGTGATCGTCATCGGAGGGCTTGGGCTCCTCTTGAACAGCCGCAAGACTTCGTCCTGGCAGGCGGGCGGGAGTGCGATTGGCCAGAAGCTTCTGCCCGACTTCCCCATGAACGACGTTTCGCAGATCACGATCACTCAAGGAACAACCAACTTGAATCTGGCCAGGCAAGACGATCTCTGGCGCGTCAAGGAACGGTGGAACTATCCCGCCAATTTCACAGAGATCGGCGATCTGCTGCGAAAGATGTGGGACTTGAAGATCGTCCAGTCCGTCAAAGTCGGACCGACCCAGTACGGCCGCCTCGAATTGCTTCCCCCGGACAAAGGCACGAACGGCGGCACACTGGTGGAGTTCAAGGACAAAGGGGGAAAGGCCATCAAATCCGTGCTCCTGGGCAAGAAATACGTGCGGACCGGCGAAAGCAGTTCGCCATTTGGCGGCGGGGATTGGCCGGTCGGACGCTACGTGCTCGTCCAGAACAGCGCGCCGACCGTCGCGGTGATTTCCGATCCGCTCACCGACGTCGAACCGAAGCCGGATCGCTGGCTGAGCAAAGATTTCTTCAAAGTGGAGAAGCTGCGCGCTCTTTCTGTCGTTTCAACCAACGCGACGAATTCCTGGAAACTCACGCGTGACACCGAAGGCGGCGATTTGAAACTGGCGGATAAGAAGGAGGAAGAGCAGTTCGATACGACCAAGGCTTCGAGCGTCGGCTATGCGCTTTCTTCGCCCAGCTTCAATGACGTGGTTTCGCCGGAGGCCAAGCCTGAGGACACCGGGATGAATCAGCCGCTGGTCGCCACGCTGGAGACGTTCGACAACTTCACTTACACCGTCAAAGTCGGGAGTAAAACCGGCGAGGACAACTATCATCTTCAGGTCTCGGTCAAAGCCGACATCAATCACCAGCGGACGCCTGGCAAGGACGAAAAGCCGGAGGACAAGGAGAAGCTCGACAAAGAATTCCAAGAGAAGGTCAAGAAGCAGGAGGAAAAACTGAAGCAGGAGCAGTCTTACGAGAAATGGACTTACCTCGTTTCCAAATGGACGATCGATCCGCTCCTCAAGGAGCGAAAAGATTTCATGGCGGAGAAGAAGGAGGAAACGCCGGACACAACCACGCAAGCGCCGCCCGTGGAAAAGAAGGAAGAGACCGCGGCGGATATTGCCAAGGAACTCAAACTTGTGCCGCCCCTGCCTGACAAGCCGGCGGAGAAACCGGTTGCAGCGCCCGACGACAAAAGGGACAAAGAGGCTCCGCCCCCGGAAACCAAGAAAGAAGACAAGTAATCTGGCCACGCTCACGGCTGATTCAAGAATCGGCGAAAGGAGCGCGGCAGCCGTGCCCGGGCGTTCTGAGGATCTGATGAGAGACTTTCTCGCCGGCAGGCTGCCCGCGCTCCTGTCGGGGAAACCTAACTTCAAAGGAATTACGCGAATTAACGCGAATTGATTGAAAGGCTCGAGGTCAGTCGAATTCGTGAGAATTGGTGAAATTCGTGTCAACCCGGCCGACCTTCCCAAATCTTCTTCGGAATTATTTGAAAAGCGTGCCCGTGTCCCGATAGAGTGTCGCGCGTGACGACAACTAACCACTCTTCGCCCGGGCATTTTATTTCTCGCGTTCTCTCCTTTGTTCCCTTCGTTTCCTTTTGTTCAAAGAAAAGGCCACGGTCAGGACACGTCACGCTGCTGCTCGCTTGCGGCATTGGCAGCGCGGCGATCAGCTTGCCGTTCACTCCGGACGCGTTCGCCGCCGACTCCGCGAGCAAGGTCGGCCTGAAGTTAGTGGCCGAAGGTTTCGTCTCACCGACGGCGTTCATCCCCGTCAGCGACGGCTCTGGGCGCACGCTCATTGCGGATCAGATCGGCAAGGTTTATGTGTTGAACAAAGACGGCAAGCTTTCGGACAAGCTGTTTCTGGATCTCACGAGCCGCCTGGCCAAGATCAACCAGGGCGCGTTCGACGAGCGGGGGCTGTTAGGTTTGGCGTTGCACCCGAAGTTTCGCGAGAACCGCAAGCTTTACGTGGTCTATAGCGCGCCGCTGAGGAAGGACGGCCCGTCCGATTGGGATCACACCATGCAGCTTTCGGAATTCAAAGCGCCCGCTCACGCGGAGGAAGCCGCGGATCTGGCTTCGGAGCGGGTTCTCCTTCAAATCGACAAACCTTATTTCAATCACAACGCCGGAACGATTGTCTTTGGGCCGGACGGCTACCTCTATTTCGCCGTGGGCGACGGCGGCAACGCCAATGACGAAGGCCGCGGGCATTCGCCTCAGGGCAACGCGCAAGACCTCACGAATCTGATGGGCAAGATTCTGCGCATCGATGTGGACAAGGGCGATCGGTATGCGATTCCGGCGGACAATCCGTTCCAAGGCGGCCAGGCGCGTCCAGAGATTTACGCCTACGGCCTGCGCAACCCGTGGCGCATCACGTTCGACCGGGGTGGAAACCACGAGCTGTTCGCGGGAGACATTGGACAGACTTTGTGGGAAGAAGTGGATATCATTGTGAAGGGAGGCAACTACGGCTGGCGGGTCCGCGAAGGGTTCCATTGCTTCGATCCCAAGAATCCAAAAACGGCGCCCGAGGACTGCGCCAAGACCGGTCCCGACGGAAAACCTTTTATTGATCCGATCCTCGAATACAAGAACGTGAACGGATTCCGTAATGATCCTGAAGCCCTGGGCATCAGCATCACTGGCGGATACATTTATCGCGGCAAAGCGCTGCCGCAACTCCAGGGGCGTTACGTGTTCGGCGATTGGTCGCGGAACTTTGTCTTTCCGGCAGATGGAATCATGCTGGTGGCGACGCGTCCGCAGTCGGGCGCCTCAAAGTGGAGTCTGGAGCCGCTGGATCTGGCGACGCACCCGGGGGGCAAACTGAAGGCATTCATCGTCGCCTTTGGAGAAGATGCGGACGGCGAGCTGTACGTGATGACCAATAACAGCAACAGCCTGCGCGCCAACACCGGGAAAGTCTTCAAGCTGGTCCCGCAGTGAAGTTTGATCTCTGTTAACTCCGTTGCCTCCGGTTAAACTCGTCTGCCATCCCAGAATTCAATTGTAGTAGAACGTGAAGCGTACTTCCCGATAGTCGGCTCCGATCAGCCGGCGCATGTCCGAGGGCCAGGGACCGAAGGGTGCCGGTTGCTGGACGGCCTTGCGGCAGATAATCTCTAAAATATCGTTCACCGTGCTTTCCGTGACGCCCATTTGTGTGACGCTGCCGTCCGAGTTCAAACGAAACGTCAACACGACCTTTCCCGTGTCGTTGCCAACGAAGTTCCGGTCGTCGAGCAGATTGAACCAGTGATTTTGAATCGCCTCGATGATGGCCTGGTCGTAACTCGCGAAAGGCGTCGCTTTCACATTCAGGCCCTCGATGGAGTAACGCCGCACGCCACCCTCCTGCTTCATCTTCTCACTGACCAGGCCGGTTTGCTGGTTGCGCACTTGCGCGAGCCGCCGCGGTTTGGGCCGATCCGGAGGGCTGGCCGCAGCGTCGCTGAAACTCGGCTTGGGGGTCAGGACCGGGCGTTCCGCGGGTCGTATCATCGCCAGATCGCCGGGCCTGGGAGCGGCTTTGGTTTCGGACGGTGTTTCCTGGCGCGGGGTCTCGTTGGGCTTCGATTCTTGAGGTGGTTCGGCCGCGCGCGCGACCGAAGGCGCCGGTTGGAGAGGCATTGGCTCTGAACGAGGTTTGGTCATCGTGCTCGGCATCCGGTCTTGCGTTCCGGAAATCTTCGGCGCCTGCGAATCGATGCTGGTGTCCGGGTTTCCCGCGAGCGAATTGCGCGTGGAGTAATACGGAGTGTCCTTGGGCGGGGCTGGCGACGCCTGCGCTGGATCGACCTCGACAAAGACAATCGGAACGACCTCTTGGTTTTCCGCCTCGGCGCGTTTCTTGGCCTCCAACTGCGGATCCAGGCGCTCACGTTTGCTCAGCGTCACCAGGCTGAAGAGCGAACTGTTCCAGAGGCCCAGACGAAATCCGAGTTCGATCGTGAGAAAGAGGAAAAAGTGAACGGCCAGCGAAAGCGCGAGCGCCCGCGCGATCGGGTGGGAGGCCAATTTCGGCCAGCGGATATCAAGTTCTGCGGCTATCACCGGCCCCACCATGCCCTATCTGATCGCCCAAATCAATTTCGAGAATCGGAGTCTGGCCCAGCGGGCATCTCTTTCTTTGCGTCCCTGTTTTCGCGAAGTAGCGCAGGCTTTCGAGCCTGCGGGTTCATGGAGCATTCCAGCTCCGTTTCGCGAACTCCGCGGCTGGGGACTGGAAAGTCCTTCTAACCGGCAGGCTGGAAAGCCTGCCCCACAACGTCACGGTTCCTGCATGCAAAGAAGTGGGATGGGCCTTTCGCCCAGCTATCGGAGGGTCTGGATACGATAGAATCGCTGCGGCGCGGAGGCGCTCGTAACGTCGATCTTGGACGCAGTCGCTCCGTCCGCGAAGACGTCACCGGAGAGATTGTGCCAGGCCGGCTCGCTGAGGTGGTTCTTGTATTGGAGATGATAGCGGACGCCGGGTTGGGCGTCCCAGGTCAGCGAAACGCCACTTGTCGTCAGGCTGGCTTTGACCGCTTTGATCTGGCCGCCGGACTCAAGAAGAAAGTTCGCTGCGCGCGGCGTTGGAATCGGCATAGAACAAAACGGCGCCAAGCGGCCGTCCGGCCAACGTCCCTGGCTCACGTCGCTGGCCTGAACGTTGTGTTGAACCAGATCGACGATTTGGCCACCGGGCGAGAAGAGCGCAATCAACCCGCTCTTCCGGCTGAGTTTGAAACTCGCGTGGAGGTCGCGATTCGATCCGTTCAGCTCTGATTTCCGATCTGCCCAGACGAGCAAGTGAGAGCGAGGGCCCAGCGACGTGCCAGCCGGAATGACGAACTTCGCCGGGTTGGACAATTCATCCGTCAGCGCGTAACCGGAGAGGTCAACCGGGCGGGCGGTTGGATTGTAGAGCTCAAACCAATCGCTGAACGCGCCGTCGGTCGGATCGGCCAGCGTCTGCGTGTTGGCAGTCATCCATTCATTGATGACGACGTGATCCGGCGCGAGCGGATCGGGGAGATGGGCGGTGACATTGATGGCCGCGGTGTGTTCGGGCAGCAACTTCCCGGAAGCGTCATGTCCGGCCAGCGCCAGCGTATTCATTGCCGGACGCAGCGGCACTTTGATCGACCAGTTCGTCACAGTCGTCCAGGTCGTGGGATATTCCGTGCCGTTGATGCGGATCGTTTTCACCTCCACCGGCGCGCTGCCCGCGAGCGTGAGGGTGCTCTCATCCGTGGCAAAATCATCTCCCCGGTTGCTGGTGATCGCGAAGTCTGTGGCCACGGTTTTGAGTTGTTGGAGAATGTAATTGCGCCGGGAAGCGACATAGGACTTGATGGCATTCGGGCTGTTGATCGAAGCGCCGTTCGCGCGAAAGGCAGCGTATTTCGCGTCGAGAAGCGCGTTGAGCGCCAGATCCTGCAACGGCCCGTTCGCCGCGTCCCGGAGAGCGCGCCAATAAGCGCGGCGAAAAGGCGGATGGCTGTTCATCCGCGTAATCACAGGATCGACGGCCTTGAACAGAGAAGTCGTGGGGCCGTCCGCGTAGCCGCCGAGCCCGAGCACGATGTCGAAATCCCAGATGAGCAATTGCCACGGGCCTTGGGGCGGTTTGTAAGCAAACATGTTTTGGCCGTTGTTATTCCCGTAGCTGTCCCAATTGCCCACCACGTGCTCCACTGCGAAAATGCGCATCCATTGCTCGACGTCGATGTGCGATTCGACGCTGGGCGTGTAGGCGGCGCCGGTCGCGTTCACGGCGTCCACAAGATTGAACAGGTTGGTGTAATTGCTGGTGGAAAGCTCGGCGCCGCGCCGCTGCCAGTTCCAGCGATAGCGCGGCAGTTTCTTGGCGCCGCCCGTGGTGGTAAATCGTTGCAGCGTCGTCCAGGTCGTCTGGAAATTGGAGACGTTGTCGTCGAACTCGAACCAGCCGGCGATTTTATAAAGCTCGCCGTTGGCATCGTTCGGAAACCATTCCTCGATCACCTCGGAGTTGGGGATTTGGGAATCTTCAAAAATCCGCCCGCGCCTTACGCCATTGACGAAGAGGTTGATGTTGCGCTGATAGTTGAAAGGCAGTCCAAGCTGCGCCGCAATCCAGTAGGCGGTTTGCTCGCGCTGCGCCGTTTCGTCGTCGCCGGGGTTATTGCCCGGCGCGGTCAACTTGAAATCCGTGACGCCAAGCAAGCGGTCGTCTTCGGGAAACACCAAAATATAATTGCACAACGCGCCGGTTGGCGTGGTGTATCCGGGGCTGTGGTAAGGACTGCCGCTGTAAAGGGCGCCGATGTTATAGATGGCGCGGTGGTCGCCGTAAACGAACGTGGCGTCCAGAGATTCGTTGCTGAGCTTCAGGCGGGTCGCCCATTTGGTCGCCGTGGCCTGCGTGATCCAGAGCCGGTACGTTCCGAACGCGCCTGGCGGTGGCGGGTCGCCAAACCGGACCAGGCACTCCCGCGTTGGCGCGTCGGCTGGAAAGCGCGTCGTTGCGGGCGCGGGGAATTGATCGGTCGCCTCGACGTGAAACGCCACGAGCGTTCCCGTGGGCCACGCCGGAATCTTCGCGCTGTAAATTCGGTCACCGGCAATTTCGTCGCCTGCCGTGCCGTCATCCAGCATCGGAACAGAAACGAGGCTAAGGCCAGGATCCACTCGGTATTTGAGCACGACCGAGGCGATCCCGTCGGGGTCGTTGGCGCGCGCCGTGATCAAGACGGTTTGGTTGGTCGCAGGCACCACGGGGAAATGGTTCACGTCGTGGATCGCAGGTCCGGCATTGGCCACCGCCCGGCTGTTGCGGGCGCCGGGCGTTCCCAGGTTCTTCGGCAGCGACAAAGTCTGCGCCGCTTCCAAGTAGTTTCCGCGCAAACGCAGCAAGACTTCTGGAAATCCGCGAAGCCAGCGCGCTCGGGCCCGAAGCGTCCCGGTGTTCCCCGAAGCCAGCGGACTTCTGAGGCGGGTCCGGATACGATTCGCGCCGGTATCGCCGCGATGCGACGATCGCACGTGCAAGCACGAGGTTCCGCCGAGGCCTCCCGACTGAAGACCGGACGTGCCGTGGCTGCCTTGGGGAACCCAACCGTCGAGTCCGTCGTCGAACGTCGGATTGCTGATTCGATTGGTGCCACCCGGCCCGATGACTTCCACGTTGTCGATCAAGCATCCACCTTCGCCCATGAGCAACATGTGCAGCGTATCCGCCGGACCAATGCCGTTGTCCAGAACGCCGGTGGTTTCGATGGCCGTCCACTCGCTCTTCGCCGTTTCATCGCTGTCGGCCCAGTTCGACGCGAGTTGGTTATCGCTGCGCGGATCGATAAGTTCCAGGCTGCTGCCGCCTTCGCGCGCCCATTTGCCCCAGCGCCCTCCCGTCCCATAGGCGACTTCGTCGGCGACGACAAGAATGGTGTTCGTGGCGCCGGTAGGGGCCTCAGCGCGTGTAAGCTTGTCGGGCATCGCGAGCGTGAGCTTTTGCCCCTGATTCGAAAGCCGGCCTCGGAAATCTCCGACGGTATTCGATGCGTTCAAGTGGGAGTGATTGCTTCGCAGATGCTCGGCGTTCTTGGCCACGACGAGGTAGCCGTCCGGCGGCAAGCGCGTGCCGGGCGGGAAGGTGAAGTCGATCCCGGCCACGAACTTCCAGCCGCTCAGGTCAACGGGCGCGGCGCCTTTGTTGTAAAGCTCCAGGTATTCGTCTTCGGCGCGACCCGAAATAGGCGCGTACATGATTTCGTTGATGACGATGTCGCGATTGAGCGGTTCGCGGTTCGCGGCGCCAGGGGAAGGGCCGGCGAGTTCACGGAGGATGGAAGCGCCATTCGGAGAGCGGCCAAACGAGACTCCGGCCGCTTGACCTCCGTAGCGAACGGTATCGATGACTCGGCTTTGGTCCGAGTTCATGAGGAAGAGTGTTCCTCCGGCTGGATTCAGGGCGAAGCCGAGTTGGGGTTGGCCAAAGACAAGGAAGCCTTCGGGCTTAATGACGGTGCCCGGCGGAAAGATGCATTTCCTCATCATCGCGTCATCGGTTAAGGAGCAACCGGAGAGATCTTTCGCTTCGCGACTTCCGTTGTAGAGTTCGACGAATGCCGGCGTATCGCTCCGAACCAACAACTCATTGATAACCACGGATCGCAGCGCCTCGGGAACCGCCGCTTCAAATGCCCCAGGGGATCCGCCCATGCGGTCGCTCGCAGCCCAGACCGACGGCTCGCTTTCACCGTACGATGGCCGCGCCAACACGAGCGAATGTCCGGCGCCGTTCGCTGCGACAGGCCAGGGCAGATCGCTCGAAAAGGTGATCTGCAGGAGGACCGCGCCGTTCCGGTGGTGCAATCGGATTGTGCGCGATCGATGCTGGAGCGAATCCGCGTAAGGACCCGCGATGTCTGCGATCCCATAGACGCTTCTGACGTCAGCCGGGTTCCTGGCCACAACCAGAAAGGAGCGCGCGGGAAGAGTTGTTCCCGCCGGGAAAGTGAATTCAATCGCGCCGGAGAGCCGGTAGCCGCTGAGGTCCTCGAACCAAAGCTGCGAATTGAACAACTCGACAAACTCCAGATCTTTTCCGTCCGATCGCGCGGCGGGGCGATACATGATTTCCGAGATGACCAGGCCCGTGCGCCGGCTCGAAGGTCCCAAAGCCTCGTGGGATATCACCGCCGCCGAAAGGGACGAAGCACCGAGCCAGAGAGTGAGGACCAGCAACTTCAACGACTTCATCAACGCCAGGATTACTACCGGAAGGCCCGCTGCGTGACAATGTAATGTGGGAACTATAGCGTGGTGGGGCAGGCTTTCCAGCCTGCCGGTTAGGGGGACTTTCCAGTCTCCGGCGGCGCAGGCTCGCCAAGCGGAGCTGGAAAGCTCCGCGAACCCGCAGGCTCGAAAGCCTGCGCTACCTGGCTCGCCAGTCACCGTTTTTCGCGCGGTTTCATGCCGAAGAGGAACCGAAGCGGGTCATAAGGCCGGATGCCGAAATGATAAATCGCCACCGTGACGAGGAAGGACGCGGCGCAGAGGAAGGCGAATTTCATCAGAATGGTGTCGCTCGTTTGCACGACGTAGAAGGCCAGGATCACGATCACCGTTTGATGCAGGATGTAGAACGGGTAGATCCCTTCGTTCGCATACGCCAGCAGCGGGCTGTTGAAGTGCAGATACCGCTTGGCGTAGCCGAGCAACGCGAGCATCCAGAACCAGGCGTTGAACGCCAGCAGCGTCCGGTAAAGCGCGTGCGGCACGGAATACGTGAACCGCGGCTCCAGATCGTAACGCCTCTCCGGGGTTCTGGATGCAACAGGCGGCGGCTCGCTGAGAGCCGGAACGCTGGTTTCGAGAGGCGTGGGCACGCGGCACTTTTATGAATTCACGTCGCAATTCACAAGGGAGGATTGCAGAGCGCTCCTGAACCGCCGGGTGAAACTTCAGAATCGAAGCCTCCGGACAACGAAGAATTGCGGCACCCGTAACCACGCGCAATCGCTCGGTAAACGACGGTAGGGCGAGCCTGTCCCCAGCGAGCCGAGTCGAACGTGTTCCAGGCACGTCGAGCGGCTCGCCAGGACGGACTCGCCCTACCATATTTGACTCCTTAACTTGTTTGCCCCATTGTGTGCGCCACGGTTATTTTCTTGATCCACCGAAACGCGAAACGAAGGCACATGCTATGAGCAAGCAGTTCCGTAGATTTCTCAATTTGGCCGCGGCCATCGTGTGGCTGAGCCGAGCGCTGATTGCGTCGGCCGCGACTCCAGATCTCATCCAGGACATCGAGATTCCCTACACGAAGTTCGTTCTGAAGAACGGACTGACGCTCCTCGTGCACGAGGACCACAAAGCGCCGATCGTCGCGGTCAACGTCTGGTACCACGTCGGCTCGAAGAACGAGAAGCCAGGCAAGACCGGCTTCGCCCATCTGTTCGAGCACCTCATGTTCAACGGGAGCGAGCATTTCAATGAGGATTACTTCAAAGCAGTCGAGAAGGTCGGCGCCACGGATTTGAACGGGACCACCAATCCGGACCGCACCAATTACTTCCAAAACGCGCCGAAGGATGCGCTCGATTTGTTGCTCTGGCTGGAGTCTGACCGCATGGGTCACCTGCTCGGTGTCGTGGACCAGGCCAAGCTGGATGAGCAGCGCGGCGTCGTTCAAAACGAAAAGCGGCAGGGTGAAAACCAGCCCTACGGCCTGGCCTACGAATTGATCACCAAAGGGACTTTTCCTCCCGGCCATCCCTACTCGTGGACAACGATTGGCTCGATGGAAGATCTGAACGCCGCTTCTTTGCAGGACGTTCAGGAATGGTTCAAGACTTACTATGGCGCGGCCAACGCGACGCTTGTGATCGCCGGGGACGTTGATCCCAAAGAAGCGCGCGAGAAGGTGGAAAAGTACTTCGGCGCGATTCCAGCCGGTCCGCCGCTTTCCAGACACAGTGCCTGGATTGCCAAACGGACTGGCACCGTGAGGCAAACCGCGAACGACCGCGTGCCACAATCCCGCATTCACAAAGTCTGGAACATTCCCCAATTCGGCACGCACGAGGCCGACCTGTTGAATCTTGCGAGCGACGTGCTCGCGGCCGGGAAAAACTCGCGCCTCTACAAACGCCTCGTTTACCAGGACCAGATTGCCAGTGACATCATTGCTTACGTCGATCTTCAGGAAATTGCCGGCACGTTCGTCATCCAGGCCACGGCCAGACCCGGGGAGGATCTCGCGAAAGTGGAACGCGGCATCGACGAAGAGTTAGCGCGCTTTCTTGCGGAGGGACCTACCGCCACCGAACTGCAACGCATCAAGACGCAAAATCTTGCCGGCTTCATTCGTCAGATCGAGCGCATCGGCGGCTTCGGCGGAAAATCGGATGTGCTGGCCGAATATCAGGTCTATACGGGCAGTCCGGACCACTACAAACGCACCCTGAAGCGCGTTAGCGAGGCCACGGCCAAAGAAATCCAGTCGGCCGCGCAGGCCTGGCTTTCGGATGGGGTTTACATCCTGGAGATTCATCCCTATCCCAACTACGAAACGGCGGCCTCGTCCGTGGATCGCTCGAAGCTTCCGTATCCTGACCTCAAAGCGGAGGCGAAGTTTCCTCCGCTGCAACGCTCGACGCTTTCGAATGGTTTGAAGATCGTCCTGGCGGAGCGGCACGCCGTTCCGGTGATCGAGTTTGAGTTGCTCATTGACGCGGGCTATGCGGCGGATCAATTCGCCAGTCCGGGCACCGCCCGGCTCGCGATGGACATGCTCGATGAGGGAACCAAATCACGGACCGCCCTTCAAATCAGCGAAGAGTTGGCGCAGCTTGGCGCCTCGCTCAACGCAGGTTCGGATTTGGATGCCTCCAGCGTTTCTTTGTCTGCGCTGAAAGCGAATCTGGACGCGTCCCTGGCGATTTATGCGGACGTGATCTTGAATCCCTCCTTTCCCGAAGAAGACTTTCGGCGGCGCCAGAAGCAGCAGCTCGACCGCATCCGGCAGGAAAAGGTTCAGCCCAACACCATGGCGGCGCGCGTCGTTCCCCGGCTTCTCTATGGCCGCGGCCACGCTTACGCGAACCCGTTCACCGGATCGGGCGACGAAGCCAGCGTCGGCAAACTCACCCGCCAGGATCTGGAAAAATTTCATCGCGCCTGGTTCAAGCCTAACAACGCGACGCTCATTGTCGTCGGCGATACCACCTTGAACGAAATCACCCCCAGGCTCGAAGGCGCTTTCAAGCGCTGGGAGCGCGGCGAGGTTCCAAACAAGAACATCGGCGCGGTCGAGCACCAATCGAAGCCGGTGTTTTACCTGATCGATCGTCCCGGCTCCATCCAGTCGTTGATTTTGGCCGGGCACATCGCGCCCCCCAAGGCGAATCCGGACGAAATCGCAATCGAGACGATGAACCAGATTCTGGGCGGAGCTTTCACGTCGCGGATCAACATGAATTTGCGGGAGGATAAACACTGGTCGTACGGAGCGGGATCGCGGTTCTTGCCGGCGCGCGGCCAGCGGCCTTTCTATGTCAGCGCCTCCGTTCAGACAGACAAGACGAAAGAGTCCATGGTCGAGATCACGAAGGAACTCAAAGGACTGCTTGGGGAGTCTCCGATTACGGATGAGGAACTGACCAAGACGCGGGAGAACCGCGTGCTCAAACTGCCCGGCGCCTGGGAGACCATGAGCGCCGTCGGGAATTCCATCACCGAGATTGTCCAATTCGGATTGCCGGATGATTTTTTCCAGACGTATCCGGCCAAGGTGAGCGCGCTGAAGCTGCCGGATGTGGAGCGCGCAGCGAAAGGCGTGCTGAACCCGGATCGGCTCGTGTGGGTAGTTGTCGGCGACCGCGCGAAGATCGAGGCCGGCATCCGGGAACTGGCCCAGGACGAGATTCGGTTGATCGACGCGGATGGCAATTCGGTCAATTGAGATTCGGGAAGGAGCGCGGGCAGCCTGCCCGCGCGCGGGTTGGCAGCCGACCTGCAAAGATGCGACAGGAAGCGGCGCATGATCGAACGGCTGAAGTTTCGCCCTAAGGGTCTGTGCAAAAATAAATTCCGGTTTTGCTGGAGGCGATTTCGCTTTCTGGCGAGGCACGACGAAGGAGCATAGCCAGGGCTCTGCGACTGAGGAGAAACGAAGCCAGAAAGCGAAATCGCCCCAGCCCTCCGGGGCGGGGCGGCGCCTGGCCGGCTGCGGCGTTGCTCGTCGGTCACAGCCCCAAAACGGGGATGCTCCCTCCTGGCGCCTTGCATCCGGCCAGGCGGCGCTCCCGCCAAAACCGGAAGTTATTTTTGCACAGACCCTTAATAATAAATGCTCATGCAAACCCACAAACCTCGCAAGTTGTGCTGGGGAACTCCGGCTTTGAGTATCGTGAGCGTAGCAAAGCAAATGGCGGCCCTGATTATGAACGCGTGGTCGGAGGATCGGCGGTGCGCCGTGATTCACTGATCTTGGACAGGCTTGCCGTTCGCGCCAGCATCCTTTAGCTTTCCATCCATGAGTGTGCAGGAGATTAAGGAAAAGCTAGCCGCCCTGCCTCGCAATGAGCAGGACGAGGTGATCGCATATCTGTTCCATCTCCGCCATGAGAGCGACCAGGATTATCAAACCCAAATCGCTCGGAGATCGGCAGATCGGAACGTATCGCATTGGCTGTCTCCTGACGAGTTTGAACGCGAACTGGACAAGCGAAAGACCCGTTAGATGGGGGCTTTTTCGGTTTATATTCATCTCGACCTCTTGGAAGTCGTTCCGACGAGAGGCGAGCAGCGAAGACTGCTCATGCGCTTCATTCGTTCACTTGCCGACAATCCGTACACCCCAGGAGATTTCACCGACAAGGACGATAGCCTGCGCACACGACAGATCAAAATTATCGGCCACTATGCGATCACCTACTGGGTGGATGATCCTGTGAAAGCCGTACTGGTCGTTGGCGTCCAACCGGCAGACCGGTGAACTGTCGGCCGACTGGCGAGAACTTCATTGTGACCACCGTAGCCGGAGCGTGGCCTCCGCGGGACGCCGAGCCTTCTACCAGAAGTCTGGCGTTCGGCGGACGGAGCCCTCTCGAGTGAAAACAGCCCATTCGTTTGAGCTATTTCACCTTTCACCTTAGGGTCTGTGCAAAAATAACTTCCGGTTTTGGCGGGAGCGCCGCCTGGCCGGATGCAAGGCGCGAGGAGGGAGCATCCCCGTTTTTGGGCCGTGACCGACGAGCAACGCCGCAGCCGGCCAGGCGCCGCCCCGCCCCGGAGGGCTGGGGCGATTTCGCTTTCTGGCTTCGTTTCTCCTCAGTCGCAGAGCCCTGGCTATGCTGCTTCATCGTGCCAGAAAGCAAAATCGCCTCCAGCAAAACCGGAATCTATTTTTGCACAGACCCTTAGCTCGCTTGCCTCTCAGACGCGCTCGCCGTAGAATTACATCCGAGTGCCGGAACCGTCCCGGTCCGTTTTGTGAAACGAAACCTTCAACCCAAACAGGATTCGTTATGCGCCAAGTCGATTCAGTCGGTCGAACCCCTTCTCAACTGTCTCACAGAGCCTTCACCCTCATCGAGCTCCTGGTCGTCATCGCCATCATCGCCATTCTGGCGGCGATGCTGATGCCCGGTCTGAGCCGGGCCAAGGGCACGGCCAAGAAAGCCAATTGCCTGAGCAACCTCAACATCGGCATGGCGATGCTCATGTAATCGGAGGATTTCAAGGGCCTGATCCCGCGAGGGAACGATGTGCTCTGGTATCAGGCGTTCATGCCGTATCTGCCCGAAGGCGGCACGACGCGAGACTATCGCGGCATCCGGATTTTCAAATGCCCAAGCTACCCGAACAAGCAACAGGTGATCTGCTACGTGATCAATTGCTGGTACTTTCAAAGCATGAAAGACACCGGTGGCACCGATCTCTACGCGCCCACGCCGCTCAGTCGCGTGGATCGGCCTTCCGAAACGGTCTATCTCGCGGACAACGAAGACGGTTCGTGGCGCCCGATCGTCAAGGGTTACCAGGACGCCGAGCTGTTTCTGAACGACGTCTGGCACCCGACCCATCTGCCTTCGTCCAACGCCAGAGACACCACGTATGGACGCCGCGTCGCCAAAAACCGGCACCTCGGCGGCCCAGATGCACTCTACTTCGACGGCCATTCCGGCTGGGTGAAAGCCGAAAAGATGACCGCCGACATGTGGCGCGAAGTCTGGCGATAGCGGCGTACCCCCGCAGCCCAAAGGAGCGCGAACAGCTTGTCCGCGCATTTCGTTTACGAGCGACGTACCGCAGGCTTTTGAGCCTGCGGTTCACGGAGCTTTCCAGCTCCCTTTCTCGATCTGCGCGGCAGGGGGACTGGAAAGTCCCCCTAACTGGCAGGCTGGAAAGCCTGCCCTACGTCCAACCAAAAACACTCGCCTGATCTTCTGCGCTCAATAGAATCCGTGGAAAAGATCACAGCCTATGCCTCGAAAAATTCTGATCATCACGGACGATGCCGGCGAATCGTTTGAAATCCTTTATGCCCAACACCGCTTTCGCGAGGCGGGCTATCAACCCGTGATTGCCGCGTCGCAGAAGAAGCGGTTGCACGGCGTCATCCACGACTTCGAGCCGGGCTGGACGACCTATATCGAGAAGCCGGGCTATCTGATCCAGGCGGACGTCGCCATTGCGCAAGTCAAGCCGAGCCAATACGAGGCCATCCTCCTGATCGGCGGGCGCGCGCCGGAATGCCTTCGCCACAACGACAAACTGATCCGGATCGTCCAGGATTTTCATCGCCGCGGGAAATGGATCTTCTCCATTTGCCATGGGATTCAGATTCTGCTCGCGGCTGGTCTTGGGAAGGGCCGGCGGGTCACCTGTTATTGCAATGTGCGGTTTGAAGTCGCGCAATGCGGCGGCACGTGGATCGACAAACAAAGCGTGGTGGATCGCGCGGGCCGGATGGTCACTTCGCAGACCTGGGAAAGCCACGCCGATTTTTACCAGGATATCTTTATGGCGCTTGGCGCCAACCAGGGCAAGCTCCGAAGGCCGACGAGGCGCCTAGGAGTTTGACCAGCGGTACAAGCCGCCACCAAAGTCGTTACAACGTTAAATCGTTAAATGGGTTAAATCGGTTGAATGGAACCACTTCTTCGCTTCATCGGAGGGATTGATGGCGAACGAGGGAATGCCCAGGGGAAGGGAAAGATGCTCGTGCGGTTGATCTCTGTTTTCTCAGTGGCCTCCTGTTAAACCCTTAAGCCCATCTCCTGAAAATTTCGCTTTGAATTCGTTCCGGATTCCCGCCAACATCCGCGCCTTGCTTTGAAATGAAACGAACGCATCACTGCAACGAACTGCGCGTGGATCATATCGGCCAGACGGCCACGCTCTCGGGCTGGGTCCATTCCCGGCGCGACCTGGGCGGCGTGATCTTTATCGACGTGCGCGATCGCGAAGGCCGCACGCAGACCGTATTTGATCCCTCCGATTTGCCAAAGGCCTTGTTCGAGCGCGCGGCGGCGTTGCGGAGCGAATCCGTCATTTCCGTGAAAGGACTGGTGCGCCGGCGTCCAGAGGGCACGAACAATCCCAAGATCGCCACGGGTGAAGTCGAGGTGCAGGCGAAGGAACTTGAGGTCTTGAACCAGGCCGACGTTCTGCCGTTTCCCGTCGATGATCCGGAAGTCGCCAGCAAAGTGAACGAAGAGTTGCGCCTCCAGCATCGCTACCTCGATTTGCGCCGGCCGGAAATGGCTCGCAATCTTCGCCTGCGCAGCAAGGTCGCCACCGCCACGCGCGTATATTTCGACGAGCAAGGTTTCCTGGAAGTCGAAACACCCATGCTGTTCAAATCGACGCCGGAAGGGGCGCGCGAATTCCTGATTCCGAGCCGGATTCATCCGGGCGAGTTCTACGCGCTCCCGCAATCGCCGCAGCAGTTCAAGCAAATCCTGATGGTCGCCGGGGTGGAGCGTTACTTTCAGTTGGCGCGCTGTTTCCGCGACGAAGACCAGCGTGCGGATCGCCAGCTCGAATTCACGCAGATCGACCTGGAGATGTCCTTCATCGAGCGCGAAGACATTTACAATCTGGTCGAAGGTCTCTTGAAACGCATCTGGAAGGTGGCGTTGGGCGCCGAAATTCCCACGCCGTTCAAACGCCTTTCCTTCGAGGAGGCGCTGAACCGCTACGGCATCGACAAACCGGACACGCGCTTCGGGATGGAGATCGCGGACCTGACCGAGGAATTCCGCGCGAGCGCATTCAAGGTGTTCGCGGGCGCGGTCGCCAGCGGCGGGGTGGTCAAGGCGATGAACGCCAAAGGCCTGGCCTGCGCCACGCAGGGACAGATGGAAACCATGACCGAGTGCGCGAAGAGTTTCGGCGCGAAAGGCCTGGCCTACATCAAGGTGGAAAACGGCGAGTGGAAATCGCCCATCGTGAAATTCTTCTCCGATGCCGAGAAAGCGGCGCTCGCCAGGAAACTGTCGATGGCGGAAGGCGACCTCGTTCTGTTCGCGGCGGACCAATGGCTGACCGCGTGTGAAATTCTGGGGAAGATCCGCCTCTATTGCGCCGAGGTGCTGCGCGGGCAAGGCAAGCTGTCGATTCCGGCGGATCGCTTCGATTTTCTCTGGGTCGTTGATTTTCCACTCCTGAGTTTCGACAAGGAACAGAACCGCTGGTATTCAAGCCATCATCCCTTCACGGCGCCGATTCCCGATGACATTCCGCTTTTGACTAGCGACCCGAAGAAGGTTCGCGGCCAGCATTACGATGTGGTTGTTAACGGGGTCGAGTTGGGGGGAGGCTCCATTCGGATTCACCAACCGGAGTTGCAGAAGATCGTGTTCGAGCAGGTTCTTCAGATTCCGCCGGATGTGGTGAAGGCTCGGTTTGGCTACATGCTCGAAGCGTTTCGCTACGGCTGCCCGCCGCATGGAGGCATTGCTCTGGGGTTCGATCGGCTCAACGCGATTCTTTGCGGCACGCCGAGCATCCGCGATGTGATCGCTTTTCCGAAAACGGCCAAGGGCGCCGACCTGATGACGGATTCACCGGCTGCGGTCGAATCCAAGCAGCTTCGCGATCTGCACATCGATCTGAAAGTTCCGAAGAAGGAAGAAGCCTTCCGTGGAACGTAGAATGGGTGGAGCGACGCTCCCGCGGAGCTTTGGCGACGGCAAATGAAGGGGCTTCCACGATCAGGCTCGGCAGGAGTCTCACCCCACCAGCGGTAGGGTTGCCTTACCGGTACCAGTCGCGCAAGAGGACCTGGATACCCGGCTCCTCCCCGACAAGTTGCTTGAACTTTTCCAGATCGCTCCCTCGGCAATGATAGGGACAGACGATCTTGGGCTTGAACTCGCGCACGGCGCTGGCGGCTTGTTCCACCGTCATCGTGTCAGGGAGGTTCATGCACACAAACGCGGCGTCGATGTTCTTCAACTGGCGCATCTCCGGGATGTCCTCGGTGTCCCCGCTGACGTACACGCGTTTGTTGCTCGCCGTGACGACATAGCCGTTGCCGCGTCCCTTCTCGTGGAATTTCAAGCGTTCCTCGGTCGTGTTGTACATCGGGACGGCTTCGATGGTCACGCCCGCAAGAGTGTTGGATTCCCCGTTCGCCAAAACGGAAGTCCGCTTTCTTAAGTCTTCCGGCAATTTGTCGGCCACCGCCGTCGGGGCCACGATCGCAGTGGTGTCACGCGTGAGCAGGGCCAGCGTGTTGAGGTCCAGGTGATCCTCGTGGACATCCGTGACGAGAATCAAGTCCGGCCTGGGCAGTCCTTTGAACCGCTGGCCGTCTCCGACCGGATCGACATAAATAGTGCGCTCCCTCGACACCATGACGAGCGTGGCGTGGTGGATGGGATAGATAATCACGGGGCTGTTCGTGATCGCAATCGGGCTGCCGGGAGTCTTCAGGCTCGCGCCGATGACGCTGCCGGATTCGGCGAAAAGCTCCAGACACAACCCCAACGCCAGCCACGCGGGTCTGCCGGCTCTGAGCTTCTTCATTGCCTTGTGGACAATTGAGTTTCTGCGGTTAAGAGGCGCTTCCATAAGAACGCCGGAGACAATCCGGCTCTTCGACATGAGATTCAAACCTAATTTGCTCACGCGCGTTCAGGGCAGGAATGAACAAATGTACTCGCAGATCCCGCCTTCGACTTCGATGTCGAAGCCCGACTTGGCGTGCACCTCGAACTTCTCGCCGGTCACATAAGTCGAAACCGTGGTTTGCTCGTCCAGTTTCACTCGACATTGGCCGGCGACGATCTCCATGCGTTCGGCTTTGTCCGTCCCGAAGTGAAACTTGCCCGGATAAATGAGGCCCAGCGTCTTTTTCGCGCCGTCGGGGAAGAGAATCGTATGGCTGACGACCTTGCCCTCGAAATAGACATTGGCCTTGGTTAGGGCGGTGACGCCCTGAAATTCAGTTGGCGCAGATGGCATAGGAGCGCGAGTCTTTCGCTGCTGGTTGAATTGTCAAGGCCGGCCTTCGCCCGATCCGTCGATTGAAGAAAGGGAAATCTTGTCATGGGGCAGTGGCAGTTCAGGGGCCATGAGCGGATAGCGCGAGAAGCGCGCGTCCCGAATGATCTTGAAATTGTCATCCCAGGAAGCGGTTGTGCTGAGGCTCTTACTGTGCAGACCGTGGGATTGACGACAGATCGACCGGAGAACCCTAGCGCAGATTTTCAATTTGCTGTATCGCCGATTTCCAATCGGCAGGGCGCCGGCAACTCCCAGCGGGCTCGGACTGGGAGACGCCCCGCAGAATACAATTCAGCGATACGGCAGAGTGCAACTCTGCGCTACGAGCTTTGTCGTCCATCCCGCGGACCAAGCAGTAAGCGCCTCGGGGATAGCTGCGGGATAGCTGGGTTGCGACAGCGACGCACGGTTGCTTGAGGGGCAGGAAACCGCTGGTCCGACTGCGTCCGATTTCCTTGCCTACCACACAGAATTCGGTCGCAATAGATTCTATGAATCAAGTTGCCTTTGAAATCACGGTCATTTTTCTGCTGCTTATCGCGAACGGCGTCTTCGCGATGGCGGAGATCGCCGTTGTGTCGGCCAAGAAAGCCCGGTTGCGGCGTCTGGCCGATCAGGGCCAGAGCAACGCCCAAGTCGCGCTCGAACTGGCGGAGTCGCCCAATCGTTTTCTTTCCACGGTGCAAGTCGGCATTACGCTGGTGGGCATCTTCGCGGGCGCATTCGGGGGCGCCACATTGGCGGCCAAACTTGCGCAGCCAATTGGCCAGATAACATTCCTCGCAGGTTACGCGGACAAAATCGCCTTCGGGATGGTCGTCGCGGTTATCACTTATTTTTCGCTCGTGCTGGGCGAGCTTGTGCCGAAGCGCTTTGGCCTGAGCAATCCCGAAGGCATCTCGATGGCGGTCGCCAAGCCAATGAACTGGCTCTCACGCGTGGCTGGCCCGCTCGTGAGCTTTCTCAGCATCTCCACGGAGGGTTTGTTGCGCCTGCTCGGTTTCAAACCGGAAAAGGAAGTGACCGTTTCCGAGGAGGAAGTGCGCGTGTTGATGCAGGAAGGCGTGAGGGCTGGCGCGTTCAACAAGGTGGAAAGCCATATCATCCACAGCGCGCTCGAACTCGACCAGTTGCCGGTGCGCGAGATTATGACGCCGCGTCCCAAAGTGATCTGGCTCAATCAGGACGATCCGCACGACCAGATTTGGCACAAGATTGTCATCAGCAATCACTCACATTTTCCAGTTTATCGCGAGAATCGCGACAACGTGGTCGGCATCGTGTCGGTAAAGGCCATCTACGCAAATCTGGCCGCAAAGGTTGGCGTGGATCTCAAGGACCTGACGACGCCGCCGCTCATCGTGCCCGAGACGCAGACGGTTCTTCAACTCGTCGAGACGTTCAAGCAAAGCGGGAAACACTTCGCGATGGTGACGGACGAGTTCGGAAACATTGTCGGACTGGTGACGCTCAACGACGTGATGGAAGCCATCGTCGGCAGATTTCCGTCCCAAGGCGAACGCGCCAAGCCCGAAGCCAAGAAACGCGACGACGGTTCGTGGCTGATTGACGCAATGATTGACCTGGAAGCGGTCGAAAAGGCGTTGCCTGGATTCAAGTTCGGCGGCGGTGCCTACACCGAATACCAGACGCTTGCGGGGTTTGTCGTGAAGACGCTGGGGCGCGTGCCGCGAGAAGGCGAAACATTCGAGGCGGAGGGTTACATCTTCGAGGTGCTCGACATGGATCGCCATCGCGTGGATAAAGTTCTGGTGATGCCCACCAAGACCATGCCGCCCCAGAAGATCCCCGCAAAGTAGGCCAGCGTCAGGGCGAAGACCCCGGCGCCCGCGATGGCGAAGCCACCGTCCTTCCACGGCTCCAAGTGTCCAAACGTGCTTCGTGTTCCGGCCCAGGCTCCCATGATTTACCCTATTGTATTCGCTGGGGGACTTACTTAGGCTGCCCGGCCTAAAGTGTCATGCCCACGCGACCTATCAAGGCCACGACGCTGCAACTGCTCTGGCACGATGCCGACGCCCGGGAAGCGCAGCTTCGGCGAATCGTTTGCGAACGGTTGCAAGCCAACCCGGCGCCGATCATCGGAGACCAAATTGTTGCGACGTATTTCTTCGCGCTGCGAAGCTGGAGCCTGATCCAGGCCGCCAAAGAAATCAGTTATCACGCCACCAGCGGAACGAAAGATATTCCGCGTGGTTCGCTGCTCGAACGGTGCACGGGGAAAGCAGTTGGAATCGACGCGTTCGATGCGACCGGCCGCCTGGGATTGATCCACATGGCCTACCCGCTGAAGATGCTCCTGCAACCGGACGGCCATCTGACTTCAACGGACATCTTTCATACCGCCGCCGGCGCAATTATTTTCGACGTTTACGAGAATCAGGACGTGCGGCTCGTCGGGCTTCAGATGCCTGAAACCGTGCTGCGCACGTTTCCCGGCCCGGCTTATGGCGGTCCGGGTCTGCGCGCGATCACGCATTGGGATAACGTAGGACAGGCTTCCAGTCTGTCCAAATCACGCGCCGCGACTGAGTCGGTCCGACAGAATGTTCTTTCAGATAAGTCAGAAAGAAATCGGCGAGCCGGAAAACCGGCACGGAATTCGATGAAGGAATTGGGCAGGCAGGATGCCTGCCCTACATTTGAGCCGGCCTTCGGCACTATTCTGAAGCCCACAGCCGGGATTACTCCGAAACAGGTTGAGACGCTAGTCGAGGAAGCGGCGGTTTGCCCGCTGTTTCTTTTCATCAAGGAGGACGAAAACCTCTATCCGCGCCTGGATTATTCTCCGGTGAAGGAGCGCGCGCGTCGAGCCGCCGCCGCCATCAAACGCGTCCAGGACAAACGAAGCGGCCGGGGCCTGATTTTTGCGCCGCATATCACGGGCGCGCCGCATGAAATTCTGGAAAGCGTCCATGCCGTGCTGGAGGCGGGCGCGACGGGAGTGATGTTCAGCGAATCGTTTGCGGGCGGCGCCGTCCGGATGGTCCGCGAAGCCACGAAGACGTTGGCCAGGCCCCCGGCAATCTACGGCCACAATGCGGGTATCGGGGTGAAAACGCGCGGCGGCATCTGGCGGGAGGTTATCGATTTGCTCGCGCGCCTGGACGGGATTGACTTTCGCCAAACGGCGCCGGTTCGCCAAGGCGCGCCGTTCATTTATCCGCACGGCGACGAATGGCTGGCGTCGGAGCGCGTGCTGACGCAGACCTTGCCCGGCATCAACCCCACCATGATTGCCCGCGCCGGCGGCCTGGATCAGGGCAACATCATTTTGAATCTGATCGACGCCGAACAGCGCGGCTTGAGCGAACACATCCTGTTCCTGGCCGGGTCAGCGATCAATTCGATCAAGAACGGTCAAGGCAACCCTGATCCCAAACTCGGCGCCGAGGCCATGATGCAGGCTCTGGAGGTGCATCGCGGTGGAGAACTTCGCGGCGTGGCCGCGAGCGACCATTTGGAGGCGCTGATGGGCCTGGCGCAGCGGAAGAAACTGAAAGCCCTTCGAGAGGCCCTCCGGCAAAGATACCCCGCGGCACCATGACCAATCACCAAGCCCAAATGACGAACGAAATCCGGATGACGAATCCCGAATCGAGATCACACGCCCGGGCGGCCTTGTGGGGGTGCCTTTCGTCATTTGTGCTCGGACATTCTTTCGACATTCGGCATTCGACATTCGGCATTCACCGCCGCCTTTGTGGCGGCCAGTGCGCGTCATGAACAAGGACTCTCGCCTTCTCCGCCTGGGGATTCTGGGCTGCGGGCCGATCGCGCAAATCGCGCACTTCGACGCGGCGAGGAAGGCGCGCAACGTCGAGTTGACTGCAATCTGCGACCTCGCAGACGATCTGCGCGACCGCATGGCCACGCTGCACCAGCCTCGCCTGATTTACCGTGACTTCGAGGAGATGCTGGCCAATCCCGAAATCGAGGCGGTATTGATTGGCGTGGCCGACCAATTTCATGTGCCGCTGGCGACGAAAGCCGTGGGGGCGGGCAAGCACGTGCTCGTGGAAAAGCCCCTGGGCGTGTCCGTGGAAGAATGCGAGGAATTGCGAAGCATGGTCCAAAGCAGGCCAGGCTTCCAGCCTGACCAGAAGCTGCCGTCTTCCAAAGAGGAGCGAGGCAAAGCAGTTCCTGTTGACGAGCAATTCGGCGGAGCAGGCAAGATGCCTGCCCTACGTTCGCTCGTGTTTCAGATTGGCAACAACCGCCGATTCGATCCCGGAATCGCTTTTGCCCGCAAATTTATCCAGGAGGAAATCGGCGACTTACTTTCCTTCAAAGCCTGGTATTGGGACTCGGTCTATCGTTACACCATGACCGACAATCTGCAGCCGCTCGTCCAACAAAGCGCCCATGCCAGACGTCCCAAGGGAAATCCCAAAGCCGACAAACCTCGGTACTTTCTTCTCACTCATGCCAGCCATCTGGTCGATACCGCGCGTTTTCTCGGTGGTGAGATTACCGCCGTTCGGGCGCGCCGGCTCGAACGCTTCGGCGCGTTATGCTGGTACGTCGATGTTGAATTCATCCACGGCGCGTTGGGCCACCTCGATTTGACTATCCCCGTGCGCGGGGATTTCGAGGAAGGCTTTCAGATTCAAGGCGAGCACGGTAACGTCCAGGGCCAGGTGTTTCTGCCCTGGTTCCATAAAGCGAGCCTGGTCGAGGCGTTTTCGGGCCGCGATCGGCAATACCGCCGACCGATGGGCGAAGACGCCTACTCTTACAAACTCCAGCTCGAGAGTTTTGCCGACTGCATTTTGTGCGGCACGCCGCAGCAGGGCGCGAATATCGACGATGGGGTCGCGGCGATGCGAGCGCTGGTGGCGATTGCGCGCTCCGTGGAAAGCGGCGAATGGATGCGGTTGGCGGACGTTACCGGCGGGGTGTGACGAATGACGAATCTCAAAATCCGAACGATGAACTCAAATCGCCTGCAACTCGGCATTTTCGCCAAAACATTCGCCCGGCCGACGGTCGAGGAAATCTTCGACGAGGTGGCGGGCCATCGGTTGCCCTGCGTGCAGTTCAATTTTTCGTGTGCCGGACTGCCGAGCTTGCCTGAGGAATTGGAGCTGAGTGTCCTGGAGAGGATTCGCGGCAGCGCCGTGTCCCGGAAAGTTTCGCTGGCTGCGGTTTCGGGCACGTGCAACCTGATTGATCCCAACCCGACGCGCCGGTCGGATGGACTGCAGCGGGTGCGAGTCCTCATTTCTGCGTGCAGCTACGTCGGCACGAACGTGGTGACGCTTTGCAGCGGCACGCGGGATCCCGACGACCTGTGGCGCTCTCATCCGGACAACAACTCGCCGCAAGCCTGGAGCGATCTGCGAGCTTCCCTGGACGAGGTTTTGGAAGTGGCCGAACTCCACGATGTCACGCTGGGACTGGAACCTGAACTCAGCAATGTCGTCAACTCCGCTCCCCGCGCGCGCCGGTTGCTCGACGAAACCGAATCGCCGAACCTCAAAATCATCATGGACGCCGCCAACCTGATTCCTCCGGACGAACTCCCCCGCCGGACGCGGATCCTCGAAGAAGCCTTCGATATCCTGGGCAACGATCTCATCCTGGCCCATGCCAAGGAACTCGGCCCGGACGGTCGGGCAGGGAATCTGCCGCTGGGGTCCGGGATCCTGGATTGGGACCGTTATCTGGAGCTATTGTCGCAGGCCCAATTCGCCGGCGCGCTGATCATGCACGGCTTTGAAGAAACGGATCTGGCGGCGAGCGCCGCGTTTCTTCGGGACAAACTCGCGCAGCCGGCTTGAGGTCAACCAACCGTTCCAAGGTTAAATCGTTAAATCGGTCAGAGGGTGAGAAGACCGTGCCGCCATCGAGGACGCTCGCCCCACCTTCTCTGATGGAAGTACAATACTCTCGCCACGGCGCATGCCCACATTCACACACGACGCAATCGAATTTCATTACGAGGATGGCAATTCCGGCGTGCCCTTCTTCTTTCAGCATGGTCTGGGCGCGGATGTGTCGCAACCGTTCAGCCTGTTCAAACCGCCTGCCGGAGTTCGGTTGCTGGCCTTCGATGCCCGCGCGCACGGGAAGACGAACCGCGTGGGGCCGCTGGACAAGATCCGCCTCGCGACTTTCGCCGACGATCTCCTGGCGCTGATGGATCACCTGAAGATTCAGCGCAGCATCGTCGGCGGCATTTCCATGGGGGCGGCGCTGGCATTGAATTTCGTGCTGCGCTTTCCGGATCGCGTCGCGGGGTTGGTGTTGTCGCGTCCGGCGTGGCTCGACCGACCGAATCCGTGGAACGTCCACATGTTCTCTCTGGTGGCGCGCTTGATTCGAGAACATGGACCGGAGCGCGGACAGGCGCTGTTCAAGGAAACGCCCGAGTACGCGGAGACGGCGCGCTCGTTTCCGGACGTGGCCCGGTCTCTGTGCGGGCAGTTTGAGAATCCTCGCGCCCGCGAGCATGCGGTCAACCTGGAGCGGATTCCGCGCGATACGCCGTGCAAAGACCGGCAAGAATGGGCTTCGATCCGGGTTCCCACGCTGGTGCTGGCAAATCGGCACGATCCGATTCATCCTTTCGAATACGGGGAAGCCCATGCGCGGCTGATTCCCGGAGCGGAATTCAAAGAGATCACCGCCAAATCCGTGAGCGTCCAGCAACACGGGCATGACGTACAGCGATTTATCGGGGATTTCTTGAAGCGGCATTTCATTTCAGACTAAATCCTCTCGCAATGCTGAAATGTTCCACATCTCTTTGGTCGGCGGACCTGGCAAATCTGGCGGCCGAGATCAAGCGCGTTGAGCCTTATTCGGAGCGCTTCCATATCGACGTTGCTGATGGCCATTACGTGCCGAACCTGCTGTTCTTTCCGGATCAGGTGAAGGCGTTGCGGCCACACACGCGGTTGCCGTTTGAGATTCATTTGATGACCGCAAACCCGCTCGATTGGGTGGAACCGTTTGTGGAGGCGGGCGCGGATGCCATCCTCTTCTGCTTCGACTCCGCCAGCAATCCGGCGGAAGTTCTGCGCGCGATCAAAGCGTGCGGGAAACAAGCGGGCGTTTCGCTGCTCATCAACGAGCCGGTTGAACTTTTGGAGCCGCTGTGGGCTGAACTGGACATTGTCACGATCGTGGGCACGGCCATGGGCATCAAAGGCGCCTCGATGGACGCGTCCGTGCCCGGCAAAATTCGGCAAGCGCGCGAGATCATCCGGCGTCGCGGGCAGAAGGCTGTGGTTGAAGCGGACGGCGGCATCCGGCGTGAAACCGTGCCGTTGCTCCACGCGGCGGGGGTGGACTTTATTGTGCCCGGCTCACTCATGTTCCGTGAAGATCCCAAGACGATGCGGCAGTGGCTGGCTTCCTTGTGAACACGGTTAAGGCATTCGACCTGCTCGGCCTGGGTTGCGCGGCGGTGGACGACCTGGTTTACGTCGAAGCGTATCCGCCGGCCGATGCGAAGGTCTCTGTGGTCCGCAGCGAGCGCCAATGCGGCGGACTGACAGCGACGGCGCTGGTCGCAGCGTCGCGCCTGGGATCGCGCTGCGCTTTTGCCGGCGTTCTGGGCACCGATGAGTGGTCGCAATATGGAATCAATCGTCTGCGGGAGGAGGGAATTGACCTGACTTATCTTCGTCAACGTCCCGAAGCGAAAATCATTCACTCGTTTATCGTCGTGGACACCGCTCGCAACACGCGAAACATCTTTGCGGATTTGAATGGCGCGGTCGGTTGCGACCCGGATTGGCCGGAGGAAGACATCATCCGGTCAGCGCGCGTGTTGCTGGTCGATCATTTCGGTCTGAAAGGAATGATTCGGGCCGCGCGCATCGCCCGCGCGGCCGGGATTCCGATCGTGGCCGATTTCGAGAAAACTCCCGGAACCGAATTCCCGACGTTGCTCGACCTGGTGGATCATTTGATCGTTTCACAACATTTCGCTGAAAGACTCACTCAGCAAGCAAACCCTCAGGATGCCGTGAAAGCACTCTGGACGGATCAGCGCGACACCGTCGTCGTCACCTGCGGAGCGGAGGGCTGCTGGTATTCGACGCATGCGGAACCTGCGCGCGTCGCCCATCAACCAGCCTTTCGCGTTCGGGTCGCGGATACGACCGGCTGCGGCGACGTGTTCCATGGCGCGTATGCCGCGGCGCTGGGACGCGGGTTGCCGGTAGAGGAACGGATTCGGTTCGCTTCGGCGACCGCAGCGCTTAAAGCGACTCAGAAAGGCGGCCAGGAAGGCATTCCAAGGCAAACGGCGGTTGATTCATTCTTGCAAGAGAACAAGTGAGTTTGTCCACGGATTCCCGAACTTGGTCGAGAACTGAACTCATCATCACCATCATCAATGAGGCCTTGGCAGCGGCGTTTGGACCTCGTAATTTGAACGCATGTCAAGCGACAATCTGCTTTGGCGCATCACAGTCGATCCAGATATTTGTCATGGCAAACCCTGCATCCGCGGTTTGCGCTATCCCGTGGAATCTTTGCTTGAGTATCTGGCTGGCGGAGACTCCGTGGACGACCTGCTCGGAGCAGCACATGCCCACAATCGAAACGGCTTTGGAGCACTATTCAATTGTGGAGCTGGATCGAGTAACAGTGACTCCCGTAGGCTAGTACTAGCTGGAACAACCTTTTCCCATGACGAGCGAGTCCCTGAGTCTCGATATGGAATTTGCACTGTGCGAAATTCCGACTTACGACATCCACACGCATCTGGTCGGTGGCAAGCTGGGCGCTCGGGGATTGCACGACATCCTGCTGTATCACATGGTCGTCAGCGATCTTTACGCAGCAGGCTGTCCCAGCGGGGCGCGGCTGACTCAGTTTCCAAATTGGCCAACCCGCAAAGAAGCCACGACACGGATTCGTGAAGCGCTGCCTTTTCTCCGGCACATTCAGAACACGAGTTCCTGGTGGGGTGTGCGCATCATTCTCCGCGACCTTTACGACTGGCACGAGCCCATCACGCCGGAAAACTGGCAGAAGCTCGACGATCGAATCCGAGAACGCGCCGCCGACCGCTCGTGGCATCATTCCATCCTGGACCGCTTGAATGTGCGCCGGACCGGCACGGAAATCGCCCGCCGGGAGCGGGGCCAGGATGACGATCGGCTCCAGTACGCTTTGGAGTGGGGCTTTTTCACGCGGTGCCAGTGGGCTGAATTTGACACCGCTTTGTACGAGATCGAACGCTGCTGGGGCCGTTCGCCGGAAAGCCCTTCACCCATCGGCGCGGGCGGGCGTCCCGGGACCGAGCGAACGATCCGGACGCTGGAAGACGTCCACTCCGCCTTGCGGCATTACGTGAACCGCATCCCGTATGGACAGGTGCTCGCGACCGCGACCCATCTTTCCACGGACATCGACTATCGAATGGTGAGCGACGCCGAGATGGAAAGCGCCCTGAGCCAGCGCAGCCGCGCCGGAGCTGAGGAACGCGACATTTATGCGTCCTACATCAACGAAGGCTTTCTGACGGCTTTGGAGAAGCGCGGGAAGGAAATCGTTTTCCAGTTCAGCCTGGGCGCGGAGCCGTTGCCGTTCGAAACCGCGAGCCGTCTTGCGCAACGCACCATCGGGCAGCTTGCGGGGATGATCGGACGGCATCCCGATTTGCGCTTCCAGTGTTTTCTGGCGAGCCGCCACGCGAATCAATCGCTCTGCACGCTGGCGCGCGAGTTGCCGAATTTCAGCCTGGCAGGGTACTGGTGGCACAACTTCTTTCCCGACATCATTCGCCAGGTCATGGCCGAACGGCTCGACATGGTGCCCACGAACAAGCAGGTCGGATTCTTCTCCGACGCTTACTGCGTGGAGTGGACCTATGCCAAAGCCATTCTCGTTCGCAAGCAAATGGCGTGGGTTCTGGCTCAGAAGATTCAACAAGGCCAGTACACGCGGGACGAGGCCCAGGGGATCGCACGCGCCATCCTTTTCGAGAGTCCGCAAACGCTGCTGGGTTTTGTGCCGAGACCAGGCAGCCCGGCGAGTCGCGTCCCTGCAACTTCAGGGTAGGGCAAGCCTGTCCCCAGCGAGCCGAGTCGGACGTGTTCAACACACGTCGAGCGGCTCGCCGGGACGGACTCGCCCCACCGGGTTCATGGGTCGAGAGCATGGTGTCGGACCGAGGAAGCTTCCGATGAGCGAAGGCACTGCGGCTACCCGTGCAATTTCCGGTGCAATTCGGGCAGGTAGCGTTGCACGTCCTCCGGAAGGCGGGCAAACGACTCTCGGCTGTGTTCGCAAAGCGCGTTGGAGCCGTGCATCAGGAGGTACTCGAATCCGCCGGGCAACGGTTCGAAGTGGAAACCGGCCTGAATCAGAAAAAGGGAGAACGACAGCTCCGTGAAGTGAGTCAGTCCTTGGAACTCCTGTTTGCGGTAATCCAGGTGCGGCACGCCGCCATGGTTCAGGAATACTTCAATGGCGCTCCGGGGATGAAAACCCGCCATGCCTTGCAGCATCGGAAAGATGTATTCAGCCGGCGCCAGAGCGAAGTTCCACGCTTGGGCAAGGACGTTGCATTCCTCGTCCCAGTGAAACTTCATGGTGACGAGGTTGCCGAAGCACGTTCGTTCGCGGTGCTCCAGCAGCGGCAGGATTTGCTGGCCCCAATCCGGCCGCCAGAACCAATGGTCGTCGTGCAGAAAAAGATACCACTCGTAAGCCGGAAGACGGCGAATTGCCTCTGTGAACGCGCCGCCTTCGTGGCCGACATTTTCTCTGGGGAGAAGCTGATCGATGGGAAGGCGGCTGAAGTAGGCCTCAGCCTGGGGAGTGATCTCTCCGTTGTGGATGATGGCCAGATCAAACTGCTCCCGGGCTGCGAAGAACGCGGAGTTCAACGTCATGAGGTCATTGCGCGGCCACGTTTTCTCCGACGTCGCCACGCAAACGCAGAGTCGCTTCATCGCCAAATCAGTTCGCCGAACGCCAACGCCGCAGCTTTTCTCCATAGCCCGCCAATTCGCGAGGTTCGCCGAATCTCCCGACGTAATCCGCGTCGATGTAAACCGCAAAGGAGGTCACGTGACGAATTCCTCGCGCGCCGTATGAATCCAGATCCGCCGCAAACACGTTTTCGTGCCAGGGCAGCTTGATCGCGGGTTTCTTCCATTTCGAGAAACGCGAAACATCCAGCCAGTACTCCAGCACCTGTGCAGTCTCGCGTCCGAAGATCTCCAGATTGGCATCGAGCGCGTCCAGGGTGTCCTTTGCTTCAAGACCGGCCTGCTGGCTGTAGGGGACATCATAGCGCCGATGGATCGGGGCGTATTCGAGAAAGATTCCAGGTTCCGCCTTGATCCGTTTGGGCGGCCAGAGGGTGTTGCTGTAGGCCAGATGAGCGAGCCGCGCGCGGGCATCGAAACGCCGCAGCGCGGCCAGGAGGCGATTCTCCAACCGCAAAGCTTGATCGCTTTCGGACCAGCCGCGGCAGTGCGGACAGTGACACCAGGATTTCGCGTCGTCGCCCCAATAGAAGTAACGGTGCGTCGTGGGACGAAGCGTTTTGGCCAGGGCCACTGCGCCTTCCGCCGCAATATTCAGCGCTTCGGAAGAATGCACGCAGAGGTTTGCGTCCGGCGTCCGTTCTCCCGTTTCGTTCATTCGGAAGAACTGCGGATTTTTGGCGAACAAATCGCGCGGCAAGAGTTCGCGGACCGCGTGCAGTTCGTATTCGACTTGAAGGTTCAGCCGCTGGCAGTCGCCGAGAAACCGTTGTCCGTTGTCGGAAAGAATGAAATCGGCAACTCGCTTGGGAGAAACGCCATGGTGCAGGCCAATCGTCGTCAACCCGGCGCGATGGACACGCTCCGGCCAGTCGCGCCACGACAAATCGTCAGGGACTAAAACCACGCCGCGGGTTCGGAAGTAGGGTTGCGACGCGGCTTCGTTATCTTGCGACACCGCAGCAGCTCCGGGACAATCCACCCTTGCGAATTGCGGCAGCGCCAGACCGCTGGCCAGGCGCTTGAGAAATTGGCGTCGATTTTTTTCCATGACCGGGAGAGCAAGCTCACGATATAAGTCCGGGGAACGAAATCAATCCAAAGGAACTTATGAAGATCACCCGCCGACAATTGCTGACCCGAACCGGGACCGGGCTTGGCGCCCTTGGGCTGCTGAACTCCCCCGCCTTATTCGCCGCCAAGGCCGCTGAATCGAAAAAGCCCGAAAGCAAGATGCGGCTCGGCACCGTGACCTATAATCTCGCCAAGGACTGGGATCTCGCGACGATTATCAAGAATTGCGAAGCGGCCAAGTTCCAGGGCGTCGAGCTTCGCACGACTCATGCGCATGGCGTGGAAGTGAACCTGACGAAGGGGCAGCGCACCGAGGTCCGGAAGCGTTTTGCCGATTCCAAAGTCGAATTGATGGGGTTGGGCAGCGCCTTCGATTACCACACGCCAGATCAGAGCAAGCTCCGGAAAGACATTGAGGCCACCAAAGAATACATGGTGCTGGCCCACGATGTGGGGGCGCCTGGCGTCAAGGTGCGGCCCAACGGTTTGCCGAAGGAGGTTCCGGTTGAAAAAACGCTCGAACAGATTGGGCGGTCACTTCGGGAGTTGGGCGAATTCGGCCACGGCTATGGGGTTGAAATCCGTCTGGAGGTGCATGGCAGCGGAACCTCCTTGCTCCCGAACATTAAGAAGATTCTGGACGCCGCCTACCACAAACACGTCGGAATCACATGGAACTCCAACGCGACAGACCTGGAAGGCAAGGGGTTCAACTCCAACTTCAACCTCGTCAAAGACAAGATCTTCTGCGTCCACATGCGGGACTTGTACATCGAGGATTACCCTTTTCGTCGCTTGCTCCAGCGCCTCAACGAGATAGGCTTTGGCGGTTATTGCCTGGCAGAAGTTCCGGAGAGCGCGGACCCGGTTCGAGTGATGAGATATCTCAGGGCACTTTGGCTTGCTTACCAGGACTTGCTTTAGCTTCACTTTTGAGAGCAGGTATGCTACCTGCTCCTTTCAGGGCTGCAAAAACGGCCAACTCCTTTGGAATATGGACTCTATTTCGGCTATCAGCAGTAATCTGGCAGCGAGCGGAACTTCCAGTTTGCTCGCTGAGGCGTTCGTCAAGATGCAGCAGACGCTGGCAAGGCTCTCGTCTGGCAAGCGTATCAATTCGCCGGACGTGGACGCGGCCGGGCTGGCGCAGCTTGAGCGATTGAACAGCCAGATTGGGCAAATCGACGCCGGCAGCTCAAATGTCGCGAATGCTACCTCCCTGACCGAAGTCCAGAGTGCCACCGCACAACAGCTTGCCGACCTCGAAGCGCGCAAAGGCGAACTGGCCATCCGTGCCCAGGACGCCACATTGACGGATAGTGATCGCCAGGCGATCCAGGCAGAATTTTCCGCGCTCCAAGGCGCTCAGAATCAGCTTCTCGGGCAGCAATTCAACGGCGTGCCTGTTTTCTCGAGTTCGAGCCAACAGGTCGTGGCCGATGGCGACGGGACGAGTGTTAATCTAAGCGCCATCGACCTCGGAGCTTCTATCGCATCAGGTGGAATTGCCGAAAGCACCTCTGGCGCAACTTCGGTCTCAACTTCGGCTAACGCCGCAAATGCCCTGAGCACGATCCAGAGCAGCATTGACAATCTGACGCGTGGCCTGGCCAACATTGGCGCCGGCCAATCGCGATTGACGGTTACCGGCGAAACCAACGCCATCCGGGTCGAGAATCTGACCGCTGCGGCCAGTCGCATCGGCGACACTGATTTCGCGCAGGAAAGCGCGAATCTCAGCCGATTCAACATCGGCGTTCAAGCCGGAATCCTCAGCCTGCGCCAGGCGAACGCCGCCGGCAGCCTGGGACTGAACGTGCTGGCTTAGTGGTCCATTTCATAAATACGCTCACGTTCGCGGCAAGGGATTTTTCGGCCAGACGAGGCGCGAGCGACGAGCATATCCCGAAGTGGATCTGTAAGGAGCAAGCAACGAAGTCTGGCGAAAAA
>Ga0194121_10001654_pt1 | contig 37051 bp, 25 predicted proteins | sample TA2MahCa50mmetaG_FD_148609 | JGI IMG/M metagenome (GOLD analysis project Ga0194121, IMG submission 148609) | Freshwater microbial communities from Lake Tanganyika, Tanzania - TA2015020 Mahale Deep Cast 50m | ecosystem: Environmental > Aquatic > Freshwater > Lake | place: Tanzania: Lake...
AGGTGGTTCGCAGGGCGGTTCGCAAGGCGGTTCGCAAGGCGGGTCGCAAGGTGGGTCGCAAGGTGGTTCACAAGGTGGATCGCAAGGTGGTTCGCAAGGCGGATCACAGGGCGGATCGCAAGGCGGGTCGCAAGGTGGATCGCAAGGCGGATCGCAAGGCGGTTCGCAAGGCGGGTCGCAGGGTGGTTCGCAAGGCGGTTCGCAAGGCGGTTCGCAAGGCGGATCACAAGGCGGATCGCAAGGCGGATCACAAGGTGGATCGCAAGGCGGATCGCAAGGCGGTTCGCAGGGTGGGTCGCAAGGCGGAGCCTTGGGATCGGGTTCGAGCGGCGGCAACAATGCCTCAAGCAGCAGCCAAGGTCGCTCCGGTGTGCCCACCGTGCAGGGCACGGGTTCGCAAGGCCAAGGCACCGGTGGCGGCGGCATCGGTCGCGGGCTCGACGACTTGGTGAAGGCTGGCTCGAATCCCAATCGGAAGCCTCGCGACGAGCGCTCGCTCGAGCGGCGCGGCCGGACCGGTCCTGCCGATGGCAGCGGTTCCGACGAGAACGAACCGGGCGGCGATCCGACTGATCCGAGCGCGCGCAAGAAGAGCGCGACCGACGGTTCGAGTGATCCGAACACTTCGAAGCCATCCAAGGGCGTGTCGAAGCCGAGCACTGCTGACGCCACCACCGACAAGACCTCGACAAGTTCCGGCGACTCGACCACCACCACATCGAAGGACAAGGCCACGGGCTCCACCCGCGGCGAGGGACTGGGCGACGCCAAGGCGAAGCAAGCCGACACCAGCACGCCGACCGGCGTCGACGAGGGCTCGAAGGAGCGCACGCGCTCCGCCCCCGCCGCTGCGGCGGCACCAGTCCAAGAGAAGGCTCCTGCGCCTGCCGATCCAAGCGACGCGACCGGCAACGCACCCGAGGGCGATCCCGATCTGCCGGAGCTGGAGGTCGATCGCCTCGATGGCGATGCCGAGGCGCTCAAGCGTGCTGGCGAACAGCGTGGCGAGGTCGTGCAGCACCCCCTGCACGGGACATGGATCCAGGAGTCCCCCGACACCAGCGCTGATTTCGGCATCGGTGGCTACAGCCAATCGATGCTGAGCATCGACATGATTGGCGGCGTGGTCACGGTGCTGCGCGTGGTCTCTGGCACGGCGCCCGTCGTCATGCCTGGCGAGTTCCGGATCGCCTCCGCGGCCCGGGCTTCAGGGGCACTCGATGGCGAATGCACGCTGTCGCTCGATGCCTCGCTCACCAGTCGATTCCCCCCACGCGGCGGTACGGTCGGTGGTACACCCTTCACGGGTCCAGTGGGCGCGGGCCCCTGGACACTCCAATGGAAGCGTGAAGCCAACGCACTCCAGCTCGCCTCAAAGCGCTACATCCCGTGCGACCCTTCGCGCTTCGAGTCGCTCCGGCGCGATGGCCCTGATCCGGCAGCGGCCGAGCGCGCGCGCCAAGCACGACAGGCGGCCGCAGCCGCGGCGCCCGAGACCAAGCGCGCCACGAAGGTCTCGACCTTCATGGGCGTCAAGGGCGGCGGCAGCCGGTTCATGTACATCATCGATGTCTCGGGTTCGATGGGCGCTTCTTGGGGAAACACCACGAAGTTCGAGCATGCGAAGGCCGAGCTCATCAAGGCGATCGAGGCACTCCCGGCCGGCACGGAGTTCTGCGTGGCATTCTTCACCGATGGCGCGGGTGCGCTCAAGGACGAATGGATGGAGGCCGGCGTCGACACCAAGGCAGCAGTCGAGCGCATCCGTCAGCAAGGCCTGATGGGTGGGACCGATCCCCTGCCGGCCCTGCAGTTCGCGTTCGAGTCGATGGACCCGATCCCCGACTGCGTCTTCATCCTCACCGATGGCCTGATCCCGACGGATGTGCCGGACCGGATCCGCGAGCTCAACGACGGCGCCACGATCACGCAGATCAACACGCTTGGCTTCGACGACTCGCCTGACGCCATCGCGATCCTCGAGCAGATCGCCGACGAGAACGACGGCGAATTCCGGCTCGTGCGCTAGCGCCGCGAACGCGACTCGCTCAGAGCCCGCGCGGCTGGCCGGGCACGACCAGATCGCGGTACTCCGGCAACGGCTGCGTGTTGACGCTGACGCCGTACTCGAAACCTCGATCGACGAAGAGCCGCTTGGCAAGGAAGAACGTGTCGAAGGAGTCTGGCGCGATCTCGAAGTCGATGAAGTCCTTCTTCGGATCGAGCGTGGCGAGGAGATCGAGGAAGGCCGGATCGGACTCGATGGCGTTGCCCGCGGTGAGGTCGATGCCCTTGCCGGTGGCAAGCACCACATCACGCTCAATGCGCTCCTGACCGCGCTCGCAGTTCTCGACGGGAACCATGCACCGTGAAGCGACCGTGTGCTGTGGGTGCCAGAGTGAATACCACTTGCAGCGCTCCCGCGGCCGCGGTCCCGGTGGGAAACGACAGACCGCATAGAGCCGGTCGCCCCAGACCACGACCGTGAAGGCCCGCTGCGTGATGAGCCGCTCGATCGGTGGACGGGCGGCGCGGGACTTCGATTGTCTTGCGAGCTTCAGGTCTTCCTCGAGCCGCGAGATCGCGGCCTCGAGCGGTTGCACCAGCTCGGCCATCGTGCTGATGTCGCGCCCCGCGGCCTCGATCGATCGCTCATAGGCAGCGAGGAGCTTGCGCCGGCGCGCGATCTCGCCCATCGCGCGCTCGACATCTTCCATGCGCTCGGCCATGGTCGGGTCGATCTTCGGCGCGGGCAGTTCCTGGAGCCGACGCTCAAGATCCGCGATGTCGTTCTGGAGCACCGCCGCATCCGCTGGAACCGCCGGAGCGCTCTCCGCAGCGCGGCGCATCCCCTCTGCCGTCACCTGGCTCGCCTTGGCCATCGCCATGATGGCGGCGATCAGCATGACGAACATGATCGTGCCGAACATGTTGCAGATCGGATCGAGCAGGAGTTCGAGGCTCCCTCCGTCATCACCCGAGGCGCGTCGACGGCGACTCATGGTGCCTGCTCCTGCCGACCGGGCATGGCCCCATCGAGGATGGCGGACTCGGACACGAGGTCGAGCCCCATGCCCGGACGACGACTCTCGGGCATCGCGGAGCGCTCGGCCACGATCCCGCGGTAGTGATCGATCCCGGAAGGCTTGACCACGAAGAGGAGGTAGAACGGCTTGCCGCCCGCGATGACGGCTGCCGCGTCCGTGATCGCACCGAGCGAACCGTCGGCCGAGACCATCATCGCCCCGCCGCCCTTCTCGACGGCAAAGACAAGAAAGCCGCGGGCGCTGACCTCGACGCCAACCGGCATCCCCTTGGGCGAGTCCCCGAGCAGGTAGGTCACCTGACGACGGCGCTGCTCGCGCTCGAGTTCCGACTCGAGCTCCTGACGGCGCTCCTCCAGGGATTGGAATCGCCGTGCCGCACCTGCCTCAGGGTGACGCAGCAGGATGTCACGCAAGGACTTCTCGAGCTGCTCGATCTCCCGCTTGAGATCGTCGAGTTCCTCGCGTGCAGCCAGCACCTCCTGGCGAAGCGTCGCCCGACGCGCCGTCGGATCCTCGTCGGGGCGCCGCTGCGCTCGGCGGAGCGCCTCGGTCAACTGGTCCCGCCGTTCCATGAGCGCCGTCACGCTGGCCGAGCTTGACCCATCGGACTTGGCTGCCGACACGGCACGCTCCACCGTCTCGACCGCCTGCACCATCGAACTGATGATGAGCAGCACCGTCACCAGGATGGTGATCCCGATGAGCGAGAGCAGCACGTCCTGGAAGGAGAAGAACGTGACTGGTGCCCCGGTGGAGCGCCGGGCCATCATCCGGTCCCGCTCAGGCGCACACGCGCGACGATCGTGCGGGTGCAGGTGCCCTGAATGTCATCAAGCAGCTGCTCGTCGGCACGCTTCACCGCGATCATGATGAGTTGGATGATGAGGACGGCGACCAGGGCCTGGCCGGTCGTCACGAACGCGGTCTTCAGTCCATCCAGGACGCCGGTCAGGTTCTGCACGAGCGCCGAGACCTGCGACGATCCCGATCCATCCTGCACCGCACCGAGGGTGGCACCGAACTGTCCCATGGCCTCGGTCAATCCGAGCACCGTGCCGATGAAGCCGAGCACCGGAATCGCCCAGACGAACCCCCGGAGGACCGTGTACCCGGAGTCGTTCGATGCCTCGTCCTGCTCAGCGCGCGAGGCCAGCAGTTCGTCAACATCACCGACGCGGCCGAGGTTGCGCATCATGCGCAGCACCCCACGCACCCGTGACAGGTAGAGGAACCGTTCCGGCTCGTCAGCGATCGCGTCGATCCTGTCCACCACCGCGTCGGCTGTCTCGGCCGTCAAGGTGAAGGTGTTGGCGGTCGGCAGCACCGGCGCGGCCAGTACGGCGCGCTGGGCCTTGATCTTCAGGCTCTTCAGGACGAGGAAGGCCAGGCACCAGACCGTGAACACGATCACGGGAATCGGGATGTACTGGTAGGACGTCATCTCGTGCCAGAGGAAGGCACCCCACGGCGTACCGCGGAGCATGCCGACGATCAGGTACGCGCCGCCTGCCACGACCACGGTGGCGATCAGGCACGCGAGTTGGCTCGGTGTCGTCCCGGCGCCGGCCTTGAAGCCCCAACGGGCCTCGGGATCGAGCGTCTTGAAGCGGTAGGCCGCGGCAGCGGCATCAAGCCGGCGTGCGGCACGGTTGGTCGGGTCGATGGTCGTCATGGCTTGCTCTGCGCTGCTTCGTCGCGATACAGGAGGATGGGACCTCGGCTCAGCGCCAGACCGGCATCGCTGGCGGTGCCATTGGTGACGCGGATCGGTACGAGGGCGCTTCGACCGAGCGATTGGGAGATGGCAAGGACATCCTGCGCCGGACGCCAAAGTTCGACGCGTCGCGTACCACGCTTCTCATCAGCGGCCATCATGACACCAATGGGCGAATAGGTACTGAGTCCCCCGAGCCGCTGCGAGCTCGACACCAGCGTCATGCCCCTCTTGAGCGGGAAGGCACGCACGAGTTCCGCTGCCTCGCGACGCTGTTGCGGCGTGGTCTGCTCGGGCGCATGGGCGACCTTGACCCAATCCAGATTCAGCAGTCCGGCGTTCTGCTTGCGGATCCGTTCGATCCACGCCCGCACCTCGCGCGATCGATCGGCGTCGACCGGCTGGCCGAGGCCATCGATGGCGATCTCACTGAGGTTGGCGAGTGCAGCCAGCTGCATCAAGGCATCCTGGCCAGGTGCGTTCGGCTTGAGTTCGGCGATTTCGATCAGCATCCGGTTGATGGCCGGCACCACAGCCGAGATGCGTGCGCCGCGGAGCCGCGAAAGTCCATCGGCCCACACCACCGAGACCGGCGACGCAACCGCCTCCCCGCGCACCTGATCAGCATTGATCGCCGTGGCGGTGCCCAACTTGTCGGGCGGTTCGATGAGATGCAGGGCATCCACGAGTGCACCCTTGGTGGGCCCGCCGACCACGGACGCACGACGGTAGAAAAAGCGGCCTTGCTGCCGGAGATTCAAGACCTGCAAGTCGGCGTAACCATCGCGCTCGAGGGCAGCAACCACATCGTCGACCGTCGTGACGAGTTGTCGCTTCGCCGGATCCTGTCGGTCGCGAAGGGCCTCAAGCGCGATCCGGAGCGGCGACTCCGGGTACTTCCGGAGGTGCGCCTCGATCTCGGTCAGAACCTTCTGCGCAACTGCTGGATCCTCGGCGACCTCGAACTCCGGCCCCAGGTGCGCCAGCAGGCTCGGTCGCAGCGTCTCGCGCCACTCGGCCAAGGCGAGCATCGCGTCATCGGTCTGGTCGGTCTCCTCGAACGCCGTCCGCAGCCCAAGATCGCCCAGCACCACACCGGTCTGGCCCTTGAGCATGGACTTGATCCGATCGATGAACTGCTGCTCACTCGTGATCTCGCGCGCCACCTCGTTCGGTGCGATCTGCCGGAGTGCGGCATCGAGCGCCGCCATCCGCTCGGTCGCCTCGTCCAGCCGGTCTTTCACCGCAGCCAGGTCCGGCTCGAGCCGCTTGCTGGCCCGCTCGGTCTCGCTGACCTGCGACTTCGCCGCGGCAAGCGTGGGGCCGAGTTTCTCCAGGGCTGACATGTAGCGCTGCCACCGTTCCACATCCACCCGTTCGTGCGCCGACCATTGCGACGGTGGCGGCCACGCACGGAACACCTGATCGGCGTCCGCCATGGCGGTTCGGACGATGGCATCGTGTCCTCGAGCAATCTCGTCGCGGCGCGCTGCGCAGCGACCCAGCGCAAGCTCGATCTTGGCCTTCGAGGCATCGGACAGACCAGCCTCGGCCAGCAGGCCGCGCAGCGAGGTCTCGAGGAGCGTCACGCGTGGGAGCGGCGCTTGCGCAGCCAGCACCTCATCCACGGCAGCGAGTTCGCGATCAGTGCGCTCCTCCAACGCGGCCAACCGGTCGCGCAGCGCCACAGCCGCATCCAGCACCCCGCGTTCCGCGGCGTTCAGATTGCCTGCATGGGCCTTCTCAATCCCCTCGGCCAGCGACACGGCGCGGTCGCCATCGTTGGCATCGATCGCAGCGGTGACGGCATCGACCGCAGCCCTGCGTTCGGTGCTGCGCTGGTACGACACCACGGCAACGGTCAGCACGCCGCCCAGGACAAGCATGGCAGCAACACCCCCGACCAGTTGCAGGCGGTATCGCCGTGCCTCTGCCTCCTGGTGCAACTGGATGAAGCGAACCGCGCGCAACTCAAGGCCGTCGGGAACCGGCATGGCCGAATCCCTGATGCGCGTCCACGCTGTGTGCACGGCCTGCGCGTTGGCCTGGTCGAGCAGCAGCAAATCCAGCTCTTCGAGTGCTCGCGCGTGGCGGGACTCGCGCTCGCGCTGAGCCGTCGTCTCGGCCGACCACGCAAAGACAGGAGCGACGGAGGCGGCGACATCGTCGGTCGGCATGACGCCGGACGAGCGCTGCAGGTCGGCCCAGCTGCGTTCGAGTCGATCCACCTCGGTCAGATCGTTGGCCGCTTGAGCCGCGCGGAGTTCACCCGCCAGCGCGGCGAACCGCACCTGCGCGACCTTGGCACGCAAGGGCTTCGCACGCGACTCGACGAGCTTGGCGAACTCCGGGTCGATCCGGGCTGCCCATCCCCCGCGCCGAACCTCGTCGGCGAAGGCGATGAGTTCCACCTCGTCCATGGAGGACTGCATGCTTCGCCGGATGTCCTCGATCCACTCGCGCTCGATCGTCGCAAGTTGCGAGACCCAGGGGCCGGAGCCACCCTCGGCCGCCATGAGTGCACGCAGTCGTTGGCGCATGGCGGCCGGTCCCTCGCCCTCCATGCAGGCGCGTCGGAAGCCACGGAGTGCGGGCTCGCGCTCGCCGTAGGCCAGCATCACCTGTTCGATGCGATCGTGCTCTGCCTCGCTGCCGGCACCCACTCCGTCGCACGATGCACGCGCGAACGAACCCACGCCGTCCTGACGACCGAGGACGCCGTTCCACGCCACGGACTGCTTGAGCAGATCCGGGAAATCGGCGATGACGCCATGCGCCTCGCTCAAGAGCCCCTCATCGGCGTACTCGAGCGCCCGGCCAATCGACTGGCGCAAGGCCGCAGCGAAGCTTCGCACGGTGGCAGCGACCTGCATGCGCTGCAAGGCATCGCCATCATGGGTCGGCATCGAGTCGAGCGCCTGCTGGACTTCCCTGATGGTCGGTGTCAGGCTCATGGGTTCATCCCTGATTGAGTGGACATCGTCACCATATCAGGAGCCCCAACGCCACGAGCGTGATCGCGCCAGCGACGGCAAAGAGCACGAGCGACACCCATGGCCTGGCGGGAGACACCTCAGGCGGCTCGTGTGCGGTCTCTTCGGGAAGCCACACCGGGCTCGGTTCGGCCGTGGATGAAGACGAACTGCGTTCGCGGTTGGAGGTGCTGACAGGTGGAGCAGTCCGATCCACTGCACGGGTTCGAGGCTTGAGAGCGGTCGAATCCGAACGCTGTACGGGTTCGATGACACGCGGACTCGGTACGGGCAGACCGAGGTCGAGTGCGGACGGATCCTGTTCCCGCGCGATGACCATCGACGGCAGGCCATGCCCGGCATGGAAGTCGGGCGCGGTGGACCACTGCACGGCCCATCGACGCCCGGGCTCCACACGCGCCGTGACTGCGGCGAGCAGGGCGAGGGGATCGAGGCCCCGTGGCAGTCGCACCGCCACCGCGGATGCATCGGGGGTGCTCATGCGATCGGCAAGGACATCGATCCACGCAGGATCAACCCTCGATGGCATGCCGCGATCCTGCATCGGCTCCGGCAGCGATGGCGCCGGACGCAGCCCGACCTCAGGGACATCGCGAGCAAAGGCGAAGGCCCGCGCCAGGGCGATCGGGCCCTCGATGCATCGATCACCCGGCTCGAGCACAAGATGGTGCGCCACACGATTGGCGCGCCCCGACCAATCGACCCCGCAGCGCGTGACACAGGTCAAGACCGGCCACGCCGTTCCACCGACCTGGCAGACGGCGTAGGAGATCGCGCGATCAGCGGTGTCCTGCAGTTCGGAGCCATCGCTCCAGCCCACCAGCGCGTCGCGCAGTTGGCGCGGCAGGCCGCGGGTCATGGCGGCAACCCCGAACCCTGACTGTCCATCAAGGTCACGCGGCACCGAGGTATGGATCAACTCGAAACTCATGCGCGTGCGTCGAATCGGTACTCCTGCAAGGCCTCGGGCAGGGCCTCGGACAGGGCCACCACGAAGGGCACCGCAGCCCAGGTGGGGCGAACATGCGATGGCACGATGCTCATGCCGCCCGATGCCTCATCGCGCTGCGGTGCGCGACCGAGTCCACTGAACGGCACGACCTTGAATCCCGGCTCGACCGATCGGACCGCACCGAGCACTTCAGGCAGGTGACGCTCGAGGAACGCCACGCCGCCCTGATGGACATGCGCCAGCGTGGCCCCATGCGGCGCACGCATGGGGTGTGCCGTCGATGCACCGCGGAGCGCATCCTCGATCTCGGGTGCCAAGGGCGACCACAGATCGTGCTTGGAGAGTGCCACGATGACGCGCAGGGGAAGCGGCTCATTGGCGGACAGTCCGCGCTGGCGTCGCACACGGTTGACCAGTTCGAGGAGGACCAGGTCGGCTCGTCCGGGTGCACTGCTGCTGCCTCCGAGCGCCGCCACATGCTCCCGCCCACCGAGCGGACCGTGAACGCGGGGGTCCTGTGTCGGATCGATCACGAGCACGATCGCCGACGACACGCCGAGGTGCCGCGTCGCCTGCTCGAACGGCGGCACGGCGCCGGGCAGGAAGTGCTCACCGGCATTGTCGTAGAGGGCGAGCACGGATCGCATGCCACCTCGTGCAAGACCGAAGAGCTGCGGCTTGGGCGCCGTGATGCGCAGGTCGCCCCGACGATAGGACCGGTAGAGGCGGCCCGAAGTTTCCGTCTTGGCGATCATGGTCGGCACATCAGGGGTCGCGCTCTTGAAGAGCGTTCCCTCGAGATCGATCGTGAGGTCATTGAGCGATGGATCGATGTCCGCGAAGTCAAGCCCCGGCACGACGAGACCAGACCGCATCGTGAAGGTGGCGGCGGCAAGCAGCACCGACTTGCCGCTCGACGGCGCTCCAACGACCGAGACCACGGTCTGACCGACTTCGAGGAGTGCAGGCGGTATCTCCAAGTGGCACACCGGGCACGCCATGCGCATGCAGACCGCGCCACCGGGATCAAGCGCACGCCCCTGCCGATCGAACCGTGTGGGGAGGAACCTCAATGGTTCGTCGGAGCCCACGACCGGATCGCCAACGAGGGTTGGGCTCTCGGCAATGAACCGCACATCGGCCGACGGGAACTGCGACCAGCACTGTGGGCAGGTGGTGTTGGGTCGCAGCGTGCGACGGAGCGTCGTGGTCATGGTGTGCTTCCTGGCTGTGCGGCGGGCCCTGGCTGGGCCGCGGGTTCGGGCGCAGTTGGCGCGCCTTGAGGTGAGGGTGCCGTGGACGGGGCCGAGGGTGAGGGCGAAGTGGGTGGAGGCACTGGGGGTGCAGTGGGCGAGGTTGGTGCGGGCTGGGCTGCCGGGGCCGAGGGCGTGGTGCTTGGTGGTGCGGCCGGCACCAACGGTGCGCCGCCCGGAATGCGCCGTTGCGATGCCGAGGCATCAGGATCGCGACCAAGCAGCAAGGCGCGTACCGCACCACCGATGGGCTTGCCCATGAGCGACATCTTGATCGACAGCGAAACCGGCCGACCAGCCGGCAGCACCGCAGGCTGCCCACCTCCATCGCGCACCTCCAGCATGCGCCCCTGCACACCAGGCACAGCCACCACACGAATCGATGGATCGTTCGACACCACATCAAGCTCGATCATGTCGCTGAGTTCGGCCCACACGATCACCCGTGCCTCGCCATCGACCGGACGCGGCAGGAGCTCGATGGTCGTCGGTGCCGCGGGTAGCGTCGCCATGCGATCGCTTGATGGTGCAAGGGCCGCGAAGCCCTCCGCCGCGCTTGCTGCGATGAGCCACTGCAACCGCGCCGAGCGCTCGGGGGCTCCGGGCTGCATCGCGCGCGCTTGGATGGCATCCACCACTCGCACGATCGGCTTTGCCGAAGGCGACATCGGATCCGCCAGCCGACGCAGGCTCTCGACAGGGATCGCATGCCGGTCCGACCAGGTCGCCGGCGAGGCCACGCCCCGGCGCGTTCGCTCCTCGATGCCCGGCGACTCCACGGTGAGCGCGGCAAGTGCGCCGCCAGGATCCAACCAGGGCGTGCCGGGGTCCAGGATCGATGTTCCCGCTGACGCCTGCAACGCCATGACCGCAGGCTGCGGTGCCAGCGACCGGCAGCGTGCCACGATCTCGGCCCCGGAGGTCGATCGCGCGATGAGTTCCGCGCCTTCCGTCGGTGCAGAGCCGAGCTCGACGGCCGTCAGTCCAGGCTGGTCCGCCAGCGGCCACCACGCCAAGTCGATCACGCTGCCGCGTCCCACGGCACCCCACGCTTCCTCGCCCTTGCCCGCAGGCGAACCCTCGATCCACTGTTCGATGGACTCGGCGCGGACCATGCACTCATCGACGGCGAGTTCGATGGGCGACCACGGCTCGCGATCCTGCGGTGCAGTGCCCGGCATCACCTGCACGCGAGAGGCACCAGCCGTACGGAGATCGCGCACATTCGACAGCGTGGTGATCGCGAAGAGCCTGCCATCGATCCGAGCCACGACGCCGGCGATCCGTTCGTGCTGCACGCCAGGATCGACCGACTCGATCACGATGCCCACGCCGCCCGGGTCGGCCGCCTTGGGCATCTCACGAAGCACGATGCCGAGGATGGCCACCGCAAGCAGGCCCAGGGCGATCACTCCGAACACGATCCCGCTTCCACGAGCCATGCCGATCCAGCCCCGTGCGCGGCGTGGTGACGCCGGGTCGATGGTGACCACCGGTGCCCGTACACGGCGGCGGCGCTCGCGTGGAATCGCCCACGAGTCGAGTGGCTTGGCTGCCCGGCCATCACCCGAACCCAGCGATGCACCGCAACCCTCGCCCGGGCAGCGATCCGGCGCGGCATCGGTCCGGGCGACGAGCCACGAGCGGCCGCATGCGGGGCATCGGATCGACTTCACGGTGCATCCTCACGCTTCTGTCGGGCACGCCGATCGAGCTCGTCGCGCAGTCGATCGAGCTCCTGCCTGAGCAGGCGGCGACTGGGGTCGTCCCTGCCCCGTTCAAGAGCATCGCAATCGACCAACCTGAGCTGTCGAATGCACTCCCGGACGGGCCCAAGTTGCTTCTCGTCGAGCCTTTGCTGTCCACGCACACCCTCGACGATGGCCGTCTCCACCTCACTGTCATTCTTGGCTGCGGCGCGTGCATCACGCCACAGCGAGCCCAAGGAGCAGAGTGCGCGACGCACCTCGAGCTCGGTGTCCTTGAGGGTGTCGTCGTCGATCTTCGCCATGCCCGACTCAAACCTCTTGAGCGCCAGCGCAGGCGACTCGTCCGTCGCGGAAAGCCCCTGAATGAAGGGATACGAGGCCGAACGCTCGACCAAGGCAGACAACGCGCGAACCAGTCGATCCTTCGGGGTCGCCGCAGACTGCTTGGATTGCTCGTTCCGGCGATCGAACCCACGAAGCGCTTCAGGACCGTCGTCAAGCCGCCACGAATCGAGCGCGCGGGCAACACGCTGAACATAGCCCACGCAGTCCGGCTTCGATCCATCCTTCGGCTCTGGATCATCGACGCGGTCTCCGAAGCCATCGCCGTCGGCGTCCGACCATTCGGTCGCATCCAGTGGGAAACGGTCCGTGCCATCGGGAGTGCCATCACCGTCGCAGTCAGTCGTACGGTCGCAGGGCAGGCGCCCTTCGTCACGCTGCTCCGACGGCATCACGGGCTCGTCGACATTCTCCACTCCATCGCCGTCACGGTCCCGATCCTCGTCGTTCAGGATGCCATCGCCGTCGAGGTCATGCTCGCTCGGCGCGCCATTGACCAGCCCGTCACCATCTGTGTCTTCGAGCCGCTTGGCGGGATCGCTTGGGTACGCGTCACGCAGATCATCCATGCCGTCGCCATCCGTGTCAGCCTTCAACGGATCGGATCCCTTGATGACTTCGGCCGCGTCGACCAGGCCGTCGTGGTCGTCGTCGTCATCCTTCGAGTCATCGATGCCATCACCATCGGTGTCGACCGAGGCGGCGGGATCGAGCGGAAAGGCATCGGTCGCATCGCCGACGCCATCGCCATCGCTGTCGCTGCGTTGTGGGTCTGTTCCCTTGATTCGCTCCAGGTGGTCAGGGACGCCGTCACCATCCAGATCACCAAGTCGTCCCGCTGGTTTCGTGGAAGGCTCCACAGGCGTCGTGGTCGGCGCGGTCGTCGGCGTCGAGGAAGACGATCCCGATGAGGGCTCAGTGGTGGTGACGGGCGGACTTGCATTCGGCGCTGCTGGATGTGTTCCATCCCCGGGAGTCACGGGTTCCACCGGGCGCTTGATCGATGGCGCGCTCAGGGTCAAACCAGTCGGTGCCGGAACTGGCGTGGTCGCCGCAGGCGCATTCGGGACCAGGGGATCGGTTCCTTGGGCGAGTTCAAGCCGATCTGGCACCCCATCGTTGTCATCGTCGGGATCGACCGCATCATCGAGACCATCGCCATCGGTATCGAGCACGGTCGCCACCACCAGACCGCGGGATGTCCCCCCCGCCGTGGTCGCACCCGTTGCATCCCCAGGGCCGCGAAGGACAACCGCCAGGACCAAGAGCATGATCGAGAATCCGATCGCCGCCACGCCCGCCCAAAGCAGCCGCCGATCGGACCAGGGGCTCTCTCGTTCCGAGCTCGTTGCGGCATCAACCGACCGCGTCGAACGCGCGACCATGCGTCCACTCGGCATCGGGGCGCCCGCTGGCTCAAGATGCAGTTCCCTGAGCGACGCCAACCGACCGATGCGACCCTGTGCTGCCACGGCCGACAGCGCATGCGCACCCAGTGCTGTGCGCGCTCGCGCAGACGATGGATGAATCGCCACCAGTGCCCGAACCGATGATGGCATGACTCCCGCCCGCATCGAGCAGAGTTCCACCGAAGGCGGCACGGTGAGCAGACCGACACCCCAACTCACCGCCATCGCATCGGCCGGTGTGAGCGAGTGCAGCGTGGCCATGATCAATGCGGAGTCGCCGGCGATCCATGCCAAGCCCTCGGCATCGCGAGCCAGTTCGAGTGCATCCATCGCGTTGGCCACAGGGCGCTGCATCACTCGTTGCGTGACCACGGAGGCCGGCCACTCCACTCCATGATCCACCTGCGACCTGATCGCAGTCCAGGCTGCATGATCCGACGCAAGCATGTCGAGATCAGGCAACCCATTCGCCCAGTCGGTCGGCGTGAGGATGATCGTGACGACTTCGATGGTCGCACGGCCGAAGTCATCGCGACCACCCGGGAGCAGCCTGGAGATTGCCCACCGACCCGACGGGAGTTGCCTGCCCATCATGCACGGCTCATGCACAAGCGAGTCCATCTCTTCCTCGCGGGAGACACCGCCAAACCCAAGTTCTTCGAGCGCTTGGCGCTCACGGGCGTTCACGCCCGGTGATGCCGCCAAGGTGGTGTAGCCGGCCTTCGAACCCAGGACATGGACATCCGCGCGCGGCATCTCAGAGCTTGCCCATCCACCAGAGCGTGACCACCGCTGCACCGACCAGCAGCGCACTCACCCCGATCCAGAAGGTCACCAATGCCACGCGGGCTTTGCGCTCCTCGCGTTCGTCCTCGGCCTGCTCTTCGTGCAGTTGCTCCGACCGGCGCCGGCTCGCCTCGACTTGGGCTCGCTCGAGTGACTCCTGCTCCTCCGCCCGCTCAAGCCAGTCGAGGCAGAAGACCAGTGGCTCGACCACATCCCGAGGTGCGCGGCGCTTGCGAGGAATGACCATGCCACGCGGCGAACGCACCACACTGGTGGCACTGCTCGCGAACACCACGGTGCGCTTGCCACCGAGCTGCCGGAAGATCTGTGGATACAGGCGTTCGGCGAGCGCACGCGGGCCGCCCTCGGCGCGAAGGAGCGGCACGTGCACATCGCACTTGGTGAGCACGACGACCACCGGAACATCGTCACCATTGGGCATCGATCGCAATCGTTCGACGGCAGCCACCAGCCCGAACGAATCCTCCTCGCGTTCGATGCCTGGCTTGAGCGCGACCGCCGGATCGACGAGCAGGATCAGCACCGCTGCGCAATCCACGGCATCGCGCAATTCGTTGCTTGCGGGGTCCTGGGCACCGACCGCGAACGCCGTGCGGAAGACCTCGCCCGGATAGTCCATCGCCGAGAGGAGCTTCGTGCGGCCGTCGAGCGTGATGTCGATCTCGATCAGCGCGCTGCTTTGCGTCGACACCGGCCACTTGCCTGCATCGAGGTCCATCGCCATGCGCCGGAGTTCGGTGTGCTGCCGTCCATCTCTCGCGCGCGCACTGAGCGTGCGCACGGCATCGCCAGCATGCACCTGCCGCTCGGGAACGAACCGGCCGTTGACCAGCCGACACCCCTGCCAGAGGGCCTCGTAGAGGCGCGTGATGAAGACCGTCTTGCCGGAACCACGGCGGCCGAGCACCACGATGCGGTTACGCACGCCCCCAGGCGTGAAGAACTCGCTCCCCGCCGTCGGCACGCTCATGGGCGGCATGTCCGGCGCCGATGTTCCATCGAACGCCACGGCATCAAAGGCCGCATCGAACCCATGCGCCATCAGTGTGTCATCGCCCCGGCCGTGACCCTTGGGATGTGGCTTCGAGCCCATCGCGCGACGCCCCTTCCGCGCCCGTTGGGCGCATGCCGGAGCATACTCGCGCCACGAAACACCCTGAAAAACACAGCCGCCTCCCGAGGAGCTCGGGAGGCGGCGGGAACGGTGGCTGTCGGTCGGGGGATCAGGCCGGCCGGCGATCGTGCGAGGGCTGGGCCCGGCCTTCGCCGGACCAGCCGATTGGTCCGTCAGAGTTCCTTCATCCGGTGCTGCATCTGCGCCTTCATGCGCGCAAGGATGCTCGAGTGCATCTGGCTGACGCGGCTCTCGGAGAGATCGAGCGTCATGCCTATTTCCTTCATCGTCATTTCTTCGTAGTAGTAGAGGACGACGATGAGCCGCTCGGCGCGCGAGAGCCCCTTCGTCAGAAGCAGCTTGAGGTCGGCCTTGCCCACCGACTGGAGCGGATCGGCCTGGCGGTTGTCCTCGATCACATCGATCTCGCGCACATCACGGCTCGAGTCGGTCTCGAACCACTTGCGATTCAGGCTGACCGTGCCAACCGGGCGCGAATCCTTCACGACCTTGTCGAAGTCCTCGCGCGACAGGCCGCTCTCGGCGAGCACCTCCTCGTCGTTTGGCTTGCGCCCAAGGCGTCCTTGCAACTCCTTGCGGATCCGCTCGATCTTCGCGGTGCGGCTGCGGACCAGGCGCGGGACCCAGTCCATGCTCCGCAGTTCGTCGTAGATCGCACCCTTCACGCGCTGGGCGCAGAAGGTCTCGAACTTCACGCCGCGGCTGGGCTCGAAGCTCTTGATCGCATCCATCAGACCGAACAGGCCGGCCGAGTTCAGATCGTCGACATCGACCTCGCTCGGCAGCTTCATGCGTAGCCGCTCGGCGTTGAACTTCACGATGTGGAGGTAGTGCTCGATGAGCTCGTTGCGCAGGCGCTCGAGCTCGACCGGGTTATCGCTACTGGCCTGCAGCGTCTTGAACAGTTGCCAGGTGGCATCGATCGGTGAGGCCTGCACCGGGACATCCACCACCTGCTCGGTCTGCTCGACGAGATCCTCGGTGTCAACGCCGGCAAGTTCCTTGGCGGATCTCAGACGCAACGCGCTGGTGGCGGTTCGACCGCTGCGCTTGGGTGGCACACCGCTGCCACGGGCAACGCCCTTGGCAGACACTTCTTTCAATGCACGAGCATTTGCTCTGGACATGCGTGGTCGCTCCTTGACCAAGGGGCCGTTGGGCCCAGACCAGGTTCACGACGAGACATCCGTGCCGCGTCGGCCTCTTCGGTGCCATCCGTGGCTCCTCAAGGCACGGGGAACATAGCAGATGGTTTCCGGACGGTGCAAGGCCACCAGCCCACCTTTGTGCCAATTTCATTTCTCGGACTTGACCAGGATGGGCACCGCCTGTCGGCGCACCTCCAAGCGCACCACCACAGCATCCTGTGGTGCACGCGGACGATCACCATCCATCTGGTAGCGCACCGGTCCATCAGCACCCTTCACCACGATCGACTGGGCGCGACAGTGCATGGCTCGCCGGGCACGAAATTGTTGTCCAAGCCAGCATCGGATCGCCCACATCGATGCGCCGATCGCCGACCTGCACGGGAAAAAGCACGCGTCGAGCAGACCATCGTCATCGATCGCCATCGAGGCAGGATCGAGGTGCGCGGCATAGCCCCGCGTGTTGCCGATGACGAGGAATCCCGGGCCCGGCAGCCTCCACGGCGAACCGTCGAGCTCGACCTCCAGGCGCGGCGCACGCCAGGAGAGCGCCTGCCGAAGGATGGGGGCCGTGTAATCGAGCTTGGAAATCGTGCCGGTCCGTGCACCCGCGAGGTCGTGAACGACCTCGGCATCCAAGCCGATGCCGCACATCGAGAGGAAGGGCTCGCCGTTGACCAGTCCAAGGTCCACGCATCGCACACCTCCACCCCGAAGCCGCTCGATCAGCGCCGGCACATCGCGGCTCATGCCGAAGTGCCGCGCGAACAAGTTCTCGGTTCCGAAGGGCAGATTGCAGAGCGGCACACCGACGCGGGAAGCGCTCAGGGCTGCCCCACGCACGGCACCGTCCCCGCCCATCACGACCAAGGCATCGTGCCCCGCGAGCGGTCCATCGAGCCATGCTTCGCTCGGGCCCGGTTCGGTGGCCAGGCGGAAGACGACGAAGCCTGCCTCGCTGAGCGCGCGTTCAATGCCAACGCTCGCGGCTGCTGCCCGCCCGCCGCCAGAGATCGGGTTGAAGATCACCAGGACCCTTCGCACGCCGGGACGATAGGCCTTTTTGGTGATTTCCCGGTTCGGCGTCGCCTGATGCTCGTCCGGCGGGCCCTTCGGGCTGCAGTTTCGCAGTACGGCAGAGTGTCCGCACAGGGGCGACGACTGACGGGCCCGGCGACTCGACCCGATCTTGGTTCCACAGACGGAATCGTCAACCATGTCGACCTGATCGCCGTGATCACCAACTGGGGTCCGTGCGACGACAGTTCGCCTGGCTGCACCGCGTCGACCGACTGCGACGACGGCGCCCCTTGCACGATCGACCGCTGCTTCGCCGGAACCTGCTACCACATCCCTTCTGGTCCCGGCTGCCCCTGAATCACGTCGGGCTTGCCGCGATCTTGTTCGCGCGACCCGAACGACAAACGATCGCCCGGTCCTCCAACGCAGGGCCGGGCGATTTCCCATTGGGCCCAAGCGGCTCGACTCGCTCGCGCCAAATGCGTGCGAACGGGGTTCCGTGACCCACTCTCTTGTTGGCGGCGTGGGGCCAGAACCCCTAGCATCTGCTCATGCTGCGGATGCTCGCGATTCTCGCCCCCATCGCCCTTGCGGTCCCCTGCCTCGGGCAAACGCAAGTGCTCGATGACAACGACCAGTGGGTCGCCCCCGCTGGCGTGGCGCCCGGCAGCCCCGAGGGACGCCTGCAGATCGTGCGCGAAGCGCTCGCCGGCGGCGAGTACGCGCGCGCCCAGAAGCTCGCCGATGCCTGGCTCGAATCCTTCCCTGCGAGCGGTCTTCGGGCCCGTTGCCTGCTCGCCCGAGGCGATGCGATCTGGAAGGGAGGCAACGAGTACGACGCCCTGTTCGACTACGAGGAGGTCGCCCGACGCTACCCGTCGAGTGATGTCTTCGTGCTGGCCTTGCAGCGCGAGTACACGATCGCGTGTGCCTACGCCGATGGCCTCAAGCGCCGCTGGTTCGGCACCCTGCGCATCGTCGATGCCACCGATGAGGCCGTCGAGATGCTCATCCGCATCCAAGAGCGCCTGCCCGGGAGCCAACTGGCTGAACAGTCGGGAATGCGGCTTGCGGATCACTACTTCGACACGCGACAGCTCGACATGGCTGCCGAGGCGTACGACCTCTTCGTGCAGAACTACCCCCGCAGCCCGCAGATCGACAAGGCAAGACTGCGGTTGATCTATTCGTACTGCGCGTCGTTCCGTGGCCCGGCCCACAGCGCCAAGGGCTTGGTCGAGGCGCAGATCCGCCTTCGTGAGTTGGAGGTCCGCGCCCCCATGCTCGCCAATCGCATCGGTGCCGAGGCCCTGCTCGTGCGCATCGACGAGAGCGAAGCCCGCAAGTTGCTCATGGAGGCTCGTTGGTACATCGCGCAGGACGACCTGGTGGGCGCCGAGCGCTTCATCCGGCGGCTTGTGACGCGATTCCCCCGAAGCGTGTCGACGCTCGAGGTGCTCGACATCGCACCCGAACTTGCGGAGAAGTTGCCTGTGCACGCCAAGGCCGGTGCGCCTGATTACGCCTCGCTTCGGACCGCGATGCGCGCAGCGCTCGAACCTCTGGGCGGTGGCCTGACCTCGCCCGCAGGCGAACCGGTACCTGCCGTGCCGAATGCAGCATCCACGACAGCCGAGCCGGCGAAGGCAGCAGCACCATGATCCTTCGCATGGCCATCTTGCTTTCCGTGGCCGGGGTCCTTGCTGCCTGCGACGGAGCGCCCAAGTACGAGTCGGGACAGCGCTACGACAAGGGGGTGCGCACGGTGGCGGTCCCGGTCGCCAAGAACGCCACCTTCGATCGCAAGGTCGCCCCTGAACTCACCGATGCCCTTGTGAAGGCCATCGAATCCGGCACGCACTTCCGGGTCACGAGCGAAGGCCGGGCCGACACCGTGCTTCGTGCCACGATCCGGACCGTCGACCTGCAGCAGATCAGCAAGAGCCGCGGAACCAAGCTCACCGAGGAAATGTCGCTCAATGTGACCGTCGACTACGAGTGGATCGACCAGCGCACGGGCAAGCCGCTCGTGCAGCGCAACGGATTCCGCGAATCCGCGGTTTTCGTCGCGAGCCTCCCCGTCCAGCAGCCGATAGATCTGGCGCGGTTCCAAGTGGTCGAACAACTTGCCTCGGCGATCGTTGACAGCATGCAGGCCGATTGGTGAAGCCCATGAACCAACTCCGTCCCCCGATCCACGCGCAGCAGAACCAGCCCGGCCAGGGCAAGGGCCCAGCCCCCGGCAACAGGGGACCGGGTGGCCAGGGCGGTCCGGGCGCGGTGCCGCCGCGTCGGCCCGGCCTCACGCTCGTCATGCTGCTGGGCTTGATGGTGCTTGTGGGGATGGTGCTCTTCTCCGGCGGCCCCGACGGCCAACAGCAGCCGCTGCCCACGCTCATCGAGTACGCCAAGCAGGGCAAGCTGAAGGATGGCTCCATCATCATCGAGACCGGCCGTGTGGTCGCCGAGGTCAAGGAGAACGCGACGCCGTGGACGGCCCCCGCTCCCGCGGACGAGGGCAAGGCTCCGGCCGCCACCCCCCAGCAGCCCATGCGCATCTACTCCACGATCCTGCCGGATGACTACGGCTGGATCCGCAACCAGCTCACCGCAGCCGGCGTGGGATGGAGCGAGGAGAACACGGGTCAGTCCTGGTTCATGACCCTCCTGCCGAGCCTGCTGTCACTCGGCGTGCTGATCTTCATCTTCTGGTTCTTCATGCGCGGCCTGCGCTCGGCCGGCGGCGGCCCTGGCGGCATGCTGGGCAACTTCGGCAAGAGCCGTCACCGCCTGCAGACCAAGGACTCGACCGGCATCACCTTCAAGGATGTCGCCGGCATCGAGGAAGCCAAGGAAGAGGTCAGCGAGATCGTCGAGTTCCTCCGCAACCCCAAGAAGTTCGCCCGCCTCGGCGGTCGCATCCCGCGCGGCGTGCTGCTCTCGGGCCCACCGGGCTGCGGCAAGACGATGCTCGCCAAGGCGATCGCCGGCGAGGCGGATGCCCCGTTCTTCTCGATCTCCGGCTCGGACTTCGTCGAGATGTTCGTGGGCGTGGGCGCAAGCCGCGTGCGCGACCTCTTCAAGCAGGCCAAGGAGAATGCGCCGTGCATCATCTTCCTCGACGAGATCGATGCGGTCGGTCGCCGTCGCGGCGGCGGCTTCAACAGCGGCGGCCATGACGAGCGCGAACAGACCCTCAATGCGATCCTGGTCGAGATGGACGGCTTCGAGGCCAGCGACCAGGTCATCGTGATCGCCGGCACCAACCGGCTCGATGTGCTCGATCCCGCGCTCACCCGCCCGGGCCGGTTCGACCGATCGATCCAGGTCCCCCTGCCCGATGTGAAGGGCCGCGCCGAGATCCTGGCCGTGCACGCCAAGAAGGTGAAGATGGGCCCTGATGTGGACCTGGCGCGCATCGCCAAGGCCACGCCCATGTTCAGCGGTGCGGACCTGGCTGCGCTCATCAACGAGAGCGCGATCATCGCCACCATGGCCGAGAAGGACTTCATCGAGCAGAACGATCTCGAGGAGGCCCGCGACAAGGTCCGCTGGGGCCGTGCGAACAAGAGCCGCCGGATCGAGCAGCAGGAGCGCGAGGCCACCGCGTACCACGAGGCCGGCCACGCCGTGCTGCAAGTGCTGCTCAAGGATGCTGATCCGCTGCACAAGGTCACCATCATCCCGCGCGGGCAGGCCTTGGGCGTCACCTTCAGCCTTCCGGACAAGGATCGCTACGGCTACAGCCGCCGGTTCATGGAAGCGACCATGCGCGTGCTGTGCGGAGGCAGGCTCGCCGAGGTCCGCCACACCGGCGACATCTCGTCGGGAGCGGGCATGGACATCCAGATGGTCACCGCGTACGCACGCGCCATGGTGCTCAAGTGGGGCATGAGCGACCGGCTGGGCTTCGTGAACTATGGCGGCGAGGACGGCCGCGAGATGTACACCCCCGACAAGGACTACTCGCCCGAGACGGCGCGCATCATCGACGAGGAGATCCGTCGCCTCAGCGACGAGGCCTACGACGAGGCGCGACGCATGGTCGAGCAGCACTGGACGGCGATCGATGCCGTGGCGCAGGCGCTCCTCAAGTACGAGACGCTCACGCGCGACGAGGTCGAACGGCTCATGCGTGGCGAGAAGCTCGAGAAGAGCACGGTGAGCGATCTCCTGCAGCGGGAGTTCGCAGCGGCCAAGCCGGCCCCCGCGCCGACCACCGACCCCGATGCAGAGCCCCCCGCGAGCGCCCTGCCCTCGCCAGCCTGAACCTCCTCACGCGCCGGTGCCGTCGGCGGGCTCCCTTGGCGGCAGCAGGCGCTTGGTCCTCAGCACATGGTGGTAGTGCTGCGCGTAGCGGTGCGCTTCGTCGCGGATCGCCTGGCAGAGCTTGAGCCCGGCGTTGTCGCGCCCGAGCCGGATCGGTTCGGTCCGGCCCGGAAGGTGGATCAGCTCCTCTCGCTTGGCCAGGCTGATCACCATCGGCGGCTTGCGGTCCATCTGCGCGAAGGCCTCGAGCGCGGCGTTGAGCTGTCCAAGTCCGCCATCGATGAGCACCACATCCGGGTAAAGCTCATGTCCCTTGCCCGCATCTCGGTACCTGCGGCTCACGACTTCCTGCAGCGCCCGGCAGTCGTTGTTCTCGACGCTGCGCACGCGGAAGCGGCGGTACGCGTCCTTGAAGGGCCGACCGTCGATGAAGCACACCTTGCTGCCGACGGTCTCCTCCCCGGCCAGGTGCGCGATGTCGAAACCTTCGATGCAACGGATCGACTCCAGGTCCAGCGTGCGCGCCAGGCTGCGCGTCATCGCCAGCGGGTCGCCGCTGAACATCGTCACCTCGGGTTGCCAGTCGTACTCCCCCTCGTCGCCGCGGGTTTCGCGGTCATCGAGCCGCTCGATCGCGCGCACCTGATCACGCAGGATGCCCGCGCGCTCGAAGTCGAGCGCCGCGCTCGCCTGTTCCATCTCCACTCGGAGTTCCCGCAGCATCGCGCTGCGCTTGCTCGAGAGAAAGCGCAGGAAGCGGTCGATGTCGGCGCAGTAGGCCTCGGGCGAGATGCGATTGGCGCACGGCGCCGTGCATTGGTGGATGTCATGCAGGAGGCACGGCCGGAACGAAGCGTTGGCTGGGTTCGAGGCCTCGATCGTGAGTTCGCAGGTGCGATACTTGAAGACCCGCTGCAGCACCTGCACCGCATGGCGCAGCGAGCCGCTGCTCGTGAAGGGGCCGAAGACGCGTGCGCCGCGGAACTGGGGCGCGGCAGGATCGCGCGTGATGAAGACTCCAGGGAACTCGTCACGCAGGGTCACGACGAGGTACGGGAAGGTCTTGTCGTCCGACATCCGGTCGTTGAAGTGCGGATGCAGGTCCTTGATGAGGCGGCTCTCCATGAGGAGCGCCTCCCACTCCCCTTCGCAGGGGATGGTGTCGAGGTCGTGGATCAGGTCGAGCATGGGGTGCTTGCGGGGACCGAGGTCGGCACTGGGCACGAAGTAGCTCGCCACGCGATTGGGCAGGATCCCCGCCTTGCCCACATAGATCACCCGGCCCTCGACATCCTTCATCAGGTAGACGCCTGCCACCTTGGGCAAGGCTCTCGCCTTCGCCAACAGCGCCGCCAAGCGGACGGCTCTGGGCAAGCCCAAGAAGCCCTCTGAGCCAGGGCCAGGGACGCCTGAGGGGCGGTTCTCGGGCGAGGTTGGGGGTTCCGAAGCGGTCATCTTTGTCCCAAATCGCTGTTCCGAGGCAACAATCACGCTAGAGTATGCGTCTCGCAAGGGACACGAGGTCCCTCGATGATCGTCCGTGTCGAACACGATTTCATTTCACCAACCCCTAGGAGTTGACCATGACCAAGTTCTCGATCGCTGCCCTCGCCCTCGTCGGCATCTTCGCTGCCTGCGAAACCACCAAGACCGCGGCCCCCGGCGCCGTTGGTGCCAAGAGCGAATGCTGCTCGAAGGATGCCAAGGCGTGCTGCAAGGAGGCCGCTGCGGCCCCCGGCGCGGTCGCCGAGAAGAAGGCTGACTGCAGCAAGAGCTGCTCCGAAAAGGCCGCCTGTCCCGCCTCGGCCGCCCCCGGCGCGGTCAGCGAGAAGAAGGCTGACTGCAGCAAGAGCTGCTCCGAAAAGGCCGCCTGTCCCGCCTCGGCCGCCCCCGGCGCGGTCAGCGAGAAGAAGGCCGGCGGCTGCGCCAAGAAGGCCTGCCCCGCGACCCAGGGCTGAGCCCTCTCGGGAGTCCACTCCCGCGTGACGGACTGATCCATCGGCCCCGCCTCGTGCGGGGCCGATGTGTTTTTTTCGCCTCCATCGTGCACCGCGCTGGCCTCCGTACCATCCCCGCCCATGGCGACCTACCTCCTGCGTGGCGGACGGATCATCGACCCGGCCTCGGGACTTGATGCGACCGGCGACCTGCTCATCGATGGCACCGCGATCCGCGAGCGCTCGACGAGCCGCATCTCGCCGCCGGCCGGCGCCACCGTGATCGATTGCGAGGGCTGCATCGTCGCGCCGGGGCTGATCGATCCGCATGTGCACCTGCGCGAGCCGGGGCAGGAACACAAGGAGACGATCCTGAGCGGCGCATCGGCCGCCATCGAGGGCGGCTTCACCACCGTCTGCTGCATGCCCAACACCACGCCAGCGCTCGACCTGCCGAGCCTGGTCGACTTCGTCCGGCTCAAGGCGCAGGAAGCGGGCAAGGCTCGCGTGTTCACCGTCGGCGCCGCAACCGTGGGACGCAAGGGCGAGGAACTCGCACCGATGGGCGCGATGGCCAAGGCCGGCGCCGTCGCCTTCAGCGACGACGGCGATTGCATCGAGAGCGCCGCGATGATGCACAAGGTGCTGCTGACCTGCGCAGCGCTCGGCAAGGCGTTCATGCAGCACTGCCAGGAGGCCTCGCTCACGGCGGGCGGCGTGATGAACGCCGGCACGGTCGCCGCGCGACTGGGGCTCGGTGGCTGGCCGGCGGTCGCCGAGGAAGTCATCGTCGAACGCGATGTGCGGCTCAATGCGCGCGTGGGTGCGATGTATCACGCACAGCACCTGTCGAGCGGCGGAAGCGTGGAGATCATCAAGCGTGCTCGCGATGCCGGCCAGTGCGTGACCGGCGAGGTCAGCCCGCACCACCTCCTGCTCACCGACGATCTCTGCGAGGGCTACAACACGCAGGCCAAGCTGAATCCACCTCTGCGCACGGCCAGCGATGCGCAGGCGCTGCGCCAGGCCGTTGCCGACGGCATCATCACGGTGCTCGGCACCGATCACGCCCCGCACGCGGTCGCCGAGAAGGCCCGCGACTTCACCGCCGCGCCCTTCGGCATCATCGGCCTGGAGTGCGCGCTGCCGCTCTATGCCAAGGCGCTGATCGACTCAGGCGCGATCGACTGGCCTCGGCTCATCGCGCTGATGACGATCGAGCCCGCGCGGCTGTGCGGCCTCGACGGCTGCGGCCTCGGCACGCTGACCGTGCACGGGCCCGCCGATGTCACGGTGATCGACCCTGCACTGGCGTGGACGATCGATGCGGAGTCGTTCGTCAGCCTGAGCCGAAACTGTCCGTTCGACGGGTGGCCGGTCACCGGGCGCGCGTCGCATGTGTTCGTGCGCGGCGAGCTCTTACTGGCACGGACCCCAGTTCGCCAGCAGTGAGCCCAGGTCGCCGCCACCGACCTCACCGTCGCCATTGAGATCGGCGACGCAGGAGCCTGCACACGGCCCCCAGGAGCCGAGCATGGTGCCCAGATCGGCGCCATCGACCAAGCCGTTGCCGTTGAGGTCGCCCATGCAGGTGGGTGCGCCGAAGAGTTCCTCGGCGCGGGCCAGTGCCTTGGGCGCGATCGCTCGACCGATGCGGCGAGCCGGGTAGTCATCCATGGGCGGATGGATCCCTCCCCACACGCGGCTGAAGGCGCTCTGCGCCGCCGCATCCTGGAAGGTCGCCCATTGGAGCTGCACCGTCTGCGACGGGCCGTCCTCGAAGACGAGGTACTGGCTCTGCACGGCGTTGAAGATGCCGAGCCCGCCCGGGAAGTAGGGCGATCCGGTGATGTGCTCGAGCACCTCGGCCGCGCAGCGGCTGTAGCCGGAGTGCCCGCTCACATAGCCGCCGAAGGGCGGCGTCACGAAGGTCGGTCGCTGGTAGGGCCACCAGGTCTGCGCCAGCACCCACGCGCAACCCGCCACATCGACGGCTGGGTTCGAGATGTAGTCGGGGCCGCGCCAGGCGAGCGCGGCGATCTGGCCCTCGTAGCCGGCGAGTTCCTCGTGGCGCTGACCTGGCGCCGTGGTCTGCGGGGTGATCACCTCGATCATGCCGGGCACGAGCGGCAGGCCATGCGGGTGGTACGACGGACCGGCGGGGTTCGACGACTGGCCCTTCATCGCCATGTAGCGCAGTGCCGTGACCGGGCGAGCGGCATCGTGGTAGCCCTTCACGCTCCAGATCGAGATCGCCGTGTCGTGCAGTGCGCCACCGAGCGTGACATAGAGCCGCACATCCCACTCGAGTGCGCCAAGGTCGGGACCCACGCCGCCCCAACGCTTGGAGGCCAGGTTGTCGGTGACCTCGTTGCTGATCTTGAACCAGTGGCCGGGCGGGGTTTCGCTGCTCGGGCCATCGGCCCAGAACTCGGCGAGCACCCGCGCGAAGTCACCGCGCTTGACCACATTGGGCGCGTAGGACGAGCCGGTGACAGGATTCAGCGGCAGCCCGGGACCCCACTTGGGTCCCAGGTAGCCGTCGTAGAGCGTGGCGAAGTCATCGGCGGGGTCGAACGGCAGTGCCTTCGCGGTGATCGCTCCAGGCGAGATGTTGATCATCACGCCATCGGCGGGATCGAGCTGACCGCTCAGCGTCAGCGTCACGGCGTGGCTCTGCTGGAATGTGGCGATCATCGCATTGTCGAGCGCGGGCACCGGCCCCGGATCCAGATAGACATTCCAGTTGTAGCCGCCCCGCTGCTTGACCTCGCGATCCGCGGCGGTCAGGCTGAACGGCGTGACGAAGCCCCACTCCGGCGAGAGGAACGGTGGGAATCCACCGGGAATCGGGTTGCCGTTCTGGTCGACGAAGAACTCGAGCGCCAGCGGTTGGTAGCGGCTTGGGTTGATGGCCCATGGATTGCCGGGCAGATCCACGATCAGCGGATCATTGATCGACTCATACTGCTGGTTGGTGTACCCGTTCTGCTGATTCGATCCGTCACTCAATCCGTGCGCGATCACGGCCGAGGCGATCGCGTTGCCCAGGTCCGCGGGCGTACCGCCGGTGGTGCCCGTGTAGGCCGGGTCGTAGCCAAGCGCGTTCATGCGCGCCGTGAACGCCGCGAGGCTCACTGCAGCACCGGGTCCGGTCGAGAAGCGATTCTGGAGGACGCGATACGCCGCGTACGAGATGGCCATGTCGCGCGCTGCGCTGACATCGCCGGCCGTCATGTCGGGAACATTGACGGCAATCACGGCATCAGCGGCAGGATCGAACGCCGCCCACGCATCCCACATCGCGGCGCTGACGTGATAGAGGTTGCGCGCGTGCACGGTCGGGCGAGCGAGGTCAAGACGGATGGCCGCGAGCTGCTCGTCGTTCCACTGCCGTGCCACCGACTGGGCGAACGACGACGAGGTCGCCATCGTCGATGCGACCATCGCGATGCCCACGACGGCGATCATGCTCGTCTTGCCCATCAATCGGCCTTCCTTCACGGACCCGCCCAAACGCTTCCGGAACGCATGCTGAACATGCCATGCGGATCGTGTCGGGCGAACCGAGAGTTCCCCGATTCCCACAGGGCACCCCTCGGTGGTGAACGGGCCGAGGGGAGGCGGGCAAGGTAGAGTGATCAGCAACCACTCACCATCTTGCCAATAATCAAGAGTGTGAATCCCTTCCAGTCCACTGCTGACGCTGCCGCCCGGCTCGCCACCCGAGCCCCCAAAGCCGTTCTTGGGGTCGGCATCGCCCTGGCCATCGTCGGAGGCTGGCTCGGGGCCATGTACCTGCCCTTGGATGCCGACACCAACTCGCTGATCGGGCGCGAACGCCCCTTCATGCAGCGGTACGAGGCCTTCCTCGAGGAATTCGGCGACCTCGAGGACATGATCGTGGTCATCGATCCGCTGGGGACGGATGTGGCGGCCGAGCACAGGGCCGAGACCGCGGTGCTCGAGGTGCACAGCGCGCTCACGCAACTCGTCGAGCGCCGACACCTGATGTGGGTACACCGCGGCATCACCGCCAACGAGCAGTGGCGCGTGGCACCGCACGCCATGTCCGAGCGTGCACTGCATGAGTTGGCCCGTGCCGGGGCAGCGTTGGACTTCCTCGCGCGCGGGCAGTCAACGATGGCGCTTGCGCACGCTGAACGCGCGGTCGCGGCGCCCCTGCCGGATCGTGCGGTGATCGAGCCGGCGATCGTCACGCTGGATGCCTTGGCACCGCCGGCGGCCGACTCCGATGCAGGCGGTGTGCATGCTGCGACGGACGATCGCTCCCTTGGCGCAGAACGTCCCGAGCGATTCCTGCGCTCCGAGCATGGCCGGCTCTGGTTCGTGCAGGCCATGCCGGTCAAGGACTTCGCCAACTTCAACGCGATCGCAGCACCCCTGGCTGCCGTTCGCGAGGCACTCGCTGCCGTGCAAGCGCACCACCCCGGCGTGGAGATCGGCCTGACTGGGAAACCGGTCCTCCAGGAGGACGAACTGGCCACGAGCCATGCCGACATGGGTCGATCGAGCCTGCTGTCGTTGGCCGTGATCACGGTGCTCTTCATCTGGCTCTTCCGGGGCATGCGCAGACCGCTCCTCGCCGTGGCGGCCTTCGGCATCGCCGTGGGCATCACCATGGGCTTGGCGTGGCTCCTCGTCGGGCGCATCACGCTGCTGTCCAGTGTGTTCCTGCTGGTGCTTGTGGGCGCGGGGCTCGACTACGGCGTGCATGTCGTGAGCCGGTTCAACGAGTACCTCGCCGGTGGGTCGCGCGCGTCGGCTGCCGAGCGCACCGTGCGCGAGGCTGGGCCCGGCACGCTCGCCGGGGCGTGCGCCACGGCCGTCGTCTTTGCGCTCGCCATCACCACGGACTTCGGTGGACTTCGCGAATTGGGCACGCTCGCCTGCGCTGGGCTCATCACGAGTGCCATCGTGATGGTCACGGTGCTGCCAGCGCTTCTGGTCCTGGCGGGCGGTGCGGCGACCGCGCCGCCGCGCACCACCGCGCTCTTCATGCGCGCACCCGCTGGAGCGGTGGTGTCGATCTCGGCGATCGCCATCGTGGCTGCGGCGATCATGGCACCGTCGAACCTGCGCTTCGATGCCAACCTGCTCTCGATGCAGGCCGAGGGCCTCGACAGCGTCGCGTGGGAGAAGCGCATCCTCGCGGACGACGCCACGCAGACCTGGTTCGCAGCCTCGACCGCCGATGGGCCCGAGGCCGCGTGGACCCTGCGCGAAGCACTGCGCGGCGTGCCGGGCGTGGCGCGGATTCGCAGCGCCTTCGACATCGTGCGCGTGCCGACGGCTGCGGCGGATCGGGCGCGTGCCGATCTGGCTGCGGTCATCCCGATCTCGGAGGCCGTGAAGCCAGACCCCAATGGATCCACAGGACGCAGCGACGATCGACTCGGCAGCCAATCCACCCCGGATCCGACGATCGCACTGACCCATGAACAGGCAGCACGCCTCGCCGCAGGCCTCGAGCGGCTCGCGGCACTCGCCCAGAGCACGGGCCAGTCGGAGGGTGCACCGATCCTGATGGCACTGGCTGCGCGCTGGCGTGCGATCGAGCGCGCACTCGAGGAGCCCACGCAGGCCGCGTCGATGCTCGCTGCACTCAATGCGCGTGCGGCCCGTGCCCAGCGAGCACTCGCCGAACTCCGCGCGGGATGCCTGCTGGGCGTGCGCGATGCCCTGCCGGCAGCGATGCGGGCGAACTCGATTTCTCCTGCCGGCTCGTGGCTCCTGCAGATCGTGCCCGCGGGCGATGCCTGGGATGAACCGACACTGCGCGAGTTCGTGACCCAGGTACGGACCGTCGATCCCAACATCACCGGGGTACCCGTGACGCAGGTCGAGTCGATCGCCGACATGCGCAGCGCGTTCGAGTCCGTCTCGTGGCTCTCGCTGGTGGCGATCCTGGTGATCGCCTGGATCGACTTTGGATCGATCCGCACGGCGCTCCTCGCCACGGCCACCGTCGTGGCAGGGGTGCTGCTCATGCTCGGCCTGTTGGGACCGCTTGGACTCTCGCTCAATCTGGCGAACTTCTTTGCCGTCCCCATGCTGCTGGGACTGGGGATCGACAGCGCCATCCATGTGCTGCACCGCTGGAAGCGGGACCGGGATGGCTTGCCCGCCACGCTCACCGCCACCGCATTCACGGGCGTGACCACGGCGATCGGCTTCGGTGCGCTGGTCCTGGCGGATCACCGCGGGCTGGCGAGCCTCGGTTGGGCGATGCTCGTCGGCAGCATCGCGTGCGTGATCGTGGCGGTCGTCGCGCTGCCTGCGCTGCTCAGGTGGCGGGCGGCGTAGCGGGTGCCGCAGGCGCGGCGGGCTCAGCGGCGGGCTCAGCCACAGGAGTTGCTGCCGGTAGCGCGTCATCGATCGGTTCGACTTCATAGCCGAGCTTCTTGACGGCGTCGATGACCGACTGCGTGCGCTTGGCATCGTCCATCGCCACGGTCGCGCGCTTACCCTCCAGATCGACCGTGCAATCCGCCACGCCGTCCACCGCCTTGACCTTCTTGGCCACGGTGTTCGCGCAGCCATCGCAGTGCATGCCCTTGACGGAGAACGACTTCGTGTACGCCGCGGGGACCACGGCCTTGGGCGCGTCGGCAGTCGATGCTGAGCCCCCGCCATCACAGGCCATGAGCGAGGCGGAACTGGCGAGAACGGCAAGAAGCGTGACGCAGCGCATCCTGGGATTCTAGCCTCGGCCCGCGGCCGGCTCCGGCTGATAGGCCTCGAGGATCGGCTGCGCCATCGCCCAGGCCGCGTCCATCGAAAGTTTCACCCGCCCGCCGGCGGCCAGGGCATGCCCACCCCCGTTGAACTGCCCGGCAAGCACATTGACGTCGTAGAAGGGCTGGCCGCCGCCGCGCGGCTTGCTGCGGAAGCTCATCTTCGTGATCCCGCGCTCCTGCTCGGTCATGAGGATGCTCACACAGACCGAACCGACCGTCATCGTGCTGTTGACGACCCCGCCAAGGTCCTCCGGACGCGCCTTCGAGCGCTCGAAGTCCTCGGGGCGAAGCTGCATGACGGCGATGCGCCCATCCTGCAGGAAACGAACGCTGGTGAGCGCCTGCGCCATCGCCGTGAGCCGCTCGGGTCGCTCGGTTTCCTCAAGCTGGCGGTACAGCGTGCTCTTGTCCACGCCCAGCGCGAGCAACTCGCTCGCCAGCGCGAATGCCGCGCTGTCGGCGCTCGAGAACCTGAACCAACCGGTGTCGGCGGCGAGCCCGGCGAACATTGCCTCGGCGATCGATCGGTGCGCGTTGCCACCGGGCCGAACCATGCTGAGGTCAAGGGCGCGCACCACATCGGCCACGACCATCGTGGCACTCGCGCACTCGGTGCGCACGAGCCGGAGCGCTGCAAGATCGTCCCCCGAGCGGTGATGATCGATCAGGATCACCCGCTCGCGCAAGGGTTCCAGCCACGGCAGGTAGGGCTCCAGCTGCGAGCGCGATCCGGTATCGACGATGATGACGAGGTCATGCGACGGCCCCGGCAAGCCGCGGCTGACATGGCGCACCTCGCCGGGTTCGGCCAGCGATTGGATGTTGGGATCGACCGCACCCGCGATGTACCCCACCGCACGCTTGCCCAGTGCGCGGCACATGCGCACGGCGACGAGCAGGCTTCCCATCGCATCACCATCGGGCTTCTGGTGCGTGATGACGCAGGCGTCGGTGCACGCACTGATCCGTGCAGCCAGTTCAGCGGGCGTGGCGTTGCTCGTGTATTCGAACGGTTCAGGCATGGAGTTCCTCCCGGCAGCGCGCCGTGTCCGCGCCGATCTGGCGGATCAGGTCATCGACCTTGGTGAATCGGATCTGGTCACGCACCCAATGACGCAGCTCCAGCCGCATCGACCAGCCATAGTCGCCGATGACGCCATCGAAGCCGACAAGGTGCGCCTCCACCGTACGCCGCGCGCCGGCGAAGGTGGGCTTGATCCCGACGCTGACTGCAGCGACGAACATGCGGCCATCGTCAAGGTGCGCCGTGCCGGCGTAGACCCCGTCGGCTGGGAGGAGGCACCCCTCACAGGCAAGGTTGGCGGTCGGAAAGCCGATCGTCCTCCCACGCTGGTCGCCCTGTTCGACCGTGCCCACGAGTTCGTGCGGGCGACCGAGCAACCGCTCGGCATCGGCGACGCGACCGTGCCGCAGCATCCATCGCACGGTCGTGCTGCGTGCAGCGACGACATGACCGGACTGGAGCGAGGCCTCGACCTCGGGGACGACCTCCACGGTGAACCCGAGCTTGGGGCCGAGTTCATGGAGCGTGCCCACATCGCCTGACCGTCGATGGCCGAACCGGAAATCGGTCCCCTCGACGATGCGCCTGAACGGCACGCGATCACGAAGCCAACGAAGGAACTCCGCCGGACCGAGGCCGAGCGTGGCCCGGTCGGTCGCCAGCGTGAGGACATCGGCGGCGCCCGCCGCCCGCAGGAAGTGATCTCGACGACGCGCCCCCATGATTCGCGCAGGTACCGGTAACCCGAGTACCGCGTTGGGGATGGGGTCGAAGGTCACGGCCGTCATTCCCTGACCGGCCTGGGTCACCAGCGCCTGGTGGCCAAGATGCACGCCGTCGAAGTTGCCGATCGAGATCGCGGTCATGGTGCGCACCGGGGGGGCGGTGCGAATTGGTAAGAATAGGAGATGGACCAAGCGTCTTCAACGGGCACGACATCCAGCTCCCTTGACCGGGTCCAGCTCACGGCTGACCTGCTCCAGACCTACCGCGATGCTGCCGAGAGCGTGGTCCCCTGGTTCATCGCCCAGATGGGCTCCGGCTACTTCCACGACACCACGCCGGACGAGGTCCGCAGCCACCTTCAGGCGATCATCGCCGCCAAGACCAGCGGCCGCCCGCTGAACATGACGCTCCGGAACAAGGACGGCTCGGTCATCACCGCCATCCGGTCCGGGGACTCCACCGGCGTGCTCGCGGCCGTCGTGGCCGAGCTTCCGACGGACCTGAGCCTGCGCTCAGCCCGCATCCACAGCGCCCTCGACGGCTCGCTCGTGATCGACACCTTCGAGTTCGGCGAGCGCACCCCCCACGACCCGCGCCACCCGGTGCAGGCCTCGCGGCTCGATGCGGCGATCCAGTACGCCGCGCAGCACTTCCGTGAGTGGACCCCCGAAGCGATGCAGTCGTACGCGCAGGGCTGCAGCGGGGACTATGTGCTCACGGTGTCTCCCCTGCGCTTCTGCCGTCAGCGCAAGATGGTCCTGCAGGTCTCGGGTTCCGATGGAGCCGCCATCGAACTCGAACCCGAGAGCGATCCCACCCAGAGCCGCATCACGATCGCGTATGCGAATGCCCGCACCCGCACCATGCTCGAGCGCACCGCGATCGTGCTGTCACGCGCGGGCATCAGCATCGTGCGCGCGTACCTCGATGTCGTGAAGGACCCCCCGCACGGCTCGGTCACCATGCTCGGCTTTGTCGTGCAGACGGCCGATGGCCGCGCAATCGATCCCTCAAGCGCCGTCTGGCAGCGCACCGCGCGTGACCTGATGCGCGTGAAGTGGATCGACCACCGCATTCTCGAGATCCAGGCTCGCCATCCAACGCTGGATCTGGACCGCGCCGAGGCCCTGAGCACCTTCGCCGCGCTGGTGCACCAGAAGCTCTCACCGCAGAATCCATTCGCCTACCACCGCGATCGTGTGCTGTCGGTGCTCGAGCAGTTCCAGTCGATCTCGTTCGCTGCGGTCGATGCGTTCATGCGCCGTTTCGATCCGGCAGGAGCACGGGACGACGGTTCATTCCTGAAGGCGCTCGACGCGCTCGACACCGAGGCCGCGCAGAAATCCGACGGCGAGACCACGCTGACGATCCTTCGCACGACGCTCGAGGCGATGCGCGCCACGCTGCGCACCAACGCCCATGTTGCCGACCGCTTCGGCTTCGCGCTGCGGCTCGATCCGGCCTTCATGGTCGGCACCACGCGCCCCGAGACCCCCTTCGGCACCTTCTTCGTGCACGGACGGGGCTTCAATGGCTTCCATGTGCGCTTCAAGGAGATCGCGCGCGGCGGCCTGCGCGTGGTGCGCCCCACCACCCAGGCGCAGTACGAGCGCGAGGTCGATCGCCTGTACGACGAGGTCTACGGGCTCGCATTCGCGCAGCAACTCAAGAACAAGGACATCCCCGAGGGTGGCGCGAAGTGCGCGATCCTGCTCGAAGTTCCCGCCGACACCAACCGCTGCGTCAAGGCGTTCGTCGACTGCATCCTCGACCTGATCACGAGCGACCCGGCCGCGCGCGGCCGCGTGGTCGATCGGCTCGGGTTCCAGGAGTTCATCTACCTCGGCCCCGATGAGAACATCACGCCCGAGCACATCGAGTGGATCGTGGCGCGCGCACGCCGCCGCGGCTACGCGCTGCCGAGCGCCTTCATGAGCTCGAAGCCAGGTGCCGGCATCAACCACAAGGTCTACGGCGTGACGAGCGAGGGCGTGAATGTGTTCCTCGCCTGCTCGCTGCGCGCCCGCGGCATCGAGCCGACCAAGCAGCCCTTCACGGTGAAGATCACCGGCGGCCCCGACGGGGACGTCGCCGGCAACATGATGCGGATCCTCGAGCGCGACTACGGCGCCAACGCGCGCATCGTGGGCGTGGCCGATGGCTCAGCCTGCGGCGAGGATCCCGATGGCCTCGATCATGCCGAGCTCCTGCGGCTCTTCCGTGATGGGCTGCCGATCGCGCGCTTCAACACCGCGAAACTCGGGCCCAAGGGCCGCATCGTGCCGGTCGAGGCACCCGATGGTGCGCAGCTGCGCAACACCATGCACAACCGCGTGGTCGCCGATGCCTTCGTGCCCGGCGGCGGCCGCCCCGCCACGATCAACGAGCGCAACTGGAGGGACTATCTCCTGGCGGATGGCCGTCCGAGCAGCCCGATCATCGTCGAGGGCGCAAACCTGTTCCTCACGCCCGAAGCGCGCGTGCGGCTCTCCGAGAATGGCTGCCTGATCATGAAGGACTCGAGCGCCAACAAGTGCGGCGTGATCACGAGCTCCTACGAGATCCAGGCCAGCATGCTGCTCGACGAAGCCGAGTTCATGAAGCTCAAGGATGCCTTCGTGGACCAGGTGCTCGTGAAACTGCGCGAGTTCGCCCGGCGCGAGGCCGAACTCTTGCTGGCCGAGGGGCGCCGTCACCCGAGCGTACCGCTGCCGGAGCTCAGCACCCGGCTCTCGATGGCCATGAATGCGGCGGCGGATACCGTGTACGCGAGCATGGGTTCGTGGAACGACGCCGACAAGGCCGCCATGCGCGAGGTGATCCTCGAGCATGTGCCCGAGGTGCTGGCCAAGGCCGTGGGTGAGCGGCTCTTCACCGTGCTGCCCGCGCCCTACCAGGCGTGGATGGTGGCCAAGAGCCTGTCGAGCCGCATCGTCTACCGCGAGGGCATCGACTTCTTCTCGTCGATCGATGCAAACGCGGTCGGCACGGTCGTGCTTGGCTACCTGCGCAAGGAGAAGCAGATCGAGCAGCTCATCGCCGCCGTGCGCGCGAGCGGCAAGCCCTTCGCCGACCAGGCCGCCGACCTGCTGGCCAAGGCCGGCACGCGGGCCGCGCTGATGGATCTGTGAGGGGCGTGTCACGCTGAGGTGATCGGGGCGTTCCAAGGTCACCATACGATCCCCCCATGGACGCCCTCTCCCTCATCATCGGTTTCGTCCTTGGCGCCGCCGTCGGCGGCGCACTCGCGTTCCTTGCGCTGCGTGCCCGGCAGACCTCGGGGCAGGCGGCCGAGCACGCCGCCGCCGAGCTCGCGCGCAGCGAGGCAGCGGGCCTGAAGCAGGAGCTGTCTCAATCGCGCGAGCGGGCCTCGAGCGCCGAGCAGGCGCACGCCGGAACCAAGGCCACGCTCGCGGCCGTCACCACGCGCGCCCAAGAGCTGGTCGCTGCCGCCAAAGCCGAGCGTGATCGCGCCGACACCGAGGCCGCCGCTCGTGCCACGCTCCAGGCCGAGTTCAGCGCCTTGCGCACCGAACTCAACGAGCGCGAGCGCAACCTGCGCGAGCAAGCCGAACTCCTTGCGCACGCACAAGAACAACTGAAGGCAACCTTCGAGGCGACCGGCGCGAAAGTCCTGCAGGCCAGCGCCGAGCAGCTTCTCAAGCAGGCGAAAGAACAGTTCGAGGGCCAGAAGAAGCTTTCCGAGCAGGATCTGGCCGCGCGCCAGCAGGCGATCGATGCCACGCTCAAGCCGCTGCAGGAGCAGCTCGCCAAGCAGGAAGCGCTTGTCACGGCGCTCGGCGAGAAGCGCGAGGGCGATGCGAAGGCACTCACCGAGCACCTCCGCCAGATCTCCGAACTGCAGCAGGCCGCCAGCACGGCGGCGCAGCGACTCTCAAGCGCGCTCAGCGACAATCGCCAGCGCGGTCAATGGGGCGAAATCGCGCTGCGCCAGGTCGTCGAAATGGCGGGTTTGCAAGCGGGGATCCACTTCGACGAGCAGTCCAGCGTCACGGGCCAGGATGGCCGCCTTCGCCCAGACATGGTGGTCAAGCTTCCGGGGGAACGCACGATCGCGGTGGACAGCAAGGTTCCCCTGTCCGCTTACCTCGCTTCCATCGAGCCCACCGCCACCGATGCCGACCGCACGGCCGCGCGGGCAGCCCACGCCGATGCCGTACGCAGCCATGTCAAGGCCCTCGCCTCACGCGGCTATGCCGAGGCCGTGGGTGACGAGATGGAGTTCGTCGTGCTCTTCATCCCAATCGAGAGCGCCTTCACCGCGGCGTTCGAGACTGACCCGACCCTTCACGCCGATGCGATGAACCAATATGTGCTCGTCGTCACGCCGAGCACGCTGCTCGCGCTCCTGCGCACCGTGGCCATGCATTGGAGCAATGTCGCGCTGGCCGAGAATGCCGCTCGCATCGGCGAGCACGCCAAGGATCTGGTCAAGCGATTCCGCACCTTCGCCGAACTCTTGGCCAAGGTGGGCACGCAACTGGGGTCGGCGACCAACGCGTACAACAAAGCCGTGGGTTCGTTCGAGTCGCGGCTGCTGCCGGGCACGAACCGCGTGGCCGAGATGACCGCCATGGACTCCGTCGAGGCCCCCGAACAGGTCAGCGCCCTGCCGCGGCAACTGGAACTGCCGGAAGGCGACCGCGAAGCGTGATCCGCGCCGATCGGGTCAGGTCCACCACGGCGTGGCGGGCTTCTCCTCGATGATCGCGTCGGTCAGGAAGTCGATGGCCTTCGTCAGGCCTTCCTCGATGCTCATCAGCGCATCCTCGTGCTCGATCGAG